>ERZ773246.786-NODE-786-length-12418-cov-6.74634_pt1 | contig 12418 bp, 10 predicted proteins | sample MGYA00580519_ERZ773246 | MGnify/ENA primary metagenome ERZ773246 (study PRJEB29015, sample SAMEA2738153) | human oral metagenome | biome: human oral; feature: human-associated habitat; material: saliva | place: China | collected 2246 ...
GCCGCTTCCACGTTCCCAAGATGTCAGTGTTGACAATCCCGATTGCGCTCATCAAAGCCAGTGCGGTGACCGGGCCAAAGAAGACGAAGCCTCGGCGTTTGAGCTGGGTTGAGAGAGCGCGAGATTCTTCCGTTTGGGTGGGCACTTCCCCAGCATTTTTCGGCAGAGGATGCTGGCTGGGCTGGTAGAGCCAAACAAGCTCGCCCAAGTGTCGCGGATAGGATTGCCGAGGTCGAAGCAGCTGTGCGAGTGGCGCTTCATCCACCCGGCCGGCACGATGCGCGTCAGATTCGGCGGCTAGAGCACTGCGAAGCGCAATAAGTGCCTGCGCATTGGTAATAGCCGCGTCAATCTTCCGCTTATTTCGTACGATTCCAGCGTCCTGCATCAAGCGCTCGCGGTCTTGATCGGTGAAGGCAGCGACGGCCTCGGGAACAAAGGACGCGAAGGCAGTGCGGAAGGCTTGTCGTTTCTTGAGGATCGTCGACCACGAGAGGCCAGATTGAAAGCTCTCAAGGACGAGGCGCTCGAAGACGCCCTGCTCGGAGGTGACCGGACTTCCCCACTCGGTGTCGTAGTAGTCGCGTAAGAGCAGGTCAGTCGCAGCCCAGGTCGGGCGGACAAGGCCGTCCTCGCAGGCGACGAGGCCTTCGGGAATAGTCACGGTCACCTCTTCAAGCAGCGCGGATCATGCCCTCGGCTGGCGCTCTGCCCACTCCTGCAGGCTCACGCGGGGACCGGTGAAGAAGGGCGTATCCTCACGCACATAGAGGCGTGCCTCGGTGTAGCGCTGGGCGTGCATGACACCCTCAAGACGGTCGAGCGAATCGGCCTCGAAAGCCAAAACCCACTCGTAGTCGGAGAAGCCGAAGGCCGACAGGGTCGAGCCCTTGACATCGGGGTACTGCGAGAAGCCGTTCCGCCCGTGCTCGGCCATGATCCGCGAGCGCTCTTCGGGAGCCTTCAAGTACCAGTCGTAGGAGCGCACGAAGGGGTAGACCATCGCCCAATCACGCGGCGCAACCCCACCGAAGCACGCAGGAATATGGCGCTTATTGAACTCGGCGGGAGTGTGCAGACCCATGCAGGACCACACGGGTTCCAAGAACTTCCCCAGCGCGCTGGCGCGCAGGCGGTGGAAGGCGTCTTGCAAGACCTCGGGGTCATCATCAAGCCACCACACCATCAGGTCCGCCTCGGCGCGGAAGCCGGACACGTCATAGAAACCGCGGATTTCTGCGCCTGCGCTCTTCACGTAGTCCAGGGATTCAGCAACGATATGGGCGCGCTCGCTATCATCTGCCGGCAAGAACTCACCCAATGCAAACACGGAATACAGCGCGTAGTGCTGCTTGCCGTTGACCTCGTCCAAGTCAATATCGGTCCGGTCGCGCGGGTCGGGAACGTAGGAGTGCGCGGCGTGGTGGTGCGGAGCATGCTCAGCAACGTGTTCGGGCGCAGCCTCAGGGTGACCGGTGTTTTCGGTGTTTTCAGCGGGCTGTGCCGCACGACGATTCAAGAACGCCATTGATTCCTCCTGTTGGATGGCGGATTGACCGGCGACTCGAGCAGGGCCGTCGGAAGAAAGTGGGGGATGCGAGCCCGTGTGCTGAGTGCCCGCTTCTGCAGAGTGCTGGGAATGCGCGGGCCGAGCCGGCGCTAGGCAGCAATCCTGGGGGCACACCGTATGGAAAGGTCCCGTACCCGTGACGGTCATGCGGAAGGGATTTTCTCCCCTCGCTTGGGCTGCGCGTTCTTCCAGCACATCCACCAGCGAAGAGATAAACGCGGGGTCCGTAGAGATTGTCTCCGCACGCTTATACGCAACCCCAAGCTCCGCAGCCGTTTCCTTCGCCTCGGTGTCTAGGTCGTAGACAACCTCCATGTGGTCGCAGATAAAGCCGATAGGGACGACGACTACGCCGCTGGGCTTTCCACTTCCCGAGGCCTCGTTTCCTTCAGCGGTTCCATGGCCTTCCGGGCCGACCAGTTCGCGAAGGAAGTCGTTGATATCGGGCTCCAGCCAGCGCGCCTGTGGCGGGCCCGAGCGCGAACAAAATGCTAGGTCGTACCCCAAATCCTCGCGTCCCAAGACCCGACGCACTTCCGGCATGATCGCTTGAATAAGCGCATGATGCTGAGCAACGTAACTAATTTCGGATGCGGGGGTACCTAGGGATGAGGTTTCGTCGCCCTCAAGCTCAGCGCCACCGGCCTCGGAAGTGGGCGAAGAAGAAACGGTAGAAGGGAAGGGGAATGGAGAGGACCCTTCTTCCATGCTCACGGGGATGGAGTGGGTGACGAAAACCAGTCGAATCCCGTTTGGATCCACCCCACCCTCGACAAGGGCGGACCATGCGCGCCGGATCGAAGCAATTTCAGCACTAGCCATTCCGGGCGTCGAATAATAGGGGCGCACTTTATCCACAATGATGTCGGCGCTAGGGTTGTCCGCACTGTCCTCTGCACCCAGGACGATACTCCCCCACTTTTCACTGAGGGACTGTGCGGCCTCGGCAAGGTCTTCGCGGTACTGACGGCACCCCGAATACGAGGCATAGGCGGAGGTCGGCAGCACAAGGATGCGTCGCGCGCCAGCTTGGGCAAGTTCGTCTAAGCCCTCGGCGACGAAAGGATGCCAGTTGCGGTTTCCCCAGCCGACAGGGACGTCATATCCGCGACGCGACAGCTCTGCGGATAGGTCAGCGATCAGGCGCTGATTGCAAGCATTAATAGGAGAAACTCCGCCGAAACGTTCGTAGTGCTTCGAGACTTGAAGAAGGCGTTCATCGGGGATCCCTCGGCCCCGCGTTGCGTTGCGCATGAAGGGGAGCACATCCTCCATGCCGTTGGGGCCTCCGTAGGACAGCAGCATGATTGCGTCGTAGGGTTCCAATCCCGGCACTGTGAGGCCTCCTTCGCGGGTAACGTGGCAAGTTTAGGACCGCACGCCCACCCTTCGCAGCGACAAAGTGTCAGAAAAACGCGAGATTGCACCCCTCGCCCCCGCGTGGGAACACAAGTACATCTACACCGACTACGTTCAGTGGAGGCGTGAACAGGGCGTTCAGTAGCAAGGAACGGCGCCACCACACCGGGTTAGAAGCACAACCGGTCACAGCGTTTACAAACTTGCGGAGGAAAGTCCTCAGATCTCAACAGCGGTGCCCGTGGCGATTGCTGCGAGCATTCCGTTGTCAGCTCCGGCGGTGAAGTAGTCGACATGCACGCCGACTACCGCGTTCGCACCCATTGCCTGCGCACGCTGACACATCTCGTTGATAGCAGTTTGCGAGGCCTCGAAGAGTTCCTCTTCATAGTTCGAGGCCCGCCCTCCAAAGAGGTTCGACAAGCCTGCACCAATGTCTTTAAAGAGGTTCACACCCGCGAACGTCTCTCCGGAAACAATTCCGTAGTAACGCTTAATGGGCTTACCTTCAAGGGTTGGGGTCGTGACAGCAATCATGGCAACTCCTTTGTCCAGTTTGTGCCTCAATCCTATCGCCTGTAGCGATGGCCCATTCGCACCGCCACAATCTCGGACCTAAAATCGACTATATGAGGTCAATACGCACGAACTACACGGAACTTTATCGATGAGCACTCCGACCTCATCCACCCCCGAAACCGCGGAAGTGCTGGCGCGCCAGCCACGGCCTCGTGGCCGCGCGCTTGCCGTGGGCATCTTAGTGGCGGCAAGCGGCTTGGTTAGTGCAGCAGGATACGAGGCCTACCATGCCTCCACCTCCTCCCCCGCAGTTACCCACCACGAGAAGGCAGACGGGACAACGGTGATCATTCCTGCGGCCTCGGAGAATCCGATTCCCCTGCACGGACGGATCGACACCGTGGATTATCAGCAGGAATACCAGGGCGTGACCTATAAGAAGCAGGCGCTGGTGTACGTTCCGGCGACATACGTACAGGGAGTGCCGGCCAATATCGTGTACCTGACTCACGGGTGGATGAGCAGCGCGGAGGAGATGGCTGATGATGTCTCGCCGGCGATTGATGACCTGGAGCGCAGTGGTGCACTCTCCCCAACGATCGTTGTTTTTGCAACGTATTACCCTGATCGCTCTTTCGTGAATGACGATTTTGAAACGGATTATCAGCTCAATCGCTTCTTTGCGACCAGCGAGATCAACACTCTCATTGACACAGTCGAGTCGCGTTACTCGACCTATGCGGACGGCGACACCACAGACGAATCCTTAAAAGCTAGCCGTACACACCGGGCTTTCGGTGGTTTTTCCATGGGTGGGATTACTGCATGGGATGTTTTCGCCCTGAACCCGGATTATTTCTACGGCTATATGCCGATGGCCGGGGAATCATGGATTGGCCGCGATCACGATGCCCCCCTACCCCAGATTGCCGACGAAGTAACTTTGGGAGTGCGCAGCCGCGACATGGGGCCGCAAGATTTCCGCATTATCGCCAGCGTCGGTTCAGACGATCCAGCGCTAGATGACATGACTCCGCAGCTCGAAGAGTTTTACCACGAGTATCCGACGCTGATGACGCCCCAAAGCCTGCAGGTGTGGATCGACGAGGATGGGACACACTCCCTGGCCTCGGTTTCGCGCCAGCTCAGCCACGCACTGCCGCTTCTTTTCCCAGGGAAATAGGCCGAACTACACCCTGCCGCTCCAACACCTTATTCAACGTATTTGTAAAGGCTTGCCTGTACCATGTAGCAACGCCATGCAAAGTACGGGGGTTCTGACTCATCGTCGCTCCCATAACAGCTACACGACTCTACAATCGCACCCAGCACAGTACGAGGATCCTGTGCAACAGTGTCTTCAAGAAGTGTCCAATCGAAATCATGCCATGGCTCAATTGCAACCTTCTGCCCGCGATGAAGGATCCGCAAATCCCACGGTGGACCAGCAGGGATATTCATCTCAAATAAGAGAATGTCGCCTTCCGAGATGGCAGAAATTAGACGTTGTTTCATTTCAGATTCTTCTGAATCGTCTTGTTCGAACATTTGGCCAAGAACAATCGGACCAACTTTGATGACATGCTCGTCATCCACGCACCCGTCTTCACGAAAATCTTCAGCATTTACATGCTCAGAAAACCATTTCATTCCACGGAGACGAATCTTGTCGTCAAGTGCAGAAATGTCCGCATACTCCTCTGTAAAATAATCCAGAGCACTCGTTACCCCTTCAACATCTGGGACCTCTGGAACAGGGAGATTACGCTCATCATATTCACGATATGGAGACATTCGAAATCATCTTTCTCTTTCGAAATCACTCTGCACACCTTCAGACAGAGCCACCTAAGTTACTGACACCATGACACGTTCATCTCCGAAGCATCACTGTCAGCTAACACACAGGAATACTCCTCCACTCCAGACATTCCAAGAGAAGCTACGCGCGTGTTGCACGAGCGCGATCGACACCACTGGGCGCGATTGACACCACTTGGAAGCATCGCATACCCCAAAAACCACTTGTTCAAAGCTCCAAACGGTGTCAATGCCTCCAAACGGTGTCAATGAGTCTGGGGAATAGCGCAGTTCAAGTAAGAAAGCCTCCGCTCAGACCCACTAGACCCACTAGGCCCCCGTATCTGCCACCGGGGCAGATCCTACAAGTAGCGAATCTCCTCGACCTCGCCGACAATCCGCTCAGTTCCGCCCAATGCCGACAGTTCATCGCGCAGCCTCACAAGCCCATCGCTCAGGGAAGTTTCATCGACGAGGCGCCGCGCGGCCTCGGCAATAAGAGCGGGCTTGGGTGCGCGCACGCTCAGGCCGCAGCACGTACGCTCGACGGCATCGGCGTTGAATTGGCGCTCGAAAACCCGACCGGGTACGACAACTTGTGGCACCTGGTAAGCCAGCGCGTCCATCATCGAGTTTTGCCCGCCATGATGGACCATGAGGCGGGCGCGAGGGATGAGCTCGGCAAAGTTTAAGCGAGGCGTGCAGTGCACTTTGTGGCCTGCTGCGGCGTAGACCGCTTCGGGCACACCTGCGACGTACACATCGCAGCCAAGCGCGCTCGAGATCTGCCGGCCAACTCGCACGGCAACGCCCGCGGGGACACTGCCTGAGCCGAGGTATACCACCGCGCAATCACGATCGGTGCTGCGACTATCCACCGTCGGCACCTCGCCAAGAAAACCGCAGTAGATCGCCTGTTTCCCGGCATCTGGTTCCAGCGAGGGACAGCTGGGGATGAAGCGGTGTTTCATCCCCTCAAGGATGGTCAGCGACGAGGCCGGGGCGGGCATTCCCATCTCGCGCAGCAGGCGTCGAATTCCTGCGGATTTGCGCGGGTTTGAGGCATAGGCAGCGGTCGTCGGCTGCGAGCCGCTGCCCACGCACGGGATACCTTCGGCGCGGGCGGCGATGACGGCGGCGAGGTTGAATTCCGAGTAGACGACGTCGGGGCGCCATGTCCGTATGAATTCACGGAGCTTCTCGACTACCGCGCAGCTGTAGCGATAATCCAAAGAGCCCGTTAACCACAGCACTTCTTCGAAACTATGAACGGGCTTGCGACCCATTAGCCCCAAGCGCGACGCCAGAGGGAAGGTGTGACGGGCAATCGCCTCGGGAAGACCAAGAGGCGAAGGAACGGGAATTTCAAATGTCGGGGCGACCGGATCGATGCAGTTGCCGTCGTCTCCCCAAGCGAGCGTAACCTCATGGCCACGGCCGAGAAACGCACGGGCGATCTGCTGCGCACGAGACCACGGACCGCCCATCCGCGAGCGGGCCAGCATGGGGACGACAAGGATTTTCACGATTTAAGGGTACGCCCGGAAGCATGGTCTTTTAGCCCCAGAGGGCTAGCCGCCCTCGCAGCGCTACAGTTCCAGCCTCATGTACACGAGCTCCTGATATCCCGCAGACGCGGACCAGTAGCCCCTGGGGTTGCGCCCGTATTCCTCGAAGCCCGCGTGACGGTACAGAGACACTGCCCGCTCATTATCCGCCACCACTTCGAGTTCAAGCTGGGTGTAGCCCGCCTGCCGAGCACAGGCAATGCTCGCATCCATCAGCGCCCGGCCGATCCCCATCCCCCAGTACTCCTTGAGGATGCTGATCCCAAAACGCGCCCGGTGCGCGACCTTGCGCCTACTGCGCACAGCTGAGACTCCTGCGCTTCCAACGATGCGCCCGTCGATCACGGCGACGAGTTCAACCTCATTGCCACTGTGTTCTGTTTCTTCCAGGGATCGGGCCTCTTGTTCATCGTCGGTGCTCTGCTCGTCCGGGTAGGACAGCAGGTAGTCAGTTTGCGCATGCGTACGTTGCGTGGTCTCGCGCAGCGCGCGGGCGTCCGAGGCGACGGCGTTCCTCACCAGGAGTTCCACCCCGCCCTTCAACACCACCGTCTTGGCGTACTTCATCGCCGGACTCCTTGCCTGCCTAGGAATAAGCGCCAATTTCACGTTCAATGTAGCAATAGCAGTGCACGAGTGACACGCGCGAACAAGTCTGCAAGGAGCTTACTTACCCCACTGCAGATTGATTACCGCCAATTTATACCGACACTGGCACTCATCGGGTGGCACTGATGACTGCCAGAGGGTAAAACCCATGCGTCTTCCCGGTTCGCGTACATACTGCTCAAACAGCGTTAACCTATCACCGCAGCGGAACTAGACTGTTGCCAACCCACGTTTTTAGAAAAGGAATGCTTATGTGGCCCAGTCGGAAGCTTGAGCTGTTAACCCCGCTGATTGCGGGACTGTGCGAGGAGCGCGGTATCGACGTGCCCGCGCCGACAGGTGTCGATGAGATGTGGGAGCAGTTCCGCGCGCTGGTCAATACGCGCCCGCCCATGCCCGCCTCGCCGCAGTGGCTGGCTTTGCAGGATCAGTTGCTCAGTGAGTTGATTGCCGGGGATGGCGTTGTTTCCATTGACGAGGCCGAGGTCGCGCCTCTGCACCCGAACATTCGCCTGTGGCGCGGTGACATTACGAGGCTCACGGCGGATGCGATTGTGAACGCGGCGAACTCGAAGATGTTGGGCTGCTGGGAGCCCGGGCACGCATGTATTGATAACGCAATTCATACGTTTGCGGGCGTCCAGTTGCGCTTGGAGTGTGCGCAGCTCATGGAGGAGCAAGGCCATGAGGAGCCGACGGGAAGGGCGAAGATTACGGGGGCGTATAATTTGCCTTCGCAGCGAGTGATTCACACGGTCGGGCCGATTGTGCCCGCCGGTGAGAATGCGGACATGTACCGTTTTGAGCTGATGAGTTCGTACCTGAATTGCCTGGATTTGGCGCAGGAGAGCGGGATGGCTTCGCTTGCGTTCTGCTGTATTTCGACGGGCGTTTTTGGCTACCCGAAGCAGGATGCTGCCGAGGTCGCGGTGGACGTGGTCAATCAGTGGCTCACTGCGACCCAGTCCCCCATGGTTGTTGTGTTTGATGTGTTCTCGGATGAGGACGAGGCGATTTATCGAAGGCTTTTGGGGTTCTAAAGTCTGGGGCGTAGTTATTCGACACGAAAATTGATTGGAGAAGTCGACAACCTCACCGAGACCAATTCTGTTAACTACCGTTATTGCAAGTGCTCACTTCTGCCCATCGATTGCAGCAAAGTTACATACTTGCAGCATCTAATTAGCGAGACATTCCAGAATACAAAGCCGAAGCAATAAAGAGCTAACGTCCATTAAATCACTGAGGTCGCAGCAATTGCCGCGAGATTCCCTCATCGTAAGGTTCTACGCTTAAGCCGACTCTGCTATTCGCAGTGAGCATACTTGCTCCTTGGCCTAGGTCTAGCACCAAGGTCTCTCAACAGCACTACCGAAATATTGAAAGCAGTCTGCCGCCAATCTGGCTTTCCAATACCCACATAGCCCTCAATCAAAATCTAGCTATCTTCACCAGACTCAAGAGCGTCTGCCAACTCAGATAAGCACCCGGTGAGTGCAATTATCATTTGCTTCACCCCCGCCGCCAATCCATTAGGGAACAGATCCTTCTTTGCTTTCTCATAATTTTTCCCTTTCGCATGCGCAGTCCATGCAGATCTCACACGTTGCAGATCAAATAACGTGGAAAGATTAGTGTCGATATCTTCTGAGCGAAGAAATTCCTTGAGCCTGTTTAATGAACCTTTAATAGTATCCGAATCGGGGAACTGAGAGGAGTCCATATACTCAACTAGAAGCAATTGCAAACTTTGAATTACAGTATCAAACTCCTCTTGACCTTCTGTGGATGGAATTCGAATCCTCTTATAAAGATCCCGATCGCCCTCATGTAGCTCCCTGAATAAGGGGCGATGAAAACGCTCCCGCCATACGCCATCCAAGCGCGAACGTGCAGCAAGAAAACGACCAATTACCCCTTCCGTCTCCTCGACCCAAATTCCATAGAAATCCGAAGCTACTACTTCCTCGGAAATCATCTGCCCGCTCGGAGAAATCTGGAAACTTACAAAGTGGAGGCGTTCATCTTCAGGAAGCTTACTTCCCAAGTCTCCCAAATAGGCCATTACCCTCTCAGGCAAGATGTTATCAATAGGAAGAGACCACTCACTTCCACAAGAAATACATCGTTCGCTCACTTCAAAATTCGGCCTTTTCCTATAGCGATCGAGAACGTCTGAAGAGAAATAAACCGGAGTCAGATAATGAGGTGCTTCTGGATTCTTCCCGTAATAGTTTCCAAGTTTTGAAGGATCGCAGGTAAAGCGTAAGTAGCTACCATCCGGCTTTTCCTTAATTATAAACTCGGGGAATTGCTCATTACCTGATTTAAACGGCCATACCCCGCATTCTTCAACCGGAGAAGGAAACGCAACACTTCGCGCAAAGAGAACCGAGTATAGACAATCCCTTTGCTCAGTTGAAGCATAGTTTAGATCATAAGAATAACAGTCACTTTGCGACTGAGACCTATCGAGGTTTTCCAGATAAAAACACGGCGATAATGAAACATGTATTCGCGAATCAACAAATTTAATATATCTCAGCTGTTTTGCAGCCATATACCTCAGAAGATATTTTGTTTTGACCCGAACTTCGCTATCCAAAAACTCAATTGCGATACCCCTTTGCCCAGATTCATCAACTTCGTAGTAATTACCATCTTCAGCCATGTAAAACTTGAAGAATAAGATGAACTCATGATTCACCACAAATTTAAGCTCATCTAAACTATGGAAATACTCCCCTGCGACGATGAATTCAAACCCATCACAACTAGGCGACTCATACGAGACGTTTTCCCCTGAACCACAAAGCTCCGGGTACCAACTTTCAATGTTTTTCAACCAATGGGAATCAGAAAGAAGAGAATTATCAACTTCTTCTGTGGCAAAACACGAGAACGTATGCAGCGAGCGGTTAGATTCGTCAGTTGCTTGATAGATTGTTGACCAGACACCGTCGAGCGGATTCTCGAGTCGTTCAATTATCTCTTTTTGGGAAAAAACCTCGGGATCAGATCCTAACGAACGAGCAATCGAAGCTACTTCACTATTCATTGATGTTCCTTAAATACCAGCAGGGACTGCGTGATCTCGAAAGACCTCCGCTTCCATTGCGGCATACTGTGCAGCCCAGACAAATCAACGATGATTTATAAGGAAGGAAGGCTCATCCCAGACACTTTAGACGACAAGTCTAGCCCACTGAGGACCCCGCCAAATGCAATTCACGCCCAGTATTATTATCGCCAGTATTGAATCGCGCTGCCGCGGTAGACGACTGTATCTCCTCAGAGCCAGATACACACATTTCGAAAGAGTCAACTCATGTTCTCCCCAAAAAACAAGACCAGCTAACACTACGGCAACACCGCGAACATCGAAGAACAGCTACGACCATTCCCCCACACGCCGAGGATGAAAAGTCCAACCCTCACCAAACGCTCTGTGCAGCAAGAAGCTAGCGCCAGCAAGCGCAAGAGCACATCCCAGGCCCGTGTAGAAGAATGCGAAGAACCAGTTGGGGACGAGGCCGCTTAGGCGCAGGCCAAAGCCGAAGGACATCATGAAGGCCATGATCAGGTAGCCCTTGAGGTCCCAGAAGCGCAGGAAGTTCAGGCGGTCACCGTCCAGGCCTCGGATCCTCTGGGCGTTCTTGAGGACGATCTTGCCGAACATTGCGTGGAAAGCAAAGAAAGCGGCGACAGCACCCACAACAATTGCGACGAGGATGCCAACGGCCGCACCGCTCATTTCAACGGCCGAACGTACACCAATCAGTGCGACGTTCATACCCGCCAGCAGCCAAACAACTCCGGCCACAGTAATCAGGTTTTCTTTCTTCATTTTGAGCAGTGTCATCAGCAATCTTTCTTTTCAATCGGGGCCGTCGCAGCGCTGTCTGAAGCACGACTCTCAGCCACGGCCTCGTACAAGCTGGTATCAAGAAGGGCAAAGAGGGGCTCACAATCAGAGCCCTCCATGAGCGAGGTAAAAATAGTTCCCAGAACAAAAGGACATAGTTTCTCGGGGTTCAGCGCGCCGACTAACCTTGAGCGCACGACCGCCGGGTCCCCTTCCAACACATGCTGGAGTCCTTGTTCCATATGAGCCAGCATCGGGCCGCGCGCAGCCTCCAAGGCCTCGTGCTCACTACGGGGAAGGCGGCGCATCTCGGCAAACCAATCGACATCCATCTGCGCCAAAGCCGCACTCAAAGCACCACGCAGTTTCCGCACGTAGTCCGTGAAAGTTTCGCTCCCATCAACCCGACAGCATTCCTCGAAGAGCGTCTGGCCAAAGAATCGTGTGAATACTGCGGCCGTCAGGTCCGCTTTTGTTGGGAAGTACATGTAGACCGAGCCGACGGCGATTCCGCAGGCCGCGGCCAGTTTTCGCACGGAGAGTGCGGAGATTCCTTCATGCGCAGCGATCGCGTAGGCCTGGTCAATGAGCTTGTCTTTATCGATGACCTGCTTGGGCACGAAACCCCCCCTTTCTCCGTTTTCACTCAATAATGAACAGTGTTCAGTATAGACATATCCCATTCCCAACACGTCAGGCACGGAACCCAAAAGTGAGTACTCTCGACCACAAAGAGCGGATCATCCAAGCCGACAAGCTTTTGCAAGTGCGATTTCCACTTCTGTTATCGCAGGCCTGCTGATTATTTGCACTGAGACCAAGCGCCTGCACCAATAAAGGGCGAACGCAAACTAGCATTAGACCCAGGTTTACAAGCGCGTTCAAGGAAGGCCGCTATGGACATGGGTCAATTCGCTTGGGTTGAGTTCTACGAGGAGCTCGCCAATACCCTGCTCGGATACGCAAACGATCGGCGAGCACTACTCAGACACTTGTCGAATGCGTATGACCAGGCAGGGATCCCCTTGCCGACGATTGACCGTACAAGCACTCCCGAGGACATTGATCCATTCACAGTGTTCGGCCTCTTTACACGAGGAATCACCAACGCTAAACGCATCGCGATTA
>ERZ773246.792-NODE-792-length-12389-cov-124.998_pt1 | contig 12389 bp, 10 predicted proteins | sample MGYA00580519_ERZ773246 | MGnify/ENA primary metagenome ERZ773246 (study PRJEB29015, sample SAMEA2738153) | human oral metagenome | biome: human oral; feature: human-associated habitat; material: saliva | place: China | collected 2246 ...
CGACGAGGCGCAGGATCGAGCGCGCGCGGTCGAACCAGACGCGCTCCCCCGTCGCCTCCCAGGCGGCCAGGTAGGCCTGGGCAGTGTCGAGGTTGGTGGAGAGTCGACGCAGGGGCGACCGGGAGCCGGTCGCGGCATCAATCTCTTCGCGCACGGCTCCGGCGCACGGGTCCCACCAGCGTTGATCCTGGTCCGCTTCGAGGTCGGCGAGCAGGTCACGCGCTTCCTCGTGCCCGACCATGGCGGCAGCGGCAGCCGCACCGATCATCGCGGACTGTGCACGCTGGGAAAATACCGCGCGGGGAACGGGGGTGGCGCTGTTCTCTGACGTGGGCACGACCTCTGCGTACCAGGAGCCATTCGGAGCGCGCAGGGGGCCCGCGAGGGCTGCCAGGCCGTGGTTGACGAGGTGCGCGGCACCCTCAATGCCTCGCATCTGCGCGAGGGCGAAGACGTGGGTCATGCGCGCGCTGATACGCGCGTCGAGGGGACGCCCGAGATCGACCTGACCGTCGGCGCGGAGGAAGGCGAAACCGACCCGCGCCTTCGACCGGGAAGCGAAGGCGACGAGCGCGTCAAAATCAGCGTCAAAAGCGCGGCGCAGATCTTCGTTGTTCCAGGGGGCGTTCATGACTGTTCTCCTGCCGGTACGTGCCTTCACGGTATCACCTGTCCAGGCGCCGCGGGTGGAGGTGGGGGCCGCGTGCGCGCAGTTAAAGGCACAATTGCGAGTGAGCCGTCAAGGCGTCAGGAGCGGCCGACGAGCTCCAGGTCGGCCTGGGGCGCGAGGAGGGCGAGGGCCTCCTCGACGCAGGCGCTGATGGTACGCACGCGCTGCACCTGGGGCGAGAGAATCTCGGGGGCGTCCGCGCCCACCATGATCGTGGGCACTCCGTAGCGCGCAACGAGGTTTTCCACCGTTTGCGCGCACTCGGGACCGCATCCGAGGACGACAGTGAGGGCGGGGACACCTCCGCGCACGTACTCGCGGAAGCGTTCGGTGGTGCTGATGCCGCCGTAGTTTTCACTGGAGAGCATGCGCACGTCGCAGCCGTACCAGGCCAGAGCGACGCCGATGACCTGGGCGGCGGTCTCGTGGAGCGAGTCGGAGATGATCGCGACGCGGTCCCCTCCGACGAGGGAGCGGGCCGGGCGAGACTGGTAGACGGAGCGGCACACGCGCTGGAAGGCGTTGACCAGCATGAGGGCGGGCGCACTGCCGATGGGTTCGCCGCCCGGAGCGGAGCGCAGGGATTTGAGGGTCGGTTCGACGAATCGCGACCACGTATGGACGAGGCCATGGCTGGCGACGGCCGCCTCGATCACTTCTTCGAGGCGTTGGTAGTCGTCGGAGAGGGCGACGGAGCGCAGCTGGGCGGCGTTCGCCGGGCCTCGACGGGGCAGGAGCGTACTTTCTGCGAGGGCGCGCTTGGCGGCCTCGGCGGCGGACATGCCGGCGCGCACGTGGTGGATCATGGCGCGCAGACGGTCAACGTCCTCGGGCTGGTAGCGACGTCGCTCGCCAGTCTCACGCTGCGCGGGGCCGAGGCCGTAGCGTCGTTCCCAGGTGCGCAGGGTGGAGGGGGATACTCCCAGTTCATCGGAGACAGAGGACATGGTGCGGGAACGGTCGGCGTGCGCCGACTGCGCCAGTATGGCTCGTGGCATGTCCGCTCCCTCCGGTCCTTGTCCGTGCCTTGCTCTGATTCTTGCGTGTTCGCAGCGCGCACGCCACAGGAAGGGACATGTCACCCACATCCAAGTTGTTCAAAAAGTTATTCACAATCTGTTCACTCTGCGCGCCATACGTTTCTCCACGTTTTCACAGCACGGGCACGCTCGATCTGAGAACTGGCTCATAATTCGAGAAAGATCCTTGAATAACTACCGCACAAGTGTCTATTCTTGCCGACATCGTGTGCCGAAAATGTCGGCACGACAGACATGAAGGAGGCACCCAATGACTGACGTCTCCCGTCTGCCCGGCCCCATGATCGACGCGTGGGAATGGCAGTACGAAGCGGCGTGCCGAGACCTGGACACCGAGCTGTTCTTCCACCCCGAGGGTGAGCGCGGCTCCACGCGCCGACGCCGTGCAGCAAACGCTAAGGCAATCTGCGCGACCTGCCCGGTTATCGAGCAGTGCCGGTCTTACGCTCTGGCCGCTCAGGAGCCCTACGGCATCTGGGGTGGAATGACTGAAGAAGAACGACGCGAAGAGATCCGCTCCTCCGGACGCGGTCGCCGCGTCTCCTAACGCGCATCCATTTTTCCGGTGCGGCATCGCCACCGCGATGCCGCACCTTTTTACTGCCCGCCACAACGCCCATCCTCTCCGGGAGCTCGCATGACCAGTAACGACACCAAGGCCTCGCAGAAAAAGGCCGAGGACACCTCCACTAACCTGTACAAGACCCTGTTCTTCGTCACCGCACCGATCACCGCGGTCCTCGCGGGCGCGTGCGTGTGGATGGGTGTTCAGCTCTCCTCCACCTCTCCGGCGAGCCAGGCAACCCCGGCGGCCTCGCCGACCGCGGCCGAACAGATGCCGCAGAACACGGAGACGGCGGCCCCCAGCCAGACGAATCCGAAGAACCTGGAGATCATGAAGTCTTTCATGCGCCACCAGGCTGACGACCCGCAGGCGAAGGGCGACGTGAATGCCCCCGTCACAATGGTGCTCTTCTCTGACTTTGCGTGCCCCTACTGCACGAAGTACGCCCAGGAGATCGACCCCGCGCTGGCCGACCTCGTCGAGGATGGCACCCTGCGCGTGGAGTGGTACGACCTGGCCCAGATCACCGAGACCTCTCCCCTGGCAGCCCAGGCGGGCATCGCTGCGGGCGAGCAAGGTAAGTTCTGGGAGTTCCACGACGTGGTGTACGCAGCGGCCGACCCGACCGGTCACCCCCAGTACTCCGAGCAGGCCCTCGTTGACTTTGCAGCCAAGGCGGGTGTGCCCGACCTGGACAAGTTCCGCGAGACGATGCTCTCCGACCACACCGCCTCCAAGGTGAAGGCGGCCAAGGAACAGGCCCACCAGTCCGGCATCACGGGCACGCCCACGATGTTCATCAACAAGGCGTTCGTCAGCGGCTACCGCGACGTCTCCTACATCCGCAACACGATCCTCGACCAGGCGGCGCAGTCCGCGTCCTGACGCGAGGACCCGTGCCGCACGGATGCGCGGCGCGGGAAAAACGAACAAAGAGGGGTGGCCCGGAAGGATTCCTTCCGGGCCACCCCTGTAGCGTTCAGAGTGCGAAGCGCTCAGCGCTCCACGACCGCCAGCACGTCACGCGAGGACAGGATCTGGAACTCCTGGCCGTCGTACTTGACCTCGGTGCCGCCGTAGCGCGAGTAGATGACGACGTCGCCGACCTTGACGTCGACGGGGATACGGTTACCGTTGTCGTCCACGCGGCCGGGGCCCACGGCGATAACTTCGCCTTCCTGCGGCTTCTCCTTGGCGGTGTCCGGAATGACCAGGCCGGAGGCGGTGGTCTGCTCGGCCTCAACCTGGCGGATGACGATGCGGTCCTCGAGGGGCTTGATGGAGATCGACATTGTCGCTCCCTTTCTTCTTTGTCACGAAGGTGCTCGTCCTTTCCCTGCCGTCGCGGGGGTCAGGTGCAGGACCGGTCGCGGGTGTTCCCGCGCTTCCTCCACGAGTGTAGGCGCGGTCCTGGCACTCGGGCAAGCTGAGTGCCAGGGGCGTTCACCCTGGGCAGACGACGCCCGCACCCGTCCGCAGGCCCCGCACGGCCTCGTCCCTAAAGAGATGGGACAATGAGCGGGTGAGCGCCCTGACACCCATTCTGTCCTCCCCCGGCTGGGAGCTGCTGGAGTCCCTGCAAGCGAAGCAGGCCACCAACCCCATCCCGCTGCCCGAGCTCGGATCCGCCCTGCGCGCCTCCGGCCTCGACGCAGACCTCGTGGTCGCAGTCCTCACCCAGCTGGCCTTGCGCCAGGCCGCGCGTTCAAAATTTGGCCCGTTTGCCTCTCACATGGTGTTCACCCGCGACGGCCTCGAGCAGGCGACACGCCTCGTCGTGGCAGCCCGCCACGCTCAGCGATTCAGGGATTGCGGCGCGACGCGCGTCGCGGACCTTGGCTGCGGCATTGGGTCGGATGCCATGGCGATCGCCGGCCTGGGCATGAACGTGCTGGCGGTCGACATCGATCCCGATACCGCCGGCGCCGTGGCCGCGAACCTGCGAGCCTTCGAAGGGGCAGAGGTGCGCCTCGGGGACGTCACCGACCTCGACATGGACGAGCTGGCCGCCGAGGGCGTCGACGCAATCTTCGCCGACCCGGCCCGCCGCACGGGCGCCTCGCGCGGGTCGGCGCGCATCACGGACCCGGAGCAGTGGTCTCCTCCCCTCTCGCTCGCCCTCGGCTGGGCCTCCACGATCGAACGAGTCGGCATCAAGGTGGCGCCGGGCATCGCGTACGAGCACATCCCCTCCTCCTGGCACGCGCAGTGGGTGAGCGTGGACGGTGATCTCGTCGAGGCCTCGCTCTGGTCCCCCGCCCTGTCCCCCGAGGGCCGTGGGCGCTCCTGCCTCCTCTTGGACGAGGCCGGGGCCGCCCATTCGCTCTCCACACCCGAGGGGTACGCACCCAACGCCCCCGCAGCCCGCGTGGAGGTCGCTCCCCTGGGCGCAATGGTTGCCGAGCCCGACAGCGCGGTTATCCGCTCGGGCCTCCTGGGACGCCTCGCGGACGAGGTCGGCGCGGGCATCGTGTCCGACAAGATCGCCTACCTGACCGGGGATGACCTGCCCGATTCCCCCTTCTACGACCGCTTCGAGGTCCTCGCAGTGACCAACCTGCGAGCAAAGGCGATTTCCGCCGAGCTACGCACGCGCGGCGCGGGCAGCGTCGAGATCAAGAAGCGCGGCGCCGACATCAACCCCGACGACCTGCGTAAATCGCTGAAACTGGGCGGAGGCGACGAGCAGCTGACCGTCATCGCGACGCGCGTGGACGGGCGCCACCGCGCGATCATCTGCCGACGGTTGGCTAAAAACCTGTAAGAAAGCTCTCCGCCGACACCGCTCGCTCCCCTGCCACAATGGAGGAAGCAAGCGAAAGGATTGACATGTCTTTGCCCTTCGGTTCCTCCCAGCGTTCCACGATCGGTGTCGAGTGGGAGCTCCAGCTCGTCGACCGCGACTCCCACGATCTGCGTCAGAGCGCGGACGCAATCATTGACCGCGCCACGACCGACGGGAAGCTCTACCCGGGCGTCCACCGCGAGATGCTGCTCAACACGATCGAGGTCGTCTCCAAGCCGCGCGCAACCGTCGCCGAGTGCATGGCCGACCTCATGGACTGCGTCGACTACCTGACCCCCCTAGCCTCGGACCTGCGCATCGACCTGGCCACCGCCGGCACGCACCCCTTCGCACGCCCGGGCCGCCAGCGCGTCACCGACTCGGAGCGCTACGCGCAGCTGGTGGAGCGCACCGCCTACTGGGGACACCAGATGCTCCTGTACGGCGTCCACGTGCACGTCGGCGTCGAAGACCGCGCGAAGATCCTCCCGATCCAGGCCGCCCTCACCGCCCACCTGGGCCACCTGCAGGCCATCTCCGCGTCGTCCCCCTTCTGGGCGGGCGAGGACACGGGCTACGCGTCCAACCGCGCGATGGTCTTCCAGCAGCTGCCCACCGCCGGCATCCCGCGCCAGTTCGCCACGTGGGAGGACCTCGAGGCCTACACGGACGACATGATCCGCACGGGCGTCATCGAGGGATTCGACGAAGTCCGCTGGGACATCCGCCCCTCGCCGGCCTTCGGCACGATCGAGAACCGCGTGTACGACGCTGCGACGAACGCGACCGAGGTCGCCACCTTCGCGGCCTTCACCCACGTCCTCGTCGAGCACTTCTCGCGCCTGTACGACGCGGGCGAGCCGCTTCCCTCCCTGCCGGATTGGTTCGTCGCTGAGAACAAGTGGCGCTCGGCGCGCTACGGCATGGACGCGACGCTGATCGTGTCGCGCGACGGCGCGACCGAGAGCGCGCGCGAGGGCATCGCGCGATTGAAGGAAGAGCTGGCCCCCGTGGCCGCCGACCTGAACTGCGCACGCGAGTTCGCCGGACTGGAGACGATCCTGACGATCGGCGCCTCCTACGAGCGTCAGCGGGCCGTCGCGGCGGCCGCTCGCCCCGGCCAGGGCCTCGACGCGGTCGTGGACCTCATGCGTGCGGAGATGAGCGCCGGGCGCCCCCTGGCTCTCGCCGAATTCGCAACCCTGAACGCCTAACCCATTCGAAGCGGTGCCCCGCGTCTTCAACGGCGCGGCGCACTGTCGTCATCGCCACACACTCACAGACAGCATTCAGGTGGTTCTCAGATCGCCGCCGTATCCTTGATGTGGCTCGAAACTGACGCTGAGAGGACACTCGCCCGTGGTACAGGAAGCAACACAGACACCCGATACCGACGGCGCACCATCGACGCTCGTCAGGATCACTTCCCCCATCGGAGCATCCCTGCAGACTGTGTGGCTGCTGCTTTCGTCGCTGGCCCACCTCACCATCCGCTGGCTGTCACGATGCCCGGCAACCGCAGTCCTTACGGTCGCCCTGACGATCGTGTCGGCGACCTACTGGGTGTGGCGCGATCAATTCACTGCCCTCGAGGCCGACCCGTCCGGCCCCCATTGGTGGTCGGTTCTCTCCTCCGTCGGCGCGGTGCCCGGCAACTTCATCGCCACCGCCGTGCTCGGCATCGTCACGATGATCATTGCGGGCGGTGCTGCGGAGCGACACCTGGGCACACGCGCATGGGTGGCCGCAGCTGCCGCCGGCCAGGTCGTCGGCATCGCTGCCACCTGGTTGACACTCCCCCTGCTCACCAGGGTGTTCTCTATGTGGGGGCAGACGATCGATGCGGGGAGCCTGTGGGGCACGAGCCTCATCCTCGTCGCCCTCGTGGGCGCCGCAGCGCAGTCACTGGCCTCTCACTGGCGCTGGCGCGCTCGTTTCCTCCTCATCGGAATCCTCCTCCTGTCGGCGGCGATCCTCGGATCGGCGATCTCGTATGCGCGCGTGTGGGCACTCCTCGCGGGCATGGTCGCCGCGCGCCTGGCTGGGGTTCGAGGGGCGCGCAGCGATTCCGGAAACGACATCACGATCGGACGCCAGCTCGCCTCCGTTGCCGCGCTGTGCTGGGCCTGCGCTGCGGCGCTGACCGTTGTTTCTTCGGCCCCCGAAGGACCGCTCGCTCAGATGCGGTGGTCGCTGGGCCCCGCGTGGTGGCTCGAGGGACGCACGGGCGTCATCACAACTCTCCTGTGTCTGGCCCCTATCACGCTCCAGCTAATCTTCGCGTACGGGCTACGCAAGGGCAGGCGCGCCGCCTACTTCGGTACTCTCATTCTCCAGCTGGTCCTCGGCCTGTCGACGGTCGCGGCGACGGGTGTCGCTCTCACCCAGGGCACCGACGAGAACGGGATGGCCAGGCCCGAGCTCGTCACCACGGCCTCGCTCCTCCTCGTTCCGGTGATCCTCAACGCTGCCCTGTGCGTCATCACGTGGTGGGTGCGCCGTTCCTTCACGATTCACGCGGAGCCCTCCACGACCTCGACCCTGCTGCGGCGCTGGCTGCTCCTCATGGTCGGCTGTGCGGGCGCGGTTCTTGTCCTCGGGTTCCTCACGAGCGACTCGTTCGTCCCCCTCGAGGCCCTCAACTCCGGCGACGACCTGACCGTCACCGACTATGCGTCTCCCCTGCAGATCCTCCACGACTACACCCTCGCGCTGCTCCCCACGGCGACGGCTTCGATCTTCGAGCCATCCCTGGTTCCGATGACTCTCTTCGCCGAGGCGCCCGTCCTGTGGGTTCCCCTCGTCGCCTGGGTCGGCACCCTCGCGATCATCCTGAGCGCGCTGCTCGCTCGGCCCCGTATCCCGCTGTCCTCGCCGCTCGAGAGCCTCACGCCGCTCCTGCGCGCCCACGGAGCGGGCACCCTCGGGTGGATGCAGACCTGGGAGGGCAACCAGGTGTGGGTCTCCCCTACCGGCGAGGCCGGGGTCGCCTACCGCGGATCGGGCGGAGTCGCGCTGACGGTCACAGACTTGGCGTACGAGCCGGGCAAGGCCTCCGAGGCGATCGCGCTGTTCTCAGCCTTCGCGTCCGACTCGGGCCTGACCCCCGCGCTCTACTCGGTCCACGAGGAACTCGCGCAGGCCGCGCGCGAGGAGGGCTGGACGATCATGCAGGTCGCCGAGGAGTCACTGCTGGACCTGCCCGGCCTCGCTTTCAAGGGCAAGGCCTACCAGGACGTGCGCACCGCCATGAACCACGCGTCCCGCGAGGGCGTTGAGGCCGTGTGGACTACCTGGGAGGAGTGCCCGGCGGGCTGGCGCGATCAGATCACCGTCATCTCCGATACGTGGAGCGACGACAAGGCCCTGCCTGAGATGAGCTTTACGCTCGGTGGTGTTCGAGAGCTTGCGGTCCCCGAGACGCGCATCCTGGTCGCCATCGACGAGGAGTCGACGATCCACGCCGTGACTTCGTGGTTGCCGATCTACCGCGACGGAACAGTCGTCGGCCTGACCCTGGACGTCATGCGTCGGCGCACGACCGGGTGGCGTCCCGCGATCGAGTTCCTCATCGGCAAGGCCGCCCTGGCGGCACAGGAAGAGGGGCTCGAGATCCTGTCTCTGTCGGGTGCTCCCCTGTCGCGCTCGGCCGATGACACCTCGGCCTTTGGCCCCCTCACCGACGCGCTGGCCGCCATCATGGAGCCGCTCTACGGCTTCACCTCGCTGCACGCGTTCAAGCGCAAGTTCAAGCCCCGCACGCAGTCCCTGTACCTGGCGGTGCCGGATCCCGCATCCCTCGCGACGGTCGGACTGGCCATCTCGCACGCCTACGTTCCCCACGTATCCCCTGCGCAGACCCTCACGCTCGTCGCCTCCGTCGCCGGCGGCCTTGCCAAGCTCGCCGCGAAGGGTGTCGGCGACCTGCGATCGACGCGCGCCGCCTCCCGGGAGAGCGCTCCCGACGCGGAAGCGCTCGCTGCCACGGCCTCGTCCGATGGGGGCGGAAAGGAGCAGCGATGAGCGTTTTGGGAAGCATCCCCCTGACCTCGATCAAAACCCTGGTAGCGGTCGCCGTCCTGGCGGTTCTGTCTCTATTGGCGGGGGCGGTCCTACTCGCCCGATCGGCCCCCGCTCGCTGCCCGGGACGCACGAGGCGGTGGCTGGGACGCGCGGTCATCCTCCTCGTGCCTACGATCCTTATCGCGTCCGCGGGGGCGCTCGTCTTCAATCGCTCGCTCGGCCTTGTGAAGACCAGCGGGGATCTAGCGAAACTCGCCCTGTCGACCACCGTTGGAACAACCGCCCAATCCGGCGGCGAGGCCGACGTCAACGCGCAGTCCGCTGCCGCATCCGAACTCGACGCAACCTTCACAAAGACCGAGGACGGCATGCTCCAGACCACCTGGACCGGCCCGTCAAGCGGGATCACCCAGGACGTCTTCGTTATCACCCCACGCGACTACTCCCCCACCGACGGCAAGACCTACGCGGTCATCGAGCTGCTCCACGGCTACCCCGGCGGCCCCGACGGCACCATGCAGGGCGCGCAGGTACAGGAAGCCCTGAACAACGCCATCGACGCGGGGATCATCCCGCCGACAATCATCGTCGGCCCCTCCCTCAACGTCGACGAGGAGGCCCACGACTGTGCCGACATCGAGGGGCGCCCCGCCGTCTACACGTGGGTGTCCCACGACGTCCCCGAGATGATCCGACACAACTTCCCCAATACGACGTCCAATCGCGACGCCTGGATGATCGGCGGCTTCTCCGCCGGCGCCTACTGCGCGATCTGGACGGCCCTGCGTACGCCCGAGACCTACGGCGCCGCCGCCTCGCTGTCCGGCTATGACACGCAGATCGAGGGACAGATGACCAACCAGGGCGACCAGTACCTGGCCGACAACACGCTGTCGATCATGCTCGCAAATCGCACCCCCGACGGGATGCGCATCTACGCGATGGCCGCCGGCGACGACGCCGTTGGCGGCGCGTACACCGCTCTCAAGATGGCCTCAACCGTCAAGGAACCCGACAGCGTCACCACGGACGTTCCTCCGACGGGCGGGCACGCGGGCCCGCTGTGGCGCGAGCACATTCCGACGATGCTGGCGTGGTGGGGGTCCTCCGACCGGGTCTCCCGGGCCGTCGGCGCCGCTTCGACGGCGGCGACCGCACAGTCCTCCGACGCCAGCGCGTCCATCGTCCCGGTGACGACCGTGACCCACGAGGTCCGGCCGACCGCCCCGAACGGGTACCTGACGCTGGGCCTCCTGATCGCCGGCGTGCTCGTCTCGCTCGTGGTCGCGTGGACTGTCGCGCCGCGCTGGCAGCTGCACCGTCACGACGACGAGCGCGAACAGGCCGACGACCATCCGCACCGGGCGCGTCACCGCGCGCAACGCTCGGGTCTCTTCGCCTCTGTACCGCGTCCCGTGCTCCGGGTACTCGGATACCTAGCGCGTCTGATCTCCCTCGGGGCGGCCACGGTAAGCGCCGCGCTTCTCGTCGGCATTGCCGCCAACATGGTGGGCGGCTTCTACACCTCGTGGAGCTCGATCGCGCAGAGCTTTATGGACGGCCTGCGCTAGGCCCGCGGACCGCTCTCAGGCGCGCGGCGCCAGATACGTCGTCGTCAGCTCCATGCCCGAATCCGGGGAGAAGTCCCAGTCCGACGGCGGCAGGCCCGCAGCGACCAGCTCGGAGCCGATCGCCGCGATCTGAGCACCGTTGTCCGTGCAGAAGCGCAGAGGGGGCATGCGAACCTGAACGCCGGCCGCCTCGGCCCGCTCCGTCAGCAGGGCGCGCAGTCGGGAGTTCGCGGAGAACCCGCCGCCCACGACGATCGTGTCGCATCCGGTGTCCAGCGCCGCGCGCACGGCCTTCGCGGTCAGGGAATCGTTGACGGCCTCGGAGAAGGCGGCGCACACGTTTTCCTTGCTGACGACCTCGCCGCGCGCGGTCGCACCCTCGATGTATCGGGCGACGGCGGTCTTCAGGCCCGAGAAGGAGAAGTCGTACTTGTGACGTTCCTTGTCCTTGCCGGCAGCCAGGCCGCGCGGGAAACGGATCGCCTCGCGGTCCCCCTGCTGGGAGAGGCGGTCCACGTGCGGGCCGCCCGGGTAGGGCAGGTCGAGGAGGCGCCCGACCTTGTCGAAGGCCTCGCCCGCGGCGTCGTCCAGGGTTCCGCCCAGCTCGACGACGTCGGTCGCGATGTTGCGGATCTCGAGGATGTTGGAGTGGCCTCCGGAGACGACGAGTCCGATGAAGTGCTCAGGCAGCGGCCCGTCAGCGAGCTTATCGACGGCCAGGTGGCCGATCACGTGGTTGACGCCGTACAGGGGCTTGCCCAGGGACGAGGCCAGCGCCTTCGCCGCGCAGATCCCAACGGTCAGCGAACCGACGAGGCCCGGTCCGGCCGCAACCGCGATCGCGTCCACGTCCGCAAGCGTCACTCCGGCCTCGTCGAGCGCAGCATCCAGCGTAGGCAAGAAGGACTCGAGGTGCGCGCGCGACGCGATCTCGGGGATGATGCCGCCGTAGCGGGCGTACTCATCCATCGACGTGGCCGTGCGGTCGACCAGCAGCTGCGTACCGCGCACGAGGCCGACGCCGGTCTCGTCGCAGGTTGACTCAATACCAAGGACCAGGGGTTCACTCACGCCCCCAGTTTAATCCGCGCATGCGGGCACCGCCGCACGCACGAAGCGAGCGGGTCCGCCGCGTGCGGAGTCGGCGTCGATCTAATCGCGAGAACGCGCGTTCGCGATGAACATCGAGACGCCCGCAACCGCGAAGACCAGCAGGCTCCAGGGGAACAACGAATCGGCGATCGGCTTGATCTGGGGAGAGCCAAAGAGCATGCCCAGGAGCAGGAGGATCGACAGAATCGCAAAGGCGATCATCGCCGTGATGCCGACGGTCGCGCTGACCCAGTAGCGGCGCGTATGCGTGTTCGGACCGGTTTCATCAAATTGCATGGCGTGCTCCTCTCTGAGCCGATGATGCCTCCATGATACGACGCCTACCGCACCGTCATGAGCATTTTGCGTGCGCTACGGCGGCTGTCTCGCCGCGTCATCGCCCCACTATCACATCGTTGTGCCACCACGTTTGCTCCCCATAAACGCGGGAGGGCCCGGCGCGTGCGCGCCGGGCCCTCCGCGAGGCCACTCCAGCCGAATCAGACGCCCTTGAAGGCAGCCTTGCCGAGCTGGCGGTTGAGGTTTGCGATCACGTCGAGCGGGATCTGCTTGGGGCAGACCTCAGCACACTCGCCGATGTTCGAGCAGGAGCCGAAGCCCTCCTCGTCCATCTGGTTGAGCA
>ERZ773246.796-NODE-796-length-12367-cov-6.77973_pt1 | contig 12367 bp, 9 predicted proteins | sample MGYA00580519_ERZ773246 | MGnify/ENA primary metagenome ERZ773246 (study PRJEB29015, sample SAMEA2738153) | human oral metagenome | biome: human oral; feature: human-associated habitat; material: saliva | place: China | collected 2246 ...
TTTTTTTAAATAGATGGGTAATTTTTCTTTCAGATACTTTTTTGAATTCAAATAGACTATTAAAATAATACAATATTTTCTTATTTCTCACATTATCCTCTGTTATTGCACTTAGCAACTCAGCATAGTTGTTTTCTATTCGATAAACATTTTGAATCCTCTCTCTTTGTTTTACAACAAAATCTTTTTGCTGTGAGAAGTTTCTTATAGAATCTTGCAAAATACCCGTTAACTGTTCAATATTTCCTAATTGGTAAATAGTACCGACTTCAAATAAATTGTAGGCTGTCATATATCCTTGATTATCTGATATAATCGTTGGAATCCCATTTAAAATAGCCTCTATGTATACTAAACCAAAAGTTTCAATTTTGGAAGTAAAAACACAGATATCTTCTGATGTTAACTCTTCCCAAGGATTATCTTTGTGCCCCAAAAAGAAAATATTGGTTAATCGGTTCTCTTGGATATAATCATCACATTTCTTTTTATAAGTTTCATCCCAACCACCAATAAATACAAGCTCATAATCCGAAGCATTTTCTAAATTTTGATAAGCTTGAATCAGTTCAATCTGATTTTTATTATCATTTACTCGACCAACAGAAACAAATCTTTTCTTGCTTCCTTGTTTTAGTTTTATTGATACGACTTCATTATGCGAAATAAACGATTTAATTTCACGCTGAGGCAAGAGAAAAGATAGCGATTTTTGAAGGTTTCCTGTAACAGTGAATATCTCATCTGCTAAAGAGTCTATAACACCAATTTTCTCTTTATAATAACTAAATTCTCCCTCAGGAAATTCATGAATCAGCCAGAAATGCGAAATATCCTCACAAGCTGCTGCTACTGCTCCTTGAAACATATTCACTGTATTTGTAATGACCAAGTCAATATGACTATCTACCATTAACTTTCTCAGCGCAGCAATATTTTCTTGGTAAGAATTTACCCTCTCTTCATGAGTTCCAGGAAGACCACCTGGTGCATCCTCCCACCACCATTTAACCGATGGCAGAGCAATGGTTCTAATTCCTTCTTTTGCAAGAGTAGAAATATAGTCTTGCTGGACTTGGACATGATAATCTGGTATCGCATTGATAACGTGATAGCCATCTTGAACCAAATACTTCATCAGATGGAAAATAGAAATCTCTGCCCCATTATCCAAGGTTCCAGTCGGCGAAATGAATAAAATGTTTTTCTTCATAGCTTATCCTTACCAATTCCAATAGAATGGAATCATTAAATAGATTGAAATTAAAAAGTTAGCTGACAAAGTGCCTATAAGCAAGTTTTTAACTGTCCTCTCCTGAATCTCCAGCTTGCCCATATTCGCAAGTACGGGTAAGAAGAGAATTAGGAAAGGCGTAAAATAACGACCCTGAGTTCCAACGGATATCTGAGCACCTTTTCCTAAAACAATCGGAGTCCACTCTAGATACATGATGGTGACAACAGCAATGACTTGCAAAATGAAAAGATAAGCAGAGACAGTTGCATAGGACTTTGTCATAAAATCCTTCTTAGACTGCAAAAAAATGATAGTCAGTACCGCTACATCAAGAAAGATTAGCCACAGGGGCAACTGAATGGTAAAATTACCCAAAAATCCAAAGAGACCAATGGTCAATATGGTATTGAGGTCACCGTTCATGCGCTGTTTAAACAAGGTGTTAAGCAGAACTCTACTGTAGTTGAAGAGCCCTCCTTGATGACGAAAAAGCAAATGCAAGGCTAAGAAAACAGCAACAAAAGCTAAACTGTAAAAAACATAGCGATGACGACTGATAAATGCCTTAGTCGTAAGAAAAGGCTTGTTCAAAGCAGCTAGGAATCCTTCAATTTCAAAATCAATGAAAGGCAACAAGCCTAGCAATAAGACATTGTTCAGTTTGGTTGCAAAGAGTCCGACGGATATGACCAAAAGCTGGATAAAATTCTTATTGTTAAATTTCTTGCTGGAAGCAATATTAGTGAAAAAACCAATGACCAGCATAATCTCCAAATAGTTCATTACATCATAGGAGAGAGAAGCTGCCTGCTGAACCATAATCGGCAGAAGTGAAATGAAAAAGAGAGCTTTCTTGCCATACTTAAAATACTTAATCAGGAAGTAAACACCCAAAATATAGGCTAGGCCGTTAAAAAATCGTCCCATCATGAGAATAACTCCTACTGATGGATAGATAAACGTTCCCAAGGTCATGCCAATGAGCTGCGGTAAAAAGGAAAGAGTCTTGAGATTAATCCCCAAAGTAGACTCTTCCTGAGATAAATCCAATTTTTCCGTAAAAAGCTTCTTATACTCTGCTGGGGAAACATTCGGTTCCGAAGAGATATTTTCCATCCACTTGTAGGTTTTCTCTGTCGGCTTATGGAAAATCTCCCAAGTCATGCGGGCGTGATTCGTTTCATCTGGAACACGGTTGATCGGTTGAACTACCATAAATGTCATGACAAAGACCGTCGCCAAGACCAAAAAGATATTTTCTATTTTCATCGTCTTACTTCTTTTCAAAATCATTCACCATTTCATCTTTACTATCTAAACTGCAGTTTTCAAGAACAAAATCATAGGCATTTTCTGCTAATTCCTGACGTAGGTCAGACGAAAGAATCAAACTCTCTAATTTTTCTTTCCACTCTCCGTCTTTGGCTAAAAGTCCAGTCTCCCCATCTTTTACCATATCAGAGAAGGCTCCAATGTGACTAGCAACTGTTGGAACTTTTACTAAGGCAGCCTCCATCCATTTGATTTCAGACTTAGCCAGATTAAAGACCGAGTCAACTAGTGGGGCTAGATTAATATCCACTCGACTGATCAGCTGAGGTAAATCCTTCCAATCAACATAGTCATGGACAACAATCTGCTGTTGGTAAGGCTTCATATCCTCTGGAATATCTAAATGGCCGACGATATGAAGCTCCATATTCTTGTAGATTGCAAGCAAGGACTGGATAGCTGGCTTTATCAATTCAAAATTTTCATTATGACTGATTGAACCTGAAAAATAGCCAATCTTGACTTTTGAATCCTGCTGACTATAATCTTTGATAAAGTGAGAACTGATTTCAATCAAGTCACTGGAAGCTCGGTTTCTGTTCAGCAACACCTTATCTTTATATTTGAGCAGCTCTTCCTTCAGTTGGAAAGTCGAAGTAATCGCTCCATCACAGGCAGCTAACATCTTGCCATAATTTTTAACACCAGCATCATAGTTGCCCTTGTCCTTCTCTGACAAGCCTTGAGTATAGCTCAGCTGATCTGTATAAACTGTATCAAAAACCAAATCATCAATGTCAAAATAAACTGGTTTTTTATCTCTTTTAGCTGTATCACACAAGAATTGAAGTTGATAAGACCATGGAGCCCGATAGATGATAATATGACTTGCATATCGAGCCTGAGAAATCTCAAATTCTGATACATTTACTACTTTGACCGTGAAGCCGTTTTTTCGCAACTGTTCTGCTTTGTTCAGCACTCGGTAGCGTGTACATTGCGGAATGATGTTCTCTACACCGTCAATGATGAGAATATATTGATCACGAGGCACATCTTTGAATTTTTGAACGATGTTCTCAAGAATCTCCACTGGGTAGTCTGTCTTCTCCCGGACATAGTCCAATACATCAGGAACCTCCGACTCTCTTTCCAGACCTTGCCATAAAAACTGCTGATCATCATAATTCTTCAAAGAAGTATACTTAATCAGAGGACTACCGGCCTTTAACATCCTTAATGGATGAATATACATGGCCGAATCCCGATTTTCGTGAACCAAGGCATCGTAGCGATAGCCCAAGTCAGCAAAGTACTTGGTAAAAGTCGTTTCATGCTTTCCAATCGCTTCTTCCCTTGAATCCGTGTCAGTCAGCACTTCCCAATAGTCGTAGAATTCTTCGGACTGAAGCAGCAAAGGCTCAATCACCAAAAAATAAGACTGTAGGTGATTGGGAATGTAGCCATAGCGGTTAAAACCAGTGATATCTTCCTGGGTCTCACCATAGGAAATTCCCCAAAAGTCAAGATTTCTGTCAGCCATAGTTTGAAAGACAGCCGCCAAATCACTCATAGGTCCGATATTAGTGTCATTGACGAGCATCAGCTGAGAACAATGTTGCAGCGTTTCCTTTCCTAAGGAAAGAATGCCTTCACGAAAAGCTGCCGTATCATAGCCACTATTATCCCGCACCAAGACTTGCCCATACTGCTCTAAAGTTTCTATGTCCTCTTCAGCCAGTCCGCCGTTAACGACGATGAGAGTCTTATCAGCCAAAACTGCTAACTTTTCTAAAAAGATAAGTTTGTACTGCTGCAAGCGTGGCTCGGATTCAAAAATGACATAAATTAAGACTTTTTCGCCACTTGAAACTGAAGCTAAAGCTTTTTCTCGTTGAGAGTTCCGTAGCCATTGATAATAATAAACCTTAGGAGACTTTACTTGGCGTTTCAAACGAACCAGCTGTTGCTTAATCCGACTTAAAGCAGCTTTGATACTGCGAGGATTTTTGACTAATCGAGCCAGACGTTTCAATGGCGTAATCACGCTATTCCCCAGGCGATAGGAAATAGAGCGTCGAATACGAAACTGCTCCTGAATAGCTTCATCACGCTGTTCCTTTATCGTCCTTAGTCTGGATTTCAAGGAGTCTAGATTTTTATGTAACTTCCGCTGATCCTCCTGCAGTTCAAGAACATAGTCATTCACTTTATCCATATGCTGAATCAACTCATCCAAACGACCTTCCAGTGTAAATATGTTCTTGCCCAGAGCTTGGTAAATATCATCAGGCAACTGTTTTACATACTTACGCAGGATTTTCAGATAGATTTCGTAATGGTAACGAGTAGAATCTCGTTTAGAGATTGATTCCTTATCAAAGACTCGGTAATTCAGCTTTGTTTTTGCATCATAAACTGGTTTCGCGCCTTGATTGATAATTAAGTTTAAAAGAAAATCATAGTCCTCCAGTTTTTCACGATTCAGTGCTTCATCATAATAAACACCCTCAGCAATCGAGCGACGAATGAGGGAACAGTTGGAAATGAAATTTTCTGTTAAGAAAGCTACCTTGTCATAGGGCCGTGATTTAAGGTAAATTTCTTTTTTATCAGGGTCATATAGATCCCCATAGACAATATCTGCTTCCTCTTGCAGCATGGTTATATAGAAGCTCTCAATGTAGTCAACATCTAGGAAATCATCACTATCCACAAAAATAAAATAAGTTCCTTGAATTTGCTGCAAAGCCTTATTTCTTGTCTTGACGACCCCCATATTTTCATGGCTTTCAAACCTCGTCGGGAAAGGGGAATCGGCCAAAGTTTCTTGGATAATCTGGGCGGACTTATCAGTGGAACCATCATCCAATACCAGCAACTCAATATTTTGATAGGTTTGCTCAAAAATACTGCGCAAACACTGTTCAATGTAGTCTTGATGGTTGTAACATGTTACAACAACAGATATTAAATCTTTCATATACCTTCCTTGTAAATAACTCTATTAGTTTGAGTTGGCATCTTGACTCTTCATATATGCTTTGTTTATCAGATTAGCCACCAACTTAGGCCAGAAAAGCTGATACATAAACAAATCTTCTTTGGTCCTAGTATTATCTGAAATAGTCTTGGTTGTTTCAGACTCTCCATGAATCCGATGACACATGAGTTTCTCAGAAATATAAGCAAAACGCCCCTTATAAGCACTAATCTTGTACCAAGCATACCAATCTAGACTCACGCGCATTTCCTCATCAAATCGAAAATCCCTTAATGCCTCTAAGTTATAAGTCACCGCCGGACAGGAAATGGGATTGCCAAAAGCCAGAACCCGATTTCTCCAAAAACGACTGGCCGGAATCAGATTCAAGGTTTTAAGCATGAGAGTCTTGATTTTCAGATTGGTATTAGCCGGAATTTTAACTCCATTTTTCTCTTCAAAATAGTCTGTATAGGCAATGAGAATATCCTTCGACTGCTCTATTTTTTGCATAACTGCTTCTAGATAAGTTGGCTCATAGTAGTCATCCTGATGAGCAATGGTAGCATAAGAAGTCTCAACAAAGGAAAGGGCATTGTTCCAGTCCTTGCCGATACCTCCTCCTTCTTTCGTATAAAAAGGAATACCGTACTTTTGGCACAACTGCTTGATTGAATCCAACGGTGTTGAGCTATAGCAGATAATCTTTGATGGCAAGGTTTGAGCTTGCAAAGACAGGATACAAGCTTCTAAAAATTCACTTTCGCCATAGGCACAAATCACCCAGGTATGATTATTTTTCATCTTTTTCACTCTCTAACTTGGACATTCTTTGCTTCATGATGGACAGTTCTTGTACCAACTGCTTGATTTGCTCCTTTTGCTTTGAAATGGCAATCGTATGCAAAAAAACAATAATCAACAGAAAAAAGATAGCAAAAGACATAACAAAGTTTGATGTCAGCTCAAAGCCCAACAATTTGGCAATAGAATCTGGAATCCGATCAAAAACAGAGATAATAATCAGCACGAAGCCAATAATAATCCACATAAAGGCTTGCTCAAACAAAATGTTGTTTTGATTGATATTCCGAAAGACAAAATATAGAAATAAAACTGACGCCACCAGCATGACAATAGACAAAATGGACATTATTTACTCTCTTTCATAAAAGCAGCAATCAAGATCGAAGAGCAAACTTCAATCATATAGCGAATGGACTTAATTGGAGTAATCGAAGAGACTCCTCCTGCACGTTCAAACATATTGGCTGGTGCTTCCACCACTTTATATTTCCGCTTCAAGATATGGACGATTGATTCTGGCTCAGGATACTTGATAGGATAGCGCGCAGCGAATTGTCGAATAATGTCTCGATTGGCCAAACGATAGCCTGATGTGGTATCCAGAATCCTTTTGCCCGTTGTTAATTTAATAAAGGCTGAGATAATATTAATGCCAAAACGACGCATAAAAGTCGTCTGAAATTCTGAAGCCTTGTCACCTATAAAACGAGAACCAATAACCAAATCCGCCTGCTGAAGACGAATAGGTTCCAGCAAAGCATCCAGCGACTCAATATCATGCTGGCCATCTCCATCAAACTGTACGGCCACATCATAATTATTCTCAAGAGCATACTTATAGCCCGTCTGAACAGCTCCGCCAATCCCTAAATTCATAACCAAATGAATAGCATTCAGATCATGGCTGTCCAAAATCTCCTTGGTTCTATCAACTGACCCATCATTGATAACTACGTAGTCTAAGTCAAAATCAACTTTCTTCCGATATTCTACAATGCTCATAACCGTATTTAAAATACTTTCTTCCTCATTATAAGCAGGAATTATCATTAAAACTTTCATTAATCTAATCTATTCTTTCTATAACATGTCATCACATTATTTTTTGCTTTTCTGCAACTGTTTTTTCCTATATCTCATAAAGCTCGGAATTAGAGAATTGATAATCTTATATCTTAGCATTGGAAAAGGCTTCATAACAATATTAAAGATTCTAAAACAAACAAAATACAGCTGCCAACCTTCTTCCATTGGTGTATCCTTCCATGGAGTTTTGTGTAGATAATAGAGGTACTCTTTCCCTAATTTATGTGTATTTCCTTTTCTCCATGGCCTTTCTTCACCAAGATAATGTACAATAGCAGGATGGCTAATGGCATTATCTAGCTCTTCTTTACTTATAAAGTCAGCTGGTTTAGATAATTTTTTTAGTACATTATAAGGATATGAAAAGTAGATATTAAAAAAATTATAACGAGGCGATAAAACATAAATTTCATCACGCAAAGCTCCGTTGATAGCATCTTGGTCATTTGCAAATAAATTGCCATTATGCTGTTGATAAAATTCCAACACTCTCTTCCCAAGACTGCGTTCTCTCCAACGCTCTAAATCTATTAGAAGAACACCAGCATTACAGTATAGTTGATTCCCCATTTTTAGAAATTCTCTTCTTTCAGCACTAACAGTAGACTCTGGTGCCATAGCAATTGATTTATCTAAGAGATCTATATCCCATAAACTGGTAAGGTCATCCAACACTAAGGTATCGCCGTCCAGATAAAGGATTTTATCTAAATTAAATGGTAGCAACTTATCTAACAATAACCTTGCTAAGACGATAGATGACCAACCGTTTGTATCGAAATCAAAATCAATATATTCTGTTAAATCGTTTAGTTCTATGAAATGAATATTTTGATGATAGCTCTGAGTAAATTCTGATAATCTCAACTTGTTTTTTTCACTTATCTTTTCACCAACTAAATAAATTGTAATGTCTTCAGTGAACTGATTATTCTCAAAAATAGAACACATACATGTTGCAACTTGCGGAACGAATGCATCATTTAATGTAAATAAGATATTCATAAAATACTACTTCTTTCTTTTTTCCTGATTTTTAACAACGCCATAAATAACCAAACTTGTTACACAAAAGACACACATGGAGATTAGAAAAGAATTTGCAGCTCCCATCAACTTTTGGTCGCGGATAAATGGCAACGTAATAAATTTTGAAACAGCAAATGTTAGTAAATAGGCTATCATAAGATAATGCTGTTTTCTAAAGATGGTCATAATGATATCAACTACTAAGGCTAAAACATTTAAAATACCACCCACTAACAATACTGTAAAGGACAGCTTATATTCTTGTAACTGAATACCATAAACAGCCCCTAATACTTCTGTACCGATCAAATAACCTAAGCCAACAATGATAAAACCCAAAACAAGCATAACCCAAAACAGTAGACGAACTTGTTTGAAAAAAAGTAGTTCTTTCTTTTCATTCCAATAGATGGATAGCTGTGTAGTCAATGGTCTTAGGACGAAGAATAAAAGGGATAGGACAAAGACAGGCATGAATAGAACATTAAAGTCTCTTTGAACCCCAGATGAAAAATAGCCATTTGTCAAAAGGTAATCAATATCAATTTTTGGCTCGTTATAGATATACGTTATCAAAAATCCATTTAAAAACAAGGGAAAACTATTTTTCAAAATAGAATACACATTTTTTCTGTCATCATGGAGTTTAGGCGAAAACTTTTCCTGAGAAAAATGTAATCTACAGTTTCTGAAATCTAAGAGGAAGGTCAGAATGAAATTCGCACAGCAAATAACAATACTAGCTACCATCAATGATTTTGTAAGCAACAGGACTATTGCAAATAGTAACATGCAAATCCAGCTCCTATAGAATTGCACCTTTCCAGCTAAGTCTGATCTATTTTTTTGCTGAAATAATCCTTGAAAAACATCTGAATATGCATCTATAGCCCGATAAAGAACAAGCAATAAAATAATACTAGATTTGTAAATATCATACCCTTGCCATAGAGTATAGATAAACGATGTAAAAATCATCAAAAAGACCGTAAAAAGTCTCGTGTTATGATAAGAAGCAAATTGGTATCTTTCTTTTACATCCGTAGATTGCAGATTTCTAACTTGAAAATAACCTAGAACAAAGAACTGCTGACCAAGAGCATAAGCAATACTAAAAATATCAGAATCTCTTGAATCTAGAAATCTAGAAGCTAGTAGAAGCAAGACGACTGATATCAATGATGATGAGACTGTCCCCAGCATATTCCATATATAATTACTCTTAACTGACGGTAGTGAAATTTCTGATTTCTGGGACACTCTATTTTCTCCAATTATGTTCTAGTTCTTATTATACTATACTTTCCATGAAATGTGAAAAGCCACTGTTAAGTAGCCATCAAAAAAGGACTCAAAGGTCCTTTTTGATCGATTTCAGTGTTTTTTATCCTGCTTGTAAAACTCTTTTAAAGCATCCTGCCAAGTCGGAATGACAAAGCCTGTTTCCTTAGCCTTGGTCAAGCTCATAGTGGAGTTGAAAGGACGCTTAGCCTTGGCCGGGAATTTGCTGGAATCAACTGGCTGGACTTCCACATCCGTATCTTTGAGAATTTCCACTGCAAAGTCATACCAAGTTGTATCCTCTGCCGCATCATTAGACAGATGGTAATAACCAAATTCCTTTTGATTTTCAGCCAGATAGGTCATAAATTCAGCCAGCGTACGAGTCCAAGTCGGACGGCCATGCTGGTCATTAACTACGGTCAGAGTTTTATGTGTCTTAGCAAGATTTTGCATGGTAAAGACAAAGTTTTTACCGTAGTTACCAAAGACCCAGGCAGTACGGATAATGTAGAAACGACTGGAATATTTCTCAACCAGCTCCTCGCCCATACGCTTGGTACGGCCATACTCAGTCTGTGGATCTGGCCGATCGTCTACTTCCCATTCCTCGCCGACAGGCTTTTGTCCGTCAAAGACATAGTCTGTTGAGATGTAGACCATGGTCGCCCCATGTGCTTCTGCTGCTTTTGCTACATTTTCGGTTCCGGTCACGTTGATGGCATAGTCCAGCTCTTTTCCTTCGTCCTCTGCAGCATCAACTGCGGTATAGGCTGCGCAGTGATAAACCAAGCTTGGCTTGACTTCCGCAAAGACCTTGTCCACCATTTGGGCATTGGTAATATCCATTTCCGCCACATCAACAGCCACATACTCCTCATTGCGCTCATCCAAAAGATAGCGAAGCTCTGTACCCAGCTGTCCATTCGCACCTGTAATTAAAATCATTTGTTCTTCCTTTCAGATCATAAATATTCGATGAATTTATTATACCAAAAAAAGCAGAAAAAATCTGCTCGATCGAATCATTATCGGAAAATCTCTTCAGTTGGAACACTAAAGAATAGTTTCTTATCCCCTTTGATACTCCGTATATAAGTGATACAACAATCTGCAAGTAATAATGAATAGACTTATCATTAGAGGCAAAAAGGTTCGAGTGCTTGAAGCATAGAGAGTGGGAGATAATGAAATGACCATGCGGCCAATAAAGCCAATTACAAATAAATAGGTCAGCCATATTTTTTCTTTACAGTCAGAAACTACAAGCCACAACGCGTAAAGAATCATTAATAGCAGCAAGCCATAAAAGGCTACTGCGCTCATATACGTGATATTAAAAGAAAATGTCCCTGATTCTCTGGCTGCTTTACTGATACCTGTTAAGGTACCAAAAATAGTATTCCAGCCCATTTTTTGTGAAAAAATATTGAGTATGACAAACCCGCTCAGAGCTATGGCTGTTACATTTTTCTTGTGAAGAGCATAAACAAAAAGCACAAGCAAGAAGACCATCACAAAGGCAAAGGATGTGGAAAGCAGATTATCCCCTGTCTCCAGAAAGCCAAGCCCAAGCTTTTGGAAGATATTCAAGTTCGGAAAGTTGGGGAACCAACTGACAATATTCTTTTCAAAACGTAGGGCATTCCCCGGAGATAGCTTGGCTGATAAGATTCCTAAAGCGCTTAGTGCCAAATAGCATAGATTACCCAGTAAAGGTTTTTTATCTTTCTTTGCAAGGACAGTTTCAAACAGAAGCCACAAAAAAGCGTAGACAGCTAATTGTTCTTGCATGATAGCAACTAAAAAGCACAAAAGGCTAGCCATATTAATCCAAATATTTTTAGATTCTCTGAAAAAAAGTGCGAAAAGCAACAAGGAAGCAGGGAAAATGTAATTGACATAGGTCGGAATAGAGCCCGCGCTTAAAAATTCAGTTGCCGGAAGGAATATAAAAATTAGTAAAGCTGGCAGCCAAGGCAAGGAAGGGGTCAGCTTCCTTAAAGCATAGACCAAAAGCAAAGTTGCCAGAAAGGCTGCTGCTATAAACAGCTTTTCGTGAACGGAAAATAATAAGGTGGCTGACTCAATGAGCAACCTACTGCTCCATGTAAAATAACGATCAATCCCAAAGAATAAATAATTGTAATGAAATTCCTTAGCATAGTCTAAAAAGGCTGTTTGGTCTCCTACTGGGGTGATTTTATTATTGATGTAAAACTGTATCGCATAAATAAACGAAGATAAGCATAAGACAATATTTATTTTTTTATTTTTCACAATCTCTCCTCAGTTAAATAAGAGTTACTTAAGCTCAAAAACTCTCTCAAAGACTCATTTACTCTTCTCCTTAATCACATAAACTGGTCGTTTCTTGGTTTCCATAAAGATTTTGCCGATGTATTTACCCAATATGCCGATGGTCAACAGCTGGAAACCTCCGAGAAGGAGGATAACGGTCATGAGGGACGGCCAGCCCGATGTTGGGTCACCAAAAACCAAGGTACGGATAATAATTACCGCCATCAAGATAAAGGCTAAAATCCAAGACAGGATACCTCCTAAAAAGGCGATATTGAGCGGCGCATCAGAGAAATTGACGATGCCTTCCAAAGAATAGTTGAAAAGAGACCAGAAATTCCAAGAGGTCTTGCCAGCCACTCGTTCGACAT
>ERZ773246.797-NODE-797-length-12365-cov-3.59245_pt1 | contig 12365 bp, 9 predicted proteins | sample MGYA00580519_ERZ773246 | MGnify/ENA primary metagenome ERZ773246 (study PRJEB29015, sample SAMEA2738153) | human oral metagenome | biome: human oral; feature: human-associated habitat; material: saliva | place: China | collected 2246 ...
TCTCTAGACCCACGTATGCCCGTCTATGACGTTTTGGCTGAGCCACTCCAGGCCCAGGGTTGGAACAAAGAGGATATTAATACTCGTATTGGCGAGCTTATGCGTCTGGTTGGTATCAACCCAGACTATGTTGACCGCTTCCCATCCCAGTTCTCTGGTGGTCAGCGTCAGCGTATTGCTATTGCTCGTGCTCTTGCAACAAGTCCAAAGATTCTTCTCTTGGACGAGCCAATTGCATCTCTGGACGTTTCCATTCAGGCAGGTATTATTAACCTCCTTGAGGATCTTCAGGTTCAGTTGAAGATTTCTTATCTCTTTGTTGCTCACGATCTTGCTGTTATTCGTCATATTTCTGACACGGTTGCTGTTATGCACCTGGGCAAGATTGTTGAGTACGGTGAGACCGAAGACGTCTTTACTAACCCACAAGATCCTTACACTAAGGCGCTCCTCTCGGCTATTCCAATTCCTGATCCAAAGATTGAGCGTACCCGTGAGCGCATGATCTACCAGGATGGTAAGCTGGTTCCTGCAACCCACATCTCTAACGAGTAACAAAGATTCAATAAATTTTCTGAAAACCCGCACTTAAAACTAGGTGCGGGTTTTTCTTTGTTACAAATAGTGAACGAGGTTGTTACGGGAATGTTTCTGCTATGGAGTATTTTCAGGCAATTTCGTATAGTTAAGTGAATATCTGTAGGCCTTTAACGAAATGGGTGATCATATGGCTGACAGTTTTTCCCGTCGTTCGTTCTTTGCTCTGACTGGAATCACCGCCGCAGGCCTTGGCCTTGCTGGTTGTGCTCCATCAAATCCTCAGAGCAGCTCTACCACCACAGGTACTGAGCCACAGGACGGCTCTCCTGCAAACACTCCTCTGGATCAGCTTCCACTTCCAGAGAAGGGCAAGACGTACAACAATCCTAAGTCTCGTGATGAGGTTAAGGATGGCGGTACTCTGACTCAGCCAATCAACGAGATTGGTCCACAGTGGAATTACTACCAACTTGCTGGTAATACCTCTTACATGAACATCCTTCACGGTCTTATCAACCCTCGTGACCTGTTCCTTAACAATGCTGATGGCGATAAGTTTGAGCCAAACAAGGATTACATCAAGGAATTCAAGGTAGAGGAGAAGGACGGCAAACAGGTTGCTACCCTGACCTTCACTGATCAGGCCACCTTCAACGATGGTACCGCTATTGACTGGACCGCAATTCAGACCGCATTCATCACTATGTGTGGTCAGAATAAAAAGTTTGCGGTTTCTTCAACTGATGGTTATGACAAGTATGAGTCTGTTGAGCAGGGTGATACTGCTAAGACCGCTGTTATTACCATGAAGGAGGCAGTCTATCCAATCGAGAGCATCTTGAGCTATGCTCTGCACCCAAAGCTTCAGGATCCAGACTTCTTCAACAATGGTTACAATAATGAGCCACACAACGAGCTTGGTTCTGGTCCTTATATTGTTGATTCTTTCGATGACTCTGCTGTAACCTTCAAGCCAAATCCAAAGTGGTGGGGTGACGCTCCTAAGCTTGATACCCTTGTCTACAAGCAGATGGATACCCAGGCTTCCATTAACGCATTCAAGAACGAAGAGACTGATACTACTGGTACTTCCGTCGCAGGTTCTGCTGAGCTTCTTTCTAACTTCTCCGGTCTTGGTGATAAGGCTCAGATTCGCCGTGGTCTTGGTATGTCTATTGCTGTTATCGAGCTTAACTCTACTCGCGGTGCTCTTCAGGATGTTGCAGTTCGTAAGGCATTCTGCCAGGTCGTTGACCCTGCAACTATCGTTTCCATCGTCTTCCAGGGTGTTAACTGGAAAGAGGATGCACCAGGTTCTATGCTTTGGCCTTACTGGGCAGCTGGCTATGACAACAACCTCCCAGACGATATCAAGAACCTCAAGTCTGTTGACGAGCGCAAGGCTGCTGCAAAGAAGACCCTTGAGGACGCAGGCTATAAGCTCAATGGTGATTACTACGAGAAGGACGGTCAGCAGGTAACCTTTAGCTACACTCTGTTCGGTGACGGTACTACTGTTAAGAACCGTGCTGCTGCAATCCAGAAGATGTGCAAGGATGCTGGTATTAACCTTACCCTTGATTCTCACCCATCTTCTGAGTTCTCTGATGTTCTTACCTCTGGCTCTTGGGATGTCTGCCTCTTTGGTTGGGTTGGCTCTTCAACTTCTTACAACAACGGTGGCCAGCTCTATGGTTCTGAGTCTGGATCCAACTTTGGTCAGCAGGGCTCTGCAGAGACCGATGAGATGTTTGCAAAGGTTGTCTCTACCAAGGACTTTGATGAGCGCATGAAGCTCATGAATGAGGCAGAGAAGAAGATGATGCAGACTTACGCATATCTTCCTGTCTACACTGGTCCAGACTGCTACGTTGTTAAGAAGGGTCTTGCCAACTTTGGTCCATCACTCTTCCAGAGCACACCAGCAACCATTGTTGGTTGGCAGAAGTAAGCAAGGGACAAGGCGATCTTCTCGCAAAGTTCTTTTGAGAAAAGTTTTTAATTTTTCTCAGTAAAGTTGCTTGAAGATGTGTTAGTATATCCCTCGCTGCAAAGCAAGTCGGAGTGGCGGAATTGGCAGACGCGCTAGCTTGAGGTGCTAGTGACCTACTAACGGTTGTGCGGGTTCAAGTCCCGCCTCCGACACCACGGAATTTCGGCGGATCTCTTCGGAGGTCCGCCTTTTTCGTATACTTAGGCAATGTGATTTGTTTTTCCTCGCTGGTAAGGAGTGACTGTGGCAGATAACAAGCTGAGCGTTCGCCGTGTTGAGGGAGTTGTCGACGGAACCGTTGCTGCAACTCTGTCTCAGTTGCTGCGCCTGACCAGCGATGCAGTTATCGTTTTTAATATGGAGGGCACAGTTCTTCTCGCCAATGAGGAGGCAGAAAGCTTATTTGCTAAGGAAGACGGTACCATTGCCGGCCTGGATGTTCGCTTTTTGTTTACCCCGGCAAACCAAGAAAACTTGCAGAAGCCGTTCTTTGTAGAGTCGTTGCCGTTTGCGATTGATGGCTCCACTTCTATGGTGGCCGCTCCTGCGCAAGATGGCACGTCGCAGGTTTTGAGCGTACGCGCAGATTATGTTGGTGCGCCTACACAAGCTATTGTTCTGACGGCGTCTAAGCTTCGTGACATGGCTAGCCCTATGCACGATGATGAACGAATGGTCTTGGACCTTCGCCGAGCCAACAGGAGGCTCTCAGGAGCGCTTCAGATTGTTTTGGACACGCTTGACTCGGAAGATATGGGTCAGCTTATCGAGCGCGTGTTAGAAGAGCTCTCAGAGACTGTCGAGGCTGATGGTGCGCTTATCTATCTTGCTGAGCAAGACGGGTATCACCTTCATGGTGCAACGGAGTCTTTGAGAAGTGCGTCATTGGATAGAATTCCTCGCTACTTTGCATTTAACAGCTCTCTGGAGCGTTTGACGTTTTATTCCGAGCACGCACTTCGCTTACATACCATGCCTTTGAACTCAAGCACGCTCAAGCAGGGAAGAGTTAAAAAGCGCAACCTTGTTAACGAGGACACGCGCGAGGTCATAACCGTTGACGCAAGTCATTTGCCTCCGTTTACCAGCTTTCTTGTGGTTCCTGTGTGGTTTGGTGGCCACATTGTTGCTTTGATTGAAGTGGGCTGGGAGCGTAAGCGTGCGCTTTTGGTTGAAGACGCAAGACTTCTGGACTCCATTGCAAATTACCTCTCGGTACAGCTTGTAGGCGCGTTGTCGGCCATGAGAACGCAGCGTAGAGACACGCTTCGCGAGGCATTAGCTCGCGTGCGCCAAGGATTGCTTCATAGCGCTGCAGAGGGCGAGAAGATCTCTGGAGAGCTGCTACAGCAGGTTATGAGGTCGGTGGGCACCGATCTGAATGCACAGGTTTTCTCGGTAGATTGCTGTGAGGTCACAGGCAACATTACGCTCCATGCGCTTGGCGCTGAGCAAGCGTTTGGCGACGCTCAGGACGGTACGCAAGACATCGCACAGGCTGCGGCGGAGGCCGGCGGCGTGCAGACTGCGGCGGAGGCCGGCGGCAACCAGATTGCGCTTCCATCGACGGTTGAGGGACTCAAGACAGGAGAGGGCGAGGCGTCAGTTAAAGAGGTTGAGCTTGAATCTGAGCTGAGTCGCGCGCTTGCTGCACAAGGTTTGCCCTGCAAGGGAGCTGTGCTTTTCTTGGGCAAGTTTGCCGGCGAGCAGCATACCTGGCTTTTCTTGCGAGAAGAAAACGCTGAGCCCTTAAGCGACATTGAGCTTGATTTCTTGGACCGCGTGATGCTTCTGGTTCATTCATTGGCGGTTGGTGCCGAGGAAAGTCAGCAAAACAAGCATATCTCGCAGGCGCTACAGACAGGTATGAAGAATGACCTGCAGAAGGTAGAAGGAATTTCTGCCGAGGGAATTTATTCGTCCGCAACCGCCGACGCGTTTGTTGGTGGCGATTTTTACAGCATGATTAAGCTGCCAGGCCGTCGCGCGTGCATCATTATGGGTGACGTTTCTGGCAAGGGTATTGAGGCAGCATCTATCTCGTCCGCAGTTAAAACGGCACTTTCTGCCTACGCGTGGGAGGGAAGAACTCCCGCTCGTATGGTGGCAACGCTGAATGAATTTCTGTTGGGCTTCTCGAGAGTAGAAACATTTGCAACGCTTTTTGTTGGCATTGTTGACCTTACAACTTCATCGCTGACCTACTGCTCCGCTGGTCATCCACCTGCGATTTTGGTGTCTGCTCAATCGGGCGACGCTGAGCTTTTGGATGTTCAGTCGGGCGTTGTTGGTGCGTTCCACGACATGGAGTACAAAAACGGCACGGTTCGCTTGCATGAGGGCGATATCCTGCTGCTTTACACCGACGGAACTACAGAGGCTCGCAGTCCCGAAGGTGCGTTCTTTGGCGAGACTGGACTCCGCGACATGATCATGAACGAGGTTCCTCGTGGCTTTGATGGCCTGCTCAATAGGTTCTTGAGCACGCTTGACCGCTATACTGGCCGAAGGCTTGACGACGACGTTGCCATGGTTGCCCTGCGCTTTGATGAGCTTGGTGGCGTCGATTCTGGCAAGCTTGGTGGCGTCGATTCTGGCAAGCTTGGCAGCGCTGATTCTGGCGAGAAGAGCAACTAGACGATTTTCTCGCTAAAAAGTGTAGATATCTGAAATTCTTGTTGCTGCGCGGGAACAAGAAACGTATGTATACGCAGCCAAACATAGCAGTTGTTTCAGTCAATACTGACCTTGACGTGAGGGGAGTCCCGCGCGTGAAGGCTCAGATTGAGCAACTCATTGATAGCGGCTGCAGAAGAATTGTGCTGAATATGTCGGAGGTTTCGTATATCGATTCATGTGGCATGGGCTTTATTGTGTGCGCTGTTCGACGTATGAAGACGCTCGGCGGCCTTATGAGTCTAACCAACGTGCAACCGACGGCGTTTAAGGCCTTGGTGCGCATGGGTCTTATCGATTTCATGCCTATAAGTACCTGCGCCGCTAAGTCGCGCGTGACTCCGCTTGCACCGGGCACGCATCCGTCGTTTCAGACAACGTTTAGAGTTGATCCCAACAAAATGTGCGACGCTCGCTCAAGGGCTATCGCGCTGCTGAAGACACTGCCGTTTACCTCGGATCAAAAGTTTGACATTGAACTTGCAGTTGGCGAGGCTATTGGCAACGCCGTTGATCACGCGTGCGAGAAAGGCGTGCTGACCACGGTTTCTGCGTATCCAGACAGGGTGGTCATTGACGTCTCGGATTGCGGTGGTGGTTTTAGCGTCTCCGATGAGGAAGAGCCTCCCGAGACCGGTCAGTTTGCCGAGCGTGGACGCGGCGTTAAGCTGATGCGCCTGCTTATGGACGCCGTGTCTATCCAGGAGAAACCTTCCGGCAACGGCACCATTGTTCGCCTGGTCAAGATGATGCGCTAGGGCGTGTGAGGTGCGTACGCAGGTTGCGTACGCAGGTTGCGAGTGATTTCAACCCGGTATCCATTTCGTGTGGATACCGGGTTTCTTGTGCGTAAATGCTGGGAGTAGACGGGTTTCTCGCCAGGTGGGTAGTACGAGGCAGAGAGCTTCTGGAGTGAGCCTGATTTCTGCAAAGAATCTGTAACTTTTGCCTAAATAAGTAAAAGAATCGGTGGATTTGCCTGATTTTGTCAAAGAATCGGTGCCGCAAATACAGATTCTTTGCACTTTTCAGGCTCGTCTGACTAAAACGTTTGTACTTTTCAGGCTCGCAATCCAGAACCTCAGCAAGCACGGTCGCGCGCGACAAAAAGAAACCCCAGCCGAAGCTGGGGTTGTCAATTCACTGGAGGCGAGACCCGGATTCGAACCGGGGATAAAGGCTTTGCAGGCCTCTGCCTTACCACTTGGCCATCTCGCCATATGAAAAAGGCCGAAACGAATCCGGCCGAAAAATCATGGAGCGGGCTACGGGGTTCGAACCCGCGACCTCAACCTTGGCAAGGTTGCGCGCTACCAACTGCGCTAAGCCCGCGAACGCGAGGAATAATATACGCAAGTTCACGGCTGAGCGCAAGTGTAAATTTCAAAATCGTCAAACTTTTTTAGAAAAGTCACGAACCCCGTGGCGCTCAAGAGGTGGATTTTTCTTGCAAAACTTGTAAATAAGAGCAGGTAGATTGCCAAGTGTGACTGCTTGCCGTATTATGGAACAAGAACTTTTTGAATGAGGTTGTATGTTCTTTATTGTCGCGTCACTTTTAGCTCTTTTGACGCTTGCGTATCTTGTCGCAAGCGGTTTTGTTCGCGTGGTGCGATATTTTTGGGGCTGGCTTTCGTCTGGCGAGAAGATCGACGGGCTTGCAGGCGATGCCGTATCAGCCGCACCCCAGACCACTCCGTTCTCCAAGCCAAAACCAACGCAAGCGGAGCTCTCAGCATATTTGGACACGATGCATCTTGGCTGGTACCAGGTGGTCATCCTCTTTATTGTGGGCTGTATGGCCGGCCTTCTTATTGAAGAAATTTGGATGCTCATTACCGCTGGCCTGACCGAGAGCAGGGTTGGCCTCATCTGGGGACCATTTTCCCCGCTTTACGGAACTGGCGCGGTGTTTCTCACCGTCATTTGTTACCAGCTGCACAAGCACCATGCTAATAGCCTTGTTATTTTCTTGGTCTCGGTTGTTGTTGGCGGCACGCTGGAGCAACTTACCGGCTGGGGAATGCAAGAGATTTTCCACTCGGAATCGTGGACGTACGCTCATCTTCCAGATGCCATCACACAGTGGGTGGCCTGGCGATTCTTGGGATTTTGGGGCATTTTGGGTCTGATTTGGTGTCGGGTTATTATGCCTCGCGCGCTCTACAAGATTGGTGAGCCAACATCAAAAAGGCAAGCAATTTTTGTTACCCTGCTTACGGTGTATCTTGTCGCCGACATTTCAATGACGGTGGCATGCCTAGGTAGAAAGGCTCAGCGAGACGCTGGCGTTCCTCCGTCAAATGCGTTTGAGATGTGGGTAGATACTCATTACGACGACAGCTTTGTATCTACTCGTTTTCAGAACATGACCTTTACACCGCAAGCACGCAATGCCGCACTCACGTAAGCCCGCAAGACCGCGAGAAACCCAAAGGATTTGTAATGCACATGCCTTCTGCAAAACCAGAACATCCAACAGGCAACGTGTACCTGGACTTTGCCGCAGCTACACCTATGGACCCACGTGTCGTTGATGCAATGATTCCGTACTTCACGGAGAAGTTCTACAACCCTTCAGCACCATATGCTCTGTCTCGCCAGGTTCGTGACGAGGTAGAACGTGCCCGCGCTGTCTTGGCGCATGCTATTGGTGCTCGTCCAGGAAACGTAGTACTTACAGCAGGTGCTACAGAGGCCAACAACCTGGCGTTTGCAACGGTCTCTGAAGATGCGCACGTCATTGTTGACGCTATTGAGCATGAGAGTGTCCTTGCGTGTGCAGGGATTTTCTCGCACAAGACACTACGCGTAGAAGCAGACGGTCGTGTGGATCCAGAGCGCGTTGCAAAAGCGCTCAAGCCAGAGACTGAGCTGGTTTCCATTGAGCTTGCAAACGGGGAGATTGGCACCATTCAGCCTATCCGAGAGATTTCGCAGGTGCTTGCCAAGGAGCGCTCACGCAGGCTTGCAGCGGGGGAGACTCGTCCGCTGCATTTGCACGTAGACGCCTCTCAAGCTGCGGCATACCTGAGCGTGAACGTGTCGTCTTTGGGCGTGGATATGTTGACGCTTTCCGCAGCAAAGCTTTCCGGTCCAAAGCAGGTGGGTCTCTTGTGGGCCTCCGATGATGTGCGCTTAAGGCCGCTGGTGCTTGGCGGCGGACAAGAAGGCGGTGTTCGTTCAGGTACGGAGAACGTCGCGGGCGTCATTGGCTTTGCGTGTGCTTTAGCACTTGCTGATGAGACTCGCACTGACGAGGCAAAACGGGTTTCTCGCCTCAGAGATCAGCTACAGGAGCTGCTTTGCACAGGGTTTCCGCAGATGATTGTCTCGGGGCCAAAGAACGCCAAGCTGAGGCTTCCTAATTTGCTGCACGTTTCTTTCCCGGGACTTGAAGCTCGCCGTCTGGTTATTTTGCTTGAGCGTCTAGGCGTGTCGGTGGGAACGGGCTCTGCCTGCGCCGCATCAAAGATGCAAATATCTCACGTGCTTGAGGCAATTGGAGCACCGCGAGAAGTAGCTGCGGGAAGCCTCAGGTTAACGCTTGGAAGAACTACCACAGAAGACGACATCTTGTACGCAGCTTGGGCAATCGCTGAGGCTGTCAAGCAAGAGTCTGCTCGTGTAGGAGTGACATGGGAGAATTAGTTTACCTTGGCATGAGTGGCGGCGTTGATTCGGCGCTGTCCGCGGCCTTGCTTCTTGAGGCGGGCTATAACGTCAAGGCTATCTATATGCGCAACTGGTCCAAGGACCTGCCCGGCTTTAAGTGTCCTTGGGCAGATGACCTGGCTGATGCCGAGCGCGTCTGCGTAACGCTGGGCATTGATTTGGACGTGTGGGACTGTGAGGCCGAGTATAAGGCTACCGTTGTGGATTACCTGCTTGATGCCTATGAGCACGGCCGCACGCCTAATCCAGACGTTATGTGCAACCAGACGGTCAAGTTTGGTACCTTTGCAGAACGTGCTTTTGCAGAGGGCGCAGATTTTGTTGCAACAGGTCACTATGCACAGAACGTCCCGGGCACCAAAAAACTTTTGCGTGCCGCAGATGCTCACAAGGATCAAACGTATTTCCTATGGCGTGTACCAGGTCATTTGTTTGAACGCACGCTTTTTCCTATTGGACACATTGCCACCAAGGCAGAGGTTAGGGCTCTGTGTGCAGAGCGAGGTCTGGGCATAGAAACTAAGCCAGACTCCGACGGCATTTGTTTTATTGGCCCCGTTGGCTTGCGCACGTTTTTGCTGGACACTTTTCAGAAAAAGCAGGGCGACGTCATTGAGTGGGAGACAGGCAAGGTTCTTGGCACCCATGACGGAGCATTCCTCTTTACCGTTGGCCAAAGAAAAGGCCTGAACATCGGTGGAGGCCCTGCTCGCTATGTAGTAGCAACCGACACGCTTAAGAATGTGGTGTATGTAACCTCTGACCTCAACTGTCCTGCGCTCTGGACTCGTCGCATGGAGCTCTCGGATATGCACTGGATTTCTGGAGAACCTGCAGCTAACGGTAGGTATGTGGTCAGAACTCGTCACACAGGCGCGCTGGTTCCCGTAACGTTTACGCTCACAAATAATCAATGTGGATTTATTGAATTTGACCAGCCGGTAAAAACTGTTGCAGCAGGTCAATCGGCAGTTTTGTACGATGGTCAAGAAGTTGTCGGCGGTGGCATTATTGAAGCCGACAAGAGTATACTTGAACAGTTCATGTAAAATGAAAAGCAGGTAGTTGGCGAGAAACCCTTTGAGGTTGCATCGTTTACCTGCAAAGAGTGTTGTTTCTGTACACGTATTGTGATCCAGAGTCCAAGGAGGTGCCCATGGATCGCCCAGATGGCGCGTCTGAAACCGAGCACCCCTCATCTGCACCGAAGGTAACGGTGAAGATTGGATCTACAACCGTTAAGGGTGTTTCAACCAAAAAGCCTAAGATTAGTGTTGCTCCAACTTCTTCATCTGAGCAGGTAGAAGAGGCAAAAGAGAGCTTTGGCCAAGTTAGAAAGAGCATTCTCTTCCTCTTTGCGGTTGTAATACTGTACGCACTCTATATCGTTTTCTCTGGTCAGTTTGATGAGTTTGTTGTTGCTCTAGCAGACGTAGATACAGGTTGGCTCATTGCTGGCGCTCTTTGTTACTTTGTTTACTATCTTCTGGGTATTCTCGCCTATGTAATTTCAGTCATTACAGACCCCGAGAGTCCTGTTGGTGTCCGTGACCTGATGAGTGTTGAGGCGTCGGGCATCTTCTTCATGAACCTCACGCCAAACGGCGCCGGTGCTGCTCCTGCTCAGATTTATCGCCTCACTCGTGCAGGAATTTCCGTTGGTCAGGCAGGAGCTTTACAGTTCACCCGCTTTGTTATGTACGAGGCGGGCGAGGGCATCTTTGCAGCTCTGATGCTTATCTTTAGGGCCAATTATTTCTACGAGCAATTTGGCGATGTAACCGTTATTGGCGTTATTTTGTTTGGCGCAAAGATAGTGATGGTTGCAGTCATCTTGGCCATTTGCCTGCTTCCTAAAATGGTTAAGACTGTGGGCAACTGGGGCTTAAGGCTGCTTTCACGTCTTCGTATCGTAAAGCAGTATGACCACTGGCATGGCATCATTAACACGCAGGTAGATGAGTTCTCAAACGGCTTTAAGACTGCTGCAAAAAACATCCCAGAGATGTGCGTTGTCCTGCTGGTTACCTTGGTCCAGCTTGGCTGTCTCTATGCACTTCCATACTTTGTTCTGCGTGCACTTGGCCAACCCGCAGATCTTCTGACCTGCCTTGCATCTGGTTCAATGCTTGAGCTCTTGACCTCGGCCATTCCACTTCCTGGTGGTACTGGTGGTGCAGAGGGTGGCTTTGCCTTCCTGTTTGGCCATATGTTTGGCGAGGAAATTGCCGCAGGCTTTGTACTTTGGCGCGCTATTGAGTATCTGCTTCCTACGCTGGCAGCAAGCATGCTTTTGGGCCTCAGATCCCATGATCACGAGCCCATCTATCACAAGTGGAATCGTTTCCGCCAGCGTTTCTCGGCTTTTGTAAATGGCGAGAAAGGCGCTGTTGCTTCTACATCGCCTCGTCCAGAGACCTCTGGCATTCAAATTAAGGTTAAGCGTAAGAAGTAGGGAAGAAGTAAGGAAGAAAAGCCAGAATGTGGCTTGATACGTATCTTTGCTCTATTGGACCGCTGCGTGTGCAGTACTTGTAAAAGAAAGCATCCTTATGCGTAAACCACCAAATCCTATTTTGATTATTCTGGCACCTATTCTTATTGCCGTTGCCGTTGGTCTGGTCTATGATCTGCAGAATTTCTTACAGGGCATTCCGGAAGTGCGTGATAATCCAATGCTCTTAGCAGGCGTGGCTGTGTTTATACCAATGCTTGTGGCTTTGGTTAAGGACACGTTTGACGCACATGGACTCTAGGCGAAGGTTATTTTTGTTGAGTTGGCTTTGAGAAAAAGAACAGGTATATTCCAAAGCCAAGTTTAATTGCTGCATCAATATAGGCAGTTGTTGTCAGTGGGATGTCTGGAAAAATATAACCTATAGCAACATTGATGGCACAGAGTATTGCCAAATAAATCATCGATTTTCCGTGCACAAAGTAATAGAGGAAAAAGTGCAGTGCCGTGGCCATTAACGCACCCAACCAAATAAGTCTCCAGTTTTCAGTTGCAAAAAATGGTCCACCTAATAAAAACATCAAAATGAATAATAAAATCACAGCGTATAGAGACATTTTGTTCTGAAACTTACTTGAAGGACCATCGGAAAACTTATTGAGAACTTTCTTATTTGTATTTATTGATAAGAAGGCTGCAACATATCCAAAGCTAAATACGGACATATTGATAATCTGCTTTCCACCTATTACGGTAGCTGCAAAAATGATGAGAGCTACAACAATTAACCAGAGACCGCATGATTTCTTATAATTAAAGCGTAGCTTCTCGTCTTTGTTATATTCCAGAAAGTTCATAAGTTTCTCCCTCAATCGAACGACTTGCCATAATACTTCTGACCGTATGCTTTTACAATCCAGTTGCCTATCTTTTAATAATTGAGGTGCAGAAGACAAACAGGTTTAATAGGCAGTCATTCATTTCAAGGGCTACAGTATTTACGTAGCCATCAATGTTGCGGCAAAC
>ERZ773246.804-NODE-804-length-12331-cov-3.95422_pt1 | contig 12331 bp, 8 predicted proteins | sample MGYA00580519_ERZ773246 | MGnify/ENA primary metagenome ERZ773246 (study PRJEB29015, sample SAMEA2738153) | human oral metagenome | biome: human oral; feature: human-associated habitat; material: saliva | place: China | collected 2246 ...
CCAACATGCACACGCCCGCGCCGGACGCGGAGCGTCAGCGCCGTGGCGGGCGCGCTCGCCTCGTCGCCCGCTTGGGCGTGTTGGCGTGCGCGTTTGGCATCATGTTGGCGGTTCCCGGCCTTGTGGCGGTGAACGCCGCCGTTGGCGTGGGGGATGCGGGGTTGAAGGTGTGGAACGCTATCCCCGCGAGCGTGGACGGCTCTCAGGTCGCGTCGAAGAGCCGCGTGCTGGACCGTGACGGCAACGTGATCGCCGAATTGTGGGATGAGAACCGTGAGGAGCTTGCGTCGCTTGACCAGGTGAGCGAGTGGGCGCAGACGGCTCTCGTAGACACCGAAGATCAGCGTTTTTGGGAGCACGAGGGGTACGACCCGCAGGGTGTGGCTCGCAGCGCCGTGAGCGGCGAGGGCGGCGGTAGTGGTATCACTCAGCAGCTCGTGAAAAACCTGCGCTACTATTCCGCTCAGTCGGATGAGGGGAAGAGTGAGGCGACGGCTGCGACGCTTGCCCGTAAGGTTGTGGAGTTGAAGGCGACTGTCGAGTACGAGAAGCAGCACAGTAAGAGCGAGATTCTTCTCGCCTATTTCAACACGGTCGCTTTCGGTGGTCCGTCTACGTATTCTATCCAGTCGGCGGCGCGCGCGTTTTTTGGCTTGGACGCATCCGACTTGTCTGCCGGTCAGGCTGCGCTCCTGGTCGGGTCCGTGCAAAACCCGTCCCTCTCCAACATGTCTACAGAGGATGGCGCGGAGCGGGCGCGCGAGCGTGCGCGACTGGTTGTTGGCCGCATGAAGCAGTTGGGGCACGTGACCGATGAGCAGGAGACGGATGCTCTCGCCACCATTGACGCGTTTACGCCGGTTGAGAGCGGTGGTGCTGCGGGCGGATGCGCGTCCAGTAAATACCCGTTTTACTGCGATTACGTGGTGAAGTATATCCTGGGTAGCCCGCGCTATGGCGAGACAGCAGATGACCGCGAGCGCTTGCTGTCGGTGGGCGGGTTGACCATTAAGACATTCCTTGATAGTGCGGCCACTGACGCCGTGGAGGCGCAGTTGCGCGCCGATTTTGGGACGACCAACCGCGTTGCTGTCCCTACTGTCGGCGTGGACCCTGGCACTGGCGGGGTGAGCGTGTACGCCGTGAACCGTGACTATGGTTCGGGCGCGGGTGAGACGATGATTAACCTTCCGCTTAACCCGGCTGGTACTGGTTCGACGTTTAAGATGCTCGTGTTGGCTGCCGCACTGAATAACGGCTACGACACTGGTAACTTGTCGTTTTCGTCCGCGTGCCCACTGTACCCTGGGCCGGATTACGATAGCCCCGAGGGCGGCATCAACAACAGTGATTCGTGCGCGTTGCAGGGCGGTTTCCTGTCGTACCGTCAAGCCGCCGCATACTCGTCGAACACCTGGTTTGCGACGTTGGAAATGCGTATCGGCGTGGATAAGGTAAAGGACTTTGCCGCGTCCGTGGGTATTCCTGCGCCGGAGTCGATTTCGTCTCGCTCACTGTCGTATGGGTTAGGCTCTACTGAGCACTCGCCGGTTGATATGGCTGCGGTGTTCGCGTCGTTCGCTTCCGGTGGCGTGTTTTGTCCGGCCACGCCTGTGCAGTCGGTGACTGGCGTGGATGGCGTGGAGGTTGCGCCGCCGGATGGGTATGACCCGTCGGTGGATGCGTGTCGCCGCGTGTTGTCTCCTCATGCTGCGGCGGTGGTTGCCGACGCGATGCACGCGAACATGGACGGTAGCGTCCCTAACGCGTTTGGTTTGCGTTATCGTGTGCCGGGGTATGATGTGGCCGCTAAGTCTGGCTCTAATAACGTGTTGAATAGTACGTGGGCGGTTGTGACTGGCGGTTTGGCCCTGTTTTCTAACGTGTATGACCCGGTTGATACGGCTGAGGGCATGGACTTTCATGAGTTCCGTGGTCACGTGGCGAGGTGGAACGATCACGCGGTGGCGCAGAGTGCGGCATCGTATTTGCCCGGCGTGTTTGCCGCTCATGGGTATTCGCCTGCCGTGTATCAGAGTAGCGATATGACGGCGGCTGATGCTGCTCCCGTGTCGTCTGGTGACGTAGAGGTTCCGTCTTTGGTGGGGTTGTCTGCTGAGGCGGCGGTTGCCGTGGGCGAGTCGTCGGGGTTGCGTGTGGTTGTTGATCGTGAGCGCACGTCGTCTGGCGGCGGGGTGCCGTCTGGGTTTGTTGCGTGGCAGAGTGTGGAGGCGGGGTCTCGCCTGTTGGTGGGGTCTCGCAGGGAGGTTGTGGTGCGCTTGTCTGAGTGACGAGCGCCCGTGGCGTGCCCGTCTCGCGCTCTGTGCGCGCCTCTCGCGGCTTTTCGGCTCCCATGCGACCGTTTAGGTGTCCGTGGGTGTTTGGGGCCGCGAGAGGCGTTTCTAGCGTTTCGCGCGTGTTTGGGCGCTCGTGTTCTGGTGAGGTTTTGACTCACGCGAACTATTAGACTATACATGTGTAGAGAGCGCGTTTGTGTGTTCTATTCCCCGACCGGCCTGTCACGCAGAAGATAGACGAGAAAATCAAAACCGGAATCGGCGAAAAGCTCCACAGCCAGTGCTCCCGTAAGAGGAAACACGAGAGAGGGCGCAAGTGCGCCCGGAGAAGAGGAAAACATGAAGCTCGTCATTGCCAGCTCTGACCTTGTGAGCGGCATTAAGCACGCTGCGCACGAGGTGGGACGCTCCAAGGATGGAACTCTCTACATGACTGTGGAGAACGGCGCTAAGCCGACCATCACTTTCTACGGCAACGGCACGAAGAGCGAGGCTGAGGCTACACTCCCACTGTTCAGCCTGGACCCCAAGGGTATGACTGACGGCGTGATGCGCGTCGCTTTGGATGCCGAAAAGACACTGGCGCTCGCTGGCCTCATTAGCCGCGCCGACTACACGACAATCACGTACACGGGCGCGGCGTCCGCTGTTCCGCGCTTGGAACAGGACAGTGGCTTGAAGGTCCGCATGGCTGTTCACGCTGCCGCAATGGGCGATAGCCCTATTAGCGCTCGCGCTAAGACGAGGCTGAAAGCCGACAAGCTGACGGCCCCCGCGCCTGCCGCTGTCGTGTCGTCTCTCCTTGCCGCCACTGATGCTGTCGCTTACGCTGATGGCTCTGATAAGCGGAACGCTGCGCTGCTCGTCGGTGGCGGTAAGCTCCTGTGCGTCGGCTATGGCGGCAACGGTCTCGCCATGTATTCCAGTAGCATCGACATTGATACCGTCAATGAGGGTGGCTTGTCGTTTACGTGGGCTGAGCGGCCCTCTCTCGCGTGCCCGTCTGAGGGTGAGGTTGTGCTTTTGGGGCGCAAGAAGAACACGTCGGATGGCGTATTGGAGGCTTTCGGTTACACTGATGGCCGATATTCGGCGATTTTTAACGCCGGTCAGAGCTTTGACGCGCTCGCTAACGGTGCAGTCGCTAAGATGATGTCCACGTGGCGCGACGGTCAGGTGGACGTGTGTGACATGCCGCGTTCGCGTGCGTTGACTGGCGCTTTGGTGACTATTCGCCGCGCTGATGAGCTGTCCGCTGGCACTGACTCGGCTAATGACATGCGTGTCGTGTTTGATGGCCCGTCTGGGTCGATGACGGTGACGGGCAGGTCCGGCGATGATTCTTCGTATTCGGCTGGCGCTGTTGATGAGAAGGGGACGCGAGTCCTGTCGGGTGACGTTGTGGCGCGTTTCGCTGTTCGTTCTAACCCGTCGTCGTTTGATCGTATTGCCGCAGTGGCGGATGGTGCGGGCAACGCGGGTGTGCGCGTGCGTGCCTACAATGGCGGTAACAAAGCTGTTCTTCTCCTGTATCCACTGTCTACCGTGGTTGATGGCGAGGATAAGCGCATTGTTGAGTGCGACCCGGTTATTTACATGGTTCAAGACCTTGTGTTTGAGTGAGACTCGCTGAGAGTGGGTGGGGCGGGTTGCCTGTTTGCGGTGTCTGCCCGCCCCGCCGCTCTCGCTTTCTTGTTTGCGTCTTTCGTTTTCTGCTCTGTTTGGTACTCTTCTTGTAGGTGTGATTGTTCGTGTCTCACGTGGTGCGTGTTCTTCCTTTCGCTATGTCTTTTGTGGCGTGCGTGTGGGTGTGTGTTGTGGGCGTTCGCGGTTCCGGCTGGGATGGTAAGCGTCAACGTGTGACGGGCGTCGTTGCCCTGTTGGCGGGGTTGACCGTTAATCTTCTCTTGTATGGCGCGGGCGATTCGTGGCTCGCTTTGTCGTTTGCGCCTTTCGTGGCGTGGGGCGTACTGTGTGGCGTGGAGGACTACTGTAGCCTGCGCGTGCCGTATGATTCGCGTGCCATGAACATGTTGTGTGGCTTGTCGCTGCTGGGTGCAGCGTTGTCGCCGTCCGTTGGCGTGTTCGCCCTATTGTTGGGGGTTGCTGGTTGGATTGTTGGCGTGTTTTTGGGCGGTTTGCGTGTTCCGCGGCTTGGTGGCGCTGACGCGCTGATGGTGCGGTATTGCCTGGTTGTGTGCGCCCCGCTGTTGGGTGGCGCTGGCGTGGGGGTTCTCGTATTGGCGTTGTTGTTCACGGTGACGGTGGGCGCGTTGGAGTCGTCGTTGAATGATCGCGGAGGCGTTTTCCCTGCTGGTCCTGCGCTGGTGGTTGCTGGGTTTGTTGCGTGTTTGACGCATTTCATGGTGGCCGCATCCGCTGCCGCGCGGTAATATTCTCGTTTTGCCTGGGTGCGTCTGTTACGGGCGCTCGCGTTTTCTGTTTTTCTAAGTTGGTGACTGTTAATGTCTGTGAATGTTCCTGTTTTTTCTGATGATGACCCTGTTATTGAGCATGCGGTTGACGATTTTGGCGACCCCGTTGACGCTCCCGCGCCCGCATCCGGTGGTGGCGAGCACGCTTTGTCTGATAGTGAGGCGAAGGAGCTGACGGATGAGATTACTGCGTACATGCGGCGCGCGAGTGAGAAGATTCATGAGCTGGTTGCCCGCGCTCACGCCGGTAAGGCTCATATTGCGCTCGGTTACGCGACGTGGGGTGACTATGTGACGGGTGAGCTGGATATGAGCGTGTCGCGTTCGTACCAGTTGATTAACCTGAACCGTGTCATTACAGTGTTTGATGAGGCTCTTCCCGATGGTGCGTCTGTGGAGTTGACGGAGGCTGTTGCCCGCGACGTTCACAAGGACTTGGATGCTATCGCCGGTCGCATCCGCGAGGAGACGGCGGGGCTAGACGCTGACGATGCTGCCGCTCGCGCTGGTGAGATTGTGGAGGAGGAGCGTTCGCGTATCCGCGATTCTCGTGCGAGCGCGAAGGGCGAGGCAGAGGGCGACTATCCGACACCCGTTGTTCCCCATGATGACGTTGTGGATGATGACGGTTATGTGGGCGTGTCGTCTACTGTGCCGGTTGAGGTTGGCTCCGAGGATGACTGGGAGAACGTGTCGCTTCTTGATGACGCGGCCGATAAGTTGTTGGAGCGCGCAGGCGTGGACCCGGAGACGGGCGAGTACAAGGGCGGGCGCGCCCCGTCGCCTAGTGATCGACCTAGCGAGTCTAACGGCGGCGACCCGCGCGCCCAGGTGTTGTCGGCTTTCCTTGCTGCCGCTGACATTGTTGAAGGGTTGCCAGAGCCGGACATGTTTGCTGTGGCCGCTGATTTCCTTGGCGAGGGCGAGTTCCGGGAATTGCGCGACCGCGTGCTGGCGTGCGCGTCGTGGATGAATCGCGCCGCCGACGCGTTGGGCGACTAAAACGGCCCGGTTACACGCTCGTACCCCGCTCATGGTGAAGTTTTGACTGGTTCGCCGTGAGCGGGGTACGATTTATTTCAGAGAGTATCTTTGTTCATTGTCGTCGCTTGTAAGGGGAGTTTTGGATGTCTGGTTTTAGGCTGTGGGAGGGCACGAAATACGCGTGGGTGTATTCGCGTCCCGTGAGCGCTTTCGGCGGTGTTGCGCCTGTTCAGCCAGTGAATACGGGTGCTCCCCTGCCTGCCGCTCCCGCCCATCGTCTCACCGACGATGGGACGCTGTTTGACGGTGGCGCGCCTGTGGACGATGACCCAGCTTCCGTGCCGCCGCCTGTCGCGTCGATTAGCCAGACGGGTAAGTTCCTTGTTTTTGAGGGAGTGTCGTCTCCTCGCTACGAGCGTGCCATTGGTGAGATTGGCGGCGTGAGGCGCAGGGGCTTGTGGCAGACGAGTTTCGCGCGCGTGTTTGACGTTGACGCTGCGAACGAAAAGTTGGCCGCTGACGGCTATCAGCCTATCCAGTTGGGCGAGGATGTTGTGCGCGCGGTGACGCGCCCTATCGCCGGGTATGACGGTGATTTGGATAGCTTGAAGCTGGTTCCAACGTCTGAACTGTTTTTGGCGACGCACGAGTATTTGTCGAAGAGTCAAGCGAAAGCTGCGGCTGGCCGTAGTCTGCCGGAGCGCCTGTCCGCGATGGGCATTGATAGCTTGTATGACCTGTTGATGCACGTCCCCATTCGTCATGTTGACCGCGCACACCCTATCCCGATCTCTCACATGCTGGATGGGGACCAGGTGACGCTTGTCGGCGTTGTCGAGTCGGCGGAACAGAACATTGTGCCATCAAAGAGCGCGGGGCGTAGGCCGCGCCAGGACGCGGTTTTTAAGGTGCGCGACGACCTGGGCAGTAGGGTTCGTGTCACGTTCTTTAATCAGCCGTGGCTAGTCAAGCAGTTTTTCCCTGGCGATAGCGTCATTATCACGGGCAAGGTCGGTTTTTACCGGCGCGACAGGGCGATTAGTGGCTCAACGATTGACATGAGCGATAACACGGTGGGTGCGGCTCTTGTGCCGGTGTATCCTCAGTCGCAGAAGAACGCGGTGGACTCTTCCACGCTGACGAGTCTCGTCCTTGAATTGTTGGGGCGTATCCGTGGGGTGCGCTCGCCCGGCTACATGCGTTTGCTGTCGCCTGGTCGTGCGCCGTTGTCGTTTTATGACGCGATTCGTTTCGTGCATTTCCCAGCGTCGAAACAGGTGTTTGAGGACGCGCTGTTGACGCTCGCCTACAATGAGCTTGTGTTGTTGGAAGTGCTGTTGCATAGGTTCCGTCGTTTTGACGAGCGTGTGGGCGTACAAATGAGCGAGGGTGAGCGCGAGGTTGCTCGTTTGCGTGAGTCTCTGCCGTTTACGATGACGCGCGGCCAGGTGGAGGCGACGCGTCGCCTGTTGGAGTCCGCCGCCGACGCGCGCTCTCACGTATCGCTGTTGATTGGTGACGTGGGTTCAGGTAAGACGTTGACGGCTTCGTTCCCGATTGTTGCCGCTGTCGCGTCTGGCAGGCAGGTCGCGGTTCTTGCGCCGACGGCTATCCTGGCGGAGCAGTTGTATGAGTCTATCCGCGTCTCGTGTGAGCGTGCGGGTGTGTCTGGTCGCGTGGCGTTGCTTGATTCCCGGTGGTCGGCGACGAGCGCTGAGCGTAAGCGCTTTAATCGTGACGTTGCTGATGGTGTTATTAGTGTGGCTGTGGGGACGACTGGGTTGTTGCAGAAGTCGGTGCGTTTCCGTAGTTTGGGGCTTGTTGTTGTGGACGAGCAGCAGAAGTTTGGTGTGAAAGATAGGTCGCGTCTCGTTGAGGTGTGCGCTAGTGATGGTGTGGCGCGTCCTGACGTGTTGATGATGACGGCGACGCCGATTCCTCGCGCTACCGCGCAGGTGTTGTATGGTGACGTTGAGGTGATTTCGTTGCCGGATAAGCCCGAGGGCCGTTTGCCGATTGTGACGAGTTGGGTGCGGCGCAACACGGCTCACGCTATCGAGCCGGATAGTGAGTTTGTGTCTCGTGCGTTGTCTGAGATTTGGTTGGGGCGGCGCGTGTTTGTTGTTGCTCCTCACGTGGAGGGCGACGACAAGGGCACAGTCGCGTCTGTGAAGCCTTTGTTTGATGCTTTGTCTAAGGGCGCGTTTAAGGGCGTGCGGTGTGCTATGTTGCATGGGAAGATGCGTAAGGATGACCAGGATAAGGTGATGGCCGCGTTCCGTGACGGCGACTATGATGTTCTGGTTGCGTCTCCTGTGGTGGAGGTTGGTATTGACGTTCCTGACGCTACGGTGATTGGCATTTTTAGTGCTGATCGCATTGGTGTGGCGAGTTTGCATCAGATGCGCGGCCGCGTGGGGCGTAATAGTTTCCAGTCGTATTGTTTCCTTGTCGCTGACCCGGATGTGATGTCTGATCGTGGTGTGAAGCGTTTGGAGGCTTTGGTGGCTTCCGATGATGGGGCTGCGTTGGCGTATGAGGATATGGCGATGCGTGGCGGCGGTGACGTGTTTGGTGAGAGTCAGAAGGGGAAAGGCAGGACGCGTTTCTCGAACATCATGACTCAGGCACCATTGTTGGGTGACGCGTCGGATGACGCTTCGCGTATTCTCGCCGACGAGAGCGTGGGCGAGTTGGCCGTTGCGGCGGCTGTGGAATTGTATGGCGAGTACAATGGAGATATGCTGTAATTGGCCGGTTGACGGTGTAGCTATTTTGTCGGGTGTTCGTTGTGAGGGAGATGCGTAGTGTCTGATCGTGGGAAAAAGGATAACGGCCAGGTGTCGTTGATGGTGCAGGCGCGCCGGTTTGTTCGCAGGAGGTACCATACGAAGGGCGCACGTGGCCTTGTTGTGCCGCTGGTGGGCGCGGCCGTGTTTGTTACCGTGGGCGTGCTATTGGATGTGTTTGCTCCCGAGGGGCGCTGGTGGATGTATGCGCGTAGCATCCCGGCGTTGGGTGGCGGCGTGTGTTTGGCTGTCGCTGTGGGTGTGCTGGGGTTGTTTTGGACTGATGTGCGCCGCCGCACGAAACCTGACGAGTGGGAGCCGTGGAAGAACCGCTTGAGTGTGCGTCAGCGCGTAGCTGTGTCCGTTCTGGGGTTTTCCGTGGCCGCGTTGTTGTCGATGGCGTCTGCTGGGACGTGGGCGTACACGCTTGGCGCGTGCGTGATGGTGTGCTACGTGTTGTCGTGCGTTCAGTGGGCGTGGCCGACGCGCGCGGAGTCTGACCGTATGGAGTTGGGCATTAAGGACGAGCGGGACGGTCGCGCGCGTGTGGGTGTTGCTCGCACGTTTGATAACGCGGTGAGTGCTGCGAGGAAGCGTCGCCGACGGGGCCGTTGGTGAGGTTTTGACGGGTGGGCGAGTGTCGTGGCATGATGGTTTTGTGCATGTGGCGACGCTTGTCCGCCTGTTTTGTTTCCTTGTCGTGGAAGGTTTGGTGTGTAGAAGTTGCTTGATCGTGATGCTCAGTTGATGGCTGAGATTAGGGCGATGGCGGAAGAGCTGGATGCGGCTGTGGATGCCGGGTCGTTTGACCAGGTGAATCGTTTGATGCTCAAAGCCGCTCACCTGAATCTAATGTTGGCTGATAGGACAAACGCCGCTCAGGACGCGTTGCGGAAGGTGTCTGGTGAGCATAAGCGTGCGGTCGCTGAGGTGACGTTGCAGGTGCGTGACTTGCCGTCCGCTGACGTGAGGCGTGCGGCTGTGGATAGTGACGCTCGCGTGTGCGAGTTGGACGTTCAGGTGTCGGCGTATAAGGCTGCGATTGAGATGTTTAAGACGAGTTCTATGGCTGTGCGCGCGGCGCTGGATGCGTTGCAGACGGTTGCGAACAATCACCGCGCGGTCATGAAGATCGCGTGACCCGCACCGCACTTTCAGCTTGCTGTTTCCCTGTTGTTTTCTTTCGTGTTTCTTGTGGGGTTTGTTGCCTGATGGTTGATTCTCGCGGCACTGGTTCCAGTGACAGCGTGTTGCCTGAGCGCGGTTCACGTCGCATTGCTGGCGACTCTCGCTCAGGAGATGGCGCTGTTTTTCTGCGCCTCTTGTTGGCGTGCGGCGTGGTTGTCGCCATTTTGCTGTTCGCGTGGACGCTTGGTAGCGACGAGTCGGAGGGCCGTTATGTTGTTGCTGGCGATTCAATGTCTCCTACTCTTGTGTCTGGGCAGGAGATTGAGGTTGACCCCGATGCGCCGGTTCAGGTCGGTAGCGTGGCGGTTTTTGAGGAGCCGGAGGTGTGGCGTAATCCTGGCCGAACGGCTGTGAAGCGCGTTGTTGCCGTGGCTGGCGATACGGTGTCGTTGCATGGTGGTGGCTTGTGGGTGAATGGCCGCATGGTGGCGGCGTTGCCTGGGTCGTGCGTGTCTGGCGACGAGGCGACTGTCCCTGACGGTGGCGTGTTTGTTGTGGGCGACAATAGGGCTGTGTCGCGCGATTCAATGACTGTTGCGTGCGAGTCTGGCAGCGTGTTGAATGGTGTTGTGTCGTTGTCGTTTGTTCGCGGCGTTGTACGCTAACAGTGGCGCGTGGTGCGAGAGGGTGTTCTGATGTCTTTTTTGAGGCTTGTTGTTGATAAGGACGCGTCGTTTGGCGTGTTCCAGGAGGCGCTGGCGCGCGTTGAGCTGGGCGGCGTCCCGGCGCATTATGTGCGTGACGGTGAGCCGTTGGCTGCGTGCCGCGAGGGCACGCTGTTGGATGGTGGCGACTCGTCGTCGTTGATTGTTCGTCGCGTGCCCGCTGACGACGTGAAGCGCTTTTCTCAGTTTTTTGGCGGTCTGGTTGAGGGCGGGGATGTTGCGCGCGCCGCCGACCCTGGGTTGTTGATTGTGTGTGAGTGCCCTCGAACGTCTACGCGTAAGTTGGAGAAGATGGTGCGCGACGCGGGCGGTGATGTTGTTGTCATGCCGAAGCCTGCTCGTGGTCGTAGTGTTGCTGACGAGTTGTTGGATTGTACGGGCTTGTCGGCGGAGGCGAAGCGTTTTCTGCGAGGCTATGCGGGCGAGGACTTTCAGGTTATTGTTCCCGTGTTGTCGCAGATCATGTTGGGTGTTGAGCGCGGCGACCAGCATCGCATTAGTGTCGATAATTTGACTGGCCGTTTGTTGCGTGAGGGGTCGTTGAAGCCGTGGCTGGGGGAGGAGCCTATTTTTCGCGGTGACGGCGCTGAGGCGTTGCGCGTGTGTCGCCGCGTGTTGTCGGGTGGTGTTCACCCGTTGGCGGTTGCAAAGATTTTGGAGAAGATGGGGCCGTTGTCGCGTGCTGCCAGTTTGTTGCAGGTGGGCTGTGAGAGGCGTGAGGTTGCTCAGGCGCTGGGCATGGATGTGTCGTCGTATCAGTTCCGCGTGTTGTTTGATCGTGCGCGGTCGTTGGGTGTGGCGAAGTGCAGGATGTTGTCTGACTTGTCGTCTCAGTTGTCGCGTGGGTTGAAGTCGTCTACGGTTTTTGGTGGTGAGGAGTTGCTGCTGTTGTTGGTTCCGTTGATGGCTGACGTGGTTGCTGGCCGCGTGTGTCGTGTGCCTCGTTTTGTTCGCGATTTGCCGAGTAACTAAGTTTCGTGTTAGTGTCGTGTTTAAGTAGGTTGACTGCCTGTCTCGCGTTTTCGTGAGTGTTGGCGGTTATTGATCGTATAGAGGTGTGCGCCGTTTGCTGGTGTGCGCGTTTTCCTAGAAGGGGAGTTTTATGTCTGAGTCTGACGTTCATGTTGATGATGTTGAGCTGGATGGTGTGGACGAGGTGACGCAGAGTGTGACCGACGCTGACAACGCTGAGCCTACCGATGGTGGTTCTGCGGTGTCGTGGGATGAGATCATGTCTGGCGGCGACGATTCGGGTTCGAGCCTTGAACATGATGGTGTTGATGATGGTGGCGCGCTGGTTTCGCGCGTGAAGCGTCGTCGCACTGTTGCTGGTTTCGCGGTTGCTGGCGTGGCGTTGGCTGGCGTGTTGGCGGCTGGCGGCTTGTACTGGTGGGACCATCATGATGATGTTGCTGTCCCGTCTGCGCCTGCCGCGTTGTCTCAGGGCGTGGACCCGTGTGCGGCTTTCACGTCGGCTCAGATCGCGTGTAGTGTGGAGCAGGTAACCTCGGGTGAGGTTGCGCGTGACATGCTGGTGTCTCAGTCTGTCCCGGCTGGTTCTACTTTGAATGTTGGTGACGCGGTTGTGTTGTCGTATTCGGCTGGACCGGAGTCTGCGTTTATGCCTGACGTGTCGGGTATGACTGTGGAGGAGGCGACGAAGGCGCTGTACGCGGTTGGCGTTTCTGTCGCTGAGGTGCGTCAGGTTGAGGCTGGAACTGTCCCCGTGGGGACTGTGACGGGCGCGTCGGTTGCGGCTGGCTTGGAGGTGTCGAACGGTGACAGTGTGACGTTGGATGTTGCTTCTGGTCGCGTGAATCTGCCTGATTGGAAGGGTAAGACGCGCGAGTATGTGGAGTCTGACGCGAAGAAGATTGGCGTGTCCGTGTCGTTTAGTGAGCAGGAGAGTGACGGCGCGGCGGGGGTTGTGTTGTCTCAGTCTGCCCCGGCTGGCGAGGTTGATTCGGGTACCG
>ERZ773246.805-NODE-805-length-12302-cov-11.8967_pt1 | contig 12302 bp, 9 predicted proteins | sample MGYA00580519_ERZ773246 | MGnify/ENA primary metagenome ERZ773246 (study PRJEB29015, sample SAMEA2738153) | human oral metagenome | biome: human oral; feature: human-associated habitat; material: saliva | place: China | collected 2246 ...
AGCGGCAGTAACCCCGGCGGCGCGGTCGGCGGCACCCACGCGGTCGGCACCCCCGGCGGCGGCAGTAACCCCGGCGGCGTCGAACCGATCCCGGTGAGTTTCCAGCAGGCCTTCACCCAGGCCGCACAGCAGCTACGCCAGGTAGAAATTACCGACGAGGACTGGGACCAGGCGCAAGAAAACCTGCCGGAGCACCTGCGCATGGGCTTTAGCGTGCTGGACGCGCGCGGCAACAAGCTAGGGCGCGGGCGCAACCTGATCGTTTTGCAGCGGCAGCTGGCCAAACAAAGCGAGGCGGCGGTGCGCTCGGCGGTACGTGGAGCCCTGGCGGCGGCCATGGATGAGGCCCGGTCCAAGAAATCGGCGAAATCTAAGCATGCAAACGGAGCCCACGAGAGCCGTAAGGGGACCCCTGACCGGGGCAATAACGGCGCCCATAACGGCACCCGCGCCGATAAATCTGCCGCAAATAGTTTTGCAACTATTACTTCACAGTCATTAACTAGCCCATTAAAGGAGCAAACTAATTTAGTTGATTGGCCTGAAGTTCCCCAGGGCGTAATTCCGCAACAAATAGAATCTGCCGGGCGGGCGGGGCTATTAGTTCGCGGTTACCCCACTTTAGTTGCACAACCAACCTCTAAAGCATTTAAAGCTGATTTAAAGATATTAGCGGATGTTAATTCTCAGCTAGCTCAGCACGCTGAGGGAGTTTTGGCGTTAGCTTTGGCGCGCACCCCGCTCGAAACTGCGCGGGTGACCAGCCGTTGGAACGCTAAGCGCTCTCTATTCATGGTGTCTGCGCCCTACAAATCCACTGACACCCTGGTGTCTGATTTGTGCTTGGCTGCCGGGCGCCTGCTAGCCCAGCAGTGGAGCCGCGAAACCGGCCATGACCTAGCCCAGCTGCGCGACCGCAAAGATTTTGAGCTCTTTGCATCTTGGCTGCGCGACCGCCTGGAAGACCAGGTGGAGATCATCGCCGCCCAGGTAGAGGCCGCTTTGGAGGCTAAGGGCCAGTTGGATAAGGCAGTGGGACGTAATACTTCGCTGGCTTTGCTCGACACTTTGCAGGAAATTCGCGAGCAGGCTGCTGCCCTGATTGCGCCGCGCTTTATTGCCGACGCCGATCCGGCACAGCTGGCCCACTATGGGCGCTACCTTAAGTCTTTGGCTTATCGCTTGGAGAAGGCGGCGGCCTCGCCCAGCCAGGATGCAGCTTTGGCCTACCAGGTACGTGAGATTGAGGGGCAGGTGAGCGACGCCGTCGAGCACGCTAAGGGACTGCCGGTCAATCCCGCCCGCGCGGCGGTGCTGCGCCAGGCCCAAAACATGGTGTGGGAGCTGCGCGTGAGCCTGTTTGCCCAGCAGTTGGGGACGGCGCACAAAGTTTCGGCCAAGCGCATCAGCAGGCTGCTAGCCTCTGCCCCGGCGCTCTAGACGACTGTCTACTTCCAGGCCAGCCCTCTAGATGGGCCCTGCCTCTACACAGGCCAGCCCTCTAGGTGGGTTGGCCCGAGCTGACTGGACGCCGCGCTGCCTTTCTGGGCGCCGCGCTGCCTTTCTGGGCGCCGTCGGCACCTTTTTGGACACTGTCGGTACCTTTCTGGGCACCGTCGCTGCCTTTTTGGGCACCGCCGGTACCCTTACCCACGCCGGCGCGCACAGATACTGACATTTCATCCCTTCCCTATAAAACCCCATGTATTTTTTATAGGGAAGGGATGATTTTGCCTGTAAATACAACTGGCCCCCGTATTGGCGAAACCCAAAAAAGCCAATCCGGGGGTCAGTTATTCACAAGGAGAGATTATCGAGTGTTCACACCAGCTCAGGCGCCCTTATTCACCTCCACAGCCATAACAGTTGAGGCTCCCACGAAGGCGCCTGCTAACGGCATGGACGCCATCGCCATCGCCGCTGCGAATGCGATGCCCTTTTTCATGAGCTTCATGGTTTCCTCCCTTAAAAGTTTTCCGTGGCCCGCCCGCCAGGGCTTAGCCGGTGGGCGTCACCGAGGCTTAGCCAGCGAGCGCTGCCGGGGCTTACCCGTGACACCTGTGCCGGCGGCTTAGTGGGCCAGTTGCTTTGCTGATCTGTATCAGCCTTGCTGGTTAAAACTCTAAAAGGGGCTTTTATGGTGGTGGTTAGCGTAACCTATGAATCATCTATGAAAGATAAAGCGTGGCTTGGTTGTAAGAGCGCAGGTAGGGGCCGCCAATCTGGCTTGGCTCCATAGGCACCCCCTTATAGGTCCAACGCAGCAGGTTGGCCAGGGAGAAACTGTTTGCGCACACCCCACAGGTCAGCACGCGGCTGGGGCGGCGCATACGTTCAACCTGGTGACCAGCCGGACAGGTGCCCACCCAGTCGCCGGGGACTTTAGGGGCGCGCCTATCTACCAGCCGCTGCGCTGAGCAGCCCAGTTCTAGGGCTTTGCGGCGCCAAACTTCATCGTGACCGTGACTTGGGCCAACCAGGGCATGGGCTACTTCATGCAAAATCGTGTCGCGCACGCGAGGCAAGTCATAGAGTTGCATTAAGTAACGTGAGAGAGTGATACAACGGTTTGTGTGGTTACACTGTCCCGCTCGACGCCGGGCACGATCCCACCCCAGGTTCCAGCCTTGCAAACCGTTGGCGTCCATCAGGTCACGGCCTAAAGCATAAACCTGATCAAGATGCATTCATTGTCCATTTCGTGGAAAAATAACCTTTAGTGTCAGAATCCAAACGTAATCCTAAACCTAAAACGGTGACCTCCGCCGGCAGCGCGACTAGAGACAAGGGCAAGCGTGCCATCTCTAGTGCCAGTGCCGAGCGGTTTATTGCGCGTTACCGGCTGGTCTCAATTTTTGCGTTGCTGACCCTATCTGCTCTAGCTGGGGCACTGATCCTGCCTAAATTCACCGCCCCGGCACAGATTGATGATAGCCCCACCCCTGCCGGCCCGGTTAAGGTAACCCCTGATTACAGTGGGTTTAACGCCGCAAATATCATCTCTGACAATAAGCTTTATGGCGCTCCCAATATGAACGCCGAGGACATCGATAATTTCATCGCCAAAGTCAATGCTGGCTGCGTTAATAGCGCCGATGGCACTACTTGCATCAGCAAGGCCCGCTTTGACACTAAGGGCTTTGACCCCACCACAGCCTGCCCGTTAGGCATGAATCCCGCCAAGAATCTAACTGCTGGCGAGGTCATTTACCGCGTTTCAGTGGCTTGCAACATTAACCCCCGGGTTTTGTTGGTGTTGCTGCAAAAAGAGCAGGGGCTACTGACCGCTTCAGGCGAGAAATTGACTGCTTCACGCTATGAATGGGCTGCCGGCTATGGCTGCCCCGATGGCCAGACTTGCGACAGTCGCTACCGTGGCTTTGTCAGCCAGCTCTATCAGGCCGCCGCCCAGCTGCAAAAATACCGCCTTAACCCCTCCAGCTACCGGGTGCAGGCCCGCAAACCCGTGCGCATCGCCTACAACCCCCAGGCTAGCTGCGGTTCTTCCATTATCACCCCAGCTAACACCGCCACCGCCGCGCTCTATAACTACACTCCCTACCAGCCCAATGAGGCCGCTAAGGATTACGGGGATGACTGTTCCAGCTGGGGTAACTTGAACTTCTACGGTTTTTGGAAGGTCTGGTTCGGCGACCCCCACTAGGTGTCGCTTTGCCGACGACGCCGCCCAGTCTTGGACCACAGGCTGCTTTAGCAGGCTCAAGTACAATTGTTAAATGAGTTATATGCAGATGGCCGCCGAAATCTGGGTGGTGATTGAGTACATCATTAAGATCGGGGCTATGGGGGTGGTGCCCGAAAATCGCCGCCCTGCCTCGTCGTCGGCCTGGCTGCTGCTCATACTGTTCCTGCCCCTGGTGGGCCTGCCCATGTATCTGATGCTGGGAAGTGCCCATATTCAGGGCAAACGCTACCGCCGTCAAAGCGAGCTAACCAGCATTGTCTCCACCCTAAGCGCCAACCTCCCAGACGTGCCTCCAGGTATAAAAGCTGATGAGCGCCTGTTGGGGATTGTGCGCATGAACCGGCACCTAACCGGAATGCCCTGTATGCCGGGCACAGTCCAGGGTATCTATGACGACACCCGCAGCTTCATTGCGGCCCTGGTGCAGGCCATTGACGCAGCCCAGCACAGCGTAAATATTGAGTTTTACATAGTCCATGATGATCCCATCACCGAGCCGCTTTTTACGGCCCTAGAGCGCGCCCATAAACGCGGGGTGCGGGTGGCGCTGCTGCTAGATCACCTGGGGTCGCGCCGCTACAAAGCCTGGAAAAAGCTGCTGAAGCGGCTAAACTCCGCCGGCTACCACTGGCACCTGATGATGCCCCTAGGTTTTAAGCCTGATCAGCGCGGGCGCCCAGACCTGCGTAACCACCGCAAGCTAGCGGTAATCGACGACGGCGTCGGCTTTGTTGGCTCCCACAACCTCATTGACCCCTTCTACGAAACCAACCTGCGCGGCCCTGGACGCGAGTGGAAAGACCTATCCGTGCAGCTAGGCGGGGCTATCGTGGCTGAGCTTGGGGGTGTATTCGCCATGGACTGGTACGCCGAAACCGGCAAAATTTTCGTTGGTGCCCGCTCCCAAGCCGTAAGCGATGAGGATATCTCCCAGGTAGAAACCGCTGGTCTGAGCGCACTTGCTGCAGAGCTGGTTAACACCTCGGCGGCGTGGGAAAAAGACTTGGCCGACGGCGTCGTAAACGCCATGCAGATCGTCCCTTCAGGGCCGGGCTACTCCACTGAACCAAACCTGCGCATGTTCACCTCACTGATCCACAATGCACGTCGGCGGGTAACTATCACCAGCCCATATTTTGTGCCCGACGAGTCGCTGCTGGCCGCCATGACTAGCGCAGCTTACCGGGGCGTGGATGTGCAGCTGTTTGTGGGGGCCAGTGGCGACAATTTCCTGGTGCGCCACGCCCAACGCTCCTACTATGGGGCGCTACTGACTGCCGGGGTGCGTATCTTTCTCTACCCCTCCCCCACGGTTTTGCACGCCAAATACATGACCGTGGATAACGAAGTGGGGGTGATCGGCTCTTCCAATATGGATTCGCGCTCATTCATGCTCAACTATGAGCTGATGCTGCTGTGTTTCGGGGGCGATCTTGACGACAAACTGCGCGCTAATGACGCCAAATATCGCTCCCTGAGCCACGAGCTAACCAGCCAGGAATGGGCGCGCGAGCCGCGTCACCGCCGCTGGGTGGATAACGCCTGCCGCCTGGCTGCGGCAGTTTTGTAGGGGCGCAAGTCCCCGCAAGCGCGGCTGGGCCTCAGGCTGCCGCGCGCCGCCTGGCTGCGGCAGTTTTGTAGAGCAGGCCGTGACCGGGGGCTAACAGCCAGGCCAGGGCAAACATTACGCCCAGCACCAACACAATCGTGGCGCCCGTGGGCAAATCAGCTGACCAGCTCAAATACACTCCCAGCAGGCTCCCTAACGCCCCTAGTAGAGGGCCCATAATCATCATGGTCAGTAAGCGGTCAGTCAGTAAGCGGGCTGTGGCCGCCGGGATTACCAGCAGCGCCAACACCAAAATATTGCCGATAGTCTGCACGGAAATCACCACCGCTAAGCTCACGCACACATACAGGGCAATATCTAAAGCCAACACCGGCAGCCCTGCCGCACGGGCAGTTTCACGGTCCAGGCTTACCGCCACAATCTCTTTATTTAGGGCTGCGATCAGCCCAATCACCACTGCTGCCCCGATCAGCGCCACCGGCACTTCACGCGCCGGCACGCCGGTAATAGAGCCGAATAAGAACTGTTGCAGCGAGCCGCTATAGCCTGGGGCGCGCGAAATAATTACCACCCCTAAAGCAAATGCCCCCACAAACAGCACCCCAATGATGGAGTCTTCTTTAAGCCTGCGGTTTTGGGCTAGTAGCGCCACGGTTACCGCCGTCAGAATCCCGGCTACCGCGCCCCCAAGCACCAGGTTAGTGCCGCTAACGAAGGCCACCGCCAGGCCGGGAAACACAGAGTGAGCGACGGCGTCGCCAATAAAAGCCATCCCACGCAACACCGCGTGGGCCCCCACCACCCCGCAAACCAGGGCGCTAGTGATAGCAATCAGCAAAGCCCTGGGTAGGAAGGCCAGCTGCGGGTTTAGTAGGTCATTTAGAAAATCAATTGGGGTTAACAACTTAACTCACCCCTAGGGCTTGCAGCAGCGGGTTATCTGCGCGCACTTGGAAAGTACGCATCCACAGGTCTTTGTCTTTAAGCTGGCTAGGCGGGGCGCAAGCCAAATCGGTGCGGTTAAGCAGACACAAATACTCGCACTGCGCCTGGGCCGCCACCAGATCATGGGTGGACATAAGCACGGCCACACCCGCCTGGCTCAGCTCTTTAAACAGATCCGTCAACAGCTCCTGGGTGGGCATATCCAAGCCCGTAAAAGGCTCATCCAATAGCAGCAGCTGCGGTTTTAACGCCAACGCCCGGGCCACCAGTACCCGCTGGCGCTGCCCACCCGAAAGCTGCTCCACCGGCCGCGAGCGCAAATCACTCATGCTTACCTGTTCTAGAGCACAGTCGGCGGCTTCTAGGTGCTCTGGGCGGGGCCGACGTAGCCAGCCGAGCCTGCCGGCGAGCCCGCTTAACACCACCTGGCGCACGTTGATGGGAAAATCCCAGGCGAAAGCGTGGCGTTGGGGCACATAGCCAATGGTGCGTCGGTCAATGCGTTGGCCTTGCCAGGTGATAGTGCCGCTGCTGGGCACAAGCCCTAGGATGGCCCGCAGCAGCGTGGTTTTGCCGGCCCCATTGGGGCCGATCAGCCCCATGAACTGGCCTTGGTCTAGCTTCAAGTTGACCTCTTGTAGCACGCTGCGGCCGCCCAGCTGCACGCTGAGTTGGTTTACTTCTAGCATGGTCACTTTCCTGATGGCTGTGCTTTTAGCGCGTTGGTGGTGCTGGTGGCGTCGCCTACCGCAAAGCGCAAGGTGGTGGTGGCCTGGTAGGTTTTACCGTCCACACCGGTAGCTTTGAAGGAGACTTTGACCAGGTAAATGCCAGGTTTGGAGAAAATCCAGTTGGCGTGCACGTGGGTGTTGGTATCCACCCAAATGTCTTGGGCACTAGCGGCAGAGTCGGCCAGCACTTTGGGTTTACCGAAGGTGCCTTCTTGCAAAATCAGCCAGCTGCGGCCGGGGCCCTTAACCTGCTCGATGCGCATGTTTACCCCGCCTTGGATCAGCTTGGTTACGGCTGGGTCTTGGGTGTTCCATCCCAGCCATACCAGCTGGGTTTTTTGGGTTTGAGGTAGCACATAGACGCGCTTGGAGTCGGCTAGGAATTTGTAGTCTTCACCTTGCGGTACTTGGATTAGGGCGCCATCGCGTACGCGCAGCACGGTTTTGTTGGGGTCGCGCCATACAGGTGAGGCTGCTGAATCATCTCGTAGGGACACGGTTAGTTTGCCGCCGATTAGGCGCGGGCCTAGGTCTACGTGTCCAGCTTCGATTACCGCTGGGGTTTGTGAGGTGGGCTCGTTTGCGGCCACGTTTTGCTCTAGGGCTGGGTCTGGGCTGGGGGTGGTTGAAGTGGCTGGGGCGGTGGCTGCGCGGCCAGGGGAGCTGCTGGTGGGGGCTGTGGTAGCGCTGGCCGCACTGGGGGTGGCGCCGCTGGTGGGCACCCCCTTACCTGCATTAGCACTGCCCGGGGTTTTTGCCGACGACGCCGCTTGGTTTGCGCCAGGCCTGCCACCTAGGCAGCGAGCCAGGGAGTTGGCATTAAAACGCATCATCGCCTGATAGGTGGGGGCCTGGTTATCCAGGGTGTCGCCGTAAAGCGGGCATACTTTCACCCCGGCTTCACTGGCCACCACTTTCAAGGTGGAGCGGGTGCGGGCCAGGTTTGGCTCTAAAAACACCGCTTTAATATGTAGATCTTTGATGGTGGCGGCGAGTTTGCGCCGATCAGCCAGGGAGGGTTCACTAGCCGGGTTAGGGGCCACGAAACCAGCCACTTTAAGCCCATAGGCGTTAGCCAGGTAGGCGTAGGCGTCATTGGTGGTTACCAGTTGGCGGTTAGCTTCACTAATAGTGTCCAGAGTGCTTTTAACCTGGGTGTCTAGCTGGGCCAGCTGGTTTAGGTAGCGTGCGGCGTTAGCCTCATAGACACTCGCCCCGGCCGGGTCAACCTGCTTGAGTTTGGCGCAGATTACCTTCACATAGGCGGCCGCGTTGTGCACGTCATGCCACAGGTGTGGATCAATTTCCCCATGCACGTGTTTGCCCAGTACAGCCTGGGGCAGGATGTAGGCTTGCGTGCCCGCACGGCCCACAAAGCTGTAGCCTTGAGGCACTTGAGCTAGGGTGCGCGTGGGCACATCCACCACTACTCGCTGTGGATCTAGGGCGATGTGGCCAGGTACGTGGGCTGCCCCAGCTACGACGACGTCGGCCTGGCTGGGTGCACTGGCGCCGTCGCTGGAGGTCGGGCTGGCAGAGCCACCAGGGCTGGGTGCGGAAGCTGAGTTGGCGCTCGCGGTTTTAGTGGCTGACGGCCAAGCCTGGCCGCTAGCCTGCTTGTCGGCCACCAGGGTGATACGGCCAGCTTCTAAATCCACGCTCACATCACCGTGGCCCGGCCCCAAAACTACCCGGCCTTCACGCTTAGCCACAGCGGCGGCGTCGACCCCCACCGCGAAGGTAAACGTGGCCGTTTTAAACTCCACGTTTTTACCCTTAACCGGACGCAGGCAGGCCTTAAACTGCACCCGATACACTCCCGGCTTAGTGAAAGCCCAACTCATATGCTGATGGGCGTCAGCCGGCAAGCTGACAGTGTCATGTTTATAGTCGCTGGCCGCGTCAAACCCGTCATGGCTGGAAAACCCCAGCTCAGGGGTGCCGAAAGTGGTGGTCAGGTAGGAGCTGGCTTGGCCCGGGCCCTGCACCGAAACCACCTGCAAATCAACCTCACTGGCCCGGTTAGCACCATAACGTTTACCGTCACCAGACACGCGCATCCCCAGCCACAGGGTATCCAAAGCCCTATCCTCAACCAGCGGCAAAATCGTGGCCCCCTGCTTGGCGGCCTCCTCGGCGATAGACACTGACTGGGCACTAGCGGGCAGGTTGGCATCCAAGGCGCGAATAATCGAATGCTGTTCCAGCAACAGGTAGTTACTAAAAGCCAAATCCGCATAGGCCACATCTCGAATAGCCCGCAGTGAGGGCTCATAGGAGTGCGGATCGGCGCCGTCGGGAACTAGCTGGGAGACCGTAGCTCGGCTTCCCGCCACATTACGCACTAGATCGGCCAGAATGCCGGTGGTGGTGACCACCCGCAACTGGCCGTCGCGGGCGGGATCTACGCCGACACCGGCGCAGCCCGCCACTAACGTTAAAACTAGTGCAGCCTGAATTACAGACTTAACTAGGCCCATGCCATCCGCCTGCGTGCCACCAGCACTGCAACCGCCAGCAACATCAGACCACCAGCAACATTCAAGGCGCCGCTAACCGCACCGGTTTTAGCCAAAGACTTACCGCCGCTAGCGCCGGCCGCCTGGCCAGCCTTGGCAGAACCCGAGGCTGCAGAACCAGCAGCTCCACTGGCGCTGCCACCTTCACTGGAGCCGGCACCGGAACTGGCCGCTGCGCCGTCGCCAGAGCCGCCATCTTCACCGCTGATCTGCTCACCCTGCTTGGGGGTAACCTGGGCGGAAATGGTCAGCTTGTAGGTGCCCGGGGCGGTAAACACCCAGTTCTGGTGGGCGTGAGTGTTAGCCGGCAGCGTGTAGGAGCTGCCCTCTTCTTGCAGCAGGTGCTCACCCACACCCCCACCCAGGCCGCCGGAGGTAAATACTGAGACCTTACCGGGCCCCTCCACACTCACCAGGGTGAAGGTAACCTCGCCGCTGGTTTTGCTGACAATCTCTTCAGCCTGAGAGTTCATACCCAGCCAGGGCACACCCGCGCTTTGGCTGGAGGAAATCATCCACACATCCTGACCCGGGGTGGCCACAAAGTTAAGCGCGTCGGGGGCTTTAAGAGTGGCCTTGTCTCCCAGAGAGAAGGTCAAAGTTGCCGGGTCAACCCAGCTGGCCGGCTGAGAGCGGTCATCTTTCACCTGCAGCTTAAGCTTGCCGTCCACAATGCGCGGACCTAAGTCAAAGTGCCCTTCATTGGCGTTGCCGTTAGCGTCAGGGCCCACCACGAAAGTCAGCGTGGCGGTGGCGCTAACCGCCGAAGAAGCCGGGTTTTCCTTCACCGCAGCGGCGCTTTGAGCCTTAGCCTTTTGGGCGCTGGTTTGGGCGGCTGCCCCCTGGCTGACAGAGCGGGCCTGGGCCACAAAGCTCTGGGCGGGGCGAGCCTGGGATACAAAGCTTTGGACGCCGGCCCGGGTGGTTACGGCAGATCGGCTTTGCCCGACGGCGGCGCGAGGCTGACTGGCAGAGCGGCCCTGAGCTGCGGCACGCGGGGCCTGAGCTGACTTAGCGCTGCGCGAGCTGGCTAAAAGCTGCTTGCCAGCGGGGTTAGCTGCGCTCGGCTTAGCCTTTACCTCGCCGCCAATGGCTGAGCGCGGCGAGGGGCTGGTGGCCGGCTTGCCGGCGCTCGGCTTGGGGCTAGCCACCGGGTTAGCCGGAGCACTGGGGGCGGCGCTAACACCAGGCTGAGCGCTGGGGGCAGTGCTGGGCTGGGCCGAGGGGGTGACCACCGGCTGCGGAGCCGCGCTGGGCACGGCAGTGGGGGCGGCGCTGGGGGCCGCTGTGGGCTGGGCACCCGGGTTTTGGGTATCAGGGTTTTGCGGGGTAGGCGCCGGGGTGGGGGTGGCCTGAGCGGCGACGTCGCCTACCTCAACTCGATAGCTACGCACCGGGCTAGCAATTACCGTGCCATCACTGCGCTGAGCCAGCACCCGCACCTGCAGCTGGTAGACGCCGGCAGCAGAAAACACCCAGTTGGGGTAGGCGGCGGCCAGCTGTTGCGGGGCAATTTCTGAGCCAAGCGGGTTTAGCTCATAGTTGCCATCAACCAGCAGCGAGGAGGCCAGTTGACCGTTGTCATCCAAGCCAAACAGGGACACGCTAGCGCCCTCAGGGCCGCTGTAGCTGACTTCAAAGTGGGCGGCGCTAAATCCTGCCTGGGCCAGCTGGCTGGTGTCCCAACCCAGCCGTCCCTTGGGGGCAGCGCTGGCCGGCTGTAGTGGCGAGTTAGCCTGGACGCCTTGGCTGACGAAATAGCCACCCGGACTGCCCGGATAGTCGTCAGAAATGTTTTGCCAGGTGGAGGCCGGGATCTTCAAAGTGGTTTGGGCCGGGTTGTGGCTAGTTCCGGTGGCGCCATCCTTTAGCTGTAAGTCCACCTCCCCATTGGCAGTGGCGACGGCGTCGAAAATGCTTAAGTCCCCACCCTCAAGGTTTACCGGCTTGGACTGGCCATCATTACTGGCCAAGCTAGCAGCGGGACGGGAAACGGAGCTGTGAGCGGGGCGCGCAACAGAGGCCTGCGCAGTGACCCCATGGGCAGCGGGGCCAGAAACCTGGGCAGCATGGGCAGCGCCAGCAGGACCGCTCGCCGAGCTAGTGACAGAAGCGCCCGCTAGCGGCGTCATGAAACCGCACAGCGCCACAGTGGTCAGCGCGGCCATGCGCCGCAACCAGGGGTCATTAAGACGCTGCGGGGTGGAGCCGGAAAAACGCCCGCGACCAGCAGCTACACGCATAACAGAGGGGGAAGAGTTGGTAGCGCCCTGGCTGGGAACCGAAGAAGGCCCGGCGGCCTGCAACCACGCAAACATGGCAGTCTTTCTAGTTGATATTGATTATCATTACCCGCTAAGTGTAGCGATTCTTTTTAGTCCTCACAAACGCGCAGCTCCTATAGCAAAGCGCGAAGACCACTAGCGCAACCCCAGGAACCACTAACGAAACCGCCGGGGACCGCTAACGCATTTGTTAAGCGGCCCCCGGCGGGGTGGGGCACCTAGTTTTTGAGAGGGAAATCAGGCACCCCTATTGAGTTATGTATTCAATTGTGTCGATATTCAGTTGTAGATCCCGTCAATCCTGACGCTTGCGGCGCAGCAACATGCCGCCACCGCCCAATGCCAGGGCACTTAGAGCCAACATTCCGCTGGCCACACCGGTACGGGCCAAACCGCCGGGCTTTTCCGGCTTAGCCGGGGCTGCGCCATGGCTGGGCTTACCAGGCTTACCGGGGCGACCCGGAAGCGGGGCGGAGCTGGCCGAACGGCTGGGCTGAGCCGTGGGGGCTGCACTACCAGTGGGAGCCGCACTGCCGGTCGGAGCCG
>ERZ773246.806-NODE-806-length-12286-cov-8.94776_pt1 | contig 12286 bp, 12 predicted proteins | sample MGYA00580519_ERZ773246 | MGnify/ENA primary metagenome ERZ773246 (study PRJEB29015, sample SAMEA2738153) | human oral metagenome | biome: human oral; feature: human-associated habitat; material: saliva | place: China | collected 2246 ...
TTTTTCTCCTTATTCTTCAATTCATACACGCACATTATGCTTGATTATTGACATCAAAAAAAACAGTTATAAAACTATAACTGTTTTTGTTATTTTATTTTTTCTTTAGTTTTTTAAAATTCAATCCTAAAAGAAGTAAGCCACCCATGATAGAAGCAAAGCCTGAAGCGGCTAATCTTGATGAAGAATCACCTGTGTTTGGCAACTCATTTTCATTATGTTTTTCCAGTTTAACAGACGATTCTTTAGGTGTGTTATGAGTTAAAACTACATTCTCACCTTGAGGTTTTGATTCAACTACAGCTTTTTCTTTAAAGCTTACTGGATGCGTATGTACTTCAAAATTAACCTTATGAGCTTCGTATTTTGCTCCTTCAACATACGCTACTTCTGTAGATACCACAATTTTAGGAATTGTGACAGATGCAGAATCTTGCTTCTTAGGTTTTTCAGGTGCTTTATAAACTTCTTTGACAGGAGCATTATTTGGTACTTCTTTCAATGGTTTTAATTTACCTTGTACCATTGGAATAAAGTTGTCATTTTTCGCATCAGTGTTAGCATCTACTTTAAATGAGCCTGAAACTTTTGCTTCTTTATTTCCTTTAGATGCAAACACATAATTTACTTTGTATTCACCTTTTTCAGAAAGCAAACCACTGTATTCTACTTGATTATTAGTCACACTGAGTTTATCAACTTTACCAGTAGGAGAAACTAGTTCTGCTGACAAAAGCGTAACATTCTCATCTGGTTTAATTGAAACAACTGCTTTTGATTTTACATCTTTAGTAGCTTTTGTGACTTTTTCTACAGCAGTTTCCAAGAATTTATCGAGCAATTCTTTATCTACAGACTGTTCGCTCATTCCAGTCATATCAAAGATATTAGGATGTCCTAAACGAGTCATATCATCAATAGAACGATGACTATTTGTATCTACAGACCTTGAATTATTACGGTTGATTACTGACATAAATGTTTTTGCACGAGATTTTGCCCAATTAGCAAACGTTTCATCCATGTGTTCAACAGATTCATCCCATCCATCTGTAAATTGAATAACAGATACCGTATCACTTGGTTTCACCAATTTAGTCACAATATCTTCAAACGGAACATCTTTTTTATCATCACCATCTGTATAGCGATAACTACCTAATGTTTCTGCAATATCTGTAAAGTATCCATTGTAACCAGTTGTTTCATAAGGTCCACCAAATGACGGAGATTTAAGCTGAAGTAATTTATCAATCAACCCAATCGCTTCTTGTTTACTCAACAATTTAGTAGATGTTCCTGAATTATCAGTACGTTTTCTAACATCTGAACTCACTGCTGCACGATAAGAATCAGGGAAGTTCATTGTGTATGTTTGGATAATAACTTTACTATCAGGATGTTTAAGAGCTTTTTCAATCAACATACGTCCTTGTTTCAATGAGTTAATAAGCTTATCTGCATTAGATGAGCTAAAATCATAGATTTGAACGTTTACAGTTGGTTTGAATTCTGCTTCAACATTAGTGATTGTTTCAGTATGTGTTGACGAATTACCACTTAATGTTTGTTGGTAATTTTCACCCGTTTTCTTTGCAGTTGAATCTTTAGATAATTCTGCTTTTGCATTAGCGTTGGCTTTTAAAGTAGCTTGATTTTCAGCTTCAATAAGCTTATTCTCTGCTTTAACCAATTCAACTTTCTTATTAAAGGCTTGTAGAGCTTCTTTATAGTCTTTTTCAACCTTCTCGTTACCTGCTTTTACAACTGCTTCCCATTTAGCAAGTGCAGACTCATATGCTTTTTCTTGAGCTTCTTTATTTTTAATAGCTTCATTGATAAGTTTTTCAGTTTTAGAAAGCTCTTTATCAACGTCTTTAGCATCAACTACTTCAACACCTGAAAATTGCACAGACACGCCTTTATCTTTAGCATCAGCAACAAGTTTATTAAGTTGTTTATTTGCCTTTTCTTGTTCAACAACAGCATATTTTAAAGCTGATTCAGCCTCATTCAATTGAGTTTCTAGGCTATCTAAATGATTTAAATTAACACTAATCGTTTTAGGGTTTTTAAATACAATATTCTTTGCCTTAGCCGCTTTTTGTGCATCTTCTAGTCGCTTTTCAGATTCAGTTACAACACTAGCAAGTTTATTAAGTTCAGCAATTTGCTTTTCAATATCCTTATTACCATCCTCAATTGTTGGATATACATGAGTTTCTCCAAAAGTAACGTCTACTTTATCTTTTACTTTTTCAACAGCATTATCCAAATCTTTATTAAGTGCTTCACGATTTTTTGATACTTCTTCAAATGATTTTTCTTGAGCTTTTAAGTCTTTATCTGCATCTTCAGCAGTATCATGAACCACCTTTTCATCTTCTTTGTGGACAAATCCTTGTGAATTTACTGACTCAGTAAGTTCCTTATACCCCTTATCCAACGTAGCTTGATCAACAACGTTAGACGTTTGAGCGTTTTGTTTTTCATCATTGTTATCACTTTTAGATGAAACATTGTTTTTATTTTCTTCTACAACACCTACTGATGACATTCCTTTATCATTACTTACAGTAGATAATGATGTCACTGACCCTGATTCACCTGTAACAACTGCTGTAGACGCAGTGGATGGTGCAACACTAACTTCATCTGCTGAAACTGAATTTGTCACCATAGTCAAAGCTAATGCTGATGAAAATAAAAGTACACCAACCAAGCCACGTTTAGATTTTCTAAGTGAACCATGCCAATTGTTTTTGTTATCCATAAAATATAACTTCCTTTTACCATATATTATTTATTGTATTACTGAATCTTGATAAAGCAGTAACCTCTTCTATTATACAAAAAAATAAGAACTATCTAAAGCCTCAACTAAACGTTTTATCTCATATATAGCTAAAAAAAGACAAAAAGACAAAAAGCATCTAAAAATAAAAAAGCTTTATGAAAACTATAATGAATCATAAAACTTTTTTGATAATAAATGTTTTTTATTTCGTTAACTGTTCAATTTCTCTATTGTAGAGTTCTAAAATTTCAGGCTCTCGTTGACTTCTTTTAGCCAAGTATGATGCAAGAAATCCATTTTTATCTACTTTTTCAAGTGGTACAAGTTGCTTTTTCGCCATATTTATAAAACTGCTCTGAAAAATCTTGTCAAATGTAGACAGATGGACACTGTTGATTTTGTCCATCGATTTTTCTCACATTCGTCAGCAATTGCATTCCCGTATTTGCATACGCAAGTAACGACAGAGGTAATCTCTTAATGCATCAAGAGGATTTTTCCTCAGAGGCCGAGCCAGCCTCTTTCCTTTCATTTTAGTTTTAAATCAATGCTAATAAGTTTAAGACTGCATTGTAATCTCTATCGGCTTTATAGCCACATTGATAGCAGTGATACTGATCATGACGAGTGCCATGTTTTTTATTACCAGTTAAGGTTATTTTTTCATCGCCCGTTTTAACATATCCACAAGAGGAACATCGTTGCGTTGAAGGATAATATTTATCTGCAATGATTAATGTCTTTTCGAATTTTTCAGCTTTATAGTCCATAAATTGACGGAAGCGACCAAAGAGCGAACGATGTAACCCTTTAGCTTTTTTAGACATTTGCATTGTTTTAACAGATAAATCTTCTATAACAATCGTGTCATAGTTTGTATAAAGCATAGTAGTAAATTTGTGGAGTAAGTCATTTTGAATCTGTTTAATCTTCAAATAAGTCATCTGTAACTTGGTTCTCGTTTTTTGATAACTTTTTGAATGAATGCCCTTTTTACCATTTACATTTCGTTTACGAGCTAATAGGCGTTGATAATGTTGCACTTTACCGTATAGATAATTCAGTTTGTCGGGTCTTAATGTACAAGTACCATCTGTATAATCAAAATGGTCTACATTAGCATCTACAGCGGTCACATTATTAGTCTTTTTTAAAGGTGTGGTTTCTGTTTCGATAGCAATTGTAGTAATATAATGATTTTTAAGACGCGTGATAGCACATAATTTAACGGGACCATCAGGGATTGTGTAACCTTTGAATCGAATAGGTTCCCAATGCCCTTTATAATCACGTGGTTTATCTAAGCGTAAACGATTGTTTTTGATTCGAGCTCTGTCTGTTTTAAACCCTTGTTTAGGAGTTTTTCGACTTTTAAATTTCGGTTTTCCAGTATTGTCTTGCGATTTTTCAAAAAATCGACTCCAAGCATCTGATAAATCTTTAATGGCTAATTGTAACACACGAGAGGAATTTTGATATTCCCAATCGTCTTTGTTTAGGACGAGTTCATCTCGTACAAGGTATTCGGTTGGTGATGGAAATGATCTTCTAAGAGCTGTTTCTTCTTTTGTAAACTTGATTTTTTTATCTTTAAGACTTTTTTTAATTTTTAATTTTAGCTCTGTTGGTAATGAGATAATGCGTTGATCGTAACGATCATTCCAGAGCTGAAGTCCTTTATTCCAACAATATCTACGATAGTCACATTGAGAATCAAGATAGGTTCTCATTTGTTTTGTCGGATAAAGTTTCACTTGTATGTTTGATTTCATCGATGAGAACCTCCTTATCATTTTTAATGGTTTGCTTGTATTTTCGAAGCCCGTATAATCGACAAGAGAACACGTGTATAATAGCTATTAAATCACCAACTAACTCTTGTTGAGGGCTTATTTTAACCTCATTAAGAACAATAATTTTTGTTCCATGTTGTTCACATAAGTTTTCAAACCAATCATAGCCAAATCGAATAAAGCGATCTTTATAGGTGATATAAATGGTATCAATTTCATTACGCATGACGCATTGTAAAAGATTATTCCATTTAACTCTGTTATAATTTAATCCGCTACCGATATCTTCAATATAACAACGATAATTCTTAAGACTACAATTAACCCTAGCAAAAAGGCTATTATATTTTTAATTTATACCTGAAATAAATTTCCGTGCACATCCACTGCACTAACGCTACAATTGCACCTACTGCAAAGATAGACTCAAAACCGAGTTGCAAATAATGCAAGAATAACCATAGCAAAACTGGAGTTATTATAGCAGTTGGAATTGCATAGATGAGTTGGGCAACCCCATTCAAATCATGCCTATAAGAACGACTAACTGACAGCCACATATAATATCTCAATCTAGATATAAGTTCAATAGGCAAGAAGAACCATACAATTGGAGAAATAATGCCTTTATAGAGTGACTCTGGTAACCAAGTCAGACCGAGATAAACTAAAAAATAAAGTGAGATGACGGAAAGTAACATTCCGACAACTGCTTTCCAAAATACAAATTTATTATCTTTATATGGAATTTCTTCACCCAAACCAACATTTCGAGATACATGACTATTTAATAAACCTGCCATAGAATCAACCCAACCCTCGGGTAACATCATTAGATTAGAAATCCAGTACTTGATACCTGCAAAAATAGGATTGATTGTAATAGTAAGCCTAACACCGATAATAGCTGAAACACGTGGAGCCAACCTTCTCACCAATTCCCATTTTACAATTACCCAATATGACTTAATTTCTGTCCAAGAGAATTCAAATCCTTTAGAAAAGAATTGGGGTATAGGTCTCTTCCATAAGAACCAATATAACGGAATTGCATTAGTTATCATGTTTACAATAAGAGCAGTGTTTACACCTAAATGTAGCACATGAGTAGTAAAGAAGATACCAATTAGCATAGACCAAGCTATAGCATGATCTAAAGCCATTGCTTCTTTACTTCTACCCCTTGTTCTTAGATAAGTAGGGATAAAAGTAGCCCAAGGAGCTGCTATTAAAATTGATATGATTGATAACTGAAAGTAAGGAAGATAGAAGGGCAAGTCTGTTGGCGATACCCCTAAGATAACTAGGAGTTTAGGAAGAAACAGAAAGCTACCAATAGCAGACGGTAAGAGCATTAAATAAAATAGATAAATATGATTTTTGACTACTTTGGATTCTAGATTCAAACCATATTTTTTAATTAACTTTGGTAACGTTGCTGTCATAGAGGTTCTAGCCGTGTAATAAGTTGAGGATAAGATTACCCAAAAGGCATCATTTACCCCAAACAGAACAGTTATTCTTTCCACTAAACTTTTATCTGCTAAAAGACTAAAACACAACACCCAGCCAATTTCAATGGCGTTATCAGCTAATGAACCAATAAATGCATGGTAGAGCATCTGTGTTAGTTTTTGACGAGTCCAAGGTTTATTTTGTTGCATTTGATACCCCATATAGCATAGGCTCAACCTACTTTAAGGTTCTTACTAAAATATCAGTATTTGCAGTCTTTACCACTTTTCGCAAACCCTTAAAATAAGATAAGACCTCGTTCAACCCCTCAGCATACGGTTTATCAAGTACTTTAACAAGAACATCCAAATTGTCAAATGGAATCATTGAACTATGAAGATTAATGCTGTCCTTGTTATAAACTGATACTGCCCATGCATCATGCACCATTTCTTCAGTTATTTCAACATCCAAAGACAAAGCCGTTAAAACAAGCTGAGTATAGAAAGGTATAAATGTATTCGACAAAGCAGAGTGCTCATCCCTAAACACATTGTCTACCCTTTCAGCAACCCTGCGAATATATGTGTCGCCACAACTACTTGTTTGTTTTAAAGTAATACCTGAAAATGCAAGGTAATCACTTAAATAATAAGGTTGATCGAATACTGTAACCGTAATATCTGTTCTATCTTTATACAATTCAAGTGTCTTATCGAAATAAGCCCTTAAATTAGCCCAATATTGGTCGTTATTACCCCTTTGGGTACTTCGTTCCTTATATACAGATTCATAAGCCCCTACGTCAACAACGATAACCTCAACAAAGTACCCCTTACCAACTAGGTAGTTAAGGCAATCTTCTTGTAACCACCCAGTTACGACATCATACTTGTTAGAGTCAATAACCTTACACCAATCTTCCATATACCGCTCAAACCAACCATCATTGATTTTACGGTTAGGAAGACTTTTAAACTCTTCGTTAGATAAGTGCTCAAAACCAGTCTTATCATACTTGTAATCTAAAGTATGCTTGTCAAAATCATATACGTTTATATATTTCTTATCGAGATACGTTTTACCTACGCACCCCACAGTTAAAATAATTCTTGTTTGCATTTAATACCCCTATCTAACTTCTTTGTACTCTTTGCCCCTCTCCAAGTAATGACCAAAAGTACCAGTGAACTCAGTCGTATCACTACTAAGATAATAACTAGTGATCTTACCTATTTTGGACTCTACTGTGGTACCCTTCTCTCCTGCAAACCTATGTAGAATTTCTAAGTTCTTGTAGATTGTATGATACTCTTTTTCAGATAAAGTACCCCTATATCCGTCTACACAAGAGACACTCTTACCATATTTAAGACAAGGCACTGCTCAACTCCAAGAGAAACAACAAAACTACGACCCAAAGTAGCAAAAGTAAAACTGTCATAAATTTAAATTTCCTAATATAATTTCTGTTGTCTTGTCTTATGTACTAGGGTGTTATTCCTCTACCGATTTGACTAATGACTTTATTTCATCAAAATGAGGAGTCACCGCTTCCCAAATTTTATCTCCATCGGCTTTAGCTAAAATTCCATTTTTAATATCTTCATCGGTTGAAGCTTTTTGAAATTCATTTAAAATAATGAGATATAAAATATCCATTCCCATTGGATTTTCAATTTCTTCTGGGTTTAATTTTAAAATTTGCTCTAGTTTTTTTGCAACTTCTTCTGATGAATTACTTTTTTCCGAAGGCGTTTCTTCATAAGGAGAAACATCAACCACTTCTACTTTTTTATTTTTTTTAGAATTAGTTGTTCTACCAACTTTCTTTTCAGGTTTTACAATTTTAGTTAGTTTGGGTACTGGTGTTTTTTCCACAGCTTCAAGATTTTTATTATTATCTTGAACAAGAGTTTTTTTCGTTTCTTTTGCATTATAGATTGCTTTTGTAGTAGTTGTTCCTATGCTTATTGCACTTTGAGCAGTTTTGATTCCACTAATAGTTTTTTTGCGTCTAGGTGATGATTCACGAGAGCCCCATTTTTTTACCCTATCACCAAAGATTTGAGAACTTAGTGCAGGGAATGCAGCATCCATTAATACAAAGTTATCATCTGGGTATGTTGCAATAATAGCACCAATAAGAAAATCTAACATTTTCTTTTCTGGATATGGTTTAATATGTAATTCGCCTACATTATCTTTTAGTTTAAACAAAGACTCCATATCCAACATCTTTATACTTTCACTATTTTGCCCAACGAGAAATAATTTATCATCTTTGGTTAATTCTGGCAGTTTTCCCAGTGATTTTAAAGTTGTTATATAACTAGTCATGACTTTTCCTTTCTTTTAAGTCCAAAAATAAAGTAGAAATATCTACTTCTAAGTCCTCATAATCTGTTTTTTCTTTAATAGGAGCATAGGGAGGGATAACAGTATTTTCATCATACTTACGTTTGTGTTGACCAAATAATTTAATTGGCACATTTATCACTAATATAATACATCCCTTTCTTTGTTAGAGAAGATTTCTTTGAGAACATCTTGTTGAATATTATTAAACATATCCTTAAAGAAATCATTGCCTAAACGCTTATATTCAAACCTTGGGTCTTTTTGCCCATAAGATTGGACACCAATCCATTGTTTCAAGCGTTCCATATTTTCCAAATGAGATTTCCACCCATCATCGATTGCACTTAACAAAATCCGCTTTTCATGGAATCTAAATAAATCTTCCGAGTTACTCATTTCGATTTGCGTTTGATAAGCCATACCTGCTCTTTGTTCGATTAATGAAATTAATTCTTTTCTGTTTTTAAGCGCTTCTACATCTCGTGGTACAACAACTTGAACAGTCAATAATACAGTTGAAATTTTTTCATTTAAAGTTTGTAAATCCCATTTTTTTGAATCATTTGTATTCAAGACTTCGTAGACAGAATTGCTAATAAAATCACTTACCATGTTGCGAATAAAAGAACTAACATTTGTTTTTTCTAAAATCGCATCACGCTCTGCGTATACAATATCCCTTTGCGAACTGATAACAGTATCATACTCAAATGTCTGTTTTCTAATCCCAAAGTTATTCCATTCAATATGTTTTTGAGCATTGGTAACAGCTTTACTCAATTTTCTATGAGTGATTGATTGACTATACTCAGATTTTGATTTTTCAAGAACAGCTAACCATCTATCTTTAGCAAAAAACCTCATAAGTCTATCTTCTAAAGATAAATAGAATTGAGACTCACCTGGGTCCCCTTGTCTTCCCGAACGTCCTCTTAATTGATTGTCAATACGTCTACTTTCGTGTCTTTCAGTACCAATTACTTTAAGACCACCCAGTTCCTTAGATTCATCAGTCAGCTTAATGTCAGTACCACGTCCTGCCATATTTGTTGCAATAGTTACTTTACTAGGCTCACCTGCGTGCGAAACAATCATTGCTTCCATTTTATCATTTTTAGCATTCAATACATAATGAGGAATTCCCTGTTGACTTAACATTCGACTCAAGTTTTCTGATGTTTTTATGTCAACTGTTCCCACTAACACTGGTTGATGCTTCATATATGATTCTTTCACTGCTTCACAAACAGCTTCAAATTTTTCTTTTTTTGTTTTAAAGACTAAATCAGGCAAATCCTTTCGAATTACAGGTTTATTAGTTGGAACTTGAACAACATCCATGAAATAAATTTCACGGAATTCTTTTTCTTCAGTTTTTCCTGTTCCCGTCATACCTGACTTTTTCTTATATTTGTTGAAAAAGTTTTGATAAGTAATTGTAGCTTGAGTATGAGTCTCTTTTTGAATTGTAACTCGTTCTTTAGCTTCAATTGCTTGATGCAAACCATCTGCATATCTATGACCATCCATCACACGTCCAGTGGATTCATCTACAATTTTAACTTCATCATCTTTGACAATGTAATCCTTATCCCTATGCATTAAATGATTAGCTCTCAACGCAGTTAATACGCCATGGTATTCCTTCTTACTTTCTACAGAAGAGATATTTTCAACATGTAGAAACTGTTCAGCTTTTTTTAATCCTTTATCTGTAAGAGTTATAACTCTATCTTTTTCATCAACAATGAAATCTCCATTTTCTTCATCGGAGTCATTTGCCTTATTCATTGTTTTAGCTAAAATATCACAAGTCCCATAAAAAATCGTATTAACTTGAGAAGCTCCTGAAATAATTAGAGGTGTTTTAGCATCATCAATCAAAACAGAATCAACTTCATCAATGATTGCGTACTCTAAACCTCGTTGTACTTTATCTTCCTTTCTAATTACCATATTATCTCTTAGGTAATCAAAACCTACTTCAGAGTTCGTTACGTAGGTGATATCGCATCCATATTCTACTCTTCTGGCATCACTTTTCATAGATGATGTTACACAACCCACTGTCAATCCAAGAAACTCGTGGACTTGTCGCATTTCATCAGAATCACGTTGTGCTAGGTATTCGTTAACAGTTACGATGTGAACACCTTTACCCGTTAAAGCATTTAAGTAAGCAGGCATTGTTCCAAGTAATGTTTTCCCTTCACCTGTTTTTAATTCAGCAACTCTTCCTTGGTGAAGTAACACTGCCCCAATTAATTGGACTCTATAGGGTTCTTTACCAAGAACACGTTTATCAGCCTCTCTAACAACCGCAAATGCTTCTACCATTAGTTTATCCAAAGATTCTCCATTAGATAATCGTTCTTTGAATTCTAATGTTTTTTGTTGTAGTTCTTCATCGGTTAAAGTTCCCATAACATCTTGCAAACGCTCAATACGTTTAACGTATTTCATAACTCGTTTAACTTCTTTTGAACTATGTTTATCAGGTTTATTTTTTTTCTTTTTTATTTTTCTGATTTTTAGCTTCTTTAATTTCATATTTCATTCATTTATTTACTTAATTTGAGCTAAGTAGTCTTCCAACATTTCGATTGGCAGTCTATCCCCAATTGAATGACACAGATACTCTCTTTTCCAAATAGATGGAAGACGTGTTTTTAAGGTTGGATCGTATTCATTTAATTTTTTTGCCGTACCATATTTTAGCTTCACAGCTGCTTCATGTACTCCGTACTTCGGAGAGCAATTTAAAATCAAATGAGCATTGTTTGGATTAACTGTTACATCCAAAATCTTAAATGGCTTATAACCCAAATCACTTTCTTGTTCTTTTTCTACTTCTTTAAAGAAATTAACTAGTTGTTCTGACATCTGTTCTTCTTTGAACAATCTTCGTCTTAAAGAAGTACAAAACAACAGCTCGTATTGATTCATAGATAAAGAATCAACAACATTAAGCTCTTCAGTCATTTCTTGAATATTTGTTTCTGTACTCATACTCTACCTCTTTTTTTATAAGCCTCCACAGTGTTCTTCATCAAATGAGCTACAGTCATAGGTCCAACACCACATGGTACTGGTGTTACTACCCCATCAAAATTATTGTCTTTGAGTGATTCAAAATCAACATCTCCAATTAGTTTTCCTTCAACGGTTTTATTCACACCAACATCAATTACAAATTTAGCTTTTTGTAGTTCATCATAACCGACTGTGTTAATATTACCTGTTGCTACTACAACAACATCTGCCATCAAACATAATTTTTTCAATGTTTCTTTATCTGTTTTGCTGTTGCATACAGTTACAGTAGCTCCCTTGTTAATCATTTCAATTGCTAATGGCTTACCTACAATATTGCTTCTACCAATAACTACAACATTTTTCCTTCTAAGTCGTAATTATAAACAGACAAAATATCTAGGATACCTGAAGGTGTACAAGGAATATGATTAGTTTGATTTAAAATCAACTCACCTAAGTTACTTCCAGTAAACCCGTCAACATCTTTCTCTGGAGAAATCGCAGACGTTAGTTCGATTGCATCTAAATGACTAGGTACAGGCAATTGAAGGATAATACCATCAATATCAGGACGCAAGTTCAAATTTCGGATATGAGCAAACGCTAGGCTCTTAGATACATCTGCATCTAATTCAACATGTACACACTCAATTCCAACTTCTTTTGCAAACTTTTCTTTATTTTTTACATAAATAGTACTAGCACTATCATTTCCAATGCTAACTACAGCTAATTTAGGCGTTCTTTTAAAAGTTGAAACCTCTTTTTTTAAAGACTGCTTAATTTCTTCAGAACGTTTGTTACCATCAAAAATTTCCATAAAAACCTCTTTTTTTATTTTTAT
>ERZ773246.807-NODE-807-length-12284-cov-2.71404_pt1 | contig 12284 bp, 10 predicted proteins | sample MGYA00580519_ERZ773246 | MGnify/ENA primary metagenome ERZ773246 (study PRJEB29015, sample SAMEA2738153) | human oral metagenome | biome: human oral; feature: human-associated habitat; material: saliva | place: China | collected 2246 ...
TGCGGCGAGAACCACAAGTTCAAACGGTTCCTTCAAGATGTGGCGCCGAACCTATATGCACAGTATGTGCTAGAAAGCTTCAAGGGGCAAACGGAACGGCCTCGACTGGAACCAATCAAGAACGTTTCTCAAATGGAACAGAAGCCGTGGCGGAAGGTTCTGGTTCCAATTGAGAAACTATCCAAGCTGCACCCAGTGCGTGAGTATGTCAAGCAGCGGGCAATCCCACAAAGCCAGTGGGGCCGTTTGTTTTATTGTCAGAATCTGCAGGAAGCTGCCCATAAATTGGGCATTGATCAGGTACTACCAGAAGATGAACGTCTGGTGCTGGTTGAGACTGACGCTTTCGATAATCTAATTCTCATCGTCTGCCGCGCTATGGGTCCGTCCGATCTTCGGTATGTCACCCTTAAGCTTGACGAAGACGCTCCAAAGCTGTTCGGCCGTGCTCACGTTGACTATGGCAAACCAGTCTACGTGGTTGAAGGTGCAATAGATTCACTGTTCCTCGATAACTGTATAGCTTCGCTGGACGCAAACCTGATGGCGGTTCGGCAAGGTGTGCCCGAAACGGCGCAACTGGTCTATGTCTGGGACAATGAACCGCGTTCTCCAAACACAGTTCGCAGGGTTGATGAAGCCATCACGAAGAACGCAGCAGTTGTTATCTGGCCTTCCCACATTATGGAAAAGGACGTGAACGACATGGTTCTGAACGGCAAAGATGTGAATGAAATCGTGAAGGCCGCTACATATTCTGGAATAGGCGCACGCCTAAAATTCTCAACATGGAAGCGAACCGATGAATACGCAACACGAAGGAAAGGCCCTAGAAGAATCGTTTGACCTGTTCTTCAATACCCTGCAACAGGAATACGAACGGCGGCTGAAGGAACTGAAGTACAAGATTGGCGAGAACGGCTTCATCAAGCGCGAAGGCTGCGACCGCTGCCCAGAGACTGGACGGTTCAAGCCATGGCAATAATCGGAATTGACTATAGCTACACCAGCCCAGCGATTACGGTTCTTGGCGACGATTTCAAGTCTTCCACCATCTACTACATGAACCAGAAGAAGAAGGTGGTCGCACAAGCCCAGAACTATAAAGGTACGCTGATGCTGAAGGATTGGGCAGCACAAGTGGACCGCTTCGAGAACATCGCCAAGTGGGCCGTTGAATCGATTCGGCCGCACTGGACGGACGGAAGCGCCATCTACCTTGAAGGCTATGCATACGGCGCTGGTGCTGGGCGGGCCTTCGACATTGCCGAAAACGGTGGGATGTTGAAGTATCATCTGAAGCTGGCTTTCGGGGCATATCCAGTCATCCTCCCGCCAACCACGGTGAAGAAACACTGGTGCGGCCGCGGCAACGGGAAGAAGGAAGATATGGTGCAAGCCCTAGAAGAAAAGGAAGGTGTGAACATTGTCAAGTGGTTGTGCATGGATAAGCTTGACAGTCCAGCCCACGACATTGTAGATTCATACGCTATCGCAGTGACTGGGAGAGATACGCATGGCAACAGCAAATGAACTACTAGCATCAGCAGCGGCAATCGTCGCATCCGAGGCGACTTGGGTCAAATACGACAATGCCACTGACGGTTCTGGTCGGTTTGTTCCAATCGGAAACCCGAATGCGGAAAAGTTCGATGTTTACGGGGCGCTTCTGAAGGCCCACTGGGAAAGTGGCAACGCCTCATGGGTGGAATTCCATGAAGCATATGAAGTGGCCCGCTCAAGAATCCCAGCGGATTTCAGAAACCGTGACATTGAAGACTGGAACGATTGGGGAACGTTTGAGAACGCAATTCACGTTCTAACTGGCGGCGGGAACATTCCAACCCCGCCACCGAAACCGAAACCGAAACCAGACCCAGAAATCATCGTGACGGTTCTTGGGACAGAAAACAATGAAGTTGTGGTGTTTGACGGAAACGTCGTGATTCAAATTTAAAGGGATGAAATGGCAACGACATATCAACCAAAAGGCATCGGGGAACTGACACAAAAGGTTATCCTCGATGGTTCGGAGCAGGTTCTTATAGCAGATGGATTTCAGGCCAAGCGCGCCAGTATCAGTGACGTTCTTGCGGGCGGTGGACTGTCTCAAACCGACCGAACCAAACTGAATTCTGCGGTGACTGCTGCCCAGATGAATACTGCTGTTGAAGCGGCAAAGACCCAGCTTGAACAAAGCATCACTTCTGGTCTGGCAACAAAAGCGAACGCCGCCGATCTGAACCAGAAGGCAGACGTTTCTTCGCTTTCTGCTTACGCCACCACCACGACAGTATCTGATCTGGCAAAGAAAGTGGACCAGAAGGCGGATGTAACCGCTCTGGCGCCACTGGCCACGACGCAAGCACTGGCCACGCTGGCAACTACGGTGGCCAATAAGATCGATGCGACCGCCCTGACCCCCTATGCCACTAAAGCATATGTGGATCAGAAAGTCGGTACTGCTTTTGATCCGTCGGTTCTGGAACCTCTGGCTACCAAAGAGGCGCTGGAAGAACTGAAAACGGTGGTTGCTGGCAAGGCCGCCAAAACGGACCTGACTTCTCTGGCAACGAAAGGCGAACTTCAGACCCTGGCCACAACCGTTTCTGGTAAGGCCGATGCATCCGCTCTTGCTACTCTGGCCACCAAACAGGATGTTGATAACGTTTCTCAACAACTGCGCCAGAAGGCAGACGTTGTCGCCCTGAACGGTTATGCGACCACTGGTGCACTGGTCGCCGTTCAAACCGCACTTGACGAGAAGGCCGATGCTGCTACCCTGAATGCTGCAATCCAGAACATTACAACGCTCCAGCAGGTGCAGGCCACCAAAGCGAACACTTCTGATCTTGCTGCTCTGGCAACGAAGGATGATGTGAATCAGGCAGACGAACGGATCAAGGCCGATCTTGCCAAGAAAGTCGATGCTGAAGAAGGCAAGGGTCTTTCTACCAATGATTTCACGAACGCCCTCAAAGCAAAGCTGGAAAACATGGCATCTGGTGCTGGTGGTTCTGCTTCGCTTGATGATGTGAAGGCCACCGTCGAATCGGAAGTCAAGAAATCGATTGGTGCCCTGAATCTGGATATCCGTTTCTCTGGTAAGGCGGACAAGACGGAACTGGCGAACTACGTCACAACCACAGATTTCAGTGGTTATAAGACGGAAGTGACTGCTGCTCTGGGCGAGAAAGCCACGACGATTCAGGTAAATGCTGCTGTTGCTGGTCTGATCAGCGAAACGACCGCTGATGGCAAGTATGTTCTGAAGGCCGATCTTGCCACACTGAAGACGGAAGTCGAAGGTAAAGCAACCGCCGCTGATATCACCACCGCACTTGCTCCGTACGCGACCACGAAAGCACTGACGGACAGTCTGGCCACGAAAGCGGACGCTTCTGCTCTAACTGGTCTTGCCACGACGGAATCTGTGTCTGAAACTCTGAAGGGCTATGCCACGAAGGAAGATATCAAGGGCATTGCAACGTCTGGTGCAATCAAGTCGATTCAAGATACGCTTGACACGAAGGCCGACAAGTCGCAGCTGACTTCGCTGGCAACCAAAGCGGAAGTTACCACCGCTCTTGCTGACAAGGCTGATACTTCGGTTCTGGCGAACTATGAAACGAAGGCTGATCTAACTGATAAGCTTTCTCAAAAGGCCGATGCTTCCGCTCTGACTGGGCTGGCCCGTAGTTCCGATCTGACTGCTCTTGCCACAAAACAAGAAGTACAGACACTGGCCACAACCGTTTCTGGTAAGGCTGATGCATCTGCTCTGACCACGCTTGCGACGAAGCAGGAACTGACAGACGGTCTTGCCACGAAAGCCGAATCGTCTGCTCTTACTTCTCTGGCAACCAAAGCCGAACTATCCGATCTTCGTACGATCGTTGGTGATAAGATTGACGCCTCTGACCTTGATGACTACGAAACCACGGCTGAAGTGGATCGTAAACTTGGGCTGAAGGCAGACGCTTCTTCACTGGAAAACTACGAAACAAAAACGGACCTAACAACGCGTCTTGCTGGTTATGCCACGAAGGAAGACATCAAGGGCATTGCTACTGATGGTGCTATCAAGTCGATTCAAACCGAACTTGAAAAGAAAGCCACCAAAGCCGAACTGACGGAACTGGCAACCAAACAGGAAGTACAAACCCTGTCTGGTGTCGTTTCTGGTAAGGCGGATGCGACCGCCCTGACTGGTCTTGCCACCAAAGAAGACCTGAAAGCGAAAGCTGACGTGTCAGCGCTTTCTTCGCTTGCGACGAAGAATGAACTGAATGAAATTAATGCCGATCTCGCCACACGTCCTACGACGCGCGATCTGGTCAACTTCGTCACGTCTTCAGATTTGGCCGAAGTTAGTAGAACCATTGCTACTAAGGCCAACGCATCGGCGCTTGACGATTATGAACGGAAGAGCGATCTTCAAGTGAAGCTGGCGACGAAGGCTGACACTTCTGTACTAAGTCAGTACGCGTTGAAAACGGAAGTGCCCGCCGCGGTTGATACCAGTACGTTTGCGACCAAAGCCGAATTGACTGGTTATGTCCAGAAGGAAGCAGGGAAGGTTCTGTCTTCAAACGATTACACGAATGCCCACAAAGCAGCCGTTGACGGCATCGTTGGGAAGACGTTCCTGTCAGCAGAAGCGAACATCAATGAATATAATCTCCATGGTTATCGCATTACAAATCTGATATCACCAGTGAAGGCGGAACATGCTGCTAATAAAGAGTATGTGGACACGCGGATCAACGGTTTGTCGAGCACGTATGTTCTGCGGGAAAGCGGAAAGGGGCTTTCCGAGAATGATTTCACCGCCGCCCTGAAGAGCATGCTAGAAACGATCAACACCACCAACTTAATGGGGCTTGTTGGTCTGTCTGGTGGTTGGGATGCGAGGACGAAAGTTGTTGATAATGTGGCCGACCCCGTTGCACCAGCACACGCGGCGAACAAGCACTACGTTGACACTGCCGTCGGCAAAATCGATCTTAGTGGTTACGTGCAGAAAGAAGCTGGCAAGGGTCTTTCGGAGGCCAACTTCACCAATGCCATCCTGAACGAACATAACACAGTTGTAGGTGCTCTGCGCAATCGTGTTGTTATGTCCAGAGGCACGGCAATGGGTGCACCGTATGATGCGGAAAACAGGAACATTGAGCGCGTGCTAGCACCGACGCTTGACCTACATGCCGCTAACAAGGCGTACGTTGACACTGCGGTTGCTGGGCTTAATCTGTCCAGGTATGTTCTAAAGGACGGCAACAAGGGGCTTTCGACGAACGATTTCACCACCGAATATCTGAATCAGCTAACAACCCTGAATAATCACCTTGACGGGATGGTTGCCCTGCGCCGCACCACAGCTGCATCTGCTGCGTTTGATGCTGGTGAGCGTCGTATCACTGGTCTTGCTGCACCAGATCGACCAGCAGATGCGGCGACAAAAGCGTATGTTGATTCTGCAGTCGGAACTGGTTTGGCGAAGGCGTCTGTCGGTCCGAATATTGGTCTTTGGGATGCGAAGAATCTGCGGATTGTAAACGTCCCGACACCAACCCAAAATACGGATGTGGCAAATAAGGCATACGTTGATGGGAAGATCAATTTCTCTGGAACACCGCTGACGTATAGCAGCACAACCATCGTAACACAGGCTGGCGGCATTTCAGGCTTGATTAAAAACGTTACTGACGGCGTTCGCTTCCGAGGTGTGGTATTGGCTGATACCAATGATGGCCATACTGCGAACGATAACGTCGTTGTCACTGCGGGAAGGCTGCGTGATGTGATTTCGCCAGTGACTGCGGTTGGTGCAACCACAGTTGCGACGTTTGCGAATGCTGCCGCTCTGCGGGTTACCAAAACGATTGATGCGTCGGGGCGAGACATTTATGGCAACCTTGTAATTGATAGTTCGGTTGACAATCGGAAGAATAACTCCGACCCCGTGTCTTGGGGCCAGATGAAGACGCTCTGGGCGCCAACAGGCAACGACATTCACGCACCGAAGCCCACGTATTTCCGCTTTAATGCGGGGCTGTCTTCAACGAACGCACGGTACAACAAGGACACTGGTTACGGGTTCATTTCATCCGAAACGAACCCCGCAATGTCCAATAAGAACCTGTTTACTGCGTTCCAAGACATTCCGCCGCTGGTTCGTTGGATGTTCTCTGCCTTTGGGTTCAAATCCATCACCTCCACCCCGACTGCGGATAGGACGGACAATAAGCAAGGGACTGTTGGGGGTGGATTCTGGAACACACCACCTGGTGGTTCCATTAGCGGTTTCCAGCTACCTTCGTGGTTGGGTGGTTGGGCCGTGTTTGGTGGGCATATTTCGAACGTCCCGACCAATTTGCTGGTGGATGTTGCGTGGCCCGTGTCTGGTGTAACCAATTCGTGGTGCGTGATGAATCCGTTTGCTGCTCATGCAAACTACTTCGCTACGGTTCACCCATCAAAGTTTATGCGTTTTATTATTAAGAACGCATATAACAATGGTGAAGCAAGTCAGCGCATTTCCGTGTTCTTCCTTGCAGTAGTCAAAGCTTCCACATAATCCCCTTGGGCGGTTCGTCGGTTAAATACTGATGACCGCCCATTTTCTTAACAGAGATTAACAATGGCCACCACTTATCAACCAAAGAACATTACTGAACTGGACCAAATCACCCCAGACGGCACAGAAACGGTTCTGGCCGCGCAAGGGTATGCCGCTCGGCGTGTGACGATTCAGTCTATAGTGAATCTAGTTGGATTCACGCAGGAAGTCAAGGACAAGATTTCCAAGATTCCAGAACTGCCAATCCAGCGGTTTGAACTGGATGCGGTGAAATCGCAGATGATTCAGAAGGTGGACGCTTCGGCGCTTGCCCCCTATGCAACCACCGCCTATGTGGATCAGAAGGTCGGGTCTATTGTTGTTCCAGCGCCAGACCTGTCTTCATATGCCACGAAGCTGGAACTGCAGACGCTTTCGACAGAAGTCGCGTCGAAGGCAACCCAGCAGAACATTCAGACGCTTCAACAATCACTGAATCAGAAGGCGAACAGCACTGACCTAACCACGCTGGCAACGAAACAGGAACTTACTCAAGCCACCACGCGTATCAAGGCACTAGAAGATCGTCCTAGCGGTTCGGGTGAATTGTTTTCGGGTAACATGGGCGGCAAGGCAATCGAGAACGTGGGCCAGCCGACCAAACCCGCCGATGCGACCAATAAGCAGTATGTTGATTCGGCCATTGCCGCCGCTGGTGAGAATGCTTATCAGCGGGCAAAGACGTATGTTGATGCCCGCCCCAGTGGTTCGGGCGGTCTTTCAGAAGCAGCGGTCGATCAGAAGATTTCTCAAGCAGTCGCACCACTGGCTAAAACGACGGACATGGCCGCGGCGCTTTCAGGGAAGGCGAACAATTCTGATATCCAGTCGCTGCGGACAGAACTTGGGCAGAAGGCGGATGTGTCTGCCATCCCGAACGTATCGAGTTTCATTACCGCCGCTGCCCTGACGCCCTACGCTCTGAAGACGGATATTCCCGCGGTTCCTGATGTGTCTGGTTTCGCCCGCAAGGATGAGATTCCTAACGTTTCTGGTTTCATTCGCGGTGCCGATCTGCAGCCGTATGCGCTTCGGTCCGAACTCCCACAGCCACAAGACCTGTCTGGTTATGCCTTGAAGTCGGAGATTCCGCAACTACCCGATCTGTCGGGGTACGCGCGTAAGTCCGAACTGCCGTCTGTTGCTGGTCTGGTTTCAAACACCGAACTGACCACCGCTCTAGCACCAAAGGTTGATCGGTCTGAACTGTCTGTGTACGCGCTGAAGTCGGACATTCCAGAAGGTCAAGACCTGTCGCAATATGCCAAAAAGTCGGAACTTCCTTCGGTCGCTGGTCTGGAAACCACGAAGGCCGTAGATGCGAAACTGTCTCAATATGTGAAGAAGACGGAACTTCCAGCCCAACAAGACCTGTCTTCATATGAAACGACAGCTGAAGTGGATCGGAAACTGGCTCAGAAGGCGGACGTGTCGGCAATCCCATCTTTGGCGAACTACGCGACCAAAGATCAGATTCCAGATACGTCAACGCTGGCGACCAAAGAGGAACTGAAGACCTACGCGCTGAAAAGCGAACTTCCGCCCGCGGTTGATACGTCAACGTTCGCCACGAATGCTTCGGTTGATGAGAAACTGTCCCAATACCCGAAGAAATCGGAAATCATCCCAGCACCAGACCTTTCAAGCTATGCGACGCTGGCCGTTACTGACGGGCTTCAGTCGCAAATCAACAAGAAAGTTGAACAGTCTTATGCTGACACAACGTATGCGGCTAACCTTACGGTCAATACGAAGGTTGCACAGTGTCTGACGGATGCGAAGGCTTATACTGATCAGAAGGTTGCTGCGATCGGTGGTGGTTCTGGTGGAAATACGGCAGAACTTGAAGCCAAGATGAAGCTTTATGTGCAGTCGCGGGTCGGCGGTCTGGTGACGAATGGGACGGGTCTGCTCAAGAACAATGAGAACTTCTCTCAATTCACGTTCGACCCATCAGAAGCGTATAGTGGTTTTGGTTCGTTCAAAATCACTGGTACCAATCAGGTTACCACGATGGACGAAGTAATCCCAGTTGACCCGAGCGGCACCTATGAGTTTTCGTTTGCCACGAAGATTGAGGACGGCACCAAAACGACGAAGATATATGCGCTGGTGGATTGTCTTGACATTGACGGTTCGCAGATTCTCCCAATGCACGTCAAGACCTACGCTGTCACGCTTGCCGAAGACCTTGAGGCGAGTTCGACTACTATCAAGATCGTTCCTGGTGATGTCGCCAAGCTGAAGGCCGCTGCTGGTTGGCGGTGGGGTAGTGGGGAGTTGATGTACATCGCCCATGGCACATATACCAGCCAGTCTGGCTACCACTACCCAGAAGGCACGTATTCGAGAAAGATTCTCAACGGCGCTGGTGTGGCGAACAACAAAACCACGCTTTCGGATGACGGTACGTGGGTGATTGGTTCTTCGCTCGTGGTTTCCGAAACGATCAAGGCTGGTAAGAAACTGATTGTGTCGTTTGATGGTGGGGTCTACTCATACTGGATGACGAACGTTCGCGATGCTGTCTTGACGGATGACTGGCAAGTGTTTACACTTAAAGAGCAGATGGACAAGGTTCTGCGACCAGCAACCGCCACAATTAAGATTGGCTGGTGGGTGAACCGTGGTCAAGCCAACACCACATACATTTCTAACGTGTCATTCAGACAGGTGTGATAATGATTGATGTTTCTAAATTTGGGGCGGGCGGTGATGGTACGGACCAAACCGCCCAGATCAGAACGGCGATGAACTCTGCCCAGAAGGGAGAGATTGTTCACTTCCCCGTCGGTCTGTACAAGATCAAGGGCGAAGTGTCCATTCCCCCGAATGTTGGTGGGATCGAATGTGAAGCCGAAGCTGTGTTCACGCTGGATGCAAGGGAGACACGGTGTGGGTTTCTCTGGCGTTCTCCGACAAATGTCTTCTGGCGCGGCGGCTCTTTCATCGTCCTTGGGGCGTATGAGCACCACGAAGCGGCGATCCACTGCCTTGATGCCGACGGGCTGGAAATCACGAATGTGAAATTCCGTGGTGATGGTCCCGACGATCGGATGCAGAAGGGCGCTGCGGTGTTTGTCCGCGGTCGGGAGAAACCAGCGAGAAACGTTATCATTTCTGGTCTGGATATCAAGTCGCTGATTGGTACGGACAAGTCAACCCCCGTTCCTCTTCGGATCGATGGGAAACTTCCAGATGTCCAACGGGACCACTGGAGGGCCACGAAGACCCCACTTGCTTCTACGGTGCCAGCACAGAATATCATCGTCAGGAACAATCTGGTTGACGGTGGCTACTATGGGTGCGACTTTTCTGGTGTGGAATCGTCTGTCATCGAGTTTAACACGTTCCAGAACAACACACGCGGCGTATCCGCCCAAGATTGCAGCAACTATAACGTCATCCGTTACAACACCATCAAGGAAAACGTGTCAGCTGGCATTCACCTTGCTTACGGTTCGTCGTACAACGTGGTGGCACACAACAGTCTGACCAGCACAAAAGCGCACGGCGAAGGCATGTTGCAAGCGTATGTGGCGTCCAAGTACAATCGGTTTGAGGGGAACTATACCCACTGCGATGGTACTGGTGCGAAGTATCACTTCTACACGGGGATTCATGCCGACGGAAACCAGTGTGTGGACAACGTGTTTTCTGGGGTTGCTTCCCGTGCCTTCATAGCAGCCGAATCAGACTGGGACAGCACGCTTCCATTCGCCTACCATCGGGCGTTCAACGCACCAAACGATGACCACTATGCAAACACTGGTACAAAGGACGTTCTGTTGATGAGAAATGTTATCAATGGGGAAGGTCTGGGGGTGGTCCTTGGGGCCATCGGGTCATATCCGCTGGAAGTGGTGTACAAAGACAAATACGACGTAACACGGATTGGAGAACCGACCGTGCGATGAACGGACGGGCCATCTTGACAGGTGGCCCGTTTCTTTTATACTATGGTTTTCCTCTCCTGGGAGACTTCAATGTACAAAGAATTTGAGATTGACGGCGTGAAATACTTCTACTGCACCATTGGCCAGAAAGTGGTGTGTCCAGACACGCTTGAACTGGTTCCAGCGGTTGACGGGGTGTATGAAGTCAATGGCGTGAAACTGGATGAAGCAACCGTTCTGGGGCTGGTGCAAGAATGATCCGCTATGCTGGTCGGAAGTTTCATCTAGAACGGCAGATAGAAGAACTTCTTGTCGCTTCTGGAAAGCCGCGGATGGCGGAACTCTTTGCTGGCAGTGGTTTCATCACGTACACCACTACCCTGAAAGCAGATGTGCTTTCGGATGTTGATGAACGTCTTCTGAACTATCATCGCTGGCTGGCGACGAAGGACACAACGGAGCTGGTCCAGTGGCTGAATCGCCGCCTTGGCGAATGGCGCGGGACGAAGGAAGAATACAACAGTCTGAAAGAGTATGTGTTCGGCCAAGGACCGAACCCTTCGGCCGAATACGTTTCCGCTTGGATTTTCTACGGTTCCGTGACGTTCGGTCGGTCATTCGACAAGAACAAGGGCGCTGCGCGGAATGAACGTGGCGGCAAGATAGAATCCGACGGCATTCCACAGACGTGCAAAGACTTACTGTGCGTTAAACCAGAACCGAAACGGATCATCTGTTGCGGATACGAAGAAGCACTGAAGCACACTTCCCCAGACACCCACGTTCTGTTTTTGGACCCGCCGTATCCAGAAACGAACAGTGGTTACTATAAGGAAGACACCTGGACCCTAGAACGGATACAGGGAATCGTCGATGGGCTTCTGAAAGACGGCTATCAGATGGTAGTGACGCTCAACATGCCGCTCAATGGGCTAGAACTTGTGCATTCTGTCACGAAGACAAGCACGAAGAACAGCTATGGCCCAATCAAGCAGTTTGACGATTTGGTCATGACGAACATCAAGCGCCCAATGGTCGATTTCTGGGGCTGAAGTGGAAACAAGTGTAACAAACGTATCAGTTGGCCTCGAATCGTAACAACCGCCTGTCGGACCAGATGAACGGGTTTGACAGGCGTTTTCTTTGCCCCATAATGGCATCACGTTCAACGAACCCATGAAGGGGAACTCAAAATGCAAGCCGAAGACTGGATCGTAGTAGAAGGCAGCAAGACCCCGATCTACCACAACACGACAGCCAGCAAGTTTGAAGACATTGACGGCTACAAGTAAAGCAATGCAAGACGGTGGGGCTTGACGGCCCAACCAAAACGGAATAGAATGATGACAATGAGTAGTTGGATACCGAAAGAACGGAAGGAACAGAAACCTTCCGACACATCGAAACGAAACAACCGCGATTGGTTCTAATCTGGGGCAAGCAAAATGAAAGCATGGTATCTGGTGGTTCGTGGTGGTCTGGCTGGTAAGTGCTTCGAATTTGACCACAGTCTGCCGAACGGTCGGTCGGTGCTGAAACGCGAAAATCCGTTTATGTCTGTGGAAGTGGCCGATGCGGATATGATCCGTATCACCACTAGCGAACTGCAGACGTGGCTTCTGAAGAAAGAAATGTGGAAGGAGGAAACCAAATGATTGGTATGGAATTGTCAATCGGCGACTGGGTGTACATCAAGAAACACCCAAACATGGGCCGCGTCGCTTGTGTGGAAGGCATTGAGGCTGTGAATCCAGACGGCACGCTTC
>ERZ773246.814-NODE-814-length-12254-cov-121.146_pt1 | contig 12254 bp, 10 predicted proteins | sample MGYA00580519_ERZ773246 | MGnify/ENA primary metagenome ERZ773246 (study PRJEB29015, sample SAMEA2738153) | human oral metagenome | biome: human oral; feature: human-associated habitat; material: saliva | place: China | collected 2246 ...
TGCCCGAGGCCTGCGCGGTCATGAGCGAGATCGCCGGGGGCACGGTCACCGTGTCAGCGACGACCTCGGATCACCTGGGTTTCACGGGCCGAGGCGAGGGCGTGGCCGCGCTGGCGAGCGCCCTCATGGTGCGCGCCGAGGAGTAACCCGCGAGCGCCCGCCGGGCACGCAACGTGGTAGAAACGTGTCATGAGCAACGACGACCTGCATCACACATCCGACGACCCCGCGCGCGTTCATTCCTCCGACGCGTGGGACGACGTGTCACAGGTCGATATTCCTGAGCTCCCGGACTTTGGGGTTCTTCCAGGGGTCGCGGATCTGCCCGAACTTCCGCAGCTGCCAGAGTTGGAAGCGTTAGAGGAATTGGCGATGCCAGAGGTGGCGATGCCGGACCTCGACCAGTTCCTCACCGTCACGCCGCCCGCGCCGGCCGATATTTCTCAGCCGGACGCAGCCCCCGCGGCGGGAGCTACAGCAGCGGCGGGAGCTACAGCAGCCCAGACGAGCAGCGCTTCCCACAACGCCGCCACTGCCTCGTCGAGGAAAGGGACCACAGGCAAGCGAGCACCGAGGCCAACCGCCACCACGGCCTCGCCGCGGAAGGCGCCCACAGGCGCGCAGGCGCCCAGGCCCACCATTACCTTCGAGCCCACGCCCGCGAGGACCCCGCGAGCCTCGGTGCCCCCGAGGCAGAAAAAGCCGAACCTCCTCATCGCGTTCGTCGCTCTCATCGCGATCGGCTTCGGCGCGTCGTTTCTCTCGTCCACTCGCGACGGTTCATCATCGACACCTTGGGGCACGCAGACCTCGTCGAGCGCCAGCACGCAGGCGGACTCCGAGGTGCGCGAGTATGCGGAGGGGCTGCCGCCCCGCTGGCCCGGATACCGAGGGAGCGCCACGAACACGCATTCCATATCGCCGCAGTGGGCCTCGGGCGTGGCCACCGCGTGGACGCTTGAGCTGCCTGCAGAAATGACTCAGTTCGGACCGCATATGTTCGTCGACGGCCAGGTCCTCTACATCGCCGGCTACGACACTATCGAGGGCCAGCGTGGTTCCGCCGTCAGGACTCTGGCCTACGACCTGTCCGGGGAGGACCCGGCTCTCCTCTGGGACACGGTCGGCCCCACGGCAAACTCCGCGATCATGACGTACACACCCGCGTTCGTGTCGAGCGAGACCCAGCTCTTTTTCCTCGACGTGGTCATCGACAAGGCGACCGGCGAGCAGACACAGGCCCCGTGGGGCAAGGAGTTTCCCCTCGCACAGGCCGACGGCATCGTGGTGACCTGCTCGACGACATCCTCGTGCAGCGGATGGACGCACGCCTCCGGCGATTGGACGACTCTGTGGACGACGACAACGAATCCACAGACGTCCTACGGGTTGAGTAACCAGGGTTTGGGCTATGCGCCCGCAGGCACCACGCGCTCCGGCACGGGTGAACTCGCCTCCGTCCTGGTCCCCTCCAGCTATCAGGAATCCCCGCAGATCATCAACATCCATACCGGCGAGGCAACGACCCTGCCCGAACCCGGCACGCCAGGGACCGGTCACTACGTAGAGGTGGGAAGCGACGGCTTCATTGTCGTCGACATCGGCAAGAAACAGGGAATGGCCTTCGACAGTGAGGGAACCCTCCAATCCACGTTCACTACCAACGGACAGGTATATTTTCCCGCGGTGAGCCGTGACGGTACCTACCCGAGCACCGCGGACCTGACGACCTTCTTGACCTATCAGCGCGCGAATTGGTCGACGGGCACGGTAGACCTCGTGGGCGAGAACGACTGTTCCATCGAGATCACCCTCACCTCCGACGGGTCGACGCACACAACCCCGGTCCCCGGAGCGTTGAGCCCGTACATGACCAGCACGTGCTTGTTCGAACCGAAGGAGGTCCGCGTCAGCGCGGATGCTTCGGTTCTCTACGCCGATACCTTCACCTACCAGGACAAGAGTAGATTCTTCATCGATACCGTCAACGGCTTCATCTACACCTCACCCGAACTCAACTCGCCGAAACAGATCATGTGGGTCTTCGACGACATGATCATCGGCATGACCGAGAGCGGCCTCAAGGCGTTCGTACCGGCATCCTCCTGAGGTCACGATCGTCTATCACACCGACACTGCCATGTGATAGAAACTACTCATGACCAATGACGATCACACGGGCATGAATACTCCCACGCATGCCGCGGAGTGGGTGCCACCCGGCGGAGCGCCCCCAAACCCCCAGCCCGGCCCGCCCCAACCTCGTCCGAAGAGCCACGCGAAGGCTGCCCTTCTCGTGGTTTTCCTGGCCGCTGTCGCGATCGCCACTATCATCGGTATCCACCGACTCAGCCCCTCACCCTCGACACCGGGCGATCAGCGTTCATTTACCTCGATGCCCACCGTCGGATACTCAGGGGACGCCACGAGCACGGGATCTATCTCCCCCGCCTGGGCCTCGGGCGTCGAAACGGCATGGAGGATCCCCTTCCCCTCCACGAAGTACGGCTCCCGGGCACTCACGACCGTGGAGGGCACCACCCTGTACGCCCTCTTCGAAGACCCCAATCCCGCCGCCCACCAGGTCACTGCAGCGGCCTTCGACATCTCTTCCGAGCAGCCGCGCGAGCTGTGGCGCACGACGGGGCCCCTCCCCAAATCGCTCGGGCGACCCACCTTCGTGTCCTACAGGGATCAATTCCTCATCGACAGCATCGTCATCGACAAGACGTCGGGAGCGCAGTCCTCGGCTCCCTGGGAGGGGTCGGAAGCACTCGCGGCCGTTGATGGCATCGTCGTGGCCTGCGATCACAAACGGGCCTGCTCGGGCTGGACGCAGGAGGCCTCATCGTGGGAGCGCCAGTGGGAGACGGCCACTGCCAGCCAAAAAGGCACCCTGTCCGCGTTAGATAAGCTCACCTACCCCGATACACCTGTGATCGGTAACGGGGAGCACCAGGCGGTCGTCCTGCCCGTCGATGCACAGACACACCTGGCGCAGCTCCTCGATCCGCACACCGGGCAGATCACGAACGTCGGTTCTGTGAGTCCTTTCAGGGACAGACAGAACAACGTTGTGTCTTTTGTGATCACCAGCGATGGGCTCCTGGCTTTCAACGATGACTTCTTCGTCACCTACGACGCCGATGGCTTCATCACGGGGACCCAGACCTACAAGCAGATGAAGAGGATGCCAACACGCGATGGACGCATGCCGACCACGGCCGAACTAGGAGATTTCCTGGCCGGTGCCCGCCCAGCGTGGTCGAACGCGTCGGTCACAGCCCCAAGCAACGCGGCGGCCGGCACCCCCTTCAGCCTCACGGTGACGCCGAGCGACGGGCGTCCCCCCTTCACTCTTGATGCCGGGAATAACGACCAGCATCACTACGTCAGCACTTTTTGGCCCTCCGAGGTTCGCGCCAGCGCCGACACGTCGGTCGTGTACGTCGAGTCCGTCGATCACGCCAACAGGGGCAACAGGTTCTTCTTCGACACCGCGAGCGGGCAGGGACACGGATCGGACGAGTTCCGCGACGCAGAGCACCTCTCGTGGCCCTTCGATGACCTAGCCATCGGCGTGACGGTCGACGGCATCGTGGCGTTCACCCCGAAGGCCTCGTGACTCCCTCGTATCGGGCAACGACAGAAAAGGCACAGCTTGTGAGCACCAACGACCCCCAGTCCGGGACTGACTCCCCCCAGCCCAGACGTTCACGGAAGACGCCCCTCTTCCTGATCAGTGTCGCTATCATCGCGATCTTCGGCATCGTTCTCGCATTCTTACTCGGCGCCGGCCTCCTTTACCTCTCTGACAGCCGTCGTGGGGTACCCGAACCGCACATTCATGGCCCGCAACGGGAGGGGCGACTGAATGCGATCGGCTACCACGGAGAGGCGACCAGCACGGGCGAGCTCTCGAGCAAGTGGGCCTCGGGCGTTGCAAGGGCGTGGACGCTCCTTGCCGAGGACGGTTCTCTCCTACCAGCGCAGCTGATCACCGAAGGCTCGACCCTGTACACGCTGACCTACGGAAGCGGCACCGACGCAGTGACCACTGTGTCCGCCTACGACGTCTCGGGCGTCGAGCCGGTCGTTCAGTGGAGCACGACCGGGCCGAATCCGTCCCGTATACGCGCCGAGGCATTCCCCTCCTCCGTCACAACCGAGGGAGAGATCCTGCTCAGCGACATCATCGTGGATCGGTCAACCGGCGAGCAGACTCAGGCGCCCTGGGGCTTCGACCTCCCGATGGGGGTGGCGGGCGGCGTCCTCGTCACCTGCGACACCTTCAGCTCGTGCTCCGGATGGTCCCACGACTCGGGAGAATGGACGAGGCTCTGGACCACTCAGACCTCGCCCCAGCGCCGCATGGGCCTCGCCCACTCGGGGATCACGAAGCCCACGACGGCCGTCATCGGCACCGGCACGGAAGCCGCCGTGGTCGTCCCCGTCGACGAGGCCCACCACGCTCCGCAGATCATCAACCCGGCCACGGGAGCACTCACGACGCTCGGGGACGCGCCTTCCGCGAGCGCCCGCACCTCGTCGAGGATCACGCTGGCGAACGACGGCATCCTCGTAGCCGGCGAGGAGGAGACCGTCGGCTACGACACCGCGGGGAATGTCGTGGGCACCTTCGGGTCCGCCTGGGAGCTCGACAAGCTCCCAACCTCAGACCGCGAGCTCCCGAGCGTTGCAGACCTCGGTGCCTTCTTGACGCAGGGCATTGCGCCGTGGACGACGGCAACGGTGGAGCGCGTCTTTTCCAAGAACACCAACGGCTACACCCTGATGGTCAGCAGCGGGGGCGACACTCACACCGTCAATCCCGGCGAGTCCTTCCCCGAGATGTTCTCGACCGACACGTGGTCGGCCGCCCAGATGCGCGCCAGCGCTGACGGCAGGGCGCTCTATATCCAGGGCCTGGCGTCTGCTCCCACACAGACGTTCTTCTTCAACACGGAGGACCCGATGACGTTCGTGTCGCCGAGCCTCGAAGACCTGACAACCTTCGTGTGGGTCTACGACGACTTGCTCATCGGGGCTCGCAGCGGCGCGATCGTCGCCTTCACGCCCGACACCAACTAAGCGGATCGACAAAAGAACGTCCCCGACGCCCGAGGATCACTCGGTTGCGTCGGGGACGTATCGTTGTCGGGCGCGGGCGCCTCGTCGAGGAGCTCAGTCCTCCATGTGTGCCAGGGTCGCGCGGTCCGCCTTCACGGGGATCGTGAGGGCCAGGCCGATGCCGAGGATCAGCATGATGCCGAGGATGCCCCAGTAGGTGTAGTCCTCGCCGGCGGGCGTCATACGCTTGCCGAGCATGAGGAAGAGGCTGTACATGGCGGGAGCCATGAAGGACACGGCGCGGCCGGTCGTCGCGTAGAGGCCGAAGACCTCGCCCTCGCGGCCCGCGGGGATGATGCGCGACAGGAAGGAACGCGACGCGGACTGCGTGGGGCCGACGAAGACGCACAGGACCAGGCCGAGGCTCCAGAAGACGGCGGGGCCGCGGGCGTGCAGGAAGAAGACGCCGAAGCCGGCGACGACCATCGCGCTCAGGGACAGGATGATGACCTTCTTCGGGCCGATCTTGTCGTCGACCCATCCGAAGGCGACGGTCGCGAGGCCGGCGACGATGTTCGCGGCGATCGCGAAGATCATGACCTGTCCGGCGGTGAAGCCGAAGGCGGTCTTGGCCAGCACCGCGCCGAAGGTGAAGACGCCGGCGAGGCCGTCGCGGAAGACGGCGGAGGCGATGAGGAAGAAGAGGGTGTGCGGGGCCTCGTTCTTGAGGGTGCGCACGGTGCGCCACAGGAGCTTGTAGGAGTCGATGATCGACTCGTTGTCGCCGCCGGTCTGGACCTTCTTGGGCATCGGCGGGTGGAGGATGACGGGGATCGCGAAGCCGCCGAGCCACAGGGCGGCGATCACCATGGAGATGCGGATGTTCAGGTGCGCGTCGGTGGGCACGTTCAGCAGGTTGACGCCGATGAGGCCGACGTAGAGGATGAGCAGCAGGACGATGCCGCCGATGTAGCCGGCCGCCCAGCCGAAGCCGGAGATCTTGCCGCGGTCTTCCTTCTCGCCCAGGTGGTTGAGCATCGCGTTGTAGTTCACCGAGGCGAACTCGAAGAACACGTTACCCAGGCCGAGCAGCGCAATGCCCAGCATGAGGGCACCCCGGGGCCCAAGGACCGACTCGGGGTGGACGAAGTACATGGCGAGCATGCAGACGACGACCGCGCCCGTGAACCATCCGAGCCAGACTCCGCCCCGGCCTCGTCGATCGGCGCGCTGACCGGTGATGGGGGCCAGCAGGGCGATGAACAGGCCCGCGATCGTCATGCCGTTACTCAGCCACGTCGAGGCGGTGCCCGAGTCGGTGAAGACGCCGTCGCTGGTCAGGTAGGTCGTAAACACGAAGGTCGTGGCGACCGCGTTGAAGGCGGCGCTGCCCCAGTCCCAGGCCGCCCAGTCGACGACTTGGCGCGTAATCACGCGGTGTGGGGTGGTGGGCGTTGTGCTCATGGGATCGGGCTCCTTCGATGGGGAGTGCTCGGAGGCGCGTGTGCGTCCAGGGTGAAACTACCACGTTTCGTAGCTCACGTTCTCTTCGGGCCGCCCCAGGAACGAGGCCGGGGAACCGCCAGCGCGACCTGACCGCATGTCATATGCTGGGATGTCACCCTGGAAGGAGAAGACGATGGAGCAAAGCCCAATGTTGAGCGTTCCCGTTGCCGGCGGGCGCCAAATGGAGCCCCTCAACTGGTATTTCATCGCAGCCGCTTGTCCCGTCGCGGTGATCGTCTTGTATTTCTTAGGCGGGATTCTGCCGCCCAGCTTGCTCGTCTTGTTGTTTTTCTATTGTCTGTTGCTGTGCCCAGCATCCCTCGTGATCGGCATTGCGGAGTCCATTCGCCGTCGCAGGGGTCCGGTCGTGCACGCGGAGCCACGAGGAATGGCACTCTATCCATCCCTTATTCAGGTTCGTGTGCGTCGTTACTCCTACGCTTTCGGAATCACCGCGGGACCGATCTCCCTCATCGTCGAGCCAGCACTTCAGGTCCCGATCGTGCACGCGATCATTCATATTCTCTGCGGATTCCTCCTATCGGCAATATCTTTCATGCTGTGCGTCAGCAATCCGTGGCGCCCCTCTTGTATTCACCGCGGCCCATTCATCGTGTTCTCGCCCGATCATATGGAGATTCACCCGCTCACAGACAGCTCCCCAACGCCTATCCCGTGGGATCTACACCCCCGCATTGAAGGTTTCACCGCGGACGATTCTGCCTTCTTCCCGAGCATGAATATGCACGTCTGCATTGACGGCCTCGAGGAGAGCCTGGTCTTTGATATGACGGGCGCCCCCATGCGCTTCGTTCTGCTGCGGCGCCTCATCGACTACTTCGTCGACAAGCCGGAGGAACGCGCGAAGCTCGGTCGGCCGGAGGGCGCGCAGCTCGTGCGTTCGCTCCTGACGGCCCCCTGACGTATGTCCACGCTGCCGACGTGAGCCGGGCAGTGCGTTTAGACGGTCGCCTCCTCGGCGACGAGGATCTGCGCAAGGGCCAGGTCGAGGGGGCGCGTCACCTTCATGGAGCGCTCGTCGCCCGCGACCGTGTGCACGGTCCCGCCGATCGCCTCGACGAGGCCAGCGTCGTCCGTGGCCGCCCGGGTCTCGTCGGCGCCCAGGGAGGCGCCCTCCTCGTGCGCACGAATGAGAACGTCCCAGCGGAAGCCCTGCGGTGTCTGCACGGCCACCATGTCGGAGCGGCGCGGCGTGCCGACGACCACGCCGGAGGCATCCACGGTCTTGAGGGTGTCGGTGACGGGCAGGACGGGAATGACCGCGCCCGCGCCGCCGGCAACCGCATCGATGACGCGCTCGGTGACCTGCGGAGGCGTCAGGGGACGGGCCGCGTCGTGCACGAGGACGACCGTGTCCGCCTCGCACCGGCCAAGCGCGGCCAGGCCGAGGGCCACGGACTCCTGACGCGAACGATCAGAGCCGGCGACGACTGTCAGATCGTCAATATCGGACAGGGCGCTACGAAATTCCTCGATCGACGAGGCCGGGGCCGTCACGACGATCGCGCCCACTCCCCCGGCGCGTAGGCCGCGGGCCGCCCACCAGACAAGGGGGCGACCCGAGAGTTCAACGAGGGCTTTCGGCCCCTCGCAGCCGAGGCGAGAGCCGGAGCCGGCGGCCGTCAGGACCGCGCGGGCGTCACTCTTCGACGGCATCTTCTTCGACTTCGATGCGACCCTCAGCCAGGACGGCGTCGAGGCGCTCGGCGGCGGCAGACTTTTCAATGTTGCGCGCCAGGGCCAGCTCGGAGGTGAGGATTCCGCGGGCCTTCGTCAGCATGCGCTTCTCGCCCGTGGACAGCTTCTTCAGGTCGTCGCGGCGGGTCAGGTCACGCACGACCTCGGCGACCTTCACGATGTCGCCGGTGGCGATCTTCTCCTGGTTCGCCTTGAAGCGGCGCGACCAGTTGGTGGGTTCCTCGATGTAGGGGGCGCGCAGGACGGAGAGGACCTCTTCGAGGCCGTCCTCGTCGACGATGTCGCGGACGCCGACCATATCGACGTTTTCAGCGGGGACCTGAATCTCAAGATCGCCCTGGTTCACACGCAGCTTCAGGTACGTCCGCTCCTCACCACGAATGGTGCGCGTCATGACCTCTTCGATCGTGGCTGCGCCGTGGTGCGGGTAGACGACCGTCTGACCGATTTCAAACGACATGGATGGACTCCTGGGTGCTTGCGTGGATAGCACAACTATTCTACCAGCTGGCGAGCAAAACCGACCCATACAGTGTGAAAGCTCAACGTTACACGCATACAAGGATTGACACAAACCAACTTCAAGCACGACCGCAATTCGTCCCAGCATGCGACCCTGCTCACGATCAAACGTGCGCCATAAGGACGGGCATCACACCCCGAAAAGCCCGGTTTTCCGGGCATGACGAAGCCCCGGCCTCGTCCATGCAGACGATGCCGGGGCTCCGCTCAGCTCACTTGCCCTGGTTGGCGACCGCGGCGATCTTCGCCTCGGCCTCGGGATCCAGGTAGGTGCCGCCCTTCTTGATGGGCTTGAGGGTTTCCTCGTCGAGCTCGTACACCAGCGGAATGCCGGTGGGGATGTTGACGCCGGCGATGTCCTCGTCGGAGATCTCATCCAGGTGCTTGACGATGGCGCGCAGGGAGTTGCCGTGCGCGGCGATCATGACGGTCTTGCCGGTCTTGATCGCGGGAACGATGGTCTCATCCCAGTAGGGCAGCAGACGTGCGATGACGTCCTTGAGGCACTCGCTCATGGGAACGGGCTCACCGGCGTAGCGGGGATCCTGATCCTGCGAGAACTCGGAGCCGGCCTCGATGGCGGGCGGAGCCACGTCGAAGGAACGGCGCCACAGCATGAACTGCTCCTCGCCGTACTCGTCACGGATTTCCTTCTTGTTCTTGCCCTGGAGCGCACCGTAGTGACGCTCGTTGAGGCGCCAGTTGCGCTCAACGGGGATCCAGTGGCGATCGGCAGCGTCGAGGGCGAGGTTCGCGGTCATGATGGCGCGACGCAGCATCGACGTGAACAGGAGGTCAGGCTTCACGCCCGCTTCCTTGAGGAGCTCGCCACCGTGGGTAGCCTCCGCGCGGCCCTTGTCCGACAGCGGAACATCCACCCAACCGGTGAAGAGGTTCTTTGCATTCCATTCGCTCTCGCCGTGGCGGAGCAGCACCAGTTTGTAGCTCATGTCTCCATTCTCCCACAGGTGCGGGCCACCTCATACACCCCGTGGCGTTGATCACGCCACAGCTTGGACACCGGAGCGCGAGGGGGACGAGGCCTCGCCCCCAACACCGCGGAACGAGGCCCCTGCCCTTGTGCGGACAAAGACCCCGGCCATACCCTGATTACCCCCTGAGCACCCCTCGGATTACCCCTGAGTTCCTTGAGATTCCGCGGTTTTACATGATTACCGGAACAGTGTGCGCCCCCCGTATTTTCCCGTACGGTTAGGTTCATGATCATCACACGACGCACCCTGACAGCCTCCGCTCTCGTCGCTGCGACCACGCTCGCCCTGGGCGCCTGCGGCTCCTCGAAGCCCCAGACTCCCGCGGCTGCGCCCACCGCCGAGGCCACCACGGCTGCCCCCACCCAGTCCACAACTCCCGCCTCGGTTCCGACGGTCCCGGGTTACCGCCCCGGCGAGATCCCCCCGATCCCGCTCTTCTCGGTTCCCGCGATCGACGTGTTCGCCTCGAACGCGGATAAGGCCGTCGTCCAGGCAGCCTCCTCGTCCCTCGCTTCCGTTCCTGGCGTGACGGTCTCCCCCGCCAAGTGCGACGGCACCTCCCTGGTGTCCGGCTCGACGGTCCTGGGCGGCGACGGCTCCGCCGTTTCCTCCAGCGATAAGGGCACAGTCGTCAACGACGGCACCGGCTCCGGCGTCATCACCGAGGGCCCCATCTCCATCATCTACGGCGGCGACGGCTCGGGCACCTACACCAACGCCGACACCATGGTGACCATCACCGTCGAGGCCGACGGCTCGGGCACCTACTCCACGACGACGACCAGCATCATCCTGGACGGAAATGGCGGCGGCAACTACTCCAATACGACCTCCATGGAGACGATCATCAACAAAGGTGACGGCTCCGGCCAGTTCTCCAAGGGCACCGTCACGATCATCAACAACGGCGACGGCACCGGCAGCTACTCGGACGAGAAGCTGACGATTCAGAACAACGGCAACGGCACGGCCACCGTGAACGGCGTGACCGTCAACGACGCTCCGAAGGTCGAGAAGGTCGGCAAGCTCGGCAAGTTCCCGGCCGTCGGGTCCCTCAAGCCCGTCGAGTCCTGCGGCACGGTCATCACCCTGGAGGACGGCGTCCTCTTTGACTTCGGCAAGTCCGACATCCGCCCCGAAGCTGCCCAGACCCTGAAGAGCCTGGCGGGCGTGCTCAACAACGCGAAGGTTCCCACCGCCCACATCTACGGCCACACCGATTCCATCTCGGACGAGGCCTTCAACCTCCAGCTCTCGCAGGAACGCGCGGATGCCGTGTCCGCCGAGCTGAAGAAGGACGGTGTCAGCGCCATCCTCGATGCCACCGGCTACGGCGAGTCGAAGCCCGTCGCGCCCAACGAGAACGCCGATGGCTCGGACAACCCGGCCGGCCGCGCGCTCAACCGCCGCGTCGAGATCTTCATCCCCGCCTTCTAGTACTCTGATTGACGTTTGACCAACTGATCAACATACGAAAGGGAGACACCATGTCCCTGAAGTCCTTCCTTCCCGCTGCGGCCGCCCTGGCCGTCGCGACCGTGGCCCTGACCGGCTGCTCCCAGACCGCGAACGTCTCCGGCGGCGACTCCTCCGCCCCCGCAGCTTCGTCCGCCCCCGAGGCCTCGAGCAACCCGCGCACAGACACCAAGACCGACGCGTCCACCGACTCCGGCAAGTCCGACACGTCGAAGGATTCGGGCAAGTCCGACGCAGCCGGCGCCTTCACGGTCAACGAGTCCAACGCTCACGTCGAGATCCCCGCGGGCACGAAGTCCGTCGTCGTCAACGGCTCGAACAACCACATTGAGGGCGAGGCCGTCTCCGAGATCACGGTCAACGGCTCCCAGAATGCCGTCGACGTGAAGTCCGTCCAGACGGTATCCTTCACGGGCTCCAATAACGCTGTCCAGTACGAGGACGGAAACGCTCCTCAGGTTGGCAGCGACTTGGGCGCGCATAACGTCGTCTCCAAGGACTGACATCCGACGCACATGAGGGGTGGCACGCATAACGCGTACCACCCCTCAGGCGTGTAAAAAAAATTGCGGGCGCGCCTTTCGGTGCGCCCGCAATTGCATCGTAAATCAGGCGTTGGCCTTGCGGTAGGCCTCGACGATCGGAGCGGGAATACGACCGCGGTCGGACAGCTCGAGTCCCTCTCCCTTTGCCCAGGCGCGAATCTTCGCGTTCTCCAGGCGCTGCGTGGGGTTGCCGGCATTGCCACGGCGGCGGGTCGAACCCACCTTGCGACCAGCCTTAATGTAGGGCTGAATGGCCTCGGCGAATTCCTCGAAATGCTCGCGGCTCAGATCAATTTCGTACGACGCGCCATTAAAGGCGAAGCGAACGGTCTGATCGGCGGGGGTGCCATCGAAGTCGTCGACAATTTCGACAATCTTCTTCGTCTTTTTCATGTATTCATTCCTCTCGAAGTATTTGGAT
>ERZ773246.817-NODE-817-length-12242-cov-10.4462_pt1 | contig 12242 bp, 15 predicted proteins | sample MGYA00580519_ERZ773246 | MGnify/ENA primary metagenome ERZ773246 (study PRJEB29015, sample SAMEA2738153) | human oral metagenome | biome: human oral; feature: human-associated habitat; material: saliva | place: China | collected 2246 ...
CCGTAACCATTAAAGTGACTGATTCTGTCTCTTTTTTTCCTTTGTATTTCTCTGTTAGGGTTTCACTATGGATTTCCTGATAGTCAGCAATCGAGTCATCTGCCAACATCTTTTTCAGCTTGTCTTGTTCGGCTTGATTTTCCCCAGGATTGACAGCGACAATTAAGTCGTATCGCAAAATCTCTTCAAACTGACGTTTGGGAATACCACCGATAGAAGATTGGAGTCCTAGACCGGCAAAGAGCAGGGCAACGGAACCTGCTACGCCAAATATGGTCATAAACATCCGCTGCTTATAGCGAAAGATATTGCGGGCAGTGACTTTATGAGTAAAACTGAGCCGTTGCCAAATGAAGGTCAGTCTCTCCAAAAATATCTTAGAGCCCTTTACTGGAGGCTTGGGCAAAAGCAAGTGGGCTGCTTCTTCTGTTAGCTCCCGTCTTGCCACTAAATAGGCAGGGAGAACACTGGATAGAAGGGAAAGTCCAAGGGCAAGTAAACTATAGGAAACATAAAAATATGCATGAGGGGCAGAAAACACCATCCCTCTGGTAATAATAGAAGAAATCACTCCCGACAAGAAATAATGCCCCAGTAGAATCCCTACGAGGGTACCTAGACTCCCCGCCACCAAACCGTAAAGAGCAAACTTGCGAATGATGTCACGGCTATGATAGCCTAAAGCCTTAAAGACACCTGCGTTTGTTCGCTCCTCGTCGACAAAGCGCGTCATGGTGGTAAAGGTTACCATTGCTGCCACCAGATAGAGCACCACCGGGAAAATATTACCAATCGACGCAATACTATTCATGGAGTTTTTATACATATGATAGCCATTACCACCTGGCAGAGACTTGCGGTCATAGCTATGATAGGCCGGCTCTTTCAAACGACTCAGGTCTGCCTTAGCCTCAGCTAGCTTGTCCTTGTTAGCAGACAAATCTTTCTCTGCCTGAGCCAGCTCAGATTTTTTCTGATTGAGCTGGGACTCAGCTTCCTGAATCTGTTGCTGGCTCTGGCTTAGCTGATCGAGAGCTAGGATAGAAGCGGATTGAGCTGCCGCTAGCTGGCTTTTTTGCTGGTCTAGCTGACTCTGAGCTTGCTCTAACTGCTTTTTACCTTGGGTCAGCTCACTCTCAGCCTGACCAATCTTATCTTCGCCCTTCCGAATGGTGCTTTTGGCATCTGCCTTTAATCGCTTAAAGCGAGCCGCTCCGTTATCTTCCAGGCTCTTGTCCAAAGCAGTCTGGTACTGCTCCAAATGCTCCTGATAGCTTTCAGAGAAGGGAGCCAGCTTTTCTAAATCATGATAGCGCAGGCGGGCAATACTGTAAACATCTGTATCAAAGGCCTTGGGGCTGACTACAGCATAGGCAGATAAGGCCCCGCTGCCACTAGTCGCATTGCCCAGATTTCTATCAGACCAAAGCTCTGCTGAGTTGACAAATCCCACAATCTTATAGGTCTTGTTTTTTAGAACTGACCGGCTGCCGGCTTTTTCGGTCAGATCAATCTCCTGACCAAGCTTATATTTCTTAGACCAAAAGCTAGCCAGGGCAATTTCTTGCTCTTTCTTAGGAAGACGACCGGAGGTCACTTGAAAGTTTGAAATATCTTTGGTATCTGAGAATACTCGGAGGGCCTCCTCGTCCACGGTGACATCTGTCAAATAGCCAAACTCGACATCAGCTCCCTTGATAGCTTCCAGCTCTCTCTGATCCGCCTTATCCAAACCATAGTCCGCCATAACAGCCAAGTCCATGGTTCGTTGCTCTTTCAAGTAATCTGTTGCTGTTCTCCACCTGACAGCTGAGCTGGAAAATTATTGAGACGCTTTTCCAGACCAACCGCAGTCAAGGCAGCCACTGGATCCTGAGCATCCTTGACGATTTCTGAGGCCAGCTCCACATTTTCCTTAGCTGTCAGGTTAGGCACCAGATTGTAGAACTGAAAAACAAAGCCCACATCATTACGACGATAATCGGTCAGTTGATGAGCATTATAGGCCGCGATATTTTGACCATCGATCAAGACTTCTCCCTCATCATTGGTATCCATACCACCGAGAATATTGAGAACTGTTGACTTGCCTGCTCCAGAAGCCCCAAGAATAACAACCAGCTCTCCCTTTTCGATTTCAAAAGAGACATTCCGATTGGCGACGATTTCCGTGTCGCCAGTTTGATAGCGTTTAAAGCTATTTTTCATTTCAATATAAGCCATATTGTAGCCTTTCTATTTCCTCGTTTCTAACTAAATGAACAACCTGTTGATTATTTACAAGCAATATTATAAAATGGAGCCAAGGAAAAAGCAATAAGCAAAAATCAACACTTTGTTGATTTAATAGTCGGGAGAAAAAATGCCCCAAAAACGCCAAACTAGAACCAAAGAAGACATCAAAGAAGCCCTCATCCAACTACTTTCTGAGGATAAATTTGAGCATATCTCCATCAGCAAACTCTGTAAGCGAGCCGGCATCAATCGCGGGACATTTTATCTGCACTATCTGGATAAATACGACATGATGGATCGTATCAAAGAAGAAATCATGTCCCAATTACAGTCACTCTTTGATGATGATTCTGCCACTACTGACGAGATCCTGACGGCCAATTTACAGCTACTAAAAGAGCATGAACGCTTAATCAATGCCCTTATTAAGAGTAAGTATATCGATTTCCGACAAACTATTCGAGAATTTTTATTAACAGTTATCTTGGACGAGAAGCAGATTCAACATACCCAGAAATTTTTAGCAGAAAACTTTCACATTCCACAAGACTGTGCATTAGAGATTTTCTTATCAATCATTGAAGGAATAATCTCTCTCTGGATTTCAAGCGGAACCAAGGAAAGTCCCGAAGAAATCACGGACATAATCTTGGCTACTTTCAACTACGACTACTGGAGATAAGGACTAGTATTAGTATTAGTATTAGTATTCGTATTCCATTCTCTTACATAGAAACTTAAAAAGGCACAGACTAATCTGTGCCTTTTTAAGTTTCTGGTGATGCATTGGCCTTCTAAAAAAGTCTACTTAGATAAAGACAGCAAAACTAGACCTATTTCACCATGTCTGGGTCGTAATCATAAAATCCTGTATCGAGGAAACGATTCTTCGGATGCAATTTGTGAAGCAGCTCATCTAACAAGAAAGCTTGGTCATGACTAAATTCACCTTTTTCAATCAAGTCCCTTGCCTGAACAAAAAGTTTAGCAATCTCAACAAAATTCTGACCAGGAGTGTAGAGCCCTTCCAACTTCCAATGCGTAAAGCCGTGGTCAACCAATTCTGTCAGCTTGGTCATCAAGTCCAAGTCATTATTGGCGAAAATGTGCGTCCCGTGGTCGTCCTCAAAAATCGAATAATGGCTCTGAGGGTCACTTGGCTCAGCAAGAAAGAGGTCTCTCTCTCTTGATTTTTCATCATCAATGTGTGTAAAGTTATAGTAATTTTGCAAAAGCGGACGTTTAGAGTGGTGGATAACGCTCGCACCATAAACTAGGACTTCGGCTGGAATTTCAAGGATTTCCGGCATTTTAAAGAGTTCTGCCGATGGAATTTCCCGCGCCAAAACAGCTTCCGATACCCCAGCATTCTTGCCCCAAAAATTAATCTGGCGGCTGCTGGTAACCATGGTCGAAGCATCGTAAATCGTTTTTAGTTTATAGCCATCCCGCTGCAAAACGTAGAATACACCTGCATCACCGACGGTGATATAGTCTACCTCAATCTCCTGAAGAAAATCCAAATAAGGCTTGATCTGATCCATCATGTCCTGATGCATCAAAGCATTGACGGCAACGGTCATTTCTTTTCCTGCCTGATGAACCATTTGAGAAATACGATTTAATTCGTCATAAGTGAAATTATGCGGCAAACGAAGGCCGTATTTTTTCTCACCGACATAAATACGATCCACACCTGCTTCCAATAAGGCTTGAACTTGTTCTATACTTTCAGCTGTCGCTGTAATGATTATCTTTTTCATATCATGATTATACCAAAAAAATAGGAATTATGATTTCTTAATTCGATTTTATTCGTTTTGTAACTATCTTGTAACATACCTAATAGTAGAAACATGATAGAATGATAGGGTACTATTAGGAGAGAGATTATGGCAGTAAGAGATTTTAAACAGTTTGAGTCAGCGCCCCTGCATGATTCGACAGAGCAAAGCAAGGAAGTATCCTATCAAGAATACCTGCCTCAAGCAGAATCAGCATCGCAATTACGTGAGCTACTTTTCTTTATAAATATCGCTTTATTCTGTATTTTAACAGTCTTTTTTAGCTTTATCTTCTTATCTGCAAAAATAAGTACCTTCCTATCTTTCACACTTGCTGTAGTCCTGAGTCTCATGGTTATTCAAGGCTACCGTACTGTTCGGAGAAAGAGACACCGTTAATTCACGAATTAAATCAAACGAGATCAAAAGATCTCGTTTTTCTTTTTTTACCAAGCATAATTTGGTTCCTGACAAGCACACATAGCTGCCAATAATTCTTCTGGAGTCACCTTTTTCAGCCCTCCATAGACTGGATCCTGAACTGTATAGGATGGATCAATGTAATAAACTGCAAGGACATCACTGCCGTCTGCTGATAATTCATAGCCTGTACCCACGACATTGTGTTCACCCTTGTGCTCTGGGTAGATGGAGGCATTATCAATCGTATAGTAGAGCGGATAACCATCATCAATATTCTTGCGCAGGCGCTCCTTAAAGAGCTGCATATCTTCAGAATTCGAGGCGCTACTAGTCACTGTCGCAAGATGATAGCCCGCTTGGCCTGCTGGCACTTCCTCATAGCCAAACAGATATTGATTTAAGACACGGATAGCATTGACATTATGGGTACCGAATGTCTCGTCGGTTCCCATCGCTCGTGCCAATTCTTCCTGACTAGCCTGGACGCCCCTGTAAGCTAGAATCATACTGACAGAGGTCGGTGCGCAAGTATTCCAAGCTCGCTGAATCTGCATAGGGACTTCCAGACGTTTTCTGATAGAAGAAGGCGCTTCTTTACTAGAAGGCTGTGTATCCTCTTCTCTGACCTTTTCAGTTGTCTGACTGGAGCTTTCCGACTCCGCAGAAGCAGAACTCTGACTAGGGCTGGTTTGATTAGTACTGGCTTGACTACTGCTAGCTGTTTTCGAGCGGGATTGACTCGTGCTCGAATCCTTAGAAGAAGAGTCAGAGCTTCCAGACTTAGGGGACTCTGAAGCTTTCTGCCGAGAACAGGCTAGTAAGCAACAGCCTAAAACTAGCAAGGCAAGTACTTTTAAATTTTTCATACCAACACCCCCTTTTATTTATATGATAGCGCTTTCATCATGGAATGTCAAGACGCAGAGGATAGAACTAAAGAATAATAAGTATCACTTCCTAGCCCCATACGACTACTCATCAGCTACTACAGGAAATGTCTACTTCTAATAAAAACGAGGCTAGGACTCTTTTGTTCCAGCCTCAGACTTGTATATCTAGTTTGAACTTACTTATCTTCTAAATCAATGATGATTTCTTCTGAAGGAGCTTTTTCTCCTTCTTCCACCACGATATCAGAAATTTCTTCTTCAAGAATCTCCTCTTCTTTTTCAAACTTTTCTTTGATTTCTTGGAATTTATCCTGTGAATAGTCTACTACTGACTTGGTCGTATCCTTGACAGACTCCAATACTGTTTCAGCTGTAATTTCGCCATTTTCAACCTTTTCCTTGGTTTGGTTGATGACCTTGACAGCCTGATCTGAAAAATCCTTTACTGATTGGACAACTGCTTCGTGAGTCTTATCTGGATCTTCACGATAGTCAACAACGAAGTCTTGAACTTTTTCAGTAATTTCTTTACCTTTTTTGCTAGTTAGAAAGTACGCTGCAGCTGCACCAGACACAGCACCTAATAAAAGTGATGAAATTTTTCCCATTATAAACCTACTTTCTTATTTTTTAAATAATTTGCCAACAAAACGAAGGGCCGTTAGACCTGCTGTTGTTTTGGCTGTCGTGCTTCCTGCTGCGACTGCTTTTTTTCCTAAAACACGCGCCTGATCGTTTAAATCAGAAACTGATTCGGATAGGTCTGCCACCGCATTGAAAAGCGGATCAATCGTTGCTACTTTGTGGTTGATATCATCTGTCAACACATTGACTTTGGCAATCAAATCATTGGTTTGATGCAGGGTGACATTGACATCAGAAGTCAAAACTTTGATAGTATTTTCTGTCTCATCCAGCATTTTAGCAGCCTTATCACCGAGAGTTTTGACGGTGATGGTCATATAGATTAGAAAAACAATCAAAGCGACAGCAACTAAAGTATAAGCAATTTCAAGCATAATATTCTCCTCTCACTCTTGATAATAGGGGGCTTGTTTTTTTCTTTGGTAAATCATAATGCCGATGCCTAGTAAAATCAGGGCTGCAGACAGCCACTGAGATACACGAACACCCAAGAACATGAGACTGTCGGTCCGCATACCCTCAATAATCATCCGACCAAAGCCGTACCAAATCAGGTAAAAGGCTGCCAATTCTCCCTGACGGAAGAATTTAGGCCGGCGTCGTAAAATCATCAGTAGGGCAAAGCCAAGTAAATTCCAAAGGGATTCGTATAAGAAGGTTGGCTGGCGATAAGCGCCATCTATGTACATATTGTTGCGGATAAAGGACGGCAGATAATTAAGATTTTTGACCACTGCTCCATAGGCTTCTTGGTTAAAGAAATTACCCCAACGACCGATACTCTGGGCAATCAAGACGCTAGGCGCTGCAATATCCAAGAAATCAACAGGATTGATTAGCCTTCTCTGTGAAAAGAAATAGAGGACAAGCGCACCGGTAATCAAACCACCATAAATAGCTAAACCACCATTCCAAATCTGAAAAATCTCAATCAGAGAATGCTTGCCATAATAAGACCATTCAAAAATCACATAGTAGAGTCGCGCTCCAAGGATGGCCAAGGGAAAGGCAATCAGAATGAAATCAAGAATATCATCTGGAATCATCTTCTTACGTGGCGCTTCCTTCATAGCCAAGTAAACGGCTAAAATCAAGCCAGTGACAATGCAAATCGCATACCAACGAATACTAAAGGGACCGACTGAAAAAGCTACTGGATCAAGCATCTTTCACCTCATTCTGGCTAATCAGATTAGTCAGTCGTTCTTCAAAAATCTTGGTGGCATCAAAGCCCATTTCCTTAGCCCGATAGTTCATGGCTGCAGCCTCAATCACCACAGAGATGTTGCGTCCTGTCTTAACTGGGATGCGGATCCGAGGAATTCTGACACCGGAAACTTCCAGTTCTTCTGCATTATTGCCCAGACGGTCAAAGGTCTTATTGGTATCATAATTTTCCAGATAGACGGCAATCTGTACCTGTGAAGAATCCTTAACCGCACTAGCTCCGTAAAGGCTCATCACATCAATAATGCCGACACCGCGAATTTCCAAGAGATGACGAAGAATCTCAGCAGGCTCTCCCCAGAGAGTCATTTCATCCTTGGCAAAGATATCGACACGGTCATCCGCCACTAAACGATGGCCACGCTTGACTAACTCAAGGCCAGTTTCACTTTTACCAATACCGCTGTCCCCTTGAATCAGCACTCCCATTCCGTAGATGTCCATCAATACGCCATGAACACTGGTTCTGACTGCCAAACGTGAATCAAGGAAACTAGAAATTTCCCCTGATAGACGGCTGGTTGATGTGCGGTTGGTGAGAATCGCGATTTGCTTTTCTTCAGCTGCTCGCCGCATTTCTTCAGGAATCTCCAAATTGCGCGCCACAATGACAACTGGTGTTTCTGGTTGAAACATTTTCAGAAGGACTTGATGACGATTGTGGGATGTCATCTTCATCAGATAAGACCACTCCTTCATCCCAATCAGCTGAATCCGTTCTGGCGTGTAGTAGTCAAAATAGCCGGTCATTTCAAGACCCGGCCGCGAAATATCCGATGTCGAAATCTCCTTTTCTAAGAGGTCATCACTGCCGTAAACGATGCGTAAACGGACTTTTTCAATCAAATCTTTGACCTTTACAGACATTCCCTGCTCCCTTCAAATTTATCTTTCTCTATTATAGCAAATTTTTACCCTAAAAGAGTTTTTAAGATTGGAAATTAAGCAGGATTTTTCCCTGGATGCTTGTAAAAATATCTGCCAGCCAGCAAAAAGGCCATTCAAAACAACTAGCCAATCCACCTTTGGAGAATTTTTTTCTGATTTTGAAAGCAAGGATGGCTCTCGATAAAGGCTGGTATTTCTCTTAGAGTCAGCCAGATATGAGCATCAGTTTCGCCTGCCTGATAGCGAACTTGGCTCTTGTCTCCAGACACCACCGCTTCATAGAAATCAAAGTGGCACTGGTCTTCGACAGAGCACACCTGCTCCAATAGTCTGATACTGTCAGGAACCAGGCCTGTTTCTTCTTCCAATTCTCGCAGGGCGGCTGTCTGGCTATCTTCTCCAGCCAATACACTGCCTCCTGCTCCAAACTCGTAGTAGCCAGGATAGAGACTTTTATTTGCTGACCGCCGCATAAAGAGAATATCACCATCTTGGTGACGAACCAAGACATTGACACAGAGATGAAATTGCCCTTCAGGAATCTTTTCTCCTCGAACTAGGAGATGGGGGAGCTGTTTTCGATTCGAGTCATAAGTATTCCAAACTTCTGTCATATTTCCTCCTTGGATAGGTCATTCGTATTTCGGCATCAGCTTCCAGATTCCGTCAGCTGCGTTTCCCTAGATTCTCTCTTTTCGTTTCTTCTACATCTAGCAAAAATTCGGGAATACTCCCGAATCTTATATTTGTTATTTTACCAAAACCAACCGTCATTGTCATTGATTGGCTCGGCATCTTTCATTTTACGAGGGCCCGTTCCATACATTTCCGCTTCCACATCTTCCTTGTAAGGCATCACGATGGCCAGCAAAATATAAATCAAAATGCCTAAGCCAAAATTGAAAACTGTAAAGATGATGAATAAGAAGCGTAACAAGCCAAGATCAAAGTTAAATTTATCAGCCAATCCTGACAAAACCCCTGAAATTACTCGGTTTCTTCTTAATTTATAAAACTTAGTTTTCATGATGATGACCTCAACTCTCATTCTTTCTTTCATTTTACCATAGTAGCAGGACAAAAAAATCAGCCCGAAGGCTGATTCTGCATCTATTCGTTTTTCATTCGCTCAGTCTTTGTTAGGTTCCTCTTTGAGGAATGCCAGTTGGCCTCTACAGCGTCCGCAACGGTATTTTTGAAGATTGACCCTTCGTCTGCGACGAATAAGTGCTCCGCAACTCAGGCATTCATAGATGAGAAAGGCTTGCGAGTTGGACAAGGATGGAGCGTAGCGCAAACCATCTACCTGCTTGAGCAATTCTTTAAAATCCCTATCTCCATGGCGGTAACCTTTGCCCTGATAATAGAGGTGATAGTGGACTAGCTCATGACGAACAATTTTTCGGAAAATCTCCAGCCCAAAAGTTTCATAGATTTTTGGGTTGAAATCCAGATGGCCATCTTTGGGAAAGAAGCGTCCGCCTGTAGTACGGAGACGCTTATTCCAAAAAGCTTGGTGGCTAAATTCCCAGCCAAAATCTTCCAGCGAAACTTGCTTAACGTAGTTAGTTAGATTCATTTGGTGCTATCAGAGAGAGGTTGACCTTCTCCCGCTCCACATCCAGTTTATCCACCCAGACAGTGACCAAATCGCCAACCGACAAGACTTGACTAGGGTGTTTAATGAAGTTTTTGCTGATTTTAGAAATATGGATAAGGCCATCTTCGTGGATACCGATATCCACAAAAGCTCCGAAATCGACGACATTGCGGACAACGCCCTCCAATTTTTGACCGATACGTAGGTCCTTGATATCCAAGACATCCTGCCGTAGTACTGGCGCGTCAAAGGAATCACGCAAATCTCTGCCAGGCTTGAGCAAATCAGCAATAATATCTTTGAGGGTTTCTTCTCCCAAGCCTAGTTCTGCAGCCAAACTAGCAGTCTGCACTGCTTTTAATTTGGCTTGGGCTGCTTCATCCAAACTACTGATTTCCAGGCGCTTAAAGAGCTCCTCCACCGCCTTATAAGACTCTGGGTGAACGCCAGTATTATCTAGCAGGTTATCACTTTCAGGAATACGCAGGAAGCCGGCTGCCTGTTCAAAAGCCTTTGCACCCAGACGTGGCACTTTCTTGATAGCCTCGCGAGACCGAATCAAGCCTTCTGTTTCTCGGTATTTGACAATATTTTCTGAGATAGTTCTATTAAGACCAGCTACGTGAGCCAGAAGGGCAGGACTGGCGGTGTTGATATTAACCCCGACTTGGTTAACCACGGTATCAACGACAAAGTCCAGACTTTCAGACAGCTTTTTCTGGCTGACATCATGCTGGTACTGACCAACCCCGATAGACTTAGGGTCAATCTTGACCAGCTCGGCTAATGGATCCTGCAAACGGCGGGCAATGGAAATAGCTGAGCGCTTTTCAACGGTCAAATCTGGAAACTCATGACGAGCCAGTTCACTAGCAGAGTAGACAGATGCTCCGCTTTCATTGACGATAACATAGCTGACATCTGGATGGGATTTCAAAACTTCAGCTACAAAGGCTTCGCTTTCTCGGCTAGCCGTTCCATTTCCAATGGCAATGATTTCCACGCCAAACTGCTCAATCAGCTCCGATAACTCTTTCTTAGATGCTTCAATCTGAGCTGGCTTTGCTGGTGGAACGGGATAGATGACATGAGTAGTCAGCATCTTTCCTGTCGCATCCACAACAGCTAGCTTGGCTCCTGTCCGAAAGGCTGGATCAAAGCCCAGTACTACGCGACCTTTGAGAGGAGCAATCAGGAGGAGATTTCGGAGATTTTCTGAGAAGAGCTGAATTGCTCCATCCTCAGCGGCCTCAGTCAACTCAGTCCGAATACGGCGCTCCATGGCTGGAATGATTTTCTTTTTAACTGCTTGCTGGATAGCTTCAAGAATATAAGCATTTTTCACCTTGAAACGTACTTCAAAGAAGCGCAGGATCTTCTCAAGATTGTGCTCAAAACCGACCTTGAGGACTCCCATTTTCTCACCACGGTTAAGAGCCAGTGTACGATAGCCTTGCATGGTCGCTACTTTTTCAGAAAAATCATAATAAATCTGGAAGACCTGCTTTTCATCCAAATCTCCATCTTTGAGACTAGATACGATAGAAGAATTGGTCTGAATCTCATGGTAGGTCCAAGCCCGCAGCTTGGTATCTTCAGAAATCGCCTCAGTCAGAATATCCACTGCTCCAGCTAGAGCAGCTTCTGCTGTCGGAAAGGCTTCACTAGTCAGTTTCTCAGCTTCTTCCTGCAGATTAGCCGCATCCTGTAAGATTAGGCGGGCCAAAGGAAAGAGACCTGCTTCACGCGCAATAGTAGCCTTGGTACGGCGCTTCTCCTTATAAGGCAGATAAAGTTCTTCCACATCAGCCAGCTTTTCAGCAGCCTCAATCTCAGAGCGCAGCGCATCCGTCAGTTTTCCCTGCTCCTCAATCTTGGCTAAAACCGTTGCTTTACGCTCTGCCAAGGCAGTCATGCTCTTATCTAAGTCAATGATCGCCTTAATCTCGACCTCATCCAGATTTCCCGTCATTTCCTTACGGTAACGAGCAATAAAAGGAATCGTATTTCCTTCAGCGGTCAGATCTAGGACCTGTGATACTTGGCTTTCTTTAAGGCCCAATTTCTGGGCAATTTTTTCAATATTAGTATTTTCCATAACGCTTCTATTATATCATAATATGAAGCTGAACAATCTATAAAGACTAGTTTAATCCATCTTTTTCTTGCTGGATGAATCCGCTGCCTCAGCTCAATCATGGCTGAAAATATCATTTTTTTTCGTTTGGTAGTATAATAGAATTATTATTTTAGAAATGAGGTGCTTTTATGGCTGTTAAATTTACTAAAACAGACGATTTAGACAAGATGTTCGAGGAATTTGCTACTCTGCCCAAGATTGAAAAAGTAGAATTTCCAGATGACAAAAAGAAAAAAGAAGCTGAAGACAAGGCTAAAAAAGCATGAGTTTCTTTTCAAATCTTCCTTCCAGCGTTTTACAGGCTGGAGCTATTTTTCTCTCCATTATCATCGAGGCCCTGCCTTTTGTCTTAATCGGAAGTATCATTTCTGGCTTTATCGAGGTGTATGTCACGCCAGACAAGGTTTATC
>ERZ773246.818-NODE-818-length-12232-cov-69.6456_pt1 | contig 12232 bp, 4 predicted proteins | sample MGYA00580519_ERZ773246 | MGnify/ENA primary metagenome ERZ773246 (study PRJEB29015, sample SAMEA2738153) | human oral metagenome | biome: human oral; feature: human-associated habitat; material: saliva | place: China | collected 2246 ...
TTATAATTTTTTAAAAACATTCGGTTTTTACTTTATATTTTTAAACAAATTTTAGAAAAAAAGCTCAAAATGATATAAATTTGACAGAATTTGGCACACACTGAATCATCTCATGACATTTATGCTAGAATTAATTTGAGGTTTGAATATTTAAATTTCAAAATGAAAAGGAGTTTTATGGACATGAAGGATATATTCAATCGACGCCAAAGGTTTTCCCTTCGGAAATATTCTATTGGCGTTTGTTCCGTATTGTTGGGAACGGCCTTGTTTGCAGCTGGTTCTCAGACAGTTTTGGCTGATGAAGTTGAAAATCCTGCTGATTCGTCTTCAGATGTAATTTCTAGTGAAGCGACATCGGACAAAGAGATTGCTCTTTCAAAACCGGTCACAGGGGAATCGTCTGCCCCAACTTCGTACAATGTTGCAGCAGTTGTGCAACCTTCTGTAGCTACTGATTCGCAACATGAGGGCGATAAGGAAGCAGGGAAGGAAGCTACAGCTGAGCCAACTGAAACTGGATCTCGTGAAGCAACAGGTACGAGTGGTTTTCGTAATAGTGGTGAAGTAGCTTCACGTGTGGTTTCAAACTGGAATGGTTTTGTTTCTGCATTGAATGATAATTCTATTCAGAATATCACCATTTCAGGAAACGTCGTAGCGACTGGAGACAATGGTAATACTGATAATGGTCGTGCGAATTCGGTTGACCGTACAGTTGCGATCAACTCACAAGGCCGTAATGTAGTTATCCAAGGTCGAAATGATCAAGCAAGCTTGGATCTTTTATCAAATAGCTTGAAGTTTACAGGTTCAAGTGCATGGAATTTGGTCTTCAAGAATCTTCAACTTGCTACAGGTAACTCAAAAGGTGCTGTTGATCTTTCTTCAACAACAGGAGCCAATACCGTTACATTTGAAAATGTAAAAAGTCAAGGTTCTTCCCTTTATGGTGGTGGCGGGAATACCGACGTCATTGTAAAAGGGGAAACAAGTTCGACTGTTAGTGATAGCTACCGTTCTGCAAACGGTCAGACTCAGTATGTGCAACGGAATGTTGGATCTGCTGGGCACTCAGTATTGCGTCGTGAAGCAAATATTCACGATGCTAAATCTGTCACAGTTGCTGACGGAGCGAGTTTGACCTTGAATCGTTCTTCACAAGGGGACGGTATCAACCTTGCAGGTGGTTCAACTGTTCGTGTGAATGATGGAGCAAGCCTCACCATTAACATGAATACGGACAATGGAACGGAAAGTGCTCGTTACCATAATGCTGGGATCTTCATGGAACATGGAGGAACGGTCGTAACTGGTAAAGATTCGAAACTTACTCTAAATACAAGCATTGGTCAGGCTATCTCACTTGGAACGGGACGTCCAGCAGATGGGTTAACACACCTAGATCGCTGGGGAGGCTACGGAACAGGAAATGCCTTCCGTCGAAATGGAAAGAGTAGTCTTACCATTGGAGAACATGCAAGCTTCAATTTCACTGGTCGTGATGGATTGGTTTTTGGAAATAACGCAACCTTCACAACTGGAGAGAACTCACGCGTTCGTTTTGAAAACAAGGGGCGTGGAACAGCTATTGATTTTGGAGACAACTCACGCGTTGTATTTGGTAAGAAATCAACGAATACCTTCCACTCTGTAGGAAAAGGTCCTAAGAGTGGTGGAGGACCTTCAGGAAGTTACAATGCCTACAACTATATTGGCTTGAATGAAAATGGCTCTATTTTAGTAGATGATTATGCAACTTTCCGTGTTCAGATGGATAATCGTGGAGCCAATCCTTGGGATGATGTCATCAACTTGGATTCAAAACATGGTTGGAAAGATCAGCCGTTATTCCAAGCGAATAAAGGTTCAATTGTTGACGTTCGTGATGATAATACGGACTATTATGCTGAACTTATTTCTGTGCCACTTGGTGCAAGTACGAATGTAGTCTTCCAATTCAATAATCCGCTCTATGTTTCCTTTATGCGTTACACAAATTCTGAAGGACGCTCTGCTGGAGAGATTACAGGTAAGCTTCCATTTGGAATTGCCCAAGGAAACAATCCAGAACAAATTGGTCATGGTAACATTCTTTATATTTCCAATGGTTCAAGAGAATCTGGTAACCATATTGAATTTAATGGACCAACTGGTACTCGTGTAAACCGTGGTGCGGGTACTTATACAGTATACTCACTGAACCGTGATGGTCGAGATGTTGTGAGCAAAAACAGAATGAGTTCAGTTTGGACAGATATCCAAGGCGGGGGAATGAGTATCGCCGGCTTTAAACCTGGTGGAAAACCAGAAATCAATCCTAGCTCATCCACCTCTGTTCAAACAGGTTCTTCTTCAGGTGGGGTTCTTGCGACGGATAAGACATATGGAATTGATCCGGTCACAGCAAACCGCCAAAATATCTGGGTATCAAATGGAACAAGTATTAATCCACATGCAACCCATACAAATACGATTCGTTACGTTTATGAAGATGGTTCACCTGTTTTAGATGCAAATGGAAAACCAAAAGTTGTTGTTCAAACATCAGATTGGAAACGTCTATTAGAAGTGGCAATTGATCAAGATCAATTCAAGAAGGTACTGAAGAGTTCCAGCGTAGCGAATGGGGATGAATTCTTAGCTGCCTACGGAAAGACAGAATATATCGTCCGTGATATTGATGGGGATGGCATTGGAGACACTGGCTGGCAACTTGCGGGTACTACAAATAGTAAAGCAACCTATGATACTGTTGTCTCGCCTGAAGTTGAAGGCTATAAAGCTGAAATTCTATCTACGAACGTACCAGGTTTGGCAGTAGGAACGAAAGCTAGCCGTGTAACGGTGACATTTAATCCTGCAAATATTAAAGATGATGTTGTTGTGACTCAAGGTGGTCGTCGCACAGTCTCAGAAACATATTGGCGGAACATTGTAGACAATGTCCAATTGACGAATTATGAGACAGTTGTCGTTTATAAGCAAGATAAGCAAAAAGCAAGTGTTAAATATGTTAACGTCACTTCAAATATCGAACTTGCAAAAGATGAGATGGAAGGCCGTGGTGGAGCTCTGATTGAGTACAGTACAGCTGATAGAATTTCTGCTTATAAGAAAGCAGGTTATCGACTTCTTGAAGATGGCTTTACGAATGCTGCGGATAAGCATTATGATACAAATGTGTCTGTTGACCAAGAATTTGTCGTTACTCTTGAAGAACGGATTGAACCAGTAACACCACAAGATCCGAAACCAGTTCCAGGTATTCCAGTAACTCCAGAGGATCCAGCTAGTTGGCCAAAAGAAGTCAAGGATATGAAGGAGCTGGAACGTACAGCAACGCAAACAATCCGCTTCAGAGAAGAAGAGAGTGGAAAAGAAGTCTTTAAGACGATTATTCGCAAGGTGACATTCGAAAGAACAGCTTATGTCAACTTAGTGACAGGACATATCGATTACTCTAATTGGCGTATTGGTAAAGTTGTGAATGAGGAGGGGCCGGTTCAACCTGTTGTGAACTCTTCGTCTGAAGTATCTCGCCCTCATGCGGTTGCACCTAAACCAAGTGTAAGAAGTTTGAAAGCTAATGCTCATTCTGTAGCACCTTCAAGCGCACCTACCGCTTCAAAACTAGAAGTTTCAGAGGTTGTAGCAACTCCAGCGCCTGAAAAAGCAAGTGTTAGTCCGAAGGTTGTTTCACCGGCTCCGACTACAGTTGTGAAGCCGACAGAGACAAAAGCTGTTGATAGTCCAGCACCACTTGTACCAAGTGAATCACCAGCTGTTGAAAAACGGACAGTGGTTGGTCCATCTCGTAAGGCACCTGTTACTGCGAACAAGCATGTTTATGTTGCGAAACCAGTGTTGACACGTGGCAGAAGCTCGCGTCGTCCACCAAAAGTTTAGGAAACATCAAGGAGGATTGGTTGTGCAGTTTTAAAAAGCTAGCACAGCCAATACTCAATTTGAAAAAAAGGAGAAAAAAATGAATTTTGATAGGAAACAACGATTTTCAATTCGGAAATACTCTATAGGTGTTGCTTCTGTTTTGATTGGATCAGTTTTAGCAGGGACAACTATTGCTTCAGCAGATACGGAAGTGAAAATTGATGATGCCTCAAAAGCACCTGTGACTTCGACTCAAGAAGCACCAAAGGTGTCGGCAGTTTCGGCTCAAGAAGCATCTATGCAAGAAGCACCTACTTATTCTGCTAATGCGGCTTTGGTATCTACTGAAAAAGCGGAAGCACCAAAGGTAGAAGCAAAAACAGAAACACCTGCTAAAGAACAAGCTTCTCAGGCAGAAGTGAAAGAAAATGCCAAGGATAGCAAGAACGAAGCGAAAACGGAAGAAACAGTATCAGAAGTAAAAGCACCTGAAACTGAAGTGAAATCTGAAGAATCAGAAGTGAAGGAAGCTGAGAAAAAAGCAGATTCTACCGATAAAAAATCTGAAGATAAACCAGTTGATCTTAAGAAAGAGCAATTGGATGTAGATAAAAAAGTTCCTGGTCTTGATCTTAAGAATGCTACAGAAAATCCTGATGGCGGTTTTAATATTGCATTTTCAAAAGAAGCTCAAGAACAATATCGTGCTTCATTGGAAGCGTATATTGCAAGACGTCGTAACTACAATAGACGTAGTAGCTTCCGTGCAGCAGGAGCAGATACTTCTACGGACCCTGATTATGAATTCAAGAAGGTGATGACGCCGATTCTTCCAGGTTTCTATGCGGATCAAGAAAGTATCCGCTCATTGGTAATTGATCCAAATAATGTTGGTGATTTTAACTTTGATGTCTGGTATAAAAAACTTGGTAGTATCGTCTTAGTGGATGAACAAGGAAACTATATTACCCCAACGGGTGAAACCACTGCAAACCAGGCTGATGCAGCGCACAAACAATATGAGAATGATCCATCAGATCCAACTCGTGCCTGGTTTACAAAAGTTCCTACTATTCCAACTGGCTGGGAAGTGAAACCAGGTCAAAATGTGTATGGTTATGATGCAGCACGTCAAACGGTGAATCCAAACCAAAAAGATGACTTAGATGCGATTGGTAGAGATACAAAAATTGTCATTGTAAAACAAGCTCAAAAAGCGATCATCAAATATGTGAATGAAAATGGCAATGTAGAATTGGGCCGTGACGAAGTAGTCGGTAAATCCGGTGAAGCGATTGATTATAGCACAAACGAAAAAGTGAGCTCCTATCGTCGTCGTGGTTTTGAATTGGTAAGCGATGGTTTCTATGATGCAGCTAATAAGAACTTCGACTTCGATGCATCAGTGGATCAAGAATTTACTGTCGTTCTTCGTGAACGTATCGAACCAATCGATCCAGACAAACCAACTCCAACTCCAGACAAACCAGTTGATCCAAACGATCCAGATACACCAAAATGGCCAGATCCAGTCAAAGACATTGTTAACAAAGATGATGTCACTCGTACTGTGAAATATGTCTACGAAGATGGCTCAAAAGCGAAAGAAGATGTGTCAGAAACACTTCGCTTCAAACGCTTCGCTTATGTCAACTTGGTAACAGGTCACATTGATTACCGTCCTTGGACAACAACAGATGATACCTTTGATGCCGTTACATCACCGGTGATCCCAGGTTATACAGCAGATAAATTGGTTGTGCCAGCCGTATCAGGTGTGAAGGCTGGAGATGCGGATCGTGTTGAAATCGTAACCTATGTCAAAGATGCACAAAAAGCGATTATCAAGTATGTCAATGAAAAAGGCAATGTTGAGTTGAGTCGTGATGAAGTGAATGGTAAATCTGGTGAAGCAATTGACTACAGCACAGCAACTTCTATTTCAAGTTACAAACGTCAAGGTTACGAATTAGTGAATGATGGTTTCACAAATTCTGTCAATAAAAACTTTGACTTTGATGCATCAGTGGATCAAGAATTTGTCGTAACGCTTCGTGAACGTATCGAACCAATCGATCCAGATAAACCAACCCCAACCCCAGACAAACCAGTTGATCCAAATGATCCAGATACACCAAAATGGCCAGATCCAGTCAAAGATATTGTCAATAAAGAAACTGTAACTCGGACAATCCATTATGTTTATGAAGATGGTTCAAAAGCGAAGGACGATGTTACTGAAACACTTTACTTTAAACGTTTCGCTTATGTTAACTTGGTAACCGGTCATGTAGATTATCGCCAATGGACTTCAAATGATCGAACATTTGACTCTGTGCTTACACCAACTATCAAAGGATATACGGCTGATAAAAATATGATCCCTGCTGTAACAGGGGTTGAACCTACTGCGCCTGATATTGAAGAAACTGTAACCTACGTCAAAGATGCACAAAAAGCGATCGTCAAATATGTCAATGAAAAAGGCAATGTTGAGTTGAGTCGTGATGAGGTTCTTGGTAAATCAGGTGATGCTATCAACTATAGTACAGCAACTAAGATTTCATCATACAAACGTCAAGGTTACGAATTGGTAAGTGATGGCTTCACAAGTGCTTCAAACAAGAACTTTGACTTTGATACAGCATTTGACCAAGAATTCACCGTTGTTCTTCGTGAACGTATCGAACCAATCGATCCAGACAAACCAACTCCAACTCCAGACAAACCAGTTGATCCAAACGATCCAGATACACCAAAATGGCCAGATCCAGTCAAAGACATTGTTAACAAAGATGATGTCACTCGTACTGTGAAATATGTCTACGAAGATGGCTCAAAAGCGAAAGAAGATGTGTCAGAAACACTTCGCTTCAAACGCTTCGCTTATGTCAACTTGGTAACAGGTCACATTGATTACCGTCCTTGGACAACAACAGATGATACCTTTGATGCCGTTACATCACCAGTGATCCCAGGTTACACAGCAGATAAATTGGTTGTCCCAGCTGTGTCAGGAGTACAAGCCGGAGCTGCAGATACTGTAGAAGTTGTAACCTATGTTAAAGATGCACAAAAAGCGATCATCAAGTATGTCAATGAAAAAGGCAATGTTGAGTTGAGTCGTGATGCAGTTGCTGGTAAATCCGGTGAAGCAATTGACTACAGCACAGCAGCTAAGATTTCATCATACAAACGTCAAGGTTATGAATTGGTAAGCGATGGTTTCACAAGTGCTTCAAGCAAGAACTTCGACTTCGATGCATCAGTGGATCAAGAATTCACCGTTGTTCTTCGTGAACGTATCGAACCAATCGATCCAGACAAACCAACTCCAACTCCAGACAAACCAGTTGATCCAAACGATCCAGATACACCAAAATGGCCAGATCCAGTCAAAGACATTGTTAACAAAGATGATGTCACTCGTACTGTGAAATATGTCTACGAAGATGGCTCAAAAGCGAAAGAAGATGTGTCAGAAACACTTCGCTTCAAACGCTTCGCTTATGTCAACTTGGTAACAGGTCACATTGATTACCGTCCTTGGACAACAACAGATGACACCTTTGATGCTGTTACATCACCAGTGATTAAGGGTTATACAGCAGATAAATTGGTTGTGCCAGCTGTGTCAGGTGTACAAGCCGGAGCTGCGGACACTGTAGAAGTTGTCACCTATGTCAAAGATGCACAAAAAGCGATCATCAAGTATGTCAATGAAAAAGGCAATGTTGAGTTGAGTCGTGATGCAGTTGCTGGTAAATCCGGTGAAGCAATTGACTACAGCACAGCAGCTAAGATTTCATCATACAAACGTCAAGGTTATGAATTGGTAAGCGATGGTTTCACAAGTGCTTCAAGCAAGAACTTCGACTTCGATGCATCAGTGGATCAAGAATTCACCGTTGTTCTTCGTGAACGTATCGAACCAATCGATCCAGACAAACCAACTCCAACTCCAGACAAACCAGTTGATCCAAACGATCCAGATACACCAAAATGGCCAGATCCAGTCAAAGACATTGTTAACAAAGATGATGTCACTCGTACTGTGAAATATGTCTACGAAGATGGCTCAAAAGCGAAAGAAGATGTGTCAGAAACACTTCGCTTCAAACGCTTCGCTTATGTCAACTTGGTAACAGGTCACATTGATTACCGTCCTTGGACAACAACAGATGACACCTTTGATGCTGTTACATCACCAGTGATTAAGGGTTATACAGCAGATAAATTGGTTGTGCCAGCTGTGTCAGGTGTACAAGCCGGAGCTGCGGACACTGTAGAAGTTGTAACCTACGTTAAAGATGCACAAAAAGCGATCATCAAGTATGTCAATGAAAATGGTAATGTAGAGGTAGCTCGTGATACTGTTAATGGTAAATCAGGTGAAGTGATTGCCTACACCACTACTGATAAGATTAACGAACTCCATCGTAAAGGTTACGAATTGGTAAGTGATGGTTTCACAAGTGCTTCAAGCAAGAACTTCGACTTTGATGCATCAGTGGATCAAGAATTCACGGTAGTTGTACGTGAACGTGTGGTACCAGTGGGGCCAGAGGATCCAGATCCAACTCCTGATACTCCTTACGATCCAACAGATCCAAATACACCAAATTGGCCGAAGAACGTCGATAAGATCCAAAATCGTCGTGCAGTTGCGACTCGTACAATTCGTTACTTCATTACTGAAAATGGTGTGAAGGTACCAAAACCAATTCGTGAACGTGTTGTCTTTGAACGGACTGTACTTGTCAACTTGGTAACAGGAGAGATGACCCCTCAAGCTTGGAAGTTAGTCAGTGTGACACAACTAGACAATGAGGTTGAAAACAAACCGGTGGTACGGACTCGTCGAGCACTTTCAGAAGGGTTAGCTCCTCGTGCTTTGGAGACAAGTCTTGCCCGCCCAGCCTCTCATACCCGTAGCCGTCGCTCTCTAGTGATTGCAGATTCTCCAGAAGAATCTACGGTAAGTCTTTCTGCTGTGAATCCAGAACCAGTAGTTGCAACGAGATCAGCTCGTCGTAGTCGTCGCTCTTTGTCTGCAGCTCCTGCAACAAACTATACTTTTGCAGTAATCCCTACACCAGTGAGAAGAGGAGAGTATGCAGATAAAGCTTCAGCAACAGCTAGGTTTTTCGATCCAGACTTGACGGCATTTGCAGATTTCACTGAAGATATAACTTATGAGTTGCTTGGTCACATCCAATTAGTTGACCAAAATGGAAATGTCTTGGCGGAAACAATCTATAAGAACAACGAAACAGATGCAACAAAGGCAGCTCCTACAGCGCTTCCTGCAATTCCAGCTGGTTACAAGATCAAAGAAGGCCAAACAGTCTATGGGTACGATGCAACTGCAGGAACTGTAGATCCAAATAATCCAACAGATCCAAATGCGATTGGTCGCAACACCACCATTCTTTTGGAACTTCAAGCTGTCCCTCGTCAAGAGACCAAAGTAGTTAATGAAACTATTCACTATAAAGATGCTATTACGGGAGAAACTCTGGCTCCAGATCATACGGACCAAGTAACTTTCCGTCGTGTGGTGATGGTAAATCCAGCAACCAATGAAGTCCTTAGTGCTACTTCTTGGGTTGCAGATAATGGAGACACAACTTTTGATGCAGTAACATCTCCTGTTATTGAAGGTTATGAAGCAAGTCCACTGGTGGTGGATGCCATCACTGGTTTAACAGCTGAAAGCAAAGATTTTGTGACAACTGTCTTGTATAGAAAGAAAGCTGTCCCAACTCCTCAACCAGATCCAGTGAAACCAGATCCAGTGAAACCAGATCCAGTTAAACCAGAACCAGTGAAGCCAAATCCGGTTAAACCAGAACCAACAAAACCAGCAACACCTGATGCTCCAAAAGCACCAGCTTTACCAGAAACAGGTGTGACTGATGCAAGCACAGTAACTCTGTTAGGTGCTGCACTTGGTTTAGTAGGTTTAGCAGGTCTTGCAAAACGCAAAAGAGATGAAAATGAATAATTGATTGCCCAACCAAATTTCGGTTGAAGGGTATTATGCAATTATTAAGGAGAGAGTGGGACAGAAATCGGTAATTCGTTAGAATTCGATTTCGTCGTCCCACCTCCGCACAGTTGAGTAGGGCTGTAAAAGCTGATGAAATCAGCGTAGTAGAGCCCACTCAACCACTGCGTCTTGCTCGACAATCCAAAAATAATTGAGAGGCTAGGACTTTTGTCCCAGCCTCTCTTTTTAAATAACAAGCATAAAATCGCATGATAAGCAGGGTTCTGTCTCAGGAGCACACCCATTGTCTACAGGCAGAGAATACAGAGATGACCCCCAAAATTGGAATTAAACTTTTTCCGACTGTCTTGCGAATAATATAAGTGAGACTACAGTATTTTTTGCTTACAGATGTAGTATAATAGGATGCGAGATATTTTAAATTTTCTAGTGGAAAGAAAGGAAATGAAGATGACAAAAATTCGTGGCTTTGAACTTGTATCAAGCTATACCAATCAGGACTTACTGCCAAAACGGGAGACAGCCCACGCAGCAGGCTACGACTTAAAAGTGGCCGAGCGCACAGTCATTGCTCCTGGGGAAATCGTCCTCGTTCCGACTGGTGTTAAGGCCTATATGCAAGCGGGCGAGGTGCTCTATCTCTATGATCGTTCCTCTAACCCTCGTAAAAAAGGTCTGGTCTTGATTAACTCTGTAGGTGTCATTGATGGAGACTACTATGGTAATCCAGGAAATGAAGGCCATATCTTTGCTCAGATGAAAAATATCACGGACCAAGAAGTCGTCCTTGAAGTTGGGGAACGTGTAGTTCAGGCTGTCTTTGCTCCTTTCTTGATTGCAGATGGAGATGAAGCAGATGGCGTGCGAACTGGTGGATTTGGGTCAACAGGGCACTAAGATGAAGATTATCTTTGTCCGTCATGGGGAGCCAGATTATAGTATGCTTGATAAACTTGAAAATCCGCAACTCTATAGTGGTTTTGGTCGTGATTTAGCACCATTGACAGGAAAAGGTCGCAGTCTGGCAAAAGAAGTTGCTAAAACTGCATGTTTTGGAAAGGCAGAGATTATTATTTCATCGTCTGTGACGAGGGCTTTAGAAACAGCACATTATATAGCAGTTGAAACAGGATTGGACTTATTTGTGGAGCCGTTTTTTCATGAGTGGCGTCCAGACTTAGATGGCACTAACTATGATTTAACTAGTGTATTAGTAGCTCATGAATATTATCTAAAACATCAAGGAGGTTTATCTGAAGATTCTCCTTATCGCTATGAAACTGATATAGAGATGCGCCATCGTTTTTTAAGAGCTTTGGAAAAATATAAAAATTATAAAACTATTATCATTGTAACTCACGGAATGCTCATGCGCCAGTTTGTGCCAAATGAGAAGATTGATTTTTGCCAAGTGATTGAGTGTGAGATAGAGATTTAGAAAGAGGTTTATCATCGCAAAGAAAAAAACGACATTTATTTGTCAAAATTGTGCCTACAATTCACCCAAATACCTAGGGCGCTGTCCTAACTGTGGTTCTTGGTCTTCCTTTGTGGAGGAAGTCGAAGTTGCAGAAGTTAAGAATGCCCGGGTATCCTTGACGGGTGAAAAGACCAAACCCATGAAATTGGCGGACGTGACCTCTATCAATGTTCACCGGACCAAGACGGAGATGGAGGAATTCAACCGCGTCCTTGGAGGCGGTGTCGTCCCAGGAAGTCTGGTCCTGATTGGTGGTGATCCAGGGATTGGGAAATCAACCCTCCTCTTACAAGTCTCAACCCAGTTATCTCAAGTGGGAACGGTCCTCTACGTTAGTGGCGAGGAGTCGGCCCAGCAGATCAAGTTACGGGCAGAGCGCTTGGGGGATATCGACAGTGAGTTTTATCTCTATGCTGAGACCAATATGCAGAGCGTGCGAGCAGAAGTGGAGCGCATCCAGCCTAACTTCCTCATCATCGACTCTATTCAGACCATTATGTCTCCTGAGATTTCAGGGGTACAGGGATCAGTTTCTCAGGTGCGAGAGGTGACGGCTGAGCTCATGCAGCTGGCCAAGACCAATAACATTGCCATCTTTATCGTTGGCCATGTGACCAAGGAAGGAACCTTGGCAGGTCCTCGGATGCTGGAACACATGGTGGATACGGTGCTCTATTTTGAGGGCGAACGCCACCACACCTTCCGAATTCTGAGAGCAGTCAAAAACCGCTTTGGTTCGACCAATGAGATTGGGATTTTTGAGATGCAGTCAGGTGGCTTGGTTGAGGTTCTCAATCCGAGTCAAGTTTTCCTAGAAGAGCGTTTAGACGGTGCGACTGGTTCGTCCA
>ERZ773246.819-NODE-819-length-12220-cov-24.1593_pt1 | contig 12220 bp, 10 predicted proteins | sample MGYA00580519_ERZ773246 | MGnify/ENA primary metagenome ERZ773246 (study PRJEB29015, sample SAMEA2738153) | human oral metagenome | biome: human oral; feature: human-associated habitat; material: saliva | place: China | collected 2246 ...
GTTTAGGTAATTATCTATTAGATAACAATAAACAATGGCGTGATCTTAACGAAGAGGAGCAACAAAATTTATGTCGTTCTGTAGCCGATGAGATTTTACAAGAAAATCAGGGCGGCGAGGAAACGAGCGATGCCTACCAAAAGGCAATCGAGCAGCGTGTACAACGAACATTACATGTGACGGTAGACCGCCTTGTGGAGTGGTCCAAACGCAGTGATTTTGATACGAAATACTTGGAGCAAGATTTTGGCCGTCAAGGCGGCTGGGATCCAATTCGCGTACCACTTGGAGAGGATCGCTATTTACGCCTTATCGGTCAAATTGACCGCATCGATGAATATACCAGAGACGGTCAAACCTATGGCATGGTTATCGATTACAAGTCTGGCGGCGCCCATGTGACGGCCCAAGATGTATACTATGGCCTTAAATTGCAGCTTATGACCTATCTACTAGCCTTAGAATCAGCTTATGGTAAAACGCAAGGCGAATCTATAGCTCCTGCGGCAGTGGTGTACTCTTATGTGAAGAACCCTAAAATTCCTGCCGATGCACCTATATCCTATGAAGATGCAGTATCTTTGGCTAAGGAAAGCGATGCATGGCAAAACAGTGGATATTTCTCTGATGATATCGAGTTGTTGACGCATATCGATAATAAATTTTTGTCCTATGGATCTAAACGAGGACCATATGTACCAATCGCTACGAAAAAGGATCAAACTATTTCTAGTAGAGACTTGCGTAAGGTTAAGAATCCTGGCGAATTTGACGTGATGTGCCGTTACACCAATCACGTAATGGCTGACATCGGTCGCCATATCGGGGACGGTCAATTCCCAATTCAGCCTTATCAGTTAAATAAGAATAGACCTTGCACATACTGTGATTACAATACTGTATGCCGTTTTGACTCTAGCCGTAATAAATATAATTATCTGTCCGGCTTATCTGAAGATGATGCATTAGAACGGATGAAAGAGGCTCTAAACGACGGAAATCACAGTAACGACAGCAATAATAGCAATGACGGAAATAATAGTATCGACAGAAATAAAAGTAATGTAGCAAATAGAAATAATAAAGGAGGTGAAAACCATGGGTGTTAAATGGACGCCAGAGCAGGAGTCTGCCATCATAGCTCCTAAGGACTCGTCCTTAGATAATCAAACCTTACTAGTAGCGGCTGCGGCCGGTTCAGGTAAAACGGCAGTTCTCGTAGAGCGCATTATTACGCGTCTTAAAGATATGGATAATCCCTTATCCGTACAAGAGCTCATGGTTGTAACCTTTACAAAGGCGGCTGCTCAAGAGATGAGTGCCCGCATTGGTTTAGCCTTGGCAAAAGCCATGGAGTCTACTGATGACGAGGCTATGCAAGAGCGTCTTGAACGACAGCTCAATCTGTTGCCATCTGCTCATATTTCTACATTGCACTCCTTCTGCCAATGGGTGATTCGATCCTATTTCTATAAGCTAGATATTAACCCAACGGCTCGCATCGGCAACGAAGCAGAAATGGCCCTCTTACAACAAGAGGTATTAGCCGATTTATTAACTAAATCCTATGAGGAAGGCCTTTATAATATCTACGAATTGGCGGACTTCTTTAGTGATGATAAATCGGATGCAGGCTTAACGGCGAAGATTATGTCTCTATATAACTACGCCATGTCTCTTGCCAATCCTGATGGATGGTTACGTAAAGCCTTAGAGCCTTATAAAGAGGCTATGACTATAAGCCCAAGCGATACGCTATGGGGCCAATATATGTGGAATCAACATGTAGCTGTTATCGACCACATTCGTGAGCGTTTAGAACGGATGGAACAAATATTGCTCGATCCAGTGGGTCCTCATAAATGGCAGAACATATACGATAACCAACTAGCCGCACTAGGTATGCTTTCAAATGCTCAAACATGGGACGATATGGGTGAAGCTTGTAAGCATATGGATACCTTTATTAAGGACCAGTTCCGCATGGGCTCAAAAGAGGCACAAGCCTTTGATCCTATATTGGTAGCAGAGTTTAAATCTTTAGGTTCCCAAAATAAAGATGACCTTAAAGCCATGCAAGGTGCTGTGTTTACCGTGCCGGAAGCTACCTTGCAAGACCAGTTCAAGGCTCAATATCCAATCATCGAAGGTTTAGTAGAGCTCACGATTGCGTTCCATAAGGCGTATCGAGATATGAAACAAGAACAAGGCATCATGGACTTTAGTGACTTGGAGCATCTATGCTTGGCCCTTCTCGTTGAGTCGGGCACAGAGGATGACCCTCAGCCGTCCGATGTAGCGAAGGAGCTGCAAGATACATTCAAAGAGATCATGGTCGACGAATACCAAGATACGAACGGCGTGCAAGAGACGATTATCAATTTGATTTCTCGCGTTGATAACAGGTTCTACGTAGGGGACGTGAAGCAAGCGATTTATAGCTTCCGTATGGCCGATAGTTCTCTGTTTATGGAGAAATATAATACCTACGGCGACACTGATGCGGTAGAGCGCCGTATCGACCTGGCAAAGAATTTCCGATCTCACGAAAATATTTTGGCCGCTACGAACTTCTTGTTCTATCAAATCATGACGGAAGAGGCGGCCGAGCTAAATTATACGGAGGCTGAATCGCTCATTCCTGGCCGTATCGTAGAGGATGCGCCTGAGGATTGGGTTGGAGGAGACGTGGAATTGCAGCTCCTCGATGTGAGTAAGGATATCCTCAGTGCTAGTGAAAGCGATGAAGATGAAGGGGATGACCCTGAAAATAACGAGCGTGAGCTAGATTTCATCATTCAAAAGATTAAGGAAATCCACGGTGCCAAGAAGAAGGTGCAAAATCCAGATGGTACATTCCGTCAAATCGAGTGGCGTGACTTTGCTATTTTGCGCAGATCCTTGGCTGGTTGGGGAACCCGTGCTGTAGAGGCCATGCGTCAAGCGGGTATCCCTGCGGTGGTAAACGAACGGGATGGCTACTTTGAAGCACATGAGATTCAATTACTATTGGCATTGTTATCAATCATAGATAATCCGGAACAAGACTTGCCGATGGCAGCGGTATTGCACTCCGGCCTTGTGGGGCTTGATGCAAACGAACTAGGGGCTTTGCGCCTATCTGGTGAGGGCTCTTTGTGGTCTCTCATGCCCGCCTATGCAGAAGCATCTCAAGATGAGCGCTTATTAGCTTTTATTGGTCATATGGATCGGTGGCGCACCTTGTCGCGCCGGCACGGTGTGACCGATTTGTTATGGGATATTTACGAATCCCAAGACTATGTAAACTATGTAGGTGCCATGCCGAATGGTCTTGTGCGCCGTGCTAATGTGCTCGCCTTATACGACAGAGCTAAGGGCTATGAGGCCTCTGGCTTCCGTGGACTCTTTAGATTCTTGCGCTTTGTGGAAAGCTTGCGCGATAGCAACCAAGATATGCCCCTTGCCAATGTGGTAAGCGAAGCGGATAATGTAGTGCGCCTCATGACCATTCACAAGAGTAAGGGCCTTGAATTCCCTGTGGTGTTCTTATCTGGCGTTCAAAAACGGTTCAATATGATGGATCTTCGTTCAGAACTCCTCATCGATAAAAACGCAGGACTTGGTCTTAAGGGGTACTTCCCAGATATTCGGGTGTCTTTCCCAACTATGCCGTGGTTCTACGTGAAAGACGTCAAAGAAGCGGCCCTCAAAGCAGAGGAACAGCGTATTCTCTATGTAGCTTTAACACGGGCACGAGATAAGCTGTTCCTAACGGGCTTTGTGAAGGGGTTCAAGAATTCGGCAGGTAAATTATCTAGTCTTGGGGAACTCATTAACAATGTTGCTGCTGTAGAAGGGCAACAGTTGCCGACGGATATTATCACCCAAGCTAATACGTATCTAGAATGGTTAATTATGGGCTTTACCCGTCATTTGGACGGTGGTAACCCATTGCGCGTAGCCATTGAGTACGAAGGGCCGACCTATTTTGATTTACCAGATAAAAAATGTCGCATCAAGGTCGAAGTCCACGATGGCTCTCTCTACGGTGACCTCGATTATAAAGCAGATATCGATGAAACTACCATCAATAAAGTGCGTGAATTACAAGCTGTTAACGCTGTGGAATTACCACAGGAAATCGAAGACCGTTTTAACTATACCTATCCGTACAGCGACGCTACGCGGCGCACGGCTAAGATTTCCGTCAGTGAATTGAAACGACGATTCCAAGAACGGGAACTTGAAGCAGGCACTATTGATACCCTAAACGAACCGATTGTAACGGTAGATACAGGGGCTAAACGAGCCGTTTCAGATGCAATATTAGGTCAAGCTATTAAGCTAGATGTTTGTAATGTTGATAGTGATGCTACAAGTAATGCTGATAGCAATGCTACAAGTAAAGCTAATAGTGATGTTACAAGTAATACTGCTGTACCAACTCTTATAGTTTCAACTGATGATTTAGCGAATTCCGTATTCGGCCGCAAACCGCAAGCATTACAGTCCGAAGAGGATGTATTGACGGGGGCTCAATGGGGTACCTTGATGCACGAAGCCATGCAGTGGCTTCCTCTTGCGAAGTATACGCAGGCTTCTTTAACAAAAGAGCTTGATACACTCGTAACTAAAGGGACTTTCACAGAGGAAGAACGAAATCTATTAAACGATACAAGTTTATATAAATTCTTTAGTTCTGACCTTGGGAAGCGTCTTATCAATGCAAAGCGCATAGAACGTGAATTGCCATTCAGTATGCTTTTTGAAGGAAAACGGGTATATGACACCTTAGAGGATGGGGAAAATCTATTCCTTCAAGGTATTATCGATACTGCCTTTGAAGAGGACGGTGAATGGGTTCTCGTAGATTACAAGACGGACCGCGTCAAATCAGGGGAAGACCTCATCAAGCGCTATAAAATTCAAATGGATCTCTACAAAGAGGCCTTACAGCGATTGACGGGAATGCCTGTGAAAGCATGTTATATCTATAGCTTCCGCTTGCACGATGCAATCATTATAGATTAGTCTATAAGAATCGTAAGATTGGTATCAGGCTGATGCGTAGTGTATAAATCTATACAGATGTTCTATAGTCCAGCAAATATAAAGTCCATCAAATATAAAAAGCTCTCTATCCTTGGATAGAGAGCTTTTGTGTTATCTGTATATATAACTCAAATCAATTATCTAGATTGCGTCTTACAGGTCTATACGCGGTAGTTTAGGTAAATTCAAAGCTTTTTTCTTTTTATGCTTTGATGGGGCAAATACTTTTAGTACCCGTGGTAATACTTCAATATCTACTGGCATAGATGGACCTGGATCGCCATCCATATTGGTTGCTAAATCGTCAACATTAGATAAGAGCTCGATGGATGCTTTATTCACAGTTAAAGTAGTTGTATAACGAGAGTTATAAATGGCACCACTAATGATGAGCGGTATTACGCTGAGAATATCGAGAATAAAGTATTCTTTGAAGATGATGATACGCATGTAGCCGTCATCGACGGAGGCTTCAGGCATAAACCGTTCAAAACTAGATACTACATTGGTAAGCAATGCTAAAACGAGCGGAGATTTACAGATAAAATCATCGTTCTCAGTTTTGATGCGGTATGTATAGTCTTTAGTGGTGAATAATGCTTGGCCTGCGCGCAAGAAGTAGGCAAGAGGGCCAAGTATGCTTTTCTCCTTTGGAGTAACCTCTTCTACTACTTTAGGGATAACACCTGCTGCGATGTTATTACAAAAATATTTGTCGTTGCAGCGGCCTATATCAATTGTTCTCGTTTCATTGATGTCGATGCGTTTGATCGCTTGTGATGGATTTTGGTGAATCCCAAGTGCACGAGACATATCGTTAACAGTACCAACTGGGATAAAGCCAAAGGTAGATTTGAATCCCCCTTGAGCAATACCATTAACAGTTTCGTTAACAGTACCATCACCACCCATGCAAAATACTGCATCGAACCCGCGTTCGCAAGCATCTTTAGCAAAACGTGTCGCATCGCCTTCACCGGTGGTGAATTTGACCTCAATCGTTTCGAATAAGGTGCTCAATTTCCATTGTAAGTCGAGGGCATACCGGCGTGCCGCCCCGCCCCCTGATACAGGATTGATGATAACCAAACAACGGCTCATAGTGTACTTCCTTACTTTCAAAAATGAGATATAGCTAGTGTCTATTGTTAGATTGCTAGATTGACAATTTTAGATATGAGTTTTATAATTATTTTGTATACACTGTATTAAATATTGTGTGCGACATATTCTATAAAAATATGTCGTATAATATATTATTATACTCATTTTAGCCGTTCTTTGAAAGTGTGAAAGATAGGACGAGTATTAAGTTTTGGGAGATAGTTATGGGAAGACCAGATTCTAAAGATAGATACAATTTGTCCGCAGTGGACTCTATTGAAAGATTGCCACTTAGCGAACAAGTATATTTAACATTAAAAACAGCGATTTTAACAGGCGAATTGATGCCTCAAGAAAAGCTAAACGAAGTAAAAATTGCAGAACAGTTACAAGTGAGTGCTACACCTGTACGTGAAGCATTCCGTAAATTGGCTAAAGATAACCTCGTAGTTATCGTTCCTTGGAAAGGTGTTACTGTAAAAGCAGACACTCCAGAGGAAATCATTGCCTTATATCAAGTGCGCGAAGTAATGGAAGGTCTTGGTGCAAGACTGTGTGCACGTCATGCTACAGACGAACAAATTAAAGAATTGCGAGATATTTGTAAAGAAATGCATGAAATAGAAGATGCTACAGAACGCGTTGAGGTTAACAGCCGTTTCCACACAATGATCGCGCATTACTCTGGTAATGAACGCATTGTAGACTACTTGGCAAGCTTCCGTGAACGCGTTAATCGGGACATGTACATCAGCTCCTTCAATGCTGTTCGTACACATGATTGCGACGATGAACATGATCAAATCGTAGATGCTATCGAACGTCATGACGAAGCAGCGGCAGAGGCGGCTATGCGTCAGCACATCAATAATGCATTTATCTTCAAAAAAGCAAATGCTGAAGTGCAACACAAAAAACTTAACGAAGTATAATGTCTAACGTGCTCATAGGCATAATGACATAAAAGGCTCCGCCCATGGCGGAGCTTTTTTAGCTGATAAACTAGTTGATCTAAGATAACTAATTAACTTGAGTCTTTTGGCGTAAGTGGTTAACGGTTTGGTTTTTGGTATGGTTTAGAAATTCTAACCGCTTATAATGAGATGTTAGGTGCGCATTGCAGTTTTTATAGTCAACGATGCGCAGCCGCACTAGTTGTGCTACGTCGATTTGAAAGGCTTGAGCGATTTTAAATAAAATCTCTAAGGACATGCCAGAAATGCCCGTGCCACACTCTAGTTTGCTTAAATAACTACGGCTGATGCCAATGTGGTGGGCTAACTCATGTTGAGACATATTTAGAGATACGCGGATATTGGCGATTTTATGGCCTAAACATACGTATTGATGTTGTAAAAATGGATCTTCGTACGCATTAATCCGCAGTTGGGTCAATGGTGCTGTTGAGGGGTTCATAGGGACTCCTTCCTTTTCCCGACTCTCTAAATATAGTATACTGAGACTGTTGGCGATTGACTAATATAGAAAACTAGATAATTATCGGTTATTACAGATAATTACACGAATTGTGAAAGTCTTACTACCTATATACTTTGGTGCTGAAATTAAAGCAGGTAGTATATTGTTATAAATAGAGGAGGCTTTATGGAAAAATACATAGCCGTTGCCCTCGGTGGAGCTATCGGAGCTTTATGTCGTATGGCTCTTGGCGAATGGGTGATGACAAAGGTCAGCTCCTTTCCTTATGGTACAGTCGTAGTTAACCTTATCGGGTGCCTCATCATCGGCCTCGTGTTGGGCCTCTACATGCAAAAGCCAGATTTACCACAATGGGCCAGATTCTTCCTCGTTGTTGGTGGCCTTGGAGCTTTCACTACATTTTCTACCTTTGCCTTTGAAATGCTGCAACTCATGATGGCTGAGTCCTATGTACAAGCCTTATTCTATGGCGTTCTACAAGTTGTAGGCGGGTTAATTCTTTGCTGGATTGGTGTATTATTGGCGCGTATATTCTGTGCTATCTAATCTAAGCGAATAAGGTGACTTGAGTTACAGCGTAAATACACCGATTTTTATATGATTGTTTAGTAAGAGATTTAGATAGAATACAAGATAGAATTCCAGATTATAGAGGGACATATTATGAAATCTATTAGAACACAAGATGCCGTAGGGCATGCATTATTACACGATTTAGTTCGCATCGTTATCGGCGAGGTGAAAGATACGCCGTTCCGCCGTGGTCATGTTATTACAGAAGAGGATATTCCTAAATTATTAGACCTTGGCAAAGAGCATATCTTCGTTATGGAACCTGAAGATGAAGGCTTCTTGCACGAAGAGGACGTAGCTCGCGCTTTGTATCGTATGGCCGGCGGCGAAAATATGCACGAAGGCCCAATGGCACAAGGTAAAATTGAAGCCATTGCAGACGTAGATGGCTTATTCAAGGTCGATGTAGAACGATTACATGCTATCAACAGCATTGGTGAGCTTACTATTGTAACGAGATTTAATAATACACCTGTGAAAGCAGGCGATAAATTAGCAGGTATGCGTTGTATTCCTTTATTATTAGAGGAGCAACAAGTAGAGGATGCTAAGAAAATTGCTAATGGGGAACCTTTACTTCATGTAAAACCATTCGTGCGCAAAACAATGGGCATCGTTACTACCGGTTCTGAAGTATTTGAAGGTCGTATTAAAGATGCTTTCACCCCTATTATTGAAGAACGTTGTGCAGAATTTGGGGTCACAAAAGTGGCTCATGAAATCGTAACGGACAATACGGACGATATCGTGGCGGCTATCGACAAGGTAAAAGCAGCTGGCGCCGACATTATTTTCTGTACAGGCGGCATGAGCGTTGATCCTGACGATTTAACACCGGGCGCCATTAAACGCTATGCAGATCGTGTAGTGACATACGGATTACCTGTGTTGCCAGGTTCCATGGTTTGTATTGCGTACTGTGCTGATGGTACACCGATTCTTGGCGTTCCAGGTGGCGTCTTGTTCAGCAAACCAACGGCCTTTGATGAAATCTTGCCACGCCTTGTAGCAGATGATGAAATCACAAAAGAAGACTGCATTCGCATGGGTCATGGTGGCTTCTTAGGATAACCCTTTTGTCTATACAATGAGTCAAAGTTTTACTATACAATGAATCAAAGTTTTACTGTACAATGGATCAAAGTTTTATTATACAATGGGTGAATAGCTAATTGTAAAATCTTAAAATCATATAAGCCTATGTAAAAAAGCGGGTAGATTGGATCTACCCGCTTTGTGATATTCAAGCTGTTATATTTTATTAAAATGATTTTTTTCCCAGCGTAGGATGGCTACAGCGTTTTAGTGTTAGCGTATCATTAAAATGATTTTTTCCCCAATGTAGGATGGCTACAGCGTTTTAGTGTTAGGGTATCGATCATGTGGACCGCTTCGTCCAAGGTGATATCTTCACGCTTTGTCGGTGTTTCGAGGACCGCCAAAGGATGGTCTGTGCCTACTTCACCAGAGGGCAAGTAAATATATTCTTGGTTAATAGTATCGCCAAAGATATAGCCCGCTTGTAAATGCTCTTTATGAATGCGACTCATAGTCTCTCCTTAGATGATTTGTTTTAGTGTAAAGTCTAGATAGTCTGCAGATACTAGCTCTAGTTTGGTGGTGCCAAATTCCTTTGGAATGCGCTTAAAGGAAATTTGATCGTGTAAATGGCCAAAGATACAAATATCCACTTTGTATTGCTCCATAAGGTCCGTAAAGCCAGAAGGGGCGTTGGACTCGTTAAATGGAGGATAGTGCAATAATAACAGTTTTGTTACTGGTATGTTGTGTATATCTATTGTTAAGGGCTTTGATGTTTCAGAACCTGTTGTTTCCATCTTTGTGTTAGCTGTGAGCTGTTGTATAAGTGTTTCCACAGCCGTATCCATTTCTTGTAGTGCTGCTTCGGTGCGCATCAATTCTCTTTCGTAAATCGATTGGTCCGTTTCTGGTGAGAAATGGGAGTCACCAGGGCAGAGATAGGCACGGGTTCCACCAAAAGCGATGATGCGAGGGCCTTCTTCTGTTTGAATGAGTTCTGCTGTGCCATGACCTTGTAAAAAGGTAATAGCATCACCCATAAGGTTTCGCATCTTGTTTACGGAGGCCCACCAGTAGTCATGGTTACCGCGAATCATATATTTTTTACCGGCCATAGATGCGATTTCTTGTAAATCGCAAGCCGCTTCGTCGAGGCGTAGGGCCCAGCTCATATCGCCTACGAGAAAGACAATATCATCATCTGTTACATTATTAGCCCAATGCTCTTTGATACGGGCCCAGTGATTATCCCAGTGGGGACCAAAAATATCCATCGGCTTTGTAGGAGGATTGCCAGATAGATGGAGGTCGCCGATGGCAAATACTTTCATAAAAATCCTTTCAATTATCTATGAAAAAATCATAGGTGTTCAAAATTTATGTAATCTACATTACGTATGTTCAAAATATATTTATATGAGACTCGTTAGTAGCTTATAACTATTTAGTAGGCTGTAAATAGGACGCAATATCGCGCGTGATTTTAGCAGCCCGTTCTTCGTCACAGGTTTGGGGAATTTTATAGCCCACGTAGAGAGGCGTCGTTACATAACGAGCCACTACCTTGATATAGTCATAGCCGTCTTCGAGATTATAGAAGAAATAATTGTAGGACTGGCTAAGGTTAGAAAGGGTGTGCAACACATAGCGCAAAACTTGTTGTAATCGAATGGCTACAGGACGAACTGGCGTATCCGGTTTGAAGCGAATATTGTACTCAAAGAACCCAATTATGGGATGTGTAGACAAGGTAATGCGTACGTGCTGATCCTCGTGTAAGAGCCAGCCTTCCATGTTTTGCGCCGTAATATCTTTGTGGTAATCGTAATTTTCTAGGCCGATGATTTGGCTGTGTGGATGGCGAATGGAGCCGCCAGACATATAGCCATGGTTTTTAAAGAACAGTACGGATTTAAACTCCTTGCGCTGACGAGTTTCACGCCACTTATCGAGGCCGAATTGAAGGATGTGTGCCGCTTCATCAGCAGGTAAGGTAGAAAACTCGCCTTCATCGGTTTCTGTTTCGATGATAACAGTAGGCCAAGTTTTTTCTAGTACAGGGTATTTGTTCATAAGCCAAATAATATGGCCCGATGTATCTAGGATATCCGTTAACTTTGAACGGTCACAGAAGGGGCAACGCACTTGTTCATCGCGAATATTGACGGGTTTTGTGCGCCCTAATTCAATATTAAATCTAAGTGGTTTGTTCATCATGTGCCTCCTTCCATGCACGAAAATCTATCCTCTTAATGATACCACAACTAGCGCATTCGTACATGAAATAATGGTATAATAATATAGTGTTATTTTAACGATTAAGGAGGCCCTATGAAACCGACGACGCTCGTATTTCCTATTGATGAACAAAATCGTATATTACTAGGTCGTAAGAAACGTGGTTTTGGGGCCGATAAATATAATGGATTTGGTGGTAAATTAGACGATGGTGAAAGCTTCCGCCACTGTGCTATTCGCGAACTGTTTGAGGAATCTGGCCTTCAAGGGCGCCCCGAAGATTTAGAATGTGTGGCTGCTTTTGATTTTCAGTTCCCTTTTGATGAAAGCTTAACGCACGTGGGTTACGTCTATTTCTTGCGAACTTTCACAGGCAATGTAGAGGAAACGGACGAAATGGAGCCTCATTGGCTGGAACCAGATCAAATTCCCTACGACCGCATGTGGGATGGTGATCGTCAATGGTTGCCAATGCTGTTAGAAGGAAAGAAGTTAAAAGGCCCTATTGTGTTTGACCGAGATAACAGTACGGTAGATAAAATGGATCTAACCACTGTGGATACCGTTCTTGAAAGCGAACACTTGGCGCGCATTGATCTGTATATTAATGGATGAGTTGGACCTTATTGGCTAACATATATGTAATATATGGACAAGCCTTAGGCTATATCTATTAATTATTAAACTATTAGCTTATATCAAGATAAGGCTAGTGGTTATTAAAGTACAAAAAAAGGGCTATGTAGTTACGAAAGTGGTACTAGAGTCCTAAATTTATAATATTTTGAGG
>ERZ773246.824-NODE-824-length-12201-cov-3.52775_pt1 | contig 12201 bp, 16 predicted proteins | sample MGYA00580519_ERZ773246 | MGnify/ENA primary metagenome ERZ773246 (study PRJEB29015, sample SAMEA2738153) | human oral metagenome | biome: human oral; feature: human-associated habitat; material: saliva | place: China | collected 2246 ...
TTCCATTATCTGCCAAATTTTGATATTTTTGGCTGACCGTCTAGGACATAGCCATAAACGGATTTTTTATCGATCTTGAAAGGGAGAGTTAAGCGACTTGTTTTTATGGTGTCATCTGCTCCCTTGGTAGTCACTACAAAAGTTACTGAAATAGTATCTTTTGTGACTTTCTGCTTTTCATAGATGGTTGACTGTAGCTGTTCTGACTTGACTTCTACTCCTTCCGATTTCATCTTCTTACTCAGAAAATTTGTTATGTTTTCTTGATTTCCTGAGTAGTAGTTCGCAATGAAGAAGCGTCCTACTGCTTCCACCTGCCCCTGGGCTTCTTCATCGGCTAGCCGTTTCTCCAGTTGATTTATCTGCCTTGTCAGCTTTTGATTACTGATTGCTATTTGAGCCGGTGATATAGCAAGAGCGCCAATAGATAAGCCCAGTGCTCCAATAGCAAAAATTTTCCAAATTAAGCCAATAGATTTTTGTTTTTCTTTTGGTTGAGGGGCAATTTTTTTATTATTCACTTTTGGTTGCTGCTCAACTTTTTGGGGTTCAACAGGAATAGTCGGCTGAATTATTTTAGCCGGTTCTTGGGGAACCTGAAAAGAGTTATTGCTAGATGGAGGTGCTGACATTGGCTTTGTAGGCTCTTGTTTCAGCTCTTTTTTGGGTTCTTCCTGGAAAGGAACCGTCTGCGACTTGTTACGTTGAAGCAAAGAAAAGCCTTTTTTCTCTCGCTTTAGTCCAAAGCCGGCTAGAGCTTCTTCTACTATCGCCTGCAAAGGAAGCATCAAATTCATCGTGTCTAGGATAGAGCCATCTTCAGCGACCTGCTCCAGAAATAACATGAAGGACTCTCTTCTGTCTTCTGCCCAGACAGACTTTTCATTGACATTGGCCAGGAGTTCATCCCGATTGGTGTATGTTTCTTGTTTTCTAGTCTGAATATTAGTGAGTCGGAACATGAGCATCACCGCCATTCTCAGCATTAGCAGCCTTGACTTGTGCAAATTGTTCAAACTCTTCTCTTGTTCTATTGGACTCGGCCATCAAAGCGAGAATATACTCAGCATCTGTAGCCTTTTGCTGCTTCAGCAAGTCTTTCTCTTTTTCAGCAAGTTGAGCCTTTTGACTCTTGATTTTTGCTAAATCCTTTTCTAGCTTCTCCAATTTTGCTTTCAGTTGTTGTGATTTTCTAGTGACCATTCTTTCTCTCCTTTTCGGTTTCTAGTTGCTTGAGCTGCTTGATGCAGTCGTTGTAGTTTCTTCTTCTGGATGGCTTGTTTCTGACTGAGAGGCTATCCCAGTAGAAGAAGGCAACTCCATTAGAGCCATTGTTTCAATTTTACTGATTTTGAATTTTCCATTATCTTCAGAGTAGCTCAGTTTTAAGACAGTTTCGTTTTGAACGTCTTTAACAGCTGAGTCATAGTTCTTCTTCTCGTCTAGTAACGTGTTAGTGTAACGTACTTGAGCAAGCACCTGATGATTTTTTTCATCGATATAGATTTCTGAACCTTGATATTCAAAATCTACGACAAAGCCTTTATAAGTCTGATTTTGAGGTTCATTTTCTTTAGCGACTTCCTGGGAATACATGCCTTCTGTCATGTATTCCTTGTAGCGCTTGCGGTTTTCCCCTAGATCCTTTTTTGTGTAATAGTTGAGCAGAAATTCCTCAACATCTTTCTGTTTCACATTAAAAGAACTGCTGGCAACGGTTGTTTTTTGCTTTGGCTTTTCTTGTGTCTTGGTCTTAGTGGAACCTTGACCGGCTGAAAAACCGATTAAGGCTGCCAGAATGACTAGTAAAATCCAACCAACGACTTTCAAAATCTTAATTTTTTTAAGGTCTAGCAATGATTTCACTCCTCCGTATTCATTTCTTCCAGGTTGATCACTCCTGGAGCATAGTCATCTGTTTGCTGGCCAGCTTCCCCAACCGGATTCAGATTGACTATCTCAATCTTATTGATCAGCTGCTTTCCGTCTACGACCTTATAAGTCAGTTTCAGGCTGTAGCTATTGGTTGTTCGGACTGTCTTCTGCTGGTCTTCCTCCCGTTTCTTCTGGCTCACTCTATCATAATCATAGGTCACAGTCGCAAAGACAACCGGTTCCTCCGTACCTACATAGATTTTAGCTGACTTGTAGCGGAAATTTTGCATGAGGGATGTTCGGACTTTAAAGCCTGGCTCCTCTTCATTAGCCATCTCTTCCTGATAGGCTTGTTCTGTCAGGTAAGGCCGGTAGTCCTTACGGTTTGACCCTACTTTGTTTTTGGTAAAGTAGGTTTTTAGAAAATCCGTGATCTGACGGCTGGCAACCTGGGTGCTGCTATCTGTTGAGCTTTTATTCTGGCCGCCTTGCCAGAAGAACATCAGGAGGAGAATCAGAATGATGCCGCCTCCTAATCCTATGAGTTTGAAGATTTTGACCTTTCTTTCGTCAATCATGTGTACTCCTTTTATTGTTTAACTTTGATTTGTTGGCTTTGTACTAGTGCGGGGCCACCTGTAATGAGGAAAGATGGATCCGGACTAGCCGCTGTACCAATCGCTGGAGTCGGGCTAATTTCTAGATGAACGTGATAGATTGTTGTAGCACCTGAATTTCCCAATAGAGCTATTTGTTGGCCAGCTTTGACCTCGGTACCAGGAGCAAGATTTGGCTGCTCCTTCAAATGACCGTAATATAAATACTGATCAGTTCCTTCTGGAATAATGGTGATTTGATATCCACCGACAGCAGAGAAACCAGTATTATATACTTTACCATTGGTAATTGAATAAACTGGCACATCTGCAGGCAATGCAGCAGTTCCGTATTGGACGTTTACTGGTGCCAGGTCTACTCCGGTATGCTTCCCACCGGACGGGCCATAAAGGCCACCACCGGCCCCAGAAGACCAAGGAGTGTAGCCGTAAGGCTGCATGACCCAATAGTCCTGGTTGAAGATAGGGGCATATTTGCCGTTTGGCTTAATAAAGGAAGCTCCTCCGCTACCACCGCCATTTTCCAAATAAGAAAGAACTTGCTTAGCGCTGTCCTGTCTCTGTAGTAATTTATCTCCAGGATTTCCTTCCCAATTTACAAGGAATTCTTTTGTTAAATTGGAAACATCATCATTACTCTCGCTGATACGATTGACTATCTCAATGTAATAAGGGCTATCACCCTTGAACATAAATTCGATTTGCAGCTCTAAGTCATACCATTTTTTGTTTTTACTCTTTGCATAATCAAGTAACATGGTATGACGGAGAGAACCGTCTTCAGTGTCCGTCCACTGGCCAAGTCCAAGCCCTCGATGAACGATATTTCTATATCGGCCATTATAGATAGCTGGCCCGTTTAAAGAAAGCCAATTAGGATCATCCCAAGAATTTGCAGAAGATCCAATAGGGGGATTTAGATAATCTCCCTCAGCTCTTTTGGCTGTAATGTTACTTTCTGTCAGAAAGTTACCCATAATAGCGGATGCAGCTTTTTTTGTAATATTGGACTTGTATTTCTTCAGGAGTTTGTAGGTTTGTTGCACTCGTTGAGCAACATCCCCTGAAAATTCAATGTTCGTTAGAACCGACGTTGTCTGTGTATAGCTGGCATTTGGAAGATAAAAGCCTGGATTGACATAGACCCATTCTTTTTTCTTCCGATCCTTTAGTTTCTTATAAAAGACCTCTTGGCCATCTTCCGAACCAACCGCTCCGATTTCATCCCCAGGCAGAACTTTATCACCGGATTTAAAGCGGGCTTTATCTACTTTTTTGTAGGTGAATTCCCGCTTTTTATCCTTGATGATAAAGTCTCCGTCTTTGATTTCTACTGTACCTGGCATGGTTGCGTATATTGGAGAACCTTTAGAAGCCTGTAAGACAGAACCCTCATAAAGTTTATCCTTACTTTCGTAACCAAAGCGCTTTGTGATAGTGACTCCTTCGACAGTTTCGTCAGATGTTTCCTTCGAGAACGGATGCTCTAAGTCATTATAGTTAATGTAAAAGCCAACTTGTTTAGCTTGCTCAACTACTTCCCCAAATTCTTCCTGATCCTTTTTAGAAAGTTTGATATAGTCATGCTTGCTGGATTTAGTCAATTCTTCCATTGTTTGGAGATTGTCCTTATCTCCATTCATTTCATTCCAAATATCCGTCAGCAAGTCTCGATAAGGTTTATCAAACTCTAGCATCCCTTTCTTTTTGTTATAGGGCTTATCCAGTTTATAATCACTGTATTTATAGCCCATAAACATCATGACCGAGTCTATATCGCTCCAGTAATCAACTTCATCAGTTGACTTTTCCCTATCGAGTTTACTGAGGTGCGTCCAGGCATCCGTCAGGTCAAACTCATTCTGTGAGACCGTAGAGCTTCCACCTCCAAATAATGCTCCTAAAAGGACAATAGCTAGCAAGGCTAAAAATATAATCAGATAGGCTTTAGCCGATAAAGGATTTTTGAGAACCGCAAGAATTGGCTTACTAAATTTAGCAAATACCTTCCGAGTTGCTTTGGCTGCTTTTCCGAATTTTGATGTTCTTAGCCTTGCACGTAAGCGCTTGTATTTATTTCTAAACTTGGTTTCCCAGCGATTAGCAACTGGGGTGCGAGTGAAACTACGACCACGGACTAGGTTATAAGTCCGATTGCTAGCTCCATAAACTGCTCTAGTCGTCCTTTTCCCAATTTTCAAAGTATATCGGCCAGCTTTCTTAGCTTGTCTTACTTCTGCATGTGTACGACGGATTGTGCGACGTGCGGAAGCTACATCTTCCAAAATATTGTTATCCGAAAATACATCATCTATAAATTGAGAAGCCTGTTGATGCACTAAATGGCCAGCTTTTTGAAAATTGCTGCCGCCATTTCTTTCTATTGCTCGCTTCTTCTTATCTTTAGCAACTTGTTTCTTTTCTTTTAAGACTTTGAGTTCGCCTTTTGCCACCGCATTTCTAGCTTCCGCCTTTCTAGTGACGTAATGCTTTTCTGCAGCGGTTTGCGGATTGAGAAGCTCTCTTTCTCTTTTATTGGCTGCCTGATAAGAGGCTTTCGTTGTCTTAATCTGAGAATTGATTTCTCTATATTCCGCTTTGGCTTCTCTCACTTCTCGTCTTGATTTTCTTGACAACGTTTCACCTCCTATTAAGCATCTGTTGCAATCAATTCAAATAATCGAGTGTTTTTTGGTATTGGGTTTTCAAACGGTACTACCACTTGACCAGCCACAATCAAGCCCGTTCCCTTGGCTTTTGGTTTCTCGATATACCGAGTCAAGGTTGGGGTAAGGGTTATGGCTCTTGATAAAGCCAGCAAATCTGATTTCTTATGTTTTAGTAAAATCATAAATTCACTGTTGGAAACTAACTTCCGCCCTTCTTCTTTGTTCATCAGGGTTTCAATATTTTGGGTAATTGCTGTTGCGATTGCCCCATATTTCCGTACCCGAGAATACAATTCAGTAAAGAAGATAGCTTGAGCTTCTTCCTTGAAGTACAGTTGTACTTCGTCAAAGTAAATGCGAGTAGTCAGTTTTCCTTGAGAGGCGACAACCTGGTTCCAGATATAGTCCTGAATAACCATCATCGCAAAAGGTTTTAACTTACCAGTCAACCGCTTCAGGTTAAAGATAACAAAACGGTCAGTAATATCGACATTGGTTTCATGAGCAAAGATATTCTGTGAGCCTTTCGCATAGATTTCAGATTTAAGAGCTAATTCTTTAGCCTCTGGTTCTTCCTGCTCTTCCAAAATATCGTGCCAATCTTTCAGGGTTGGAGTCCGATCACTCTTTTCAAATCGACGATAAGTCTCCCTGGTAACACGATCAATGATTGTGTACTCAACATCCCCAACCTCGTCCAGAATAGACTCAAATAGTCCCATAAGAAGATTTGACTTGTCACCGATTGGGTCATTGTCTTCATCCTTGAGTTGGCTTACATCCGGTAAATCAAGTAAATTAAGGTGAGACTTGGAGCCGATGAAAATATCCACTAGCTGCGCCCCAAATTCTCGACCAATATCAGAGTATTCATCATCCGGGTCAACAATGGTAATTCTGTCTTCTGGGTTCTTGAGATAAGTTGGGATAATCTCCATACTCTTGACCGTTACAGATTTTCCAGAACCAGAAGAACCAAGTACAACTCCCGAACCAGTATTCAAGTCTGCTTTCCGATCAACCGTGATAACATTGTTTGAAAGCTGATTTTGGCCGTAATACAAGGCACGGTCACTATCTGATTTCAAATCAACGTTAGTAAAAGGCACTTGGGTTGCCAGGTTAGCTGTCGTCATATCACGGATAAAACGACGTTTCACATTTAAGAATGTATGGCCGATAGGAAGAATGGTATTCAGCCCCTCTTCCTGGTAGTAGAAACACTCTTGAAAGTCAACCCCAACCTTACGAGCAGCAGTCAAAACCTTATCAGTTATATTGGCTAATTCATCTTCATCTTTAGCCTTGAAATAAAGAGCAATCAGCCCTGAAAAAGCTTTTTGATCGTTGTCGTCAATTTCTTCTTTCCAGCGTTTGGTAGACTCAGAAATTTCCTTTGCTCGACCACTGACTGCCAGCTCCTGGTCTACTCCTTCTTGCGCACCAGAACGTTGAGCCTTAATCATTTCAGTCTTGATAGTGGTGTCAGCATTGTTAATCTTCTTCAAGAACTCTGCTGGTTCATAAGGCGCAGCCTGAACCGTAATTGCCAATTCCTCTCCAATATCCGTCAAATTTTTAATCATCCGATCGGTGAGAAAAGTTGGAAAGTTTCGAGCATACATAACCTTAGCTACTCCATCATTGATCCGGAAACGATTTTCTAAGAAATGCAGTCGGTTAGGAGCAATAAAGTCCTTACTATGCAAATCAGAAAGAGCAATATCCCGGTAAGTGTAAGGGAGTCTGTGTTTACCAAGCAGCAACTCCGCAAAGACATCCAAGCGCTCTTTTCCGTCTAGTTCTTGAAAACCAATATCCATCTGAGCATACTGATTTTCAAGCGAACTGCCAATTTCTTTCAAATTGGCATCCGCCTGCTCCCGATTATAGGCTTCTGTTCCAATCGTGACATATTTCTCAACCTGAAAATTCTTTGAGTCACTAGAAAAACGGCTCTCAATCATATCGTTGTATTCTTTTCGGAAGTTGTCAAAACCATCCCCAACCTCTTCATACTTGATCCGCTCGACTGTGTTATCTTCAATTTTCCGATTGATAACCAGAAGCTGAAAGGTTGTTCCTGAGTCCAAAGAATTGAGTGCTTCGGCATGAGTATCTATCACATCGATTTTCTCTTCCTGATTAGCCGATAAATAGGCTACGTCACCCAGGCGATAGGTTCTAGACCATTTATCTTTAGCGACGTGCAATAGTCCGTTTTCATACAGGCTATTATACTTGATAGTATTCTGTGTAGATGCCTTCAGTGTCCGTCTTAGACGATTGCGACGTTCCTTTTCAGCTTTCGTCAAATTCTTTGACTTTCCTCCAAAGTTTAAAATCATCTTTTGTAAACTCCTCTCTTTCCTCAAATTCTGTTAAATAGCCCCTTTTTTGGACTTTTAAATTAAACATCACTCTATCCTTAACGAGTTCATCAAAGCCTAGCCCATAAATTACAAAAGGCGGGGCAACGATAAAAGCCGTTAGGTACATTAAAATATCCGAGAGTCCCATCAGTGAAATGGTGATTGTAATAGCCGAAACTAGCACAATCCCCAACACCAAGATTAGAATTCGTTTGGTCATTCCAAACGCTATCGGGCGTTCATAATCATCAAACGTTTTTATAAATTCACTCCCTAGTTTATTGTTCATTCTGCCTCCTTCTAGCCAATTAAAAAACACCTTGCCTTGCAAAGTGTTAGTTCAACCTATTCAATTCAGTTTTATTCTCTGATTTTGCTAATGGTAGCCATAATAGCTCCGATAAAAGAAATAAGTAAAATAGCTAATACTGACCAACCAGTCTCAAATGGATTTCCTCCTTCAACGACATTCAAGATAAAGACTCTATAAGCAAAATAAGCAAATATCCAGAAGAGAGATAATCCAAGAAACATAACTACCCAATTCAACAGAACATTTAGGATAAAGAATGGGGTCGCAATCAGAAATCCAAACACCATGACAATGATGTTGAATGCAATATCAAAAAAAGTACCAATCTTAGACCAAATGGATGGCTTATACTTCTTCGTCTTTGATGGTTGGAATGGTACAGTAGCTGGCTCTTCTTTGGGAAAAGATAATTTGAAATGACTGCCTTCTCGCCTGATTTGATACTTCATTTCTGCCATGACCTCACCTCCTAATATATTAGAATTATTTTACCATATTTTTTATGATTTTTACATAGCATTTAAGAGTGTTTTCGCTTGTTTTTGACTACCAAAGAGACACATGATGTAAACAACGCTTTTACCAATAGAAGCAAAAGCAGTTACCCAATCGCCCTTACCTGCCTTAAACATATCATCTGAAACTAAAGCTGGATAAAGTTTAATAACAATGACCAACAACAATCCTTGAAAAGCATAAGCTGCAAAGAGCTTTAGAAAATTAATAGTGATATTTCTTGTCTTTTCTGACATGAATAAAGCTGTCAAAATTGGTGCCACAGCCTTGAGAATATACATCTGGAAAAATCTTAGAAAGGCAATAATTCCAGCACAAACGTTCCCAACAAAATCGGTTGCTGAACCAACTAAGCCAACTATTTGTTTCATGATCCAGCCGCTCACTCCTGAAGTATCTACATCAGATTTGAAACCTGTCTTTGGCAGGACACTGTTGACCAAGGTAATGCCTTTATTGAAAAAGTAAACTATAACATCGAAAATTTCTGAACTGTAATAAACCAACATAAAGGCTAGAATATAGCCCAAGGCTACCTCCATCCAAAGCTGTATGGTTAAACTCCCTCCCTCTTGACCTAATCTTCTATTCCAGGACATCATGTCAAAAAGAAAGAAAGTTAAAATAATGACTGCTGCAATAGGCAACAAGGCATTATTGATTTTGTCCGCATACTGATTAACGGTTGAACTATAGCTAGCTAGAGATTTACTAATGCTATCCATTCCCTCTAGCTCCTTTCACTACTTATTTTGGAATTGAATTGAGCGCTGTAATGATTGCTTGGCAGACTGAAACTGCAATTACACCAACAGCACCACCATTGATCATTGAATTTGCGCCTTTTTCCTGACGCATAGAGTCATTATTGTTTCGTCCTCCGAAAAATTCAATAACACCAACTAACACCCAGACCAAACCTGTAATACCTACAATGATCTGTAACATTTGAAATACTTTAACTGCCGTTTCCATTTATTTCATTCCTCTTTTCTATCTTCTGTTAGATTTAATTGTTGTAACACTTTCCCCAGGACAATCATTTCATCCTCAAAAAGTGTGACTCCTTTGCCAACTCGTGAATAATCGTCCTTCCAGGATCGAATATCATATCTTGGAACTGTATCGTTCCAAGATACTTTATTTAGTTCTTTTCGCCAGCCTTTTTCAGTAGTTGATAGCGTTGCTATATGCTCAACCACTTTAAAATGAACTGGCTCATTATTATCTTTTCTGGGGTGACGGTTGGACTGGTTCTGTTCCTGAGGTTTTTCAAAACTCCAATCATTTCCGTCTTTCCAATCCGTCATGTAGTTCCTCCTGTTTTTCTTCTAGTTCGGTGATAACCTGTTCCGGTCAGTCTCAATACGCTGGTCGTTCCAAATCGACATCTTCTTGCAATTAAAATATTATTTCTGGTAATTGTGCGAATTGCAGAAAAAATGTCTTTATACTCGACTTTCAACTCAACGACTGTAGACTTTCCGGCAACGTAGCCACGTCTTGAAATGGTTCCATACTTTGGCTTTAAAACCAAAATCTCACCAGTTTCCAGATAGGCAGAGGCTCCACCTTCACGTCCTAACTGTTTTAAATCTCTGATGCAGACTTCATTGTCTGCAAGGTCTTTAAATTTATTCATTCTTTTTCTCCTTCTCGAATAAATTTAGGTTAATTTACACCCATGCTGTATAACCCTAAAGGTTATATCCGTACTTCCTGCGCACCGTTTATGGTTGTAACGGCAAACCTGCAAAAATGCAATATGTGACTGAGGCCAGAGTCTGGCTTTACACTCCGCCCCCTATTTTGTATCTCATAGTCACGCTGTATCAGGGCAGAGGATATATGCAGTTGTCAAAGTGCTTCAGCAGTTTATTGACTTGCTGAGGTCAGGGAATCTAATCATTACACAAGGCCATACTTCATAAAGTTATAGACTGTGGCAAAAATAACAAATGCTATGAGTAGAGAAGTTACAGTCTCTACAAATTCTTTTCTTTTTTGCTTTTCGCCTGGAGTATCAGACGGCAGCAAAGTAAAGGAAAGCACGACAACCGCTAGTATGCCCGCTATAGCAAGGAATGCTGCTTCAAAATGTTCCATAGAGTATAAAATAGCAGCAAACAAAGCTGGGCCAGCTGTAAAACCAAGAACATAGTCTAACCTTTTATGAAAAAACTTAAATATTTTCATCATGCTGCACCTCGTTTCTCATATAGCGGCTAATAAGGCCTTAAACCAGAGCGAAATTACTTTAGTCACTTTGGTAATCAACAATATTTCTAAACAGAATAGACCGATAATCACTACCCATAAAGACAGAGACTGCCTAGTCTGGGCGAGCTTAATCAACCATAGGTAAAAAGGAATGCTGCTAATCATCAAAGCAAAGTCAGCTGTTATCCGAAATATATCAATAACAAACTCTCGCCGTGGGACAGATTTTTCTTTGTCCATATCCTCACCCTCCATACTTTAATTCAGCTTTTCTATGAGCTGCTATTTTAGCTTCAAGCCTGCGTTCCTCATCTCAAAATAAGGTAATCAGTGTCATCACATCATCCTGTTCATATTCTATTTTTCTTACTGTCAATGTAGATGGCCCAGTTGAAGATAAGGAAAAGAAGGCCCAGAGTCAATGTTATAACAAGGTTAATATTCCAAAAACGTGCAGCTAACACGAGAGGCAGGAAATCTTGTATAGGCTTTGCTGGCGCATCAAGAAATAAAGCAACTGTATTCCAAATCAGCCAAAACAGACTGCCTACCGACATAGAAAATACTATGACTAACATTGTAAGTAGGGAGGTAGCAACAAAGAATAACGCAAGACCAGATAAAACTGATAAAACTGAGTTTTTTTCTTGCTTCTTTTGTTCCTCCTCAAAAGCATTTTTTACACTATCTCTTTCAAGAATGTTTCTACTTTTCATGACTGGCTTCTCCTTGTAATCACTCAAGCTGCTTCCTAGTATTGCTATTGTAGACTGCCAGCAAGCCGTTATAGACATATTCAGCAACCATTTCAGATGAACGTGCAAAGCGCATATTCTCTAGAGCATACTTGTAACGTTCCTCAAATGGCAGCATGATAACACTAATTACTGTTTCTGAGTAGTTATCTTCCAAAAGCTGAGCATAGACCAAATCACAGATATAATCTTTATCATATTGGGTAGCTTTATCAACTTTCCGGAAAAGGGAATTTGGATCTTTATTTTTTGAATTTTGAGTAGCCTTTTCCTCATCCTCCTCAGAAATAATTAATTCAGTATCATTTATATCAGTATCACTAATATCAGTATCGTTAGGGGATAAATCTGATACCGGGGTAGTATCAATTTGACACCCCCCTAGTGTTTTTTTGACACCCCCCTGGTCTAAATTTGACACCCCCCTGGTGTCAGATTTGAAATCACCTGATTTATCAGCATTTCTAGTAGGTGTATCATCTTGTAGTAGACCAAGGTAAATCCGGTTAGCAAGGTTTCCTGATTTACTAGTAGATTGTTGAATTTCACGAATTAAACCATATTCTGTAAGCTGCTTCTTAATTCTTAAAAGGGTAGATTTTGAACAATTTAGGATCTTCATTAGATTAGAGTTAGAATATACCAAATAGATATTTCCATCTTCATCAATCCAATTGTTCTTGAAAGATAAATCCAATCTGTCTTTCAGCATAGAATAAGCTACTTTGGAGTCTAATCTCATGTTCTCGTACAAAGGGCTTTCAAATAGAATTTTGGGCAATGCATAAAATCGTTCTGATGTTTGATAATGACTTGCACTAATAAATTTTATATCTCGCATTGATTAAACCTCCCTCAGTCTAA
>ERZ773246.831-NODE-831-length-12109-cov-58.4645_pt1 | contig 12109 bp, 10 predicted proteins | sample MGYA00580519_ERZ773246 | MGnify/ENA primary metagenome ERZ773246 (study PRJEB29015, sample SAMEA2738153) | human oral metagenome | biome: human oral; feature: human-associated habitat; material: saliva | place: China | collected 2246 ...
CGGTCGTTCATGTCGATAACGCGGCGCCACTCGATTGCGCGCGGGTCGATGCGCAACTCGTTGCCGTGGTGCAGGTGGTTGTCAATCATTGCGGCCAGCAGGTTGTGGGCCGCGGTCACGGCGTGGAAGTCGCCGGTCAGGTGCAGGTTCAGCTTCTCCATGGGGACAATCTGAGAGTAGCCACCACCTGCGGCGCCGCCCTTGATGCCGAAGGTCGGGCCCATTGCGGGCTGACGCAGAGCCAGCGCAGCCTTGCGGCCGGTCTGTGCGAAGCCCTGTGCGAGGGAGACGGAGGTCGCGGTCTTGCCCTCACCAAGCGGGGTCGGGGTCACCGCAGTCACCACAATGTACTTGGAGCCGCGCTTGCGGGCGGTCTCTGCGTTGGTGCTTTCGTCGAGCAGAACCTTGGCGACGTACTTGCCGTAGGGTTCGAGGCGATCTTCGCTGATGCCGCTCTCTGCTGCGATCTTGCTAATCGGCCACAGATCGGCAGCAAGCGCGATTTCGAGGTCGGAGGGGAAAGGCTTCTTCGTCATTGTCATCCTTCGAGTTGTACGAATCATGCTCTTTCATTCTATGTGTTAGCTCACGCATTTGTCCCTCACCTCGCCGTCCCGCGCATCAAGAAAGTGGTTTTTAACGAAAGTCATCCCCGCCTCCGGTACCCTACGCTCACATGGGGTGGGCAGGGTCGGATGCGGGGATGAGTAACGCGTACATGCCGGATTGCCGGTACAGGAACCGGCTCTACGACCAGCTATTACGGCATGGTCAGCAGCACCTTGGTGGCGGTGCGCTGGTCCATTGCCTCGTAGCCCTTAGCTGCTTCGTCGATGGGCAGGACCAGGTCGAAGACCTTACCGGGCTCAATTTCGCCCTTGTAAATCAGGTCGATGAGGGTCGGCAGGTACTTGCGCACGGGGGCGGGGCCACCCTCCAGGTGTACCTGCTTGCCGAAGAGAGCATCGGTACCGATGGAGCTATCGTGCGGCACGCCCACGAAGCCGATGTAGCCGCCGTGGCGTACGCAACCGAGAGCCTGGTCGAAGGACTGCTGGGTGCCGACAGCCTCCGCCACGCCGTGTGCGCCCACGCCGTCGGTGAGCTCCATGACCTTGGCGATGCCCTCTTCGCCGCGCTCCTCCACCACGTGGGTTGCGCCGAATTCCTTGGCGAGCGCCTGACGCTCGGGGTTGCGGGACATGATGATGATCTTCTCCGCGCCGAGCTGCTTAGCGCCGATAACTGCACTCAGGCCGACCGCGCCGTCGCCGACGACGACAATGGTCTTGCCGGGGGCTGCGCCGGCGGCGTCTGCCGCGTACCAGCCGGTGCCGAGCACGTCGGAGGCAGCCATGAGGTGCGGAATCTGCTCCGCGGTGGGTGCGGCGGGGGTCTTGACGAGGGTGCCGTCGGCGAAAGGCACGCGGGCATACTCTGCCTGGGTGCCGTTGGAGCGCATACCGATGAAGGCATCGCCCGCGGCAATTGCCTTCAGGCAGCGGGAGGGGTAGCCCGCGGTGCAGGTTTCGCATTCGCCGCAGGAGATGCAGAAGGAGCCGACGACGAAGTCGCCGGGGGCTACGGTGGTGACCTCAGAGCCGACCTCTACGACCTCGCCGATGTATTCGTGGCCCATGGCCTGGTGGTCGACGGGCTGTGCGCCGCGGTAGGGCCACAGGTCGGAGCCGCAGATGCAGGAAGCCGCGAGCTTGATGATGGCGTCGGTGGGTTCGAGCAGGGTCGGCTTGTCGACCTCGTTAACGACGACCTTACCGGGGGCTTCCATGACGACTGAACGCATGATGTTCCTTCCAGGATTTGGGGATAGTGGTTCCACAGTACGCCCCGCACCCCGATATATCAACAGTCTTTTATGCTACGGGGTGAAGAGTTTGTAGCGAGGTGCCCACAGCTGGAACCAGGGTGCCGCTCCCCCGCTTCCCTAGCGCTTGCCCACTGCATCCTGGCAGGTTAAATGGCCTGGTTAAACGGCGGAACCCCCGCGCATCCACAGTGGACACGCGGGGGTTCCGCTCGGTTTATCTCAGCCTGATATCTCACAGAGAGAAAGACACAACGAGAAAACTTCGAGAAGAGGGCTTAGAAGTCCCAGTCCTCAAACACCACCTCTAAAACTCTGCCCAGTAAAGGCTTTCACCTGATTTTAAAATATTTTGACCATAGTTACCCAAACAAAGCACCGGCAACCTTTTCGACGGCGTCTTGCTCCATCTCATCGAGCGCATGCTGATACCGCACCAGAATGGATGTGGAAGACTATCACATAATATCTACCGTCATCTACAGACTAACACCCATAGCAAGAAACACAGTTGCCGCGGTAGGCCTAGCACCATGCCCCTGCCCCTCTTCTATAACTTTGCGAGACGGTGAATTTGTTCCAACATTGCAAGTCTCATTGAGCATAACGAAGTCATCGCGGTCGACGGTAAAGGCTACCCCCATTTCTGTCATAGGCATCAAAGCCTCAACCCTTTTAGATCCTGTCACTAGACGCAACTGTCTTTGTTGTTTGCAGTGTTCTCGTAGCATTGCCAGGAATGGTGAGGCAGTAGGATGATGCGTATGCTGGCTTTGTTTTTGGGTGGTTCTGTGCGCATGCCCCGTGTCTTTTGGGGCAATGTTGGGCGTGTACTTTTCCGCTGCTGGGGTGGCCAACAGTATCCTGTTCGCCCCCCCCGTTGCGACAGGGTCTAATGATAATGACAGATGATTCTTTCAAGGAGGGGTGCAGTAGGTTGGGCCCGCTACAGGTTCAGGCTGGTGTGGTGGTAATGCGGGCGAGCCAAGCTTCGTTTGGAATCAGCTAGAGATTGTGTACGCGGGAGCTTTGATTTTCCCATCTTCTAAAGAAACCCGAAGTTTTGGCATAGGAAATCCTTTTCCTATTACAGTATTTAGGCCATTGTTTCTTCCTTGCAGAAAGTTCAGGGCGCTTTCATATACTTCGGCGTCGGATAGCTGGTCTGTGACTAAGTATCCTTTTATGGTCGGTCCCGCTAACAGATTCCTGATGTGATACACGTATTAGGCGACCTCTTGCCTTCGCCCACTGGTTTGCAAAGCTAGCGATTAGGGAACAAGGATAGCCAGAATAACCTCTGACATAAAAACTAACCTAACCCATCACCTTTAAGGTAATCTAGAAAAAAGTAATCATGAGACCTGGTGCACTTTGTGCACTCAAAACTCCTCTGTTGCGGTGTGCAACAGGGACAAAACATGCACGCCACGTACAAGAAAGGAGTGAAATCAATGACTGGTACAGCACCTGAACCAGTTGCGCACCCCGCCCCGAGACAGGAAGAACCTCTTGTCTATCAGGCCGCGCGACAAGAAGCAGACAAAATACTAGCAAGCTTCGGGGATGCTCTCACATTCCCCGTTGATCTCGGCGTTGTCTCTAATCTCATGTACGCACGCATGCGTCTTGATAACCAAATGGATGACATGTCAGGCATGATTGTCAAGAATCCTGGCATGCCCGCAGAAATTCTCATAAACTCCTACGACCACCCAACACGGCGCCGTTTCACTTGGGCACACGAGCTCGGTCACCTAGCCGAGCGCACAACCGTGGCAAGAGACTTTGAGTATTCCTTCGTTGACTGGCGTTCCACTAGCGGCGTTCGGAACTACACTGTTCACGAATTCTACGCCGATGAATTCGCTGGCGCCCTATTAATGCCAGCGTTTAAAGTGAAAGAGCTAAAAGAACAAGGAAAAAGCACCGTTGAGATGGCACGCTTCTTTGGTGTCTCCCCTGCTGCTATGGACATGAGACTCCACCGACTCAGCGTAGACCCAGAGTAAGGAAGATAAGCATATGGTAGCTGCTAAATCAGGATTCTTACAATATCACGATAGTGTAGCGAGACAGCCCATTTCGCAAGGTAGCACAGCCGATGTGTTACCAGATGAGCAGGCCCAACGAAAGCTGAAACTGACTAATGATGGAATAGAACAAAATCTGAAGCATCAGAAGATACTGTTTTACTTCATCATTGGAATTGTCGTTATTTCGGTTGTGTCCATCATTGTAGTCAACGCTGGTGCAGCCATCGGGGGTACGCATCTTGAAGCATCCGTACTGGTTTCTTTTAATGCAGCTATCGCAGTCCAATCCTTCCTCTTGCTTGGCGTCCTAGCACGGTCGCTATTCCCTACAGCACCAAAGGGTAAGCAAGACCCACAAGACAGTAACGAAGCGTAAAGCACAAGCAGAAGCCCCGGCAACCACCATTGGTTGCCGGGGCTTAGACATTATTTAGATGTAGATAACCTCTGGTACTGGTTTGCGTACAGCGACCCAGCCTACACACAGCGATAAGATAGCGAAAAGCGCCCCACCTGTCTCCTTTGTGTAGGAGATATGTGGGGCGCTTCTTTTTGTATATCTGGTATGAGCGACAAGTCTAGTTCTCGACCATAGTTAAGTTCTGCGGCCTAGAATGGCCCTGAGTGTAATCCGTTAGAAGTCCCAGTCCTCGTCCTCGGTGTTCACAGCCTTACCAATCACGTAGGAGGAGCCGGAACCGGAGAAGAAGTCGTGGTTCTCGTCAGCATTCGGGGACAGCGCCGAGAGGATGGCCGGCGAAACGTTGGTCACGGTAGCCGGGAACATTGCCTCGTAGCCCAGGTTCATCAGGGCCTTGTTGGCGTTGTAGTGCAGGAACTTCTTCACGTCCTCGCTCCAACCCACGCCGTCGTACAGGGAGTGGGTGTAAGCGATTTCGTTCTCGTACAGTTCGTACAGCAGGTTGAAGGTGTACTCCTTCAGTTCTGCCTGACGCTCCGGGGTCTCCTTGGCCAGGCCACGCTGGAACTTGTAGCCGATGTAGTAGCCGTGCACAGCCTCGTCACGAATAATCAGACGAATCAGGTCGGCGGTGTTGGTCAGCTTCGCGTGCGAGGACCAGTACATGGGCAGGTAGAAGCCCGAGTAGAACAGGAAGGACTCGAGCAGGGTCGAGGCAACCTTCTTCTTCAGCGGGTCGTCACCGGTGTAGTAGGCCAGGATGATCTTGGCCTTCTTCTGCAGGTGCTCGTTCTCAGAAGCCCAGCGGAATGCCTCGTCAATTTCCTTGGTGGAGGCGAGGGTCGAGAAGATCGAGGAGTACGACTTCGCGTGCACGGACTCCATGAACGCGATGTTGGTGTACACGGCCTCCTCGTGTGCGGTCACGGCATCGGGCAGCAGGGAGACGGCGCCGACGGTGCCCTGGATGGTGTCCAGCAGGGTCAGACCGGTGAAGACGCGCATGGTCAGCTGCTTCTCTTCGTCGGTCAGGGTCTTCCAGGAGGGCACGTCGTTGCTCAGCGGCACCTTCTCCGGTAGCCAGAAGTTACCGGTCAGGCGGTCCCAAACCTCGAGGTCCTTCTCATCCTCGATGCGGTTCCAGTTGATGGCCTCAACGACGTGGTCGACGAGCTTCACCTTTTCGCTCATGATAATTCTCCGATTCTTGGGGGCGGTGACGACTCATCTGGGCCGCGTCAGGCTCCGCGCGAGTCACCCTGAATCGCGCGGAGCCGCGGGCCGGCCGCCCCGCCCCCTTTAGTAGTTATGGTGTGTCAGCTCAGGCTGAATATCTCCGACGTTCGGGCCTAGAGCATGCAGGATACGCAGCCTTCAACCTCGGTACCCTCAAGAGCCATCTGACGCAGACGGATGTAGTAGATGGTCTTGATGCCCTTACGCCATGCGTAAATCTGGGCGCGGTTGATATCGCGGGTGGTTGCGGTATCGCGGAAGAAGAGGGTCAGCGACAGGCCCTGGTCCACGTGCTGGGTTGCCACAGCGTAGGTGTCGATGATCTTCTCGTAACCAATTTCGTAGGAGTCCTGGTAGTACTCCAGGTTGTCGTTGGTCATGTACGGCGCCGGGTAGTAGACGCGGCCGAGCTTGCCTTCCTTGCGAATCTCAATCTTCGAAGCGATCGGGTGAATCGAAGAGGTCGAACCGTTGATGTAGGAGATGGAGCCGGTCGGCGGAACAGCCTGCAGGTTCTGGTTGTACATGCCGTACTGTGCCACGTCAGCAGCCAGCTGAATCCACTCTTCACGGGTGGGGATGTGGTGCTTAGCGAACAGTTCGCGGGTACGCTCGGTCTGCGGTGCCCATTCCTTCTCAATGTACTTTGCGAAGAACTCACCGGATGCGTACTTCGAGTTCTCGAAGCCCTCGAAACGCTGGCCGCGTTCCTTAGCAATCTGCATGGAGGCGCGGATTGCGTGGTAGGCGACGGTGTAGAAGTACATGTTGGTGAAGTCCAGCGCTTCTTCGGAACCGTAGTAGACGTGCTCGCGTGCCAGGTAGCCGTGCAGGTTCATCTGGCCCAGACCCACGGCGTGGCTCATGTTGTTGCCGCGCTCGATGGAGGGTACGGAGCGGATGTCGGACTGGTCAGAGACGGAGGTCAGCGAACGAATCGCGGTTTCCACGGTCTTGCCGAAGTCGTCGCCGTCCATGGTCAGTGCAATGTTCAGCGAACCGAGGTTGCAGGAGATGTCCTTACCGACGGTCTCGTAGCCGAGGTCAGCGTGGTAGGTGGACGGCTCAGAAACCTGCAGGATCTCGGAGCACAGGTTGGACATGATGACCTTACCGGCGATGGGGTTCGCGCGGTTGACGGTGTCTTCGAACATCACGTACGGGTAGCCGGACTCGAACTGGATCTCTGCGATGGTCTGGAAGAACTCACGCGCGTTGATCTTGGTCTTGGTGATGCGTGCATCGTCGACCATCTCGTAGTACTTCTCGGAGACGTTGATGTCGGAGAAGGGCACGCCGTAGATGCGTTCCACATCGTACGGGGAGAAGAGGTACATGTCCTCGTTCTTCTTCGCCAGCTCAAAGGTGATGTCGGGGATGACAACGCCCAGGGAGAGGGTCTTGATACGGATCTTCTCGTCAGCGTTCTCACGCTTGGTGTCCAGGAAGGCGTAGATGTCGGGGTGGTGTGCGTGCAGGTACACGGCACCGGCACCCTGACGTGCGCCGAGCTGGTTTGCGTAGGAGAAGGCGTCTTCCAGCAGCTTCATGACAGGGATAACGCCCGAGGACTGGTTCTCAATCTTCTTAATGGGCGCACCGGACTCGCGCAGGTTGGTCAGGGCGAATGCCACGCCGCCGCCGCGCTTGGAGAGCTGCAGTGCAGAGTTGATGGAGCGGCCGATGGACTCCATGTTGTCTTCCATACGCAGCAGGAAGCAGGAGACGAGCTCGCCGCGCTGCTTCTTACCTGCGTTGAGGAAGGTCGGGGTTGCCGGCTGGAAACGGCCGGAGATGATCTCGTCGACGATGTCTTCGGCAAGCTTCTCGTTGCCTTCTGCCAGCAGCAGCGCGACCATGCAGACGCGGTCTTCAAAACGCTCCAGGTAGCGCTGACCGTCGAAGGTCTTGAGCGCGTAGGAGGTGTAGAACTTGAAGGCACCCAGGAAGGTCGGGAAGCGGAACTTCACGGCGTAGGCACGCTTGAACAGGTTCTTAATGAACTGGAAGTTGTACTTGTCGAAGAGTTCCGGCTCGTAGTACTGGTTCTCGATCAGGTACTCGATCTTTTCTTCCAGGTCGTGGAAGAAGACGGTGTTGTTGTTGACGTGCTGCAGGAAGTACTGACGTGCAGCCTGACGGTCTGCATCGAACTGAATCTGGCCGTTCTCATCGTAGAGGTTCAGCAGTGCGTTCAGTTCGTGGTAGCTCATACCCTTGAACTTCTCGGGCACGCTCTTGCCGCTGTGGCTCGCACCGAGAGTTTCTAGTGCTGAGGGCAGTTTTGCGTCCAAAATGCTTCCAATCCTTCGTTGACTTTTTCTACATCTGCTTCGGTACCCATGAGCTCGAACTTGAAGAGAACGGGTACGTTGCACTTCTTCGCGACGATATCTGCCGCGATACCGAAGAGCGGACCAAAGTTAGTGTTGCCGGATCCAATCACGCCGAGCATGTTCGCACGATTCTGATCCACGTTCAGGAACTTTACCACCTGCGGGGGAACATTGCCTGCGCCTTCGGGCTTGCCGTAGGTGGGAACGATCAGCACGAAGGGCTCATCGATCACCAGGGTGTCTTCGCCGGTGCGCAGGGGCAGGCGGAGACGGCGAGCACGAAGCTTCTCCACGAACTTGTGGGTGTTGCCGGAGATGGAGGAGAAATACACGACGAGTGGCGCGGATGCGTCCGTCAGAGCCTCGGTCGCTCGACCCTCAGAGGAGTTACGCGCATCCATGAGAATCTTGCGGATTTCTGCGTGTTCATCTGCGGGGTTGGGCGTGAGGACGGTACTCAACGTGAGCTCCTTACTTCGTATGTGCCGGTATGGCTGTGTGACGCCGATTCCGTTTATGTGGGTTTCGGCTGGATTTACGCTTCCAAAGCGTTGATCTTATCGGGGCGGAAACCGGACCAGTGCTCCTCGCCTGCGATGACGACGGGGGCCTGCAGGTAGCCGAGGGACTTAACCATCTCAAGGGCCTGAGTGTCTTCGGTGATATCAATCTTGGTGTAGCTGATACCCTTCGCGTCGAGGGCGCGGTAGGTCATGTTGCACTGAACGCACTGGGGCTTGGTGTACACGGTCACTACCATGAGAGTGCCTCATACTTTCTCCCGCTCAGGCGGGCTTATCTTGTGAATGATTCTGGCGTGTTTTCCTAGGGGCTCCACCGTCGTACCTCTACCCTGCCGGGGCGGTGCCGCCCGTCGTGCGGGGGCGGATCTGCTACCTCGCGGTTCTGCGGGGAGGGCCCCGAGGGGCCTAAGCGGTGGAACCGAGTATTAATACTACATCTAGTGCCAAGAAATTTCTGCACCACAAGATGATGTGGTGCGCGGGTCGCGTTTCGTTCGATAAACCCACAGCCGAACCCACTTAATGGGATGCCTCGCGGGCTTATCCACACCCGCCCGGTGGTGGAGTTCGCCGGATTTTCGGGGACCTCGCGGGGTTATCCACAGGTGGGGTTTAAGTTGGGCGGCATTTTGGTTGGCCCTCCCCGCTCGTTTCTTAGGGTGATTTTAACCCCTATGACGTTTTAAGACGTCCGGGGCCGTATTCCTCGGGCTTGATTTAAGCGCAGGTTTAACACTCGCCCATCATGACGCGGAACGACGGGGTTTTAAAGACGAACAGGTTTTCTTAATGAGCCCTTAACCCGGGGGTTGACCGCGGTGAAGGTGTGTGATTAAAGCTGTACAAAAGATTTTTAATTCTTCGCGACTGGCCGGTGTGTCGTTGGTTTAAGTTGGTTAAGCCTTAAACACCCCACAACCCCGATGGACGAACCGGAATCTTCGGGACGGGTTTCAGAGCAGGTTTGAGGTCCCACCGAGCCTCGCACGCGGCGAAGGCCGACCACCCGTGCTGGAGTGGCCGGCCTTCACCGCATATACGCGTATATAGGGTATGCGTGGGCGCAAAACGTGCAGCTGAGAACGTCTAGAAGTCGATGATGCCCAGATCGCGTAGCTTCTTACTGAGCGTCACGCCGTCGGTGGCTTCGATCCACAGGGGCGAGCGCATCATCTGCTCGGCGCGGTGGTCGCTCCACACGCGGCCCGAGGCGAGCATGGACTCCCCCACCGTCAGGTTACGAATCACGATGGCCGCCACGTTGTCCGGGTAGCGCACCGCGAAGCCGTTGTAGATGTACGGGTCGCGCTGCCCGTCGTCACCAACCAGGATCCACTTCATCTGCGGGAACTCCTCGACGAGGCGCTGCAGGGAATCCACCTTGTGTTTGGTGCCGGACCGGAACCAGCGGTCGGGGGTCGGCCCCCAGTCGGTGAGCAGGAACGTACCGCGCGGGTAACCGTTACGGCTCAGGAATCGGCGCAGGGTCGGGGTAATGTTCCACGCGCCGGTGGACAGGTACATGAACGGCGCGTTCGGTTCGCTACGGCGAATACGGTCGGTCATAACGGCCATGCCGGGGGTCGGGATGCGCGCGTGCTCGTCGAGCACGAAGGAGTTCCATGCGGCCACGAGGGGGCGCGGCAACATGGTCACCATGACGGTGTCGTCGACGTCCATGATGACGCCTAGCTTCTGCGACTCCGGCACGATGTAAACGCTGGTGGCTACGGCGCGCGATCCGGGCACGTACATGATGACCTCGTGCATGCCGGGTTCCAGGTCAATCTCAAGCTTCACGTCGAGCACGCCGCCGCGGTCGGTGTACGCCTCGTACTTGGTACCGCCGATGACGATGGTGACCGGTGCATCCGACATAGCGGTCGCGGTAAAGGCACGCCAACCTCGCATGGGATTAGCGGTGTCTTGGGTACCCTCCACGACCTGCAGGAGTCGCTCAAGGTCGACCGTGTTGTAGAGGGCTCGGGCGATGATACGAACCCAGCCCGGGTTCCCCTCGGATGCAACTCGTCCGTACCCCTCGCTGGGAACAAGAATCGGCTCGCGGCCGGCGGCGATAGCGCGCTTCTCACGCCAGCGGTGCAGGCGGTCGGCCACGCGGTAACCGATATTAACCGCCTCGTCAGCGGCGTCATTGACTAGGTTGCGCAATTCGTTATCCCCTCAGACTCTTACCCCACTAGTGTAACTGAGCTCGTCCCCTCACGGGCTGAGCCCAGCACGTCGATACCTTTAAATACGCGGGTGAGAACGTGACCCCGCTGTGATATGCGCATTATTTGGGGTGGCGGGACCGTTCAGGTTCTTGTAGAACCCGCGCGGGCGTTATCCTGGAAGGTATGATCCACTCACAGCCTAACCGCCGACTTTTTGTGCTTGGCACCGCTATGCTTCCGCTCATCGCAGCCTGCTCGAACAAGTCGAATAACGACTACGACAGCACGAGCGGCAACTTTACTCCCTACCAGGCCGGTAGCGATAGCCCCTCCGCTACTCCCCGACCCATAGCTACGAACTCTCCGACCCAGTCCGTCACCGGTAACCCGATTGATAAGCCGCGCGAGTGGCCCGGCGTGGGCAACGCTCTCGTGGGTGAGGGCAAGTACATCGCGTGGACGGTTGACGACGGTGCCAGCCCCGAGGCTATTCGCGGCTACGCCGAGTTCTCCAAGCGTACGAATACTCGCCTGACCTTCTTTATTAACGCCTCGTACGTGGGTTTCAAGAACAACGTTGATATTCTCCGTCCGCTGGTTCAGAGCGGGCAGATTCAGATTGCGAACCACACCTACAACCACACCGACCTGACCACCCTGGACGCCGAGGGCGTGAAGGAGGAGTTGCAGCGCAACGAGGACGAGATTATGAGCATCTTCGGTGTCTCGTCTAAGCCCTACTTCCGCCCGCCGTACGGCCGTTATAACGAGGCCGTGCTGAAGGCCGCCGGTGAGATTGGCTTTACCCGCCCGGTCATGTGGAACGGCACGACCGGCGACGAGGCAAAGACCAGCGCCCGCGTGATTTACATGCGTTCGCTGCGCTACATGCTTCCGCAGCAGATTGTTCTGGGCCACCTGAATTACGAGACGATTATTCCGATTCTGGATAAGCTCAAGGGCCTGCTGGACGAGCGCGGCCTGACCCCGGTCACGATTCGCGACTACTACGGCGACGCCTCGGAGGAGGAGATTAAGGCAGCGGCTCCCAGCCCGACCGCAACCCCCGAGCCGAGCGAGACTCCCTCCGCGGAGGCAACGACCGAGGCTCCTTCACCGACCCCCACTCCTACTCCGGCCCCGACCCCTCGGTACGAGGATGAGGTAGCAGCAAACCAGCAGGCTACGACTGCACCTGCGGCGGCAACCACCACGGCTCCGCCGGCTCGTACGACCGCCGCACCTGCGGCTACGACTGCACCCGCGGCTACTGCCACGACCGCGCCGGCGGCTGCTCGCCGTTAGCCGCTTCGGCTATATCTTAGATACAGTAAAGGCCCCCTCGCACCGGTTGAACCGGTGCGAGGGGGCTTTTGCGTCACGACGTATCCGTATGGTGTGCGTTCCTTAGGTACGTCGTTTCTAGGCGTGACGGTGTTCGGCACGGTATGCGGCGGGCGTGGTACCTGTCCACAGGGTGAAGGCGCGCACGAAGCTATTAGCTTCAAGGTAGCCGAGCATGAACGCGATAGAGTCCATGCTCATATCCGTGGT
>ERZ773246.834-NODE-834-length-12088-cov-35.9009_pt1 | contig 12088 bp, 6 predicted proteins | sample MGYA00580519_ERZ773246 | MGnify/ENA primary metagenome ERZ773246 (study PRJEB29015, sample SAMEA2738153) | human oral metagenome | biome: human oral; feature: human-associated habitat; material: saliva | place: China | collected 2246 ...
ACAAGGACAAGCCAACCAACCCGCAAGAGTGTTTCGTTGGAGAGTTGGGCTTGACTGGAGAAGTCCGCCGAGTCAATCGGATCGAGCAACGGATCAATGAAGCTGCTAAGCTCGGTTTTACCAAGATTTATGTTCCGAAAAATTCTCTGACGGGGATTACCTCGCCAGCTGGGATTCAGGTAATTGGAGTGACGACCATTGGTGAAGTCTTGAAGAAGGTTTTTGGCTAGGCAGATTAGAATCAGCTGACAAGCTAGCGGAAAGATGGTAAGATAGGGTATAAATAATTTGGAAATCAAAATACTTTGTTTTCCAGAAAGGAAGTGGCCATGTCCTACTTTGAGAATTTTTTAAAAGCTAATCAAGCTTATGTTGAACTACACGGAGATCTTCATCTTCCTATCAAGCCGAAAACGCAAGTGGCGATTGTGACTTGCATGGATTCCCGTCTTCACGTAGCGCCAGCGCTTGGTCTTGCTCTCGGAGATGCCCATATTTTACGGAATGCTGGTGGGCGCGTGACGGAAGATATGATCCGGTCCCTGGTCATCTCTCAGCAACAGATGGGGACCCGAGAAATCGTAGTCTTACACCACACAGATTGTGGCGCTCAAACCTTTGAAAACGAAGCCTTTCGCCAGCATCTAAAGAAGGAACTCGGTGTTGAGGTTGGGGATCAAGATTTCTTACCTTTTCAAGATGTTGAAGAGAGTGTCCGTGAAGATATGTTGCTTCTCAAAAGGTCTCCAATGATTCCAAATGACGTAGTGATTTCAGGGGCAGTTTATGATGTGGATACTGGATGGATTCAACAGGTACATTTGTAAAAAGTCTACAAGCTATTCCATTCCCCGTCAGGACAGTGTTGCTTTCTAGATTGAGAATTGCACGATTGGGGAAAAAATATGATATTTATGCTTTAAGTTTTCAGAAATACTAGCTAATTTGTGCAAAAGACGAAGGCTTTGGAATCTTTTGGTTCATTAGTTTGACAGCTTTTTTACCTTTTTGATACTATGATTTATGTATGGTTTTGCCATGAAATGAATAAGGAGAATGATATAAGTGAAAGATATATTTAATAGACGACAGCGCTTTTCTTTGCGCAAGTATAGTGTGGGTGTCTGTTCAGTTTTGCTAGGGACTGCCCTTTTTGTTGCGGGTGCTCCATCTGCATCTGCTGAGGAAGTAACAGCGACGCCTGAATCTTCTACAGAAACAGCAGCAACAGAAACAGCATCATCGACAGAAGTAGCGACTGAAACAACGACTACTGAGAGCTCAAACTATGAAGCTCCTGCAGCGCTAGTAGCAACTTCTGAGCCAGTTACGACGGCTTCCAGTGAAAAGGCTGAGGCAACTACCGAAACATCGAAAGCTTCTGAAGAAGAAAAGAAGACAGAAGAAGCATCAAAAGAAGAAAAGAAAACTGAGGATAAAAAATCTGAAGATAAGAAGTCTGAAGATAAGAAATCTGAGGATAAGAAGTCTTCAACAGAGGCGAAGACTGAAAAAGCGACTACCTCTGCAGCTTCGGAAGCAAATACTGAAACAACCTCTTCCTCTGAAGCGACTGAGACAGAAACAACTTCTCTTGCAGCCAATCCAGCTGTGCAACCCTTAAATGCATCAGCGAACAAACCAGTTGCGGATTCTACAGCGACTACCTCTGCGACAACCCTTTCAGCTGCTTCAACAGAAACAGCGACGGCAGGGGCTTTGGAAACAAGTCGTAGCCGACGTCGTGGACGTCGTGCAGCAACGGATCATAATACAGAGCCGGTGACTACAGCTTCAACCTTGAATCCGGATACAGAAGCTACTCCAGGCATGACGGATCCTAATGGAGCGACTGTTCATTCGCAAACGATCCCGACTGGATATGAAGCTGTTTCAGGGGATAAGTATACATACGGTATTATTGATTTGAGCCGTTACAATACGCGTTACAACAAAAACTACTACATCCGTGTATCAAAAGACTTTGACCAAAATGTTAGCTCAGTAGTTGAGTTGGTCGATAAAACAACTAATACTGTTCTTGAAACACACACTGTGACAGCAGGATCTGGTAGACAAGTCTTCACTAAGACAGCTGAAGGGTCTAAAACGGCCAACGCCTCTGGTGGAGAGTTGACACTTTATGTAACCTATGATGCCGGTAAAGGAAAAGGACCTGGTAGAACAGACCAACCATTCCTACAGTGGGACTGGATTGTAGACCCAACGATTGAATCTTATCAACACGCTACAGGTAACACTCCAGCTGATCGAGCTAAAAAGAAATTATTTACAGATGTAACGGACTCTCGTACCATTACAGATATCTTTAATGCAGTAGAACCGGCATCAAACGGCCGTACCATTACAAATACCAACCGAATCATCCCTGCAATGGTTGATAACTCAACTTTTTATAAAGTAGTAGATAAGAATAGTGCGGAGTACCAAGCGAATCCTAATAAGTCAAAGGCTGATAGAGAAAATTCAGCTATCCAGAATTACAAAGAAACTGGGAACGAAGAAAGCCTAGCAACTTATACAGTGACGGGGATGGAGGGACAAGACTTCACCTCTTCGGGTGTCCGCCACTTCAAGGATTATCGCCTTTACCAACCAGCTGATCCAAACGGCACTTCTGGAGCGCTCAGCCGTCGCTTTAAGGTTGGGGATAAGTTCATGGATGCGGATGCATACGGCATTAAGCGGATTAAGGAAGTTGTTAAAGAAGACGGCTCAGTCGTTATCCGCGTTTATCTTTTGGATCCAAAGCAACAAAGCAAACGTTCAAACGGGACTCTTGATACAGATGGGTATATGCTGATTGCGGAAACGGAACCAATTGCACCAGGTCAAAATAACACCAAACCGCTTGTGACGCATATGACCCCATTGAATACCATTGCTTTTACTGGAAGCGATGGAGTGAGCCATCCAAATGGAATCCCAGTTGATTTCAAGTTCCAGGATGCGGCAGGCTATACACCGTACAAGACTGTCTTCGTTCCGTTCTTAGGAGACGGAATTGGTCACTGGTCAGCTAACAGTCAATTGGTCAATGGTGTAAAAGGGATTGGTACGAACGTCGACTTGATGAATACCCTTTCGCCGTTTACTCCAGCAGTCTACTACTATGACAAGATCCCTCCAATTGATGTAGAGTTGAAGGTTACAAAAGCCTTGACAGACCCTACAAATAGTCGGACTTTGCGGGCTGGTGACTTCACTTTTAATATTAAGAATGCGGATTCCAGTACCCCAGCTATTGATGAGGATGTGACAAATAAAGCTGATGGCTCTGTTAACTTTACGAAGAAAGTGACACAAGCTGATGGCAGTGAAAAAGAAGTTCCGTTGATCACTTTGGATAAAGAAGGTGTTTACAAGTACATCATCACTGAAAAAGCAGGTGCAGATCCAGAAGTAGACTATGATGGAATGAATGTTACGGCAACCGTTACAGTTAAAGAGAAGAAAGATGCTTCTGGCTACTTGGGTGAGTACGAATATACAGTTACATATACTTCAACAGATGGCCAAGATAGCACTGGTCAGCCAAATAATTCATCTGCAGCAAGTAATGATACTGAATTCAATAACTTTGTCGTAGCTCCAGTGAACGTAGAGTTTGACTTCACGAAGAAATTGGATGGTCGTAAACTTCAAGCAAATGAGTTTACCTTTAATCTTTTAGATGAATCAGGTGCTGTGATTGGAACTGCAACCAACGATGCGGCTGGTAATGTGAAGTTCACAGGTATCAAGTACACAGTGAACGATCTTGGAACAGATGCTTCAGGAAAGCGAAATGACAGCAAGACCTTTAATTATACGGTTAAAGAGGTCCAAGGATCATTGGCAAATGTGACCTATGACCAAATGGAAGCGAAAGTAACGGTTACTGTTACAAAACCAAAAACTGGACATACTTTAGCGGCTGTTTCAACGATTTCATCAACAGGTGGTGTAGATGCTGACGGTAACTCAACTACAGGAACACCAGATACTGAATTCAATAACAAATATACACCATCTCCAGTGAAAGTAAACCTTGACTTTGATAAATCACTTTCAAATGGTACTTTGAACGCTGGTGACTTTAGCTTCACATTGACTGCTAACACTGCGGGTGATACCAATACCGACCAAAGAGTAACCAACAAAGCTAACGGTAAAATCAACTTTAGTGTATTATCCTTCGATAAAGTTGGTGTCTACAACTACACTGTCAAAGAAGTGAAAGGAAACGTTGCAGATGTTGACTATGATGCTATGACAATTGACGTTACGGTTACAGTAACCAAAGACGCTGATACAGGCCTCTTGTCAGCAACTACAGCGATGACTTCATCAGGTGGTGAAGCAACAGATGCAAATGACAGAATCTTCAACAACCATGTCGTTGCTCCTGTCACCGCGCAATTTGATTTCAGCAAGGTTCTTGCAGGTCGTCAGTTGACTGCTGGTGAATTTAGCTTTGAGTTGGTAGACCCAAGCGATACTTCAACAGATCCAAACGGAAAAGTTCTTCAAACGAAGACAAATGATGCCAATGGACTTGTGAAATTTGATGCTCTGACCTTCAAGAATGGTCAAGAAGGAACACATAAGTACATCGTACGTGAGGTTCAAGGTTCACTTACTGGGGTAACTTATGACACCATGAAGGCAGAAGTAACAGTTACTGTTACCAAGTCAGGTCATGCTCTGACTGCAGTGACAACTCTTCCGACAGATACAGTATTTAACAATACCTATACGCCAAGCCCAGCAAGTGCTCAATTTAGATTCACTAAGAAATTAGAAGGAAAAACCCTTCAAGGCGATGACTTTGAATTTGAATTGCTTGAAAATGGCAATGTAATCCAAACGAAGAAAAATGTGGCAGACGGATCCATCACATTTGATGCCATTTCGTATGCGACTGAAGGTGTTCACACTTATACAGTTCGTGAAAAAGCAGGTAACGATACAAATATCGACTACGATGCCATGAATGCGACGGTTACAGTTACGGTTACAAAAGATGCTACTACAGGATTGTTGAACGCTGCTGTAACTCTTCCAACAGATACTGAGTTTAACAACTATGTGGTTCCTCCAGTACCGGTAAATGTTAATTTCACAAAAGCTTTAGCAGGTCGTGCACTTGTAGCAGGTGAATTTACATTTGAAATGAAGGATGAAAACGGAGTTGTTGTTGCTACTGGAACCAATGATGAACATGGTGTTGTTACCTTTAATCAACTCCCAGAAGTGACGAATGCTCAAGTTGGTAAAGTCATCAAGTACACGGTGTCTGAGAAAGTTCCAGCTAACAAAGAATTCGGTGTCACTTACGATAACATGGTTGCAGAAGTTTCTGTATCCGTTGTAAAAAATGCAACAAGCCATGCTCTTCAAGCAGTTGTAACATATCCAGGTGGAGATACAGAGTTTAACAATACGGTGACTCCTCCAACAACGCCTGATTTCCAACCAGAAAAATTCATTGTTAACAAAGAGAAATACGACATCACTGGTACGAAACTGATGGATGATGACGATGAGTTGGCAGATGAGTATACAGATACAAATGCTAACCCATATGCAGATGGTACAGCCAACAATGAGCCTGAAAACTTGAATACGAAGACAGTTAAGAAGGGCGATAAGATTGTCTACCAAGTATGGTTGGATACAACAAACTTGAAAGCAAGTGACAATATTCAAGCTGTTGGTATTTCAGATAAATATGAAGCTGACAAACTAGAGATCAATGTTGCAGATATCAAAGCTTACGATTCAGTAACGGGTGTAGATGTAACGGATAAATTTGACATCACCGTTAATAATGGAGTTATCACAGCAACATCCAAAGCATCATTTATTAAAGATATCAACAATGATCCAGTGATCGATACAACTCTCTTCGAGTTTGGCCGTTACTACAAATTTGATATTCCTGCTACAGTCAAGACGACGACTCCAAATGGTGTCGATATCGAAAATACGGCAAATCAAATTGTTCACCAGTACGATCCAACGAATAGAAATATCACTAAGCCAGAAAAACCAACGCAAAAACGTGTAGTGAATCTTCCAGTTCCACTCGAATTTGATTTCACGAAGAAATTAGATGGCCGAAATCTTGTAGAAAACGAATTTACATTCGTATTGAAGAAAGATGGCGTCGCAATTCAAACTGTGAAGAACAGTGCGCCAGACGCAACAACTGGAATCGCGAAGATTGCCTTCAAGCCACTTGAATTTACAAAAGCGGACGCTGGTAATACCTTCACTTACACTGTGGAAGAAGTTGCTGGAACGGATGCTACTGTGTCTTATGACAACATGGTCGCAACGATTAAAGTAGAAGTCAAACATGACGGAACAACTAAGACAACTGTTGTGAACATGCTTCAAGACGCACCAGACAAAGAGTTTAACAACACAGTGAAACCTCCGGAAGAACCTAAGTTCAACCCAGAGAAATACGTCGTTGATAGAGAAAAATTCGATATCACAGGCGACAAGTTGGTTGACGATGATTCTGAATTGGCAGACAAGTATGGTGATACAAATGCCAACCCATATGCGGATGGTACAGCCAACAATGAACCAGAAAACTTGAATACGAAGACAGTGAAACCAGGCACTAAATTGGTTTACCAAGTATGGTTAGACACAACACAATTTAGCGCAACCAACACTGAAAACATTCAAACACTCAGCATCACAGATAACTATGATGAAGATAAATTGGATGTGAACTCAATCAAGGTTTACGATAGCGTAACTGGTGCAGATGTTACTTCTAAGTTTGATATCGCAAACACTGGTGGCGTGATCACAGCGACTCTTAAAGCTGGCTTCACGAAATCACTAGGAGATGCCAACAATACTCAAATCATTGATACAACTAAGTTCGCATTTGGTCGTTACTATAAAGTTGATATCGTGACAACAGTGAAAACAAGTGTTGAGCCAGGTAAAGATATCGAAAATACAGCTGGACAAATCGTACACTACTACAACCCAAGAACGAACAAGGTTGAGAAACCAGAAAAACCAACTGAAAAACGTGTAAACAGCGTTCCAGTTCCACTTGAGTTGAAATTCACGAAAGCCCTTGATGGCCGTGCTCTTCAAGCAGGTGAATTCGAGTTCATTCTTGAAAAAGATGGCGTTGAAGTCGAACGCGTGAAGAACGACGCAGCTGGTAAGATCAACTTCAAGAAACTTGAGTTTGGTAACGAGGATCTAGGCAAGACTTACAACTATACAGTACGTGAAGTTGCAGGAACAGACGCAACTGTCACATACGATACAATGGTTGCGACTGTAAGTGTTTCAATCTCTCATGATGGTACAGCGAAAGCAATCGTGAAGAATGTTGTAGACGCACCAGACAAAGAGTTTAACAACACAGTGAAACCTCCGGAAGAACCTAAGTTCAACCCAGAGAAATACGTCGTTGATAGAGAAAAATTCGATATCACAGGCGACAAGTTGGTTGACGATGATTCTGAATTGGCAGACAAGTATGGTGATACAAATGCCAACCCATATGCGGATGGTACAGCCAACAATGAACCAGAAAACTTGAATACGAAGACAGTGAAACCAGGCACTAAATTGGTTTACCAAGTATGGTTAGACACAACACAATTTAGCGCAACCAACACTGAAAACATTCAAACACTCAGCATCACAGATAACTATGATGAAGATAAATTGGATGTGAACTCAATCAAGGTTTACGATAGCGTAACTGGTGCAGATGTTACTTCTAAGTTTGATATCGCAAACACTGGTGGCGTGATCACAGCGACTCTTAAAGCTGGCTTCACGAAATCACTAGGAGATGCCAACAATACTCAAATCATTGATACAACTAAGTTCGCATTTGGTCGTTACTATAAAGTTGATATCGTGACAACAGTGAAAACAAGTGTTGAGCCAGGTAAAGATATCGAAAATACAGCTGGACAAATCGTACACTACTACAACCCAAGAACGAACAAGGTTGAGAAACCAGAAAAACCAACTGAAAAACGTGTAAACAGCGTTCCAGTTCCACTTGAGTTGAAATTCACGAAAGCCCTTGATGGCCGTGCTCTTCAAGCAGGTGAATTCGAGTTCATTCTTGAAAAAGATGGCGTTGAAGTCGAACGCGTGAAGAACGACGCAGCTGGTAAGATCAACTTCAAGAAACTTGAGTTTGGTAACGAGGATCTAGGCAAGACTTACAACTATACAGTACGTGAAGTTGCAGGAACAGACGCAACTGTCACATACGATACAATGGTTGCGACTGTAAGTGTTTCAATCTCTCATGATGGTACAGCGAAAGCAATCGTGAAGAATGTTGTAGACGCACCAGACAAAGAGTTTAACAACAAGGTAACTCCGCCAGAAACTCCAGAATTTAACCCAGAGAAATATATCCTGAATGAATCGAAATTTGATCTTACAGGAACAAAACTCTTGGACGATGATTCTGAATTGGCAGACAAGTATGGTGATACAAACGCCAACCCATATGCGGATGGCACAGCCAACAATGAAGCTCAAAATATTAATACACAGACACTTAAGAAGGGTGATAAAGTTTACTACCAAGTATGGTTGGATACAACTAAATTCACAGAAGCTCAAAATATTCAATCTGTAGGTGTAACAGATAAATATGACAGCGAAAACTTAGATGTCAACGTAGCAGAAATTAAAGCTTACGATGGAGTGACAGGTGCAGATGTAACTGATCAGTTCGATATCACGGTCAATAATGGTGTGATCACAGCGACTCTTAAAGCTGGCTTCACGAAATCACTAGGCGATGCCAACAACACGCAAGTGATTGATACAACTAAGTTTGCATTTGGACGTTATTACAAGTTTGAAATCCCTGCAATCATCAAAGCAACTGCGAAAGATGGTGTGGATATTGAAAATACAGCAACTCAAATTGTACACCAATACGATCCAACTAGCAGAACTGTTAAGAAACCAGAAAAACCAACTGAAAAACGTGTAGTAAACATCCCAACTAAGGTTGAGTTTGAGTTTACTAAGCGACTTGAAGGTCGTGAGTTGAAGGCTGGTGAGTTTAGCTTTGTTCTTAAGGATAAAGATGGTAACATCATCGAGACAGTAAGTAACGACGCAGCTGGTAAGATCAAATTCTCAGCTCTTGAGTATACACGTGGTCAAGAAGGTACGTACACTTATACAGTTGAAGAGGTGCAAGGTACGGAAGCTGGTGTAGAATATGATAAGATGGTTGCGACAGTGACTGTAACAGTTACTAAGGATGGTAAAGTGTTGACAGCAACTTCTACGTTGCCGGTAGATACCGAGTTTAACAATAAGGTAACACCGCCAACACCGCCAACACCGCCAACACCGCCAACACCACCAACACCACCAACACCACCAACACCGCCAACACCGCCAACACCACCAACACCGCCAACACCACCAACACCACCAACACCTACAACTCCTCCAGCTCCAGCACTTCCTGAAACTGGTGAAGAGCAATCAGCGTCTGCTGCATTGTTAGGTGCGGCACTTGGTATGGTCGGACTTGCGGGACTTGCAAAACGTAAAAAACGCGAAGACTAAAATGGAGGTGACATCGACAAACTTGTTGATGAGGTGACCGTTTTAGTTCAAACATGAAGAGGCTTTGCTTGAGAGAGCGAGCCTCTTTGTTTATCTATTATAGAAGTAGAAACCCCATGTAAATAGAGATGTGAAATATATCAGAAATAATTCTGTTACTAGTTTCAGTAGAATTTCATTGACTTAAAATTGAGAAAACAGTATGCTAGTACAGCAATTTGAAAGATCAAACTGTCGGCAACAAGGGGAATGAATCCACTTGAAATTGGAATAACAGTAGGGTTTGGAGTGGAAGAACTTCACACCCTTATTGTCGTAGAGCAAGATAGGAAACAAAGCGACTAGAAATACTTCCAAAGATTAAACTTGATGATAGAAAAAACGAATGAAAAACCTTGGTTTTCACAAAGGCAAGGTACCTATCGTTCGTTTTTTTCTATTGATCTCTGCGATGCCGGTGAGATGGTTTGTTCGAATCGACTGAAAAAGGAAAATGAATTTTAGGAAGTTAGAACACAGATTAGAATTAATTCTTCCAAAGCTATAGGTTCTCCTCCATATTTATGTTACAATTAAACTACTATTATCGAAGGGAGAAACTATGATTAATTCAATTGTTTCACAAGGTTTGATTTGGGCCATTTTAGGGTTAGGAATCTTTATGACGTTCCGAATTCTAGATTTTCCAGATATGACAACAGAAGGTTCTTTCCCGCTTGGAGGAGCGGTGGCGGTGACCTTGATTACCAAAGGGGTCAATCCACTCCTTGCAACGCTGGCTGCTATTGGAGCAGGGTGCTTGGCGGGACTTGCGACGGGTCTTCTCTACACAAAAGGGAGAATCCCGACACTCTTGTCAGGGATCCTTGTAATGACATCTTGTAACTCGGTTATTCTCTTTGTCATGCAGCGGGCTAATTTGGGACTTCTGGGCTATAAAAAAATTCAGGAATTTCTTCCTTTTGCCAGTGGGTTCAATGAGATTCTGATTGGCTTAATTTTCGTCACGCTTGTGATCCTTGGTTTGATCTTCTTCTTGGATACACGCTTGGGTCAAGCCTATATTGCGACAGGGGACAATCCAGATATGGCCAAGAGCTTTGGGATCAACACTGACCGGATGGAATTGATGGGCTTGGTCATTTCAAATGGGATTATTGCTCTTTCTGGTGCACTGATGGCCCAGCAAGAAGGCTATGCGGATGCTTCACGTGGGATTGGTGTCATCGTTATTGGGCTTGCCAGCCTCATTATTGGAGAGGTGCTCTTTTCAAATGTCACCTTGACAGAGCGCTTGCTCAGTATTGCGATTGGTTCAATCGCCTACCAATTTTTGATTTGGGCCGTGATCGCGCTTGGCATCAATACCAGCTATATTCGAATCTTCAGTGCCTTGATCTTGGCTATCTGCCTGATGATTCCAACCTTTAAGGGAAAAATCATGAAAGGAGCGAAACTCAGTAAATGACAGCAATTGTAGAATTAAAAAATGTAACCAAAGCCGTGAGCAATGGGATGAACGAAGAAAAAGTCATTCTGGATGATGTTTCCTTGGAAATTCGAGAGCATGATTTTATCACGATTTTGGGGGGCAATGGAGCTGGAAAGTCAACCCTCTTTAATACCATTGCTGGGACGCTTCCGGTGAGCAGTGGAAAGATTTATATTTTGGGGGAAGATGTAACCAACTATTCTCCTGAAAAGAGAGCCAAGTACCTATCGCGGGTCTTTCAAGATCCTAAAATGGGGACAGCGCCTCGCATGACAGTAGCGGAAAACCTCTTGGTAGCGAAGTTTCGCGGAGAAAAACGTGGCTTGATTCCGCGTCACCTGGCCAGCTATAAAGAAGAGTTTCAAACAGTCCTTGCTAAGATCGGTAATGGCTTGGAAAATCATATCGACACAGCCGTTGAGTTTCTATCAGGGGGGCAACGACAAGCCTTGAGTCTGTTGATGGCGACACTGAAACGTCCAGAACTCTTGCTTCTAGACGAACACACTGCAGCCTTGGATCCAAAAACGAGTCAGGCCCTCATGGCCTTGACGGATCAGTTTGTGAAACAAGATGCCCTCACAGCTCTTATGATCACCCACCACATGGAAGATGCTTTGAAATATGGAAATCGCTTGATTGTGATGAAAGATGGGCACATCGTCCAAGACCTCAGTCAAGAAGAAAAAGCCCAAATGACCATCGCAGACTACTATCAATTATTTGAGAAAGAATAAGATACAAAGCCCGTAAAATGCAAAGTGAAAATAGGAAATTCTTGCAGTGAGCGATGCTCACAAGAGAATTTATCTTTTTCACACAGCATTTAGGGCGTGTTCAATTACTAAGATACAAAGGGCGTAGCGGATACAGTCAAAATAGGGAGTAGGACAGAAGCAATATCGTTCATGGCGCTTCGTCGTCCCACCTCTGCACAGTTGAGTAGGGCTGTAAAAGCTGATGAAATCAGCGTAGTAGAGCCCACTC
>ERZ773246.835-NODE-835-length-12076-cov-134.745_pt1 | contig 12076 bp, 9 predicted proteins | sample MGYA00580519_ERZ773246 | MGnify/ENA primary metagenome ERZ773246 (study PRJEB29015, sample SAMEA2738153) | human oral metagenome | biome: human oral; feature: human-associated habitat; material: saliva | place: China | collected 2246 ...
GCGGGGGAGTGCCCCCTCTGCGGCGCTGGGGCGCCTTGAGGACGGAGCCCCCGCTTCGCGTGTCCGGTACGCCCTCTAGGTCGCCTATCCCTCGGGTTGGTTGAGATAGGGGTTGGTCTGGGGTTTCCTTCTCGGGTCAGCTCGCCTCGGTCTGGGGTAGGGGTATATGAGGTTGGTACGTGGTTGCCTTCTCGGGTTATCTTGCCTGATTCTGGGGTAGGGGTATATGAGGCTGGTACGTGGTTACCTTCTCCGGTTAGCCCGCCTCCGGCTGGGATATATAGGTGGCTTGGTCTGGGGTCGGGTGTTGCAGCTAGCTCACCCGATTCTGGGGTTATCCTGTCGGATTTTTTTATCTATTTCCCGAACATAAGCCTGGTAAGTGAAAAGCCGGCGCCTGCTGCGAAGCAGGCACCGGCTTTTCACATGTTATAGAGTGCTTAGCGGCCCGTGTAGTCAGCGTCCGCAATATCCTTCGGCCAACGCGCCTTCTGGAACGGAGCCCACGTGAAGGCCGCCGCCACCAGCAGCAAGCCGCTCAACACAAACGCCGGGACGAAGCCCCACGCATCCGCAATCATGCCGGCCACCAGCGGGCCCAGAATCATGCCGAAATCGCTGCACATCTGGTACACCGCCAACACCTGGCCGCCACTGCGGCGGGTGCCAATCACATCAGAAACCGCGGCCTGAATCGACGGGCCCATAAACGCCGCACCAATACCCAGGCACGCCGTCAACGAGACAAACACCCAGGCCACAGGCGCGAAGCCCATAAACGTCACCGCAGAGCCCGAAAGCAGCAGACCAGAGAACGCCATGACGCGGCGGCCAAAGCGATCCGAGAAACGACCCGAGAACGTCTGCGTCAGCGCGTTACCCAGCGAGTTCGTCGCCATCGCCAACGAGGCCAGCAGAGTACCCGCCACGGCGTTCGACATGTCGCCGCCGGTCGCCAAATATGCCGCGGCCAGCGGAATAATCGAGGACTGCACGCCGAACACCGACCAGCCAATCGCCCAATTCGAAACCAGGGCGGAGCGGTAATTCGTGAACTTCAACGCGTCACGAACCGTCATCGCCGGCAGGTTGCTCCTACCCGAAGAATTCTCGGGCGAAGTGGGTTGAGCGGTCTTACCGGAGGCGTCAGCCTGGGCCTCGGCGGGGGAGTTAGCCTCGGAGCGCTCGGCGTTGTCAGAAGTGGGGGAGGGAGCCTCCGACGGCAGAGTCCCGGTGCCCTTACCCTCAGCCAGCCGCGCCGCCTCGGCAATCGCGTCACGCTCGGCCTCCAGGGTCGCCTGCGACGGCATCAAGAACCACACAATCAGGCCCGCCACCAGCAACGAAAAACCGTACACGATAAACGGTGCGCGCAGACCAAACGGAGCCAGGGCGCTCGCAATGACCGGGCCCAGCAGGTTGCCCAGCAGGAAGGCCGTCGCGTAATAACCGGAAATGCGGCCGCGCATATGGGGAGGGGAGAGGCGCACCAGTAGGCCCATCGCGGAGACCGTGAACATGACCGAGCCAATGCCGGCTACCGCGCGGGCAGCCAATAGCACCCAGTAATCCCAGGCGAACGCAATCATAAACGAGGTCACGGACACAATCAGCATGCCGATTGTGTACACCGGGCGCTCACCGAAACGGGTAATAATCTTGCCCGCCGTCGGCGCAAACAGCAGACGCGTAATCGCCAGTGCAGACACCACCATCGTCGCCATAGTGACCGTTGCGTTAAAATTCTGCGCGTAATTCGGCAACACCGGCGCGACCAGGCCGAAACCCACCGCAATCATGAACGAAGCAACGATCAGAACCTTCAGACCGGTCGGCACGCGGTTCGGGTTAATCGTGCGAGGGTCAAAAACGGGCGGTGTTGTGGCAGGTTTCCTCATGCGCATCCTCGTGTGTGTGGGCTGATGCAGCCGCGGGGCCCCACCCCTAAACACCGGCTGCGCTCAGCTAGAAAACTTCAATAGTGTCCAGTCTACTCCGGGCCGGGCCGGGCACGCGCGTCAACCCGACCGACGAAACCTCCCGAGCCGGTAAGCTAGTAGTGTGAATGAAACGATGATGATAATCTGCGCGATTGTGCTGGGCGTACTGGTAATTGCCGGTGTGCTTTTCGCCGTTCTGCGCCGACCCAAGAAGACCGCGAACCTGCAGTCTTTGCGCCAGGAGGCGGCCGCCGCCTCCGGAGAGTCGGCACCGGAGGCTGATAGCTCGGCACCTCGCTCCATTGAAATTGAGATGCCCGACCCCTCCGCGGGTCGCCTGGTTCGTCTGCGTGCCCGCCTGGCCCGTTCGAACAATATGCTCGGTCAGGGCCTGCTTTCCCTGCTGTCTCGCGACCGCATCGACCAGGATGTGTGGGACGAGGTTGAGGAGACCCTGCTGCTGGCTGACCTGGGTTCCGAGCCGACCACCCGTCTGGTTGAGGCCCTGCAGAAGCGCGTGCGCGTTGAGGGTACGAATAACCCCGCCGCCGTGAAGAAGATGCTTCGAGAGGAGCTCGTGAAGATTGTCGGCCCCGACATGGACCGCGAGCTGAAGACCTCCGGTAGCGACGGCAACCCCGGCGTGGTACTGGTCGTTGGCGTGAACGGCGTGGGTAAGACCACGACCGTCGGTAAGATTGCCCGCGTGATGGTTGCGGACGGTCAGTCCCTGATTCTGGGCGCCGCCGATACCTTCCGCGCCGCCGCTTCGGAGCAGCTGACCACCTGGGGTGACCGCGTGGGCGTGAAGACGGTGCGTTCCGAGAAGGAGGGCGCCGACCCCGCTTCGGTCGCCTTTGATGCGGTTAAGACCGGCAAGGAGGAAGGCGTCGACACCGTGCTGGTGGATACCGCGGGCCGCCTGCAGAACAAGGCCGGCCTGATGGATCAGCTCGGTAAGATCAAGCGTGTGATTGAGAAGGAAGCCCCGGTGACCGAGGTGCTCCTGGTTATCGACGCGACGACCGGCCAGAACGGCATGATTCAGGCGAAGGTCTTTGGCGAGATCGTGGACGTGACCGGTATTGTGCTGACCAAGCTGGACGGCACCGCGAAGGGCGGTATCGTCGTGGCCATTCAGGAGGAGCTGGGTGTTCCCGTCAAGCTCATCGGCCTGGGTGAGGGCCCGGACGATCTGGCGCCGTTCGACCCGGAAGCTTTCGTGGACGCGCTGCTGGATTAACCTCCTCATACTCCACTCCGCCGAGAAGCCACATGTGTTCGGAACACATGTGGCTTCTTGCGATTATCTGTGATGGGTGTGGCGTTGTTTGATTATTCTCAATGCCGAGGCTTTACACGGCGACGGGTTCTTCGGTGCGTACCGCATGGTAGGTGGCATCGCTGACCGTCACACCGTACTGGCGCGAAGCGAGCTTAAGGATTTCCTCCACCGTGTAAATACGGAACACGCCGCCGTCGGTGGTCTGCGCGTACTCGCGCAGCAGCTGGCGGTTGGCGAGCTGACGAATCGGTTTGCCGCTGGCAGCCGCGGCGCGCACCTCAGCGCTATTGCGCAGCCACAGGTCGCGCACCCCGGCGGTCACGAAAACGCAGTCGGTACCCTTCACCCGGGTTGAAGCCTCGGCGAGGCACTGGGTCCACAGCGCAAAATCGGCGTCAAAATTGGCGCTGGGCAGAAGCGGGTGGCCCTGTTCCACGGCCTCTGCGAGCTGCTGATTGTAGCGTTCCGGGCTGGGGGCCGCGCCCACGTGTCCGGTGAAGAGGCGGTTCAATCGCGGCAGAATCGTGTCATCTTCGCGGCGGGCCACGTTGATGGAACCGGTGTCGGTGGTGGGCTCGAGAATCCTCATAATCTGGGCGATGGAGTGGTCCAGCTGGTGGGTGACGGAGCGCAGGGCACTCCAGGGTGAGCCCTTCTCTTCGGGGAGAGTTTCTTTGAAGGAGGCGAGGGCCGAGCGAACGCGATCGGCGGCCGCCGGTACGGGGGAGGCGCCGTCGAGGGCCGCCCAGAATTCCTTGAGTGCCTGGTGGGGGAGGAAAACGTGGCCGCGTAGCTGCGAGAAAGCACGGATGATTTCGTCGCTGGTGCGTGTGGGGTATTGGTAGAGGCTGGCCAACGCGGTGGAGTCAAAGATGACGAGGATTCCGGGGTGAATCGATGATAGGGTGGCGCGATCGAGTTCCTTGTACTCAACGAAGTCGGAGTACAGGGTTCGCGTTTGTCGGGTGATTGACATGTGTCCCCTCCGGGTATGCGGGTATGGTCGGTCAAATGCGAGTGCCGGAGAAGTCGAGGAGAATAATCCATTCCAGTGTATCGGCCTTCTTCGGCGCGTGTTGGGGTTTCGGTATAAATATTTTGTTTATTACGTTTGTGTCTAACCCGAGGGTGTGTTAGTGCATGTCAGAGTCATTTTCGGGTCTATGTTTTAGGTGTGAATTTCGCCGCGTGACGTCTATATTGTGCGGTTTTGTTTTCACAGTTATGAGCAGTATAGAGCAAAACATGCATTAAGGTGCAAAATTCGTTGAATGGGTCACAAAATAACGTCAGAAAACTTTTCCAACATGCACATAGGACGCATATAACACGCGGGGGACAGGGTGAGAAAGTAGATGAACATTTATTCCCTCCTGTAGACTTTAAGTGATTCAATTTGATAAGGAGAAGAGTAATGTCAGAGCTGACCACTCAAAACCAGGCGGAGGAGCAGGGCCCGGCCCGCACCGTCGTCGTGGCAGAAGACGAGGCACTGATTCGCCTCGACATCGTTGAAATTCTGAAGGACCAGGGTTTCGATGTCGTTGCAGAAACCGATAACGGCAAGACCGCCGTCGAGCTAGCGCAGAAGCACCGCCCCGACCTCGTCCTCATGGACGTGAAGATGCCGATCATGGACGGCATCACCGCAGCTGAAGAAATCGCGAAGGAGCAGATCGCTCCCGTCGTTCTGCTGACCGCATTCAGCCAGAAGGAACTCGTCGACCGTGCCGTTGAGGCAGGCGCTATGGCGTACGTCGTCAAGCCGTTCTCCCCGAATGACCTGGTCCCCGCTATCGAGGTGGCAATCAGCCGCTACGAGCAGATTCGCGCTCTCGAGAAGGAAGTTGGCACCATCCGCGACCAGTTCGAGACCCGCAAGCTGGTTGACCGCGCAAAGTCGCTACTCATCACCAAGATGAACCTGACCGAGCCGGAAGCATTCCGCTGGATTCAGAAGACCTCCATGGACCGCCGCCTGTCCATGCGCGAAGTCTCCGACACCATCATCAAGCAGCTCTCCTAAATGCGAGACGTATAAAGTACATCACGGTACAGGTACGAACGCAGGCTACGGCGAAGACTAGGATTCGCCCGTATGCACTTTCAGCCGGTCAGCATCTGGCCAGCACCTTTTCATGACACGCTAACGCCCCATCCCTCACAGTGAAGCTGAGGGACGGGGCGTTAATGTTTAACCTCTGAAGCGCGCATCCTGCCGGGGCAGTCGGAGCGTTTCTAAGCCCGGAACGTTTATGCGCCAGTGTTGCGGGCAACCCAATGCTGCAAGAGCTGCAGCGTCAGGCGGTCTTAGCGCATGTAGCGGTTGAAATCGTCTTCGTCATTGTTGGGGCCGCTAATGGGACGGTCCGTGGGGGAACCTGCCCAGAGCATGCCGCCAGTACCGAGCATCACGCCCAGCCACCAGAAGCTACCGGGGTTATTGATGGCGGTCACCAGGCACACCAGCATCACACCGATTGCGATGGGCAGGACAATGCGCTTGGCGCGCACAATCTTCGGGTAACGCTTGAAATAGGGGGTGCGCTCGCGGGCCATGGTGCTCCTTCTGGTCGTACCTTCTGGTGGGTGTTGGGGGGGCTGTGTACCCTGTGCTTCTACGATTTTAGGCTACTTGCGTAGGCTGTAGGACTTTATACTGCGGGAGATTATGCAGGGGAGTTTATGCGGTGGGGCGGGGAATCAGCATGTTGGTGATGCGCGCCGTGCAGGTGGTGCGGCCGCGCTCATCCACAATGTCGATGGAGTGGATGCACAGGGTGCGTCCGAGCTTGACGGCGGTGCAGGTTGCGGTGACCAGACCGGAGACTGCCGGGCGCACGTGGGTTGCGTTGATGTCCACGCCGACTGCTACGAGGTCTTCGCCGCCGTGCACACCCGCGGAGAGGGAGCCGAGGGTTTCGGCAAGAACCACGTTGGCGCCGCCGTGTAGCAGACCGATGGGCTGGGTGTTACCGGCGACGGGCATGGTCGCGACGGTGCGTTCTGCGGTGAGTTCCTGGAACTTAATGCCCATGGCGGGGATGAGCTCGCCCAAGCCGCGGGGGAAGTAGGGGTGCAGGTGTTCGGGGATTCCGCTGTCGGTCAGCTGCGCCTTGATTTCTTCTGCGCTGAGGGTCGTGGGTGCTGCCGCGCGGACGGGTGCGTGCTGTGTGTTGTTTTCAGTCATGACTTCCAGTGTACTCCCCGGTTAGGGTGCCTTTGACGCGATGGTCGGTTTCTTGTCCAGCCTCCGGGCACGATTCAGCCCCGCCTCCTGAACTCAGGAGACGGGGCTGAATAACGCTATGTGAGCGGATGAGGATTAGGCGGAAATGGCTTCTGCCTTTTCGATGTCCTCGTCGCGGATTTCCTTATCGGGGTTCACGCCGCTTGCCTTAGAGATACGCTCGGTCAGGGCTGCAATGGTCGCGTCACCGGTCACGTTGGTTGCGGTGCCGAAGGAGTCCTGAGCCAGGTACAGGGCAATCATCAGGGCAATCATGGAGGAGTCAAAGCCGAGCATGGACTCGAGCAGACCAATTGCGGTCATCACGCCACCGCCGGGAACGCCGGGAGCGGCAACCATCATCACGCCGAGCACCAGAATCATGGGAACCAGCGAACCGAAGTCGGGGCTCTTACCGGTCATGAACAGCACAGCCACCGCGCAGGAGGTAATGGTAATCATGGAGCCGGAGAGGTGAATGGTTGCGCATAGCGGAATCGCGAAGTCCACCACGCGAGCAGAGATGCCAGCCTTCTTAGCCGAACGCACGGTCACCGGGATGGTAGCAGCCGAAGACTGGGTGCCGATTGCGGTGAAGTACGCGGGCATCATGGTCTTGAGCATCTGGATGGGGCTACGGCGAGACACTGCGCCAGCCACCGAGTACTGCAGGGCCAGGGTGACCCAGTGCAGGATAATCACCATGACAAAGACCAGACCGAAGACGGAGAGGATCTTGGCGACCTGACCGGCGAGGGTCATGTTCGCGAACACGCCCACAATGTGCACGGGCAGCAGGGGGATAATCACGTAGCTGAGCATCTTCTCAACGATGACCTGGAAGTCTTCGAAGAGGTTCAGCATCGCACGGGTCTTCAGGGCGGTAATGCCCAGGCCCAGGATGAAGGAGAGAACCAGCGCGCTGAGCACACCCATAATCGGGGGCAACTGAATGGAAACGTAACCGGCGGAGAGTGCGTTCTCCGGGTTATCGAAAGATGCCAGCTGCTGACCCTTCAGGATGATGGGGTAGAGCAGCAATGCGCAGGTCAGTGCCAGGAAGCCCGCAAGGATGCTGGAGAGGTATGCCAGACCCACGGTGATGCCGAGCATCTTGCCTGCACCCTGCGCGAGGGAACCAATACCGGGCACGATGAAGCCGATAATAATCAGCGGAATCGCGAAGCTCAGGAAGGCACTGAATACGGTGGAGAAGGAGACGAAGAGCTGCACAATGAAGTCGGTGGGGATGGCTGCGCCGGTTGCGTCATTGATACCGCTAATCATTCCGGGGGTCAGCATGCCGATAAGCACACCCGATGCAATCGCGATGATAATCCACGCGAGGAGGGGAAGTTTTTTGAGTGCCTTCATAGTTTCCTAAATGAGGGTTCGTTGTGTTAAGCGCGGGAGGTGCCCTCACGGTCCGGTGAATCCTGTCGGTGAATTCTGCCAGTGAATTCTGGGTAGAGCTCTGCCTATGAATACACGGGGTGTGGGGGTTTCCTGCGCTGGAGGCGATAATAAGGTTATATATTATCTGGAAACTGTATTATTATCCACCTTACATAGTGGTATGGGGCACAGTTTTTGGGAAGAAAATTCACCAAACGCACCCCACCGGCACTTATATATGAGGTAAAACTCTTTCCACACGCCCCCTAGTTCCGCTATATGGCACAGCACCGGCACCCAATACAGCGCCGGCACCCAATACGGCACGGGCGCCTCCCACATGGCTGACCAGCCCAAGGCAGACCCTCAGGACTGACCGGCAGCCACCGCAAAACCGTCCGTCACAAAGCCAGCCGTCACGAAGGCAACCACCGAGCAAACTCAGACTCGATACACTAGAGGAGTGACTACAGAGAACAAAACCCTCCTGCTCATTGACGGACACTCCCTCGCCCTACGCTCCTTCTTCGGCATCTACACCATGGCCGAAAAGACCGGACAGCACATCTTCGTGCGCAGCGACGGCCAGCACACCGAAGCCGTCCACGCCTTCCTCTCCACTCTGCTGAGCATCATCAAAGACAACCAGCCCAGCCACATCGCCGTAGCCTTCGACCTGCCCGGCGGCACCTTCCGCACCGCCGAATACGGCGAATACAAGGGCGGCCGCAACGCCATCCCCGAAGCCTTCAACGGCCAGATCGACCTCATCAAAAAGATGCTCGGCGCGTTGAACATCCCCGCGCTCACCTACGAAAACTACGAAGCCGACGACATCGTCGCAACCCTCACTCGCCGCGGCACCGAAGCCGGCTACAAGGTCCTCATCCTCTCCGGCGACCGCGACATCTTCCAGCTTGTCACCGACGACGTCACCCTGCTCTACCCGGTCACCACCGGCCCCTCCAAGGGTATTCAGCGCATGGACCCCGCCGCCGTCGAAAAGAAAACCAAGGTACCCCCGCACATGTACCCCGACCTTGCCGCCCTCACCGGCGAGCAGGCGGACAACCTGCCCGGCGTACCCGGCGTGGGCCCCGGCTTCGCCGCCAAGTGGCTCGGCGAATACGGCTCCCTCGACGCCGTCATCGAAAACAGCGACAAGATCGGCGGCAAGAAGGGCGAAGCACTACGCGAAAACATCGACAACGTGGTGCGCAACCGCCGCCTCAACCAGCTCGTCAACGACCTCGACCTGGACATCACCCTCGAAGACACCGCATTCACCCCCGACCTGGACGCACTCAACACCTTCTTCGACGAAGTAGAGTTCCGCACCATCCGCAAGCGTGCCGCCGACACCCTCGGCCCCATCGTGCGCGCCGCCGGCTCCGCAGGCTCTGCAAGTTCCGCCGCAGAAGCAGGGGAGGAGGGCGCCACCAAGAAGGCACCCACCGGCCCCGTCTACGCACCCATCACCACCAGCGCACCCACCAAAAACGCAGACGCAGCAGCATTCCGCGCCTTCTGCGCCGCCGCAGCCGAAGAAAACTACGGCACCGACGAACAGGGCGCGCCCATCGCCGTACCCGAACGCCTCGAAGGCGCCGTGACCCTCTACCCGGTCACCAACCTGCCCGTAGCACGCCCCGCCATCGGCGACGCACCCGCCGTCAAGGTCACCAAAACCAAGATCCGCGCCGCCGAAGAAAACCCCGAACTGCTCGGCGTGCTCCTCACCAGCAAAAGCACCAGCCTCTGGATCGACACCCGCACCATCGACCCGGAACTCGACGCCGCCCTCGCCGCCTGGCTCTCCGACGAAGCAGCCCGCAAAATCGTCATGGACCTCAAAAACCAGCGCAAACTCCTGCGCGCCCACGGCTACGAACTTGCCGGAGCCGTCGAAGACCCCGCACTGTCCTCCTACATGTGCGGCTTCATCCCCACCGCAACCCGCAAGCTCTTCTCCGAACGCATGGAAGACCTCGCCGAACGCTACCTCTGGATTCCCAAGGACCCCTACGCGCAGCTCGTCTTCCAGCCCGAAGAAGAAGAAGAGGCAGAACCCTCCCTCTTCAGCATGCCCGGCGAAGCCGAACCCGTCGAAAACCTGCGCTACTTCACCCAGATCAGCCGCATCATCCACGAACTCGCACGCCTGCTGCACTTCGAAATGGAAGAGCACGGCCAGCTGAAGGTCTACGAAGAAATCGAACTGCCGCTGCTCTACGTCCTCGCAGACATGGAGCAGGCAGGCATCGCCGTCTCCGACGCGCTCCTGACCGAACTGCACGACACCTTCTCCGCACGCGCAGCCCAGGCACAGGACGCCGCACGCGCCATCATCGGCGACACCGTCGAAACCGACGACGGCGAAGAACCCCTCAACCTCGCCTCCGTCAAACAGCTGCAGACCGTGCTCTTCGACAAGCTCGCCCTGCCGCACACCCGCAAAATCAAATCCGGCTACTCCACCGACGCCGAATCCGTCACCGAACTGCTCTCCAAAATCTCCCCGGAGTCCGACGGTGCCGCATTCCTCGGTGCGCTCGCCGCCTACCGCGACAACATCAAACTCGTCCAGACCGTCGAAGGCCTGCAGAAAGCAGCCGCCGACGACGGACGCGTACACACCACCTTCCAGCAGGGTGCCGCCTCCACCGGTCGACTCTCCTCAACCGCGCCGAACCTGCAGAACATCCCGATCCGCACCGAAGAAGGCCGCCGCATCCGTGGCGCCTTCATCGTCGCGCCCGCACCCATCGACGGCGTGGAATACGAGGGTCTGCTCACCGCCGACTACTCGCAGATCGAAATGCGCATCATGGTGCACCTCGCCGCCGACGAGAAGCTCATCGCAGCATACGAAGCGGGGGAGGACCTGCACCGTTACGTCGGCTCCGAAGTCTTCGGCGTCGCACCCGAAGAAGTCACCCCCGAGCAGCGCTCCAAGGTCAAGGCAATGTCCTACGGCCTGGCATACGGCCTGTCCCGCTTCGGCCTCGCCAAGCAGCTGAACATCAGCTCCGACGAAGCAGGCGAACTGCGCACCAACTACTTCAAACGCTTCGGACGCGTGGGACGATTCCTGCGCGGCGTGCTCAAGCAGGCACACCAGGACGGCTACACCGAAACCATTTTCGGCCGCCGCCGCGTGCTACCCGACCTGGACTCGCCCAACCGCGTACGCCGAGAAGCCGCCGAACGCGCCGCCCTCAACGCCCCCATTCAGGGCACAGCCGCGGACATCATCAAGATCGCCATGATCAACATTCACCGCCGCCTGCGCGAAGAGGGCCTCAAGACCCGCATGCTGCTGCAGGTGCACGACGAAATCATCCTCGAAGTCGCCACCGGTGAGCGTGAAGCCGCCGAACGCGTACTCGTCGAGGAGATGAGCGGTGCCGCCAGCCTGCGTGTTCCTCTGGATGTGCAGGTCGGCTGGGGTAAGTCCTGGCAGGAGGCGGGCCACTAGGCTCAGCTCCTCAGTTCCCGCGTGGAAAAGCTGGGACGCTTGGGTTCCGCTTGGAAAAGTGGCACTCAGCTTTGCTCCGCACGGAAAGCGGTATTCGTCCTCGTTCATACAGGGGACCCGCCCTCGCTTCGCTTCGGGCACCCTGATGTCACTTCGGACGATACCGCCTTTCCGCGCTGGGATACTGTGCGGGTGCGGCCGCGTTTTCCGGATGCGCCCTCAGGGTGTCAGCCCGGACGCTCTCCGCAGCGAAGCAAGGAGGGGCGGAGCGTCCGGGTGACGGGTGCCCCTGCGTAGGCGCGGAGGAAATATGCGGCGCCCCGCCCCTGATTAGTGAGGGGAGGAACGAGGACGAGCACCGTCCCCTCCGCAAACCACAACTCCAAAACCGCAAATAAGTACGGGAATTCCGGGCGCGCATCCATTGACGACACGCCCGGGATTCCCGTACACTGTTAATCGCGTGTACCAAAGTACGGGTTTTTGCACCCGTTTTGCGGGAATAACCTTCCGGAAAAACGAGTTATATCTTCCGTACACCCGCTGAAGCGTCTTCGCCTCGGCGGCGGTACACATTGTAAGTATCCGTCAGCTCGACGTTTCCTCACCCCAATCATGGTGTTCGCGGCCCTATGCCGTGCGTACCGGGGTGAAAAAATGAGCCGGCCGGCGCCTCCGCACGGGGGAGTCGAACGGCGAACCGGCAGCGTCGACCTATTAGAAATCCAATTGGAGCCCTCACTACATGA
>ERZ773246.840-NODE-840-length-12053-cov-103.83_pt1 | contig 12053 bp, 7 predicted proteins | sample MGYA00580519_ERZ773246 | MGnify/ENA primary metagenome ERZ773246 (study PRJEB29015, sample SAMEA2738153) | human oral metagenome | biome: human oral; feature: human-associated habitat; material: saliva | place: China | collected 2246 ...
AGCGGCGACCTGTCGCGCGCTATCGCGTGCGGCGCGGACGCCGTCATGCTCGGCGCCGCCATCGCCCGCGCGGAGGAGGCTCCGGGACGTGGCTGGCACTGGGGCTCGGAGGCGACCCACCCGGACATGCCGCGCGGCCAGCGCGTTCACGTCGGCACGACGGGCACGCTCGAGCAGATCCTCTACGGCCCCTCGACGCGCGCGGACGGCTCCCTGAACTTCGTGGGCGCCCTCAAGCGGACCATGGCCTCGACGGGATACTCGGAGGTCAAGGACCTACAGCGCGCCCAGGTGGTCGTCTCCCCGTACTCGGCGTCCTGACTCGCGCTCACTGAGCGTGACGAGGCCTGGGCTGAGCGCGACGAAGCAACGGCCCGTAACGACGCCGGGCTGAGTTTGACGAGGCCGGGGTGCCCGCGCGCTCGCGGGTGCACGCCCGCCCGCTTGCGCCTTGTATTTTCGAGAATATTCTCAATCGCTTCCGCACGTTTGTGCGTGAGGCTACACTTGTCATAACTCGTGTTGCCGTTGGTAAAGACGCCTGCGGCACGGGGCTCGTCGGCCCCTCACGGTGAGGTGAGGTTGAGAGGACATCCCGATGAAGTGCGGGACACGATCACTAGCTGTATTCGGCGCGCTCGCGCTGTCCGCGATGGGGCCTGTGCCTGCCGCTTGGGCGGCCGATGCGGGCCAATCGGGTGAGGCCAGCCCCGGCCTCGTCGATACGCCGATCCCCGACATCCAGGCCGTTGGCGAGGGAGACGATTCCGCGATGGCGGGGGCTACCGTCACGACGGTCGGCGTCGTGACGGCCGCCTACCCGGCCGCCGAGTCCGGGCTGGGCGCGACCCTGGACGGCTATACGATCCAGACCCCCGGCTCGGGCGGCGCGTGGGAGCCGGGGCGCACACGCTCCGACGGCCTCTTCGTCTACGCAGGTAAGAAGGGCGAGGTCCCGGCCCCGGGCACCTGCGTGCGCGTCACCGGCACGGTGGGAGAGTTCCCCACGACGAGCGCGAAGGATAACCCCCAGAGCCTCACCCAGCTGGCCGCGACCTCCGTGACCACAGTCGAGGGATGCCAGGCGCCGACGCCCATCCCGGCGACCCGCGTCCCCACGCCGGACGAGGCCGAGGCCCTCGAGTCCATGCTCCTCGCACCCCAGGGCACGTGGACCATCACCGACAACTACCAGACGAACCAATACGGCACCCTGACCCTCACCCCGGGTGAGGCCCCGCTGCGCTCGGCCACGGACGTGGTGGCTCCCGGGCAGGCCGCCCGCGACTACGAGGCCGCCAACGCGGCCCGCGCGATCGTGCTCGACGACGGTACCAACACGAACCTGCTGAAGGGGGCCGCCACCGAGGCCGCGTACGCCTACCTCGCGAACGGCTCGCCCGCGCGCGTCGGCTACCACGTGGCCTTCACCAAGCCCGTGGTCCTCGAGTCCCGGCACGGTTCTTTCGTCTTCCAGCCGACCTCCATGGTCGCCGGGCACCCTGACCGCACTCCCGTGACCATCACCGGGGAGCGTCCGAGCGCGCCCACGGTCGGTGGCGACACCCGGGTGGCGACGTTCAACGTCCTCAACTACTTCTCCGACCTGGGCGTCGACGAGGCCGGATGCACGGGCTACCCCGACCGCACGGGTGCCTTCGTGACGGCGAAGAAGTGCAAGGTGCGCGGTGCGTTCTCGCGCGAGGCCTTCGCGAACCAGGAGGCCAAGATCGTCTCGGCGATCAACGCCTTGGGGGCCGACGTGGTCGCCCTGGAGGAGATCGAAAACCCGGTGGCCGTGGGTGTGGGAACCGACCGAGACGCGTCCCTCGCGCGCCTCGTCGAGGCCCTCAACAAGGAAGCGGGCAAGGGAACGTGGGCGTACGTGCCCTCGCCCAAGACCGTTCCCGAGGCCGAGGACGTCATCCGAGTTGCCTTCATCTACAAGCCGGCGTCCGTCGCCCCGGCCGGCCCCTCGCTGATCCACGACGACCCCGCGTTCACGGGCCTGGCGCGCCAGCCCCTCGCCCAAGAGTTCGCGCGCGTCACCGCCGAGCGATCCGCGCCCGCCTCCTTCGTCGTCGTCGCCAACCACTTCAAGTCGAAGGGATCCGTGCCCGAGGGCGCACCTGCCGGCAACGTTGACAGCGGAGACGGTCAGGGCAACGCGAATGCGATCCGTGTCGCCCAGGCGGGTGCCCTGGCCTCCTTCGCCGCCCGATTCGCGGACAAGCCGACCCTGCTCGTGGGTGACTTCAACTCCTACTCGCAGGAGGATCCGATCAAGGCCCTCGAGGCCGCGGGCTGGGAGCGCGTCTCCGGCGCGGGCGAGGCCTCCTACGTCTACGCGGGACGCTCCGGATCCCTCGACCACGTTTTCGCCAACGCGGCCGCGAAGCCACTCCTCGCGGGGGTGACCAGCTGGGCCGTCAACGCCCAGGAGTCCATCGCCTTCGAATACTCGAGGGCCGGCATGAACGCCCACTTGGCGATCGAGGCCGACAACCCCTACCGATCCTCGGACCACAACCCCGAGCTCATCGGGCTCACCCTGCTCGGTGGGGACGCCCCGGCCCCGACGCCGAGCACTGAGCCGTCCGCCGCCCCCAGCGCGGCCCCCTCACCGAGCGCTGACCCCTCAGCGGCCCCGTCCGCGTCAGCCGCGGCCTCATCCCGTAAGGCACCCGCGCGCGCTGCCACTGTTAGCGGCCTGGCGCGCACCGGTGCGGACGCGGGCCCGGCAATCGGCATCGGAATACTCCTCGCCGCCCTCGGCGGTGGGCTCATCCTCGTCTCGCGCCGGCTTCGCCGCCGCGGCTGACACCACGAACTCCACACTCACCACGCAGGACGCGGCGCCGTCGCCGCCCCGATGAAAGGAACACACCCATGCACAGACCATGGACTCGCCTCGCGCTCGCCTCGGCGGCCGCTATCACCCTGGCCTCCCTGCCCGGAGTCGCGCTCGCGGCACCGCAGGATGAAGCCTCACGGAACGAGGTCTCGCCCATCACCCTGGACCTCTACACCCTCACGGACGTGCACGGACACATCCAGCAGGTCGCCAAGAAGGGCGTCGTGCGCGAGGCCGGGTTGCCCGCGATGAACTGCTACCTGAAGAAGGCGCGCGCGACGAATCCCAACTCCTCGTTCACCCTGCTGGGAGACAATATCGGCGCGTCCCCCTACATCTCCGGCGCGCTCAAGGATAACCCGACCATCGCGGCCCTCAACACGATGAACCCCTTGGCCTCGACGATCGGCAACCATGAGCTGGACATGGGGCAGGCCGTCTTCAAGCAGCGCGTCGATGGCTCCAACCCGAGCGAATTCGTGCAGGCGACCTTCCCCTACCTGGGGGCCAACATCGAGGGCATGGGCACCTACGGTGACGGCATCCCGTATCTGGGGGACTACAAGGTGTGGATGTCGCCCTCGGGCATGAAGGTGGCGTTCATCGGTGCAATTGCTCAGGACGTGCCCTACAAGCTGAGCCCCGGAACGACTGAGGGCCTGACCTTCACGGACCCGATTGCGCGCATTAACTCGCTGGCTGCGCAGCTGAAGACCAGCGGACAGGCCGACGTCGTCATCGCCATGCTGGACGACGACGTGAAGAACAACTACACGAAGGTCGGCAAGGACGTCGACGGCCTCATGGGCGGGGACACGCACGTGCCCTACGAGTTCGACCACGTCAACTCGGTCGAGGCCTTCAACTCCGCGAACCCGCGCCTGGCGGGCATCGCATCGGGTTCCTACACGGACAACCTGGGTCTCATCCGCCTGACGATCGACCCCGCGACGCGTCAGGTGACCAGCGCCGACTCAATCCTCATCCCGGCCGCCGAGGTTGCCCAGTGCGGCGCGGATCCCGACACCCAGGCGATCGTCGATAAGGCCGAGGCCGACTCGAAGGAAGCCGGCAAGCGCGTCGTCGCTACCGGGTACACGGAACCCTTCAGGCGTGGAGTCTTCACGACGCCCGAGGGGGCAACGGACCCCGGGTCGAACCGAGGCATCGAATCCTCGCTGGGGGACCTGGTGGCCGACTCGCTGCGCGAAACCATCCTCACCCCGAACGGAAAGAGCGTCGACATCGGCATGATCAACGCGGGCGGCCTGCGCGCCGACCTGGTGCCGAACGAGGACGGCACGATCACCTACGCGCAGACCTACGAGGTCGAGCCCTTCTCCAACGAGCTGGGGTACGTGACCCTCAAGGGATCGGACGTCAAGGACGCGCTCGAGCAGCAGTGGAAGACGGACCTGAACTCGCAGAACTCTCGGCCCATGCTCAAGCTCGGCCTTTCCTCGAACGTGCGCTACACCTACGACCCGACCAAGCCCTACGGGGAGCGCATCACGTCGGTGACGATCAACGGTGAGCCGTTGAAGGCCGACGCGACGTACACGGTCGGCTCCGTGACCTTCCTGCTCGCCGGCGGTGACTCCTTCGAGGCCCTGACCCGCGGGGGAGCGGCCACGACGAACGGAAACTTGGACCGCGATTCCTTCAACGCCTACCTGGGCGCGCACTCGGGTACAGCGGCCCGCTCGATCCAGGCCACGGGTGGCCTGACGCCGCGCGAGGCCAAGTCCTCCATCGGCCTGACCCTGCCCACCGAGGCGGTGGCCGACGGCTCGACGGTGACGATCCCGCTGCGTGGCCTGTCCTTCTCCGAGGGGCCCTCCATCACCTCGAAGGTGCGGGTGAGCGCCGGTGGAGCGCAGGCCGTGGCCGAGGTCGACAACTCCCTCGTGGACGCGCACGCCTCCGATGCCGCCTCGGTGATCACGACGGATGGCGCGGGGCAGGCGAGCGTGGACGTGACGGTCGTGGGTGCCTGTGAAGGCAAGGCGGCCGGCGAGGTCGTGAACGTCCCCGTCACGGTCGCCACCGATTTCGCGACGGTCGTCGAGGCCGGGGACGGCCTGACGATCCCCGTGACCTGCGCGGGAACGGCGGCGCCCGACCCGAGTCCGTCGGCCGATGCTGCGGATGGTTCCCAGTCGGGTAACCAGGCAGCACCTTCCACGCAGCACAAGAACACGAAGGGGCCCAAGGGCTCCCTGGCCCGCACGGGTGCGGACGTGGGTGGCCTGGCCGGGGCGATGTTTGTCGGAGCGATCGGCGTTGCCGGGGTATTCGCCCGGCGCCGCTTCAATCGTTACCAAAGCGAAAACAAGTAGACCTTGACAGGGGAGGGGCGGCGCGGGAGACTCGGATCAGACGTAAAAGTCGATCATGACAAATGTTCACGCAGCGGCTGCGTGGACATGATCCGCGGCCCGCGCCGCCACCGGTTCAAGGAAGAATCCACATCAACGGAGGAAAACACTCATGAAGCACCTCACGAAGCTCCTCGCCGCGGCGGGAGTTGCAACGCTCGCCTTGGCCGGCTGTGGCGGCGGCGGAGGAACCGCCACCAGCCAGTCCGGCGGGGCGAAGGATGCCACCTCGTTCAAGGCCTGCGCGGTCTCTGACGCCGGCGGCTGGGACGACAAGTCCTTCAACGAGTCCGCCTACGACGGCCTCAAGGCCTCCCAGACCAGCCTCGGAATCCAGATCAACACGGCCGAGTCCAACTCGGACGCGGACTTCAACCCGAACGTTGAGTCCATGGTCTCCGACGGCTGCAACCTGATTATCGGCGTCGGCTTCAACCTGGAGAAGGCCGTCCACACCTCCGCCGACGAGAACAAGGACGTGCACTACGCCCTTATCGACTCCAGCTTCAACGACGGCAACAACAACACGGTGACGCTGGACAACGCGCGTCCGCTGCTGTTCAACACCGCTGAGGCCGCCTACCTGGCCGGCTACGTGGCCGCGGGCATGACCAAGACCGGCAAGGTCGCCACCTTTGGCGGTATCCAGATCCCCTCGGTGACGGTGTTCATGGATGGCTTCGCTGACGGCGTCGCGGCCTACAACAAGGCCAAGGGGACGAACGTGCAGCTGCTCGGTTGGGACAAGGCTTCGCAGAACGGCTCCTTCACGCAGTCCTTCGACGATCAGACGCTCGGCAAGGAGCAGGCCCAGCAGTTCATCTCCCAGGGTGCGGACATCATCATGCCCGTCGCTGGCCCGGTTGGCCTGGGCGCTGCCGCAGCGGCTAAGGCGGATGGCAACACTTGGATCATCGGCGTTGACTCCGACTGGTACGAGGCCAACCCCGACTACTCCTCGATCGTGCTGACCTCGGTCATGAAGGAGATCGGCGCCTCTGTCGAGCAGGCGATCCAGGACTCGGTGAACGGCAAGTTCAGCTCGACCCCGTACGTGGGCACGCTGGCCAACGGCGGTGTCTCGATCGCCCCGTTCCACGATTTCGACGACAAGGTCTCCGCGGAACTCAAGGCAGACCTGACCAAGCTCACGGACGACATCAAGTCCGGCAAGCTCGTCATCGAATCGCAGAACGCCCCGAAGTGACGCGACGCGTGTGGGGCTGGCGGCGGTGACGCTGCCAGCCCCACACGGGCATCGGGGCGGGGCGCCCACCTGCTGGGGAAGGTCGAAGGTATGAAATTAGAGTTGCGGGGGATCACGAAGAGGTTTGGTCCCCTCATCGCCAATGACTCGATTGACTTAACGATCGAGGAAGGGCACATTCACGCGCTGCTGGGAGAGAATGGCGCGGGTAAGTCCACGCTCATGAACGTCCTGTACGGGATGCATGCGCCTGACGAGGGGCAGATCCTCATTGACGGCGAGCCCGTGACGTTCAAGGGCCCCGGCGACGCGGTTGCGGCGGGCATCGGCATGGTGCACCAGCACTTCATGCTCATCCCCGTCTTCACGGTCGCCGAGTCGATCGCCCTGGGCTTTGAGCCGACCGGTCCTGCCGGAATCATCAGTCGTGAGCGTGCCCGCCAGACGGTGCGCGAGGTGTCGGCGCGTTTCGGCTTCGACCTGGACCCCGACGCCCTCATTGAGGATCTGCCGGTGGGTGCCCAACAGCGCGTGGAGATCGTCAAGGCCCTGTCGCGCCAGGCGAAGGTCCTCATCCTCGACGAACCGACGGCGGTGCTCACCCCGCAGGAAACGGACGAGCTGATGACGATCATGCGTCAGCTCGCCGATGCCGGGACCTCGATCGTGTTCATCACCCACAAGCTGCGCGAGGTGCGCGCGGTGGCCGACGAGATCACGGTCATTCGCCGCGGTCGGGTCGTGGGGCACGCGTCCCCGAGCGATTCCGAGGCCTCGCTGGCCACGCAGATGGTCGGGCGCGAGGTGCTCATGCGCGTGGAGAAGGATCCCGCGCGTCCCGCTGGCGGCGGCCTGGCCTTCGAGGACGTGTCCCTGCTGGGCGCGGGCGGAGTGCCGCTGCTTGACCACGTGTCCTTCGACGTTCCCCGCGGCGAGATCCTCGCGGTCGCAGGCGTGCAGGGCAACGGGCAGACGGAGCTTGCCGAGGTGATCCTTGGCCTGCGTACTCCCGACAGTGGCGTGATCCGACTCGAGGACGCGGACATTACCCGCGCGAAGCCTCGCGAGTCCCTGGACGCGGGCGTCGGTTTCATCCCCGAGGACCGGTCGACGGACGGCATCATCGCCTCGTTTTCGATCGCGGACAACCTGGTGCTCGACCAGTTCCGCTCCTCCGCCTTCTCGGCTGCGGGATCCCTCAAGCGCGGCGCGATCGCGCGCAACGCCCGCGACAAGGAAAAGGAATACGACATTCGCCTGACGGCAATCGAGGACCCGGTCTCCTCCCTGTCGGGCGGCAATCAGCAGAAGGTGGTCGTCGCCCGCGAGATGTCGCGTGACCTGACGCTGCTGGTCGCGAATCAGCCGACGCGAGGCGTCGACGTCGGCTCGATCGAGTTCATTCACCGCAGGATCGTGGACGTTCGGGACCAGGGCTGCGCGGTCCTGCTCATCTCCTCGGAGCTCGACGAGGTGGTCTCACTGGCCGACCGCATCGCCGTCATGTACCGCGGCCGCATTGTTGGCATCGTCCCGGCGGACACGGGCCGCGACGTCCTCGGCCTCATGATGGCCGGCGTCCCCCTGGACGAGGCCGTGGCGGCTTCCTCGGGATCCGCTGGGGACGCCGGGACACCTCGAAAGGAGGAGCAATGAGCACGCGTAAGAGTAACGGGCCGGGGATTGCGACCCGGGTCTTTGGCTCCCAGTGGTTCGTATCGGTGCTGGCCGTCCTCATCGCCTTCGCGATCGGCGCGATCCTCATCGCGCTGTCGGGGGCGTCCGTGCTGGACGCCTACTATGCGATGTTCCGCGGCTCTATCGTGGATCCGAACGCGGCGAACGCTGTTCGCATGATCAAGCCGCTGACGGACTCTCTCTTCTATTCGATCCCGCTGATCATCTCGGGCCTGGGTCTGGCGCTCGGCTTCCGTGCCGGCCTGTTCAACATTGGCGGCAAGGGCCAGATCATCGTCGGAGCGCTCGCTGCCGTGTGGGTGGGCTTCGCTGTGAGCCTGCCGCCGGTTGTGCACACGCTGGTGGCCCTCCTCGTCGCGGTGATTGCGGGCGGCCTCTACGGCGGCATCGCGGGCGTCCTGAAGGCGAAGACGGGCGCGAACGAGGTGATCGTGACGATCATGCTCAACTCGATTGCGACGCTGGGCTTGGGATACACGCTCGCGCAGAAGGCGTGGCAGGTGCCCGGAACGAATCAGCCGGTGACACCCAAGGTTGCGGACAGCGCGGCTTTCGCGCGGCTCCTGCCCGCCCCCTTCAAGCTGCACGTCGGGTTTCTGGTTGCCCTGGTCGCCCTCGTCGCCTTCTGGTGGCTGATCGAGCGTTCCACCCTGGGATTCCAGATCCGTGCGGTTGGCGCGAACGCTGCCGCCGCACGTACGGCCGGCATCTCGGTCGAGCGCATCACGGCGATCACGATGGTCCTCTCGGGCGCGTTCCTCGGCCTCGCCGGGGCGAACGAGGCCCTGGGCACGATCGGGTACGTCTCGCGTGACGTGGCCGGTTCGATCGGCTTCGACGCGATCACGGTGGCCCTGCTGGGCCGCAACAAGACGTGGGGAACCTTCGGCGCTGGGCTCCTGTTTGGGGCCTTTAAGGCGGGTGGCTACACGATGCAGGCCAAGGGCGTGCCGATCGACATGATCCTCATCCTGCAGTCGGTCATTGTTCTGCTGATCGCAGCGCCCGCGCTCGTGCGCTGGCTGTTCCGTCTGCCCGATGTCCGCGCGCTCGCGGCTAACACGCGAAAGGGGAACGCCGATGAGCACAAGTGAGTCCGGCGTGGTCGCTCAGGTCGAGGCCAAGCGCTCCTGGAAGCTTCCCGGCATCTACGTCGCCGCCTGCGTGCTGCTCGTGGTATTCGCGGCCGCCGCCCGAGGCGACATGACGCTGCGCCTGAACGACAAGTCGCAGTCCTACTCGATTCCAGACATCGTCATCGCGGGCGCTCCCATCGTGTGGGTGCTCGCCGCCCTGACGATTGCGATCACCGCCTGGACGGTTGCGGCGACGCTGCGGCGCATCACCCAGCCCGAGTGGGCACGCGTCGGTGGCATGGCGGTTGTCGGGCTGTCCACGATCCTGGGCTTCCTGTTCTACGCGGGCTCCGGGTCGTCGGGCGTCGTCACGCTGACCTCGACCCTGGTGTCCACCGTGGCGATCTCGACGCCGCTCATCTTCGGCTCCCTCTCGGGTGTTATCTCGGAGCGCGTGGGCGTCGTTAATATCGCGATTGAGGGTGACCTCCTGGTGGGCGCGTTCGCGGGCGTCATGGCGGCCTCGTACTTCCAGACTCCCTACGCAGGCCTCGTCGCGGCTCCCCTTGCGGGTGCCCTCCTGGGATCCCTCCTGGCCCTCTTCTCCGTCAAATACGGGGTGGATCAGATCATCGTCGGCGTCGTCCTGAACGTCCTGGCCCTGGGCCTGACGACGTTCTTCTACGGCACGATCATGAAGGATGCTCCCGGAAGCCTGAACACCAACCAGTTCTCGCTGTCCGACATCAAGATTCCCGTCCTGTCGGAGATCCCGATCGTCGGTCCGGTCCTGTTCAACCAGTCGATCCTCGTGTACCTCATGTACGCGGCCGTCATCGCCTTGGCCTTCTTCCTGTTCCGCTCCCGGTGGGGCCTGCGGCTGCGGGCCTGCGGTGAGCACCCGCGCGCCGCCGACACGGTGGGCATCAACGTGGGGTGTACGCGCACCCTCAACACGATCCTGGGGTCGTCCTTCGCCGGCCTGGGTGGCGCGTTCTTCACGATCGGCTCCGGCCTGGCCTTCACGGACAACATTTCCGCGGGCAACGGCTACATCGCCTTGGCCGCCATGATCCTGGGCAAGTGGAACCCGCTGGGAGCCATGGGTGCGGCCGTCATGTTCGGCTTCGCGCAGGCCCTGGCCCGGATGCTGCCCAACATCGAGCCCGCGATCCCCGCCGACCTCGTCTCGATGATTCCCTACGTGGTCACGATCGTGGCCGTCGCTGGATTCGTTGGTAAGTCGCGCGCGCCGGCCGCTGAAAATATTCCCTACGTGAAGTGAGAACCCGCATGGATCCAACAGATATTGACTGGGACGCCCTGCTGGCCGAGGCCATCGACGCGATGAAGCACGCGTACTGCCCCTACTCGAACTTCCCCGTGGGGGCCGCGGGACTGACGGCGGACGGCTGGCTCGTTAGCGGATGCAACGTCGAAAACGCCGGATACGGCGTCACTCTGTGCGCCGAGTGCGGCATGGTCTCCGACCTCATCCGCTCCGGCGGAGGCACCCTCGTCGCGGTCGTCGCCGTCAACGGCAACGAGGAGCCGGTGGCCCCGTGCGGGCGCTGCCGCCAGCTTATCTACGAGCATGGCGGGCCCTCCTGCCTGGTCCTCATGCCCGATGGTGTCGCACCCATGACGGAGGTGCTGCCCGGCGCGTTCGGACCCCACGATCTGTCGAGCGTCGCCCAGGCGGCCCCGGCCTCATCGGAAGAGAAAGAAGGACACGATGGCTCTCTTTGATGCCGTTGACATCATCCGCGTCAAGCGCGATGGGGGAGTGCTGAGCCCCGACCAGATCGACTGGACGATCGACGCCTACACGAAGGGCGTCATCAAGGACGAGCAGATGGCCGCCCTGGCGATGGCGATCTTCCTGCGCGGCATGGATCGGGGCGAGATCGCCCGCTGGACGGACGCGATGATCCGCTCGGGCGCGCGCATGGACTTCTCCGGTATCGGCAAGCCGACCGCCGACAAGCACTCCACGGGCGGCGTGGGTGACAAGATCACGCTGCCCCTGGCCCCGCTGGTCGCGTGCTTCGGCGTGGCCGTCCCGCAGCTGTCGGGCCGAGGCCTGGGGCACACGGGCGGTACCCTCGATAAGCTCGAGGCGATCCCCGGGTGGCGCGCGCAGCTGAGTAACGACGAGATCATGACTCAGCTGGGGCAGGGCTGTGGCGCGGTCATCTGCGCGGCGGGCTCGGGCCTGGCGCCCGCGGACAAGAAGCTCTACGCCCTGCGCGACATCACCTCGACCGTCGAGTCGATCGCGCTGATCGCCAGTTCCATCATGAGCAAGAAGATCGCAGAGGGCACGGGAGCCCTCGTCCTAGACGTCAAGGTCGGGTCGGGTGCCTTCATGAAGGACCTGGATGCTGCGCGCGAGCTCGCCCGCACGATGGTCGACCTCGGACGCGACGCGGGGGTCGCCACGCGCGCCCTCCTCACAGACATGTCCGTGCCGCTGGGGCGCAAGATCGGCAACGCCCTCGAAGTGGAGGAATCCGTCGAGGTCCTCGCCGGCGGCGGCCCCTCCGACGTCGTCGAGCTGACGTGCGAGCTCGCGCGCAACATGCTCGACCTCGCGGGGGTCCGCGATGCCGACGTGGAGGCCGCGCTGGCGGATGGGCGCGCGATGGACCGCTGGCGCGCGATGATCCGCGAGCAGGGCGGAGACCCGGATGCACCGCTGCCCCGCGCCGCTCACACCCACCAGGTCCTCGCCGAGGCCGGGGGAACCGTGGTCGGCATGGACGCCCTGTCCGTGGGCGTGGCCTCGTGGAGGCTGGGCGCTGGCCGCGCCGTCAAGGAGGATCCCGTGCAGGCGGGCG
>ERZ773246.844-NODE-844-length-12022-cov-100.672_pt1 | contig 12022 bp, 7 predicted proteins | sample MGYA00580519_ERZ773246 | MGnify/ENA primary metagenome ERZ773246 (study PRJEB29015, sample SAMEA2738153) | human oral metagenome | biome: human oral; feature: human-associated habitat; material: saliva | place: China | collected 2246 ...
CCTGAGGACCTTCGTAACGAATGACAACGACATGGCCCTTCTTAACTGTTCCATTATCAATCAACTCAAGGGCCTGATCTTGTGAATCACAACAAATAGCTTTACCACGGAAAGTTTTAACAGATGGATCTACACCACCGACCTTGATAACAGCTCCATCCTGAGCAATATTTCCGTAAAGGATAGACAAACCACCAACTGGTGAGATAGGATGCTCAATTGGATGGATAATTTCTTCATTTTTGATTTCAGCACCAGCTACGTTTTCTTTCAAAGTCTTACCAGTAACTGTAATACGATCACCCTTAATGGCTCCTTTTTTAATCAACTGATTAATAATGGCTGGAACACCACCAGCTTCATGGACATCATGCATAGTGTAAACACTTGAAGGTGCAATTTTAGAGAGATAAGGTGTCTTCTTGGCAATTTCGTTAATGTCCTTAAGGTCATAGTCAATACCAGCCTCACGCGCAATAGCAAGGGTATGGAGAACAGTATTGGTTGAACCACCCATGGCCATATCTAGAGCAAAAGCATCATCGATAGCTTCTTTGGTCACAATATCACGTGGGCGAACATTATTTTTGATGTTATCCATCAATTTTGTGGCTGCTTGACGAACCAATTCACGACGTTCATCTGAAACGGCTAGGATAGTACCGTTACCTGGAAGGGCAAGGCCCAAAACTTCCATCAAACAGTTCATTGAGTTAGCGGTAAACATTCCTGAACATGAACCACAAGTTGGACAAGCATTTTTCTCCAAATAATCGAGCTCTTCCTTGCTCATATCTCCAGCCTGATAGGTACCTACAGCTTCAAACAAACTTGATAGCGTCGCTTGATGACCAGTCATGTCAACGCCACCCTTCATAGGGCCACCAGAACAAAATACTGCTGGCACATTAGTACGCATGGCCGCCAAAATCATCCCTGGTGTAATCTTATCACAGTTAGGAATGTAGAAAACCCCGTCAAACCAGTGGGCATTAATAACTGTTTCTGCAGAATCGGCAATCAATTCACGAGATGGAAGACTGTAACGCATCCCAATATGCCCCATGGCAATCCCATCATCCACACCAATGGTATTAAACTCAAAAGGAATACCGCCAGCCTCGCGGATAGCTTCCTTGGCAATATCTGCTAATTCACGCAAGTGAACATGCCCTGGAACAATATCAATATAAGAGTTACAAATAGCAATGAAGGGCTTTTGCATATCCTTGGCAGATTTAACTTGCCCAGTCGCATACAAAAGTCCGCGTGCTGGTGCCTTATCAACACCAACTTTGATCATATCACTTCTCATGATGTTACCTTCAATCTATAAAATTTCTTACAACATATGTTACCACTTTGGAAAGTAATGTCAAGGAATTTTCAGAATATTTTTGTAATTCCGAAAAGATGTCCCTGCTATATCAAAACTGACAAAACAAAAAGGAAGCCCTAAGACTTCCTAAATGATTATTCAAAATTATTCAACACTGAAGAGGTATGGATAAACTGGTTGGTCTCCTTGGAAGATTTCAACTTCGATATCTTCGTGAGCCTCTTCCAATTTTTCCGCAAGTGCTTGAGCTTGTTCTTGATTACCTTCTTCGCCGACGTAAATCATAACAATTTCACTGTCTTCGTCAATCATCTTGTCAAAAGTGTCAAGAAGGGCTTGGTCCATATCTGGTGTAGACACAAGGATCTTACCATCAACCATACCAAGGATATCATTTTCATGAATCTCAAGGCCATCAATAGTTGTATCACGTACCGCCAAGGTCACGCTACCACTTGTTACATCTGAAAGACTAGCTGTCATAGCTTCAACGTTCGCTTCGATACTTTGGCTAGGATCAAATGAAAGCAAGCTTGTAAAGCCTTGTGGTACTGTACGCGTTTCAACAACAGCCGCATTGACATCTACTACTTCAGCAGCTGATTGTGCTGCCATAAAGATGTTTTTATTGTTTGGCAAGATGATAACATTCTTAGCATTAACCTGCTCAATAGCCTTAACAATATCTTCTGTTGATGGGTTCATTGTTTGACCACCTGAAATCACATAGTCAACACCTTGTGATTTGAAGATATCTGCAAGTCCATCTCCAGCAACAACTGCAATAAGAGCAAAGTCTTTAGGAGCAGAAGGTGCAGCTTGGATAGCTTCTTCTTTTTGAACTTGTGCATCGTGTTGGTTACGCATGTTGTCAACCTTAACTTTGACAAGAGCCCCATATTTAAGACCTTCTTGCATGACAAGACCTGGATCCTCAGTGTGGACGTGAACTTTGACAATTTCATCGTCGTTAACAACAAGGAGAGAATCCCCAAGGTTACTCAAGTAATTTCGGAACTCTTCATAGTCAAAGTCTTTCACATAAGTTGGACCTTGTTTGAGACCAATCATGATTTCCGTACAGTAACCGAAGGTAATGTCTTCTGTTGCAACATGACCAGCAACTGACTTATGATGTTCTGCATTGATCATCTCTGTCATCGTAGCTGGTGTCGCTTGGAAGTCCTCTGAAGCGATATACTCACCTGTGAGGGCTGACAAGAAACCTTCATAAATGAAGACCAAACCTTGACCACCTGAGTCTACCACACCAACTTCTTTCAAAACTGGAAGCATCTCTGGTGTCTTAGCCAAGGCAGCCTTAGCTCCATCGAGAGCTGCACGCATAACCTCAACAGCATCATTTGTAGATTCAGCTTTCTTAATCGCTGCTGAAGCTGCACCACGTGATACTGTAAGGATTGTTCCTTCGACAGGTTTCATAACTGCTTTATAGGCAACTTCAACCCCTGCTTGGAAGGCATGAGCTAGATCTTGGCCGTCAAGTTCCGTTTTGTCCTTGATACTTTGACCAAATCCACGGAACAATTGTGACGTGATAACACCCGAGTTACCACGGGCACCCATCAAAAGACCTTTAGACAAAATCTGACCAACTTCACCAACTGTTGAAGCTGATTGATCTGCGACAGCTTTGGCTCCGTTATCCATAGTCATTCCCATGTTTGTTCCAGTATCTCCATCTGGTACTGGGAAGACATTGAGTGAATTCACATATTCTGCTTGCTTACCTAGACGTGTTGCTGCCGCTTGGACCATCTCCTGAAGCAAGCTTGTTGTAATTTTAGACACTAGTTTTCTCCTACGACTTTAATATTTTGAACGTAAACATTTACTGTTTCAGCCTTGATACCGAGTTGATTCTCAAGATTAAATTTCACACGTTCTTGAATATTTTTTGAAACCTCACTAATCTTAACACCGTAACTCATAACAGTGTAGACATCCACAGTGATACCTGCATCAGTAGATTTCACGACAACTCCTTTTGCGTAGTTTTCTTTTCCAAGAAGTGCTTGAAAATTATCTCGGATAGCACTCTTACTTGCCATACCGACAACGCCAAAAATTTCTGTTGCTGAACCGCCAACTACTGTTGCGATGACATCATCTGACAATTCGATTTGACCATCTTTTGTATTGATTTTTACAGTCATAATTACTACCTCAAAAAGTTTTTATCAGCTTATTTTACCATATTCGAGCCTACTTGTAAAAAATAAGAAGAAGATACCCTTTGAATAAGAGTATCTCCTCAGTATTTATCATTAAAACTTTCTCTTTACGAGATAACGACGGTACATCACGTAGAGGAAGATCGCACGCCATACATTATCAACAACGGTTGCAATCCAGACACCAGCAAGACCCATTCCCAGACTCACCCCAAGGAAATATCCTGAGAAAATTCGGATAATCCACATCCCAATAGTTGTCGCATAGAAAGGCATCTTAGCCTTACCCAGACCTTGCCAAACTGCAGTGTAGACTAGAGTCGCCGAAGTCACAGGATTCCCAAGGAAAGAATAAAGAATAACTACCTGACTAGCCGCAATAGCTGCTTTATTATCTGTAAAGAGACCTGATAATCCTTGGCCAAAGAGCAAGATACTCCCTGAAACCAGAACCATCAAGAAGGTGGAAATCCAATAAGACTCTCGTATAATACGCTTCATCTGCGTCTTATCCCCTCGACCCAGACTATTGGCAACCAAGATAACCGTAGCCGTAGCGACTCCCATACCAGGCATATAGTTAAACTGAGTGAGGTTTTCACCAATGGCGTTACCACCGACAACGGCTGTACCAAAGGTAACAATAATAGCCACGATGACCACATCTCCAGCACGCATCATCAGTCGCTCACCTGCTGCTGGCAGGGCAATGCCCAACAAATCTCTATTAAAAGGTTTGGTAATTTCAAGCTGCTTCACATCCAGTTTCATCGCTTGCCAGAGTATCACTGTCCCAACCAGACGAGAGAAAACCGTAGCCGTTGCGACCCCAATAATCCCCCAATGTCCCACAAAGATGGCTAAAGAAGATAAAATAGCATTTAGAACATTGGTCAAAAGACTGATGACCATGGAAATACGAGGTCGTCCCTTGGCCCGTAGGATGTTACCAAAAGTGGTCATCAAGGCTAGGAAAACCACTCCTCCACCGACAAGAGCAAGGTAGAGACTACCAGCCTGAGTCACAGATTGCTCAGTACCTAAAAGATTAAGAATGGCCCCACCACCAAAAATGGAAAGTAGACCAAGGATGAGACTAAGAGCAAGGGTAATAATAATAGCATCCCAAGTGTCTCGGTTAGTCGCTTTAACATCACCTTTTCCTAAACTCCTGGCAATGACACTGGCACTTGAGGCTCCTAGAGCAATAAAGATAGCTTGGTAAATCGTAATGATATTATTGGCTACGGAAACCCCCGATATAGCGACAATACCCACCTGAGCCACTAGGTAAGAATCGACAACCCCCATCAACATTTGTAGAAGGTTTTCGGCCATAGCAGGCAAGGCTATGTTTAGAATTTTCTTTGTTTCTGTCATAATATTCTTTTCTATATTGATAAAAATAGGGCTGATTTCTCAGCTCCTATTTTTTTATTCTTATACACCAAGATAGCTTTCAACTGCTTTTTGCATATCAGCTGCCGCAACAACTGTTTTATGGCGAACTTCTGCATGTTCAAGTCCATCTACAGCAGCTGGGATAGCTACACCTGAAAGTTGGTGCAAATCTTCTACTGCTTTGAAATCATCCCCACTGTCTTTACCAGTGACAGCTGAAACAGCCACACGTGGGAATTTGTATGGGCTAGCTGTTGAAGCGATAACTGTTGGTGTGTGGTCATCTGTCTTTTGAACATAGGCTTCGTAAACAGCTGAGGCAACTGCTGTATGAGGATCTTCGATATACTTGTCTTCATCATAGACACGCTTGATTTCAGCAGCTGTTTCATCCTCAGTTGCAAAACCTGCTGCAAACAAATCAAGAATATCTTTATCTGCATCAGCCAAAGTATACTCACCCTTAGTCACAAGTGCATCCATAAGCTCTTTAGTCTTAGTAGCATCATTACCAAGAAGGTGGAAAATCAAGCGTTCCAAGTTAGAAGATACCAAGATATCCATAGAAGGGCTTGTTGTTACCTTGAAGTCACGTTTCTTATCATAAGTACCCGTTGCGAAGAAGTCTGTAAGGACGTTATTTTCATTAGAAGCACAGATTAATTTGCCAACTGGAACACCAATCTGACGTGCATAATAAGCCGCCAAGATATTACCAAAGTTTCCTGTTGGTACTGTGAAGTTCACCTTATCTCCGTTTTGGATATGACCTGCCTTAACCAACTGTGCATAGGCATATACATAGTAAACCACTTGCGGTACCAAACGACCAACGTTCATTGAGTTAGCTGATGAGAATTGCGTATGATGAGCCAACAATTTCTCACGCAAATCAACATCATTAAACATACGTTTCACATCTGTTTGAGCATCATCAAAGTTACCATCAATGGCAATAACGTGCGTATTAGCTCCTGTTTGAGTGGTCATTTGCAATTCTTGGATTTTTGAAACACCATCTTTTGGATAAAAGACAATGATTTCAGTTCCAGGAACATCTGCAAAACCAGCCATGGCAGCTTTACCAGTGTCACCTGATGTAGCTGTCAAGATGACAATCTTATTATCAACACCTTGCTTTTTAGCTGATGTTGTTAGCAAGTAAGGCAAGATTGAAAGGGCCATATCTTTGAAAGCGATAGTAGAACCGTGGAAAAGTTCAAGGTTGTAGTGGTTCTTAAGTTTAACTACTGGTGCAATGGCAGCTGTATCAAACTTGTCATCATAAGCATTTGTGATACAGTAATCCAATTCCTCTTCAGTAAAATCATCCAAGAAAGCTGACAAGACCAATTTAGCAACTTCTTGGTAAGAAGCAGCTTTCAATTGATCAAAGTCCAAAGTAACCTCAGGCGTTGACAACGGTGTGAACAAACCACCATCTGTTGCCAAACCTTGAAGAATAGCCTGACTAGCTGTTACTTTATTATTTTCGTCACGTGTTGATTGGTATACAAGTGTCATGGTAAATCCTCTTTTTAGATAGTCTGTGGCTCTATTGTAGCATAATTGTCAGAATATTTCTACACGTATTGTGACTTGTGAGAAAATCATTCGGATATCACCCTATTTTCTCCTCTCAAAGACATGAAAAAATCCGGAATAGCTATTCCGGATGTCATCTTAAAATTTATCTTTGGTGTCATTCTTAGTTGAGAAAGTGATATCTTTTGATTTCCCATCACCACTAAGCGTTACTTTCTTATCTTTTTTAGTCACTTTTAGCTCTTGACCTTTTTTCACATTGAGACTATCGATATCAACGTCTTTGTTGACAGAAGTAACAGTCATCTTATGTCCCAAACGGCTAACCTTCCCTTTGAAAAGGGTTGTCGTTGTTTCGCCTGTCTTCGAATCATACTTTTGACCACTGTCTTTCGCAGCTTTTTCAAGAGCTTCATCAAGTTCTTTTTCTATGGTTTCCTCACTGTAATAGTTTTCAAAGGAATCTCCATAGAAGGCTTTAAATAAATCTCCAAAGGCTGAGAAGGACTTCTGAACCCTCTCACGATAGTCCTTGATATAAGTTTTCTTATCAAAAGTATAGCTAGCAGTCACCTTCGCATTGCTACCTTTTACTTTCATGGTTACAGCAGTATCTGTAAAGTACTTTTCAAGCTCCTTACTATCCAAGTCTGTCAAACTTTCAGACATGCTTGAACTATACTCTCTACCTAGAGAACTACTGTACCATTTGCCATCAATATTACCTGTCACATAACGGTAAGTCATAAAGCCACCGATACATAAGAAGACAAGGACTACCGCTGACAAAACTGAGACTAGGATGCGTTTTTTCTTTTTGGGATCCATTGGTTTTTTAGGAGCCAAATTTGCCATAGCTGCTTGTCCTTCTGGAAAAGCAACCGTAGAAGGTGCAGTTGCTGTTACTACTGGTGCCGTTTCTGTTGGTAGAGGACTAGTGCTTGTCTCGACGATTTCTGCCTCAACCTTAACAGGTTCAGTAGTAGCTGTATCTTCAGCTTTAGCTGGTGCTTCATTAACAAACTCTCCAGCTTTCAAAGCATCCGCCATTTCCTGAACACTCGGCTTACGTCCGTTTACCGTCTCAAAATAGTCCAACCATTCTTCTCTTGTCATTTATATTCCCCTTTAATTTCCTTTTTTATTTATTTTTTGTAAAGCTAATGTCACCAAATTCACTGTGTGCCTTGATAGTAAAACCTTCATTGTTGGGCGTATAATCTAATACATCACCTTTTTTAAAAGCATCTGAATCTCCAGCCTTATCCACAGTGATTGTTTGCTCCCAACGGTTAATATCACCCGTGAAAGCAGTTGTTGTAACACGACCGGTTTTGGCATCGTAGGTATAACTCTTTGGAAGTTCTTTCTTCACTGTCTCATCAAACTGTTTATAGTAGTCTTTTTCTGACAATGAATAACTATCAAAAACCTCCGAGAACTCCTCGCCGTACTGACCTTTCAATTCAGTAACTCTACTCTGGTAAGCCTGATAAAGACCTTTACGATTGTAAACAAAGCTCACTTTTAAGTGAGCCTTATTGTCAGTAATACTCATTGCTGTATTGATATCGGTGATAAGATTTTGACCTTGTGGTAAAGCATTACTAACTTTATTCTTAGTAGTAGCAGTGTCTTTCAGAGTGGCTAACATTTTCTCACTAAAGGTTGGGCTTGTCCAATCGCCCTCAATGCTTGCGGCTCGATAACGGTATCCCATCACGAGACAAACAATCAAAAGTATGGTGAGTATCGCTGCAATCACACCTGATACCATCCCCACAATATTCTTTGAGGTTACTGGCTCCTTTGATTCTTTTACTTGTTGACTAGGATTGAATTGAACACTCACCATCCTATCAGCATTAAACTCTTTAAACTTATTAGTCGCTCTATTCCCTGCTGTAGAAGCCATTGGTGGCCTCAATTCATGAGGCTTGAGAGGATGTGCTGTTTCACCCAAACTAAGCCCTTCTTCTTTTGTCATAGGAATCTCCTTATCTTGCTGTAAGGTTATTATAACAATTCTTAAAGCGTTTTTCTATCTTATTCGGGAAAGTCCTTTATTTTTAATTTGGATAAACACTCTAATATAGAGGATTTCTAGCAAAAAAAGTAGCCCTTATAGAGCTACTTTTGTCTATCGCTTACCCTTTGTAATCAAAGGCAATTTCGATAATTTCTTTCAATTCTGAAATAAGTGGTTCTTTCGGATTAGCTGTTGTACATTGGTCTTCATAAGCATGTTCAGCCAAAGTATAGGCAGTGTCTTGAAGAAGTTTCTTAGTGACACCTTGACCCTTCCAGTTCATGTCAATACCAACGGCAACACCCAATTCGTATACTTTTTGTGCCAAAACTTCAACCAATTCAGCATCTGATTGTTTGTCAGTACCCCATCCCATGAAACGAGCGATATCTGCGTAATCCTTGTCTGCACGGAAGTAGTCATATTTAGGGAACATAGCGTGTTTTTGAGGATCACGACCGTTGTAACGGATAACGTGAGGCATCAAAATCGCATTAGTACGTCCGTGTGGAATGTCAAACATAGGACCAACCTTGTGAGCGAGTGAGTGGTTGATACCAAGGAAGGCATTGGCAAAGGCCATACCAGCCATTGTTGACGCATTATGCATTTTTTCACGTGATTCTTCATCACCAAAGCGGTAAGAATGTTCAAGATTTTCAAAAACAAGTTTAATCGCTTGAAGTGAAAGTCCACGTGTATAGTCGCTAGCCATGACTGATACATAAGATTCAATGGCGTGAGTCAAAACGTCCATACCTGTATCTGCTGTAACGCTAGCAGGCACACTCATAACCAAAGCAGGGTCAACGATAGCAATGTCCGGAGTCAAAGCATAGTCTGCCAATGGGTACTTGATATGAGTTTCACTATCAGTGATAACAGCGAATGACGTTACCTCTGAACCTGTACCTGAAGTTGTTGGGATACAGATAAATGTTGTCTTCTGAGCGTAAGGAATCTTGTAAGTACGTTTACGAATATCCAAGAATTTTTGTTTAGCACCGAAGAAGCTTACATCTGGGTGTTCAAAGAACATCCACATAGCCTTAGCAGCATCCATTGCAGAACCACCACCAAGAGCGATGATAACATCTGGTTGGAAGTCTACAAAGCGTTCCAAACCTTTGTAAACCGTATTCGTAGATGGATTTGGCTCAACATCTGAGAAAACATCTACTGCTGGTTTATGGCGGTTAAGTTCCAATTGGCGTTTAACCAAGTCAGCGTAACCAAACTGAACCATACCAGGGTCACAAACCAACATCACGCGGTCAGCTTCAATGTGACGCAAGTAAGTTATTGAATCTTTTTCGAAGAAGATTTTTGGTGGGACGCGAAACCATTGCATGTTATTGCGACGCTTTGACAATGTTTTGACATTCAAGAGATCAAATGAGCTAACATTGTGTGACACTGAGTTATGACCGTGTGAACCACAACCAAGAGTCAATGATGGAATCATGTTATTGTAGATATTACCGATACCACCTTCAGCTGATGGGCTATTTACCAAGACACGGCAGGCTTTCATGCGAATACCATATTGGAGTTGGAGCTCTTCATTTTCAGTGTGGATAACAGCTGTATGTCCAAGACCTCCCAAATTGAGCATGCCTTCTGCTTTTTTGAATCCATCTTCAACGCCATCAGATTTGATAAGGGCAAGTACTGGAGACAATTTTTCCAAGGCAAGTGGGTGTTCCATTGTTGCATCTGGAATTTCTGCCAAAAGCATTTTTGTACCTGCAGGAACTTTAAGGCCAGCTTTTTCAGCAATTTCAATAGCTGAGTGACCTACAATGGCACCATTTACAGCTGTACGCGCTTCATTAAGAACGACTTTTTCCAATTTAGCAATGTCAGCTTTTTTAGAAATGATGACACATTGATGTGCTTCAAATTCAGCCTTAACTTCGTCATAGATAGCTGCATCAACGATAGCTGCTTGTTCAGAAGCACAAATCATACCATTGTCAAAAGTTTTTGAAACGATGATATCGTTGACAGCACGTTTAACTTTAGCATCAGCAGCAATATAAGATGGTACGTTCCCGGCTCCTACACCAAGAGCTGGTTTACCAGTTGAATAAGCGGCCTTAACCATACCAGGTCCACCAGTCGCAAGTACCGTAGCAATCTTAGGATGGTTCATCAAAAGACCAGTTGCTTCGATAGATGGCTCTTCAATCCACTGGATGCAGTCCTTAGGTGCACCTGCTTCAATAGCTGCATCACGAACAATACGAGCAGCCTCTGCAGATGATTTCTGAGCTGATGGGTGGAAGGCGAAGACAATAGAGTTACGTGTCTTCAATGCAATGAGGGCTTTGAAAATCGTTGTTGAAGTTGGGTTAGTTGTTGGTGTAACCCCACAGATAACACCGACCGGTTCAGCGATAGAAACCAAACCTTGTTCTTTATCTTCAGCAATAACGCCTACAGTTTTGTCATATTTAATACTATTCCAAATGTATTCAGAAGCATACATGTTCTTGATGGCTTTATCTTCATAAATACCACGCCCTGTTTCATCAACGGCCAATTTAGCCAAATACATGTGTTTATCTAGGGCAGCAATCGCAGCTTGGTGAACAATATGGTCCACTTGCTCCTGCGTAAAGTTAGCCATAGCATCAAGGGCTTCAACACCCTTTGTTGCCAATTCATCAATTACTGTTTGAACATCTTTAGTTTGTTTAGTCATATGAAACTCCTTTGAATACTTGTTAAAAACTTCACAAGCTTTAACACAAGTATATTATAACGTTTTCTAGTCGTTATGTAAACCCTTACAACGACAAAAATAAAGAAATCCGTCCATTTTTGGACAGATTTCATCATTATTACCAAATAATCACGCGATCTTCTGGGGCACGCCACATGCCGTCGCCCTCTTTAACGTCAAATTCCTTGTGGAATTCGTCGAAGTTGCTCACGATAACATTGGTGCGCCATTTGGCTGGAGCATGCACATCCACGCTAGCTAACATTTGCATGTATTCTTCACGTGCTTTCATACGCCAGATTGTCGCAAAATTAACAAAGAACTCACGAACTGAAAAATCCTTATCTCGTTTAGCGGCCTCTAAGGCACAGGCTACACCACCGAGGTCAGCAACATTCTCAGAAACAGTCAATTTACCATTGACCTTGGCACCATAAGAGTCCAAGCCCTCAAACTGATCCACAATCTTGTCAGTACGTTCCTTAAAGGCTGCATAGTCTTCTTCAGTCCACCAATTCTTAAGACTACCATTCTCATCAAAGGAAGCTCCGTTTGTATCAAAGGCATGGGAAATCTCGTGAGCAATGACAGCACCAATACCACCATAGTTGGCTGATGACGATTGGTGAAGGTCATAGAAAGGTGCTTGAAGGATAGCTGCTGGGAAAACAATTTGGTTCTGCTGTGGATCATAGTAAGCATTAACCATGTGGGCAGGCATATGCCACTCACTTCGATCAACTGGTTGGTTCCACTTACTCCAGCTATGAGCAATTGAAATTTCG
>ERZ773246.854-NODE-854-length-11958-cov-99.9269_pt1 | contig 11958 bp, 10 predicted proteins | sample MGYA00580519_ERZ773246 | MGnify/ENA primary metagenome ERZ773246 (study PRJEB29015, sample SAMEA2738153) | human oral metagenome | biome: human oral; feature: human-associated habitat; material: saliva | place: China | collected 2246 ...
CTGTGTCGGGCCCTCCCGTCCGGTTCTACTGGAGGGGACGAGGCCGTGGCCGGCTTTCGCGTTCCTCTTTCTTCCGGATGCTCCCCGGTGATACCCCGCTGAAGCGGGCCGGATCGTAGCGAAAAACCAGTGTAGCGAAGAAACTCCGGCGCGCCCACTGGGCGGAGCGTCTGTCTGCACACAGCGCACCTGTGAGCGCTCGTTGTTGCGTGCGTAGACGCCGGCCTGGTGGGCCGTGGTCGGCGAGTGTTCGGAGGGGCATGGGCCTCCTGTCCTAGAGTTGTGGGGTGAATGTAGTGGAGACGAAACGACCTGCGCGTCCCTGGGGTGCGCTTATCGGCGCGCTTGTGCTGGTGGCGCTGGTTGCCGTGTGGGCCATGCAGGGAACCCTGGCAGGATCGGGCCTGCCTGTTGGTCGCGCGGCGACGATAGCCGTGGGCATGACCCTGCAGGCGATTCCCTTCCTGCTTCTGGGCGTGTTCGTCGCAGAACTCATCGAGGCCTTCGTCTCCCCCGCCCTGATCGCGCGCGTTTTTCCGACGAACCCGGTGGCGTCCGTGTTGACCGCTCTCGTCGCTGCTTTCCTGCTTCCCGTCTGCGATTGTTCGGCGGTGCCGATCTTCCGTTCACTGCTACGCAAGGGCGTTCCCCTGTCGGCGGCGACCACTCTCATGCTGGCATCACCCGCGATCAATCCCCTGGTGATCGCGTCAACGTATTACGCGTTCGGCTCGTGGGCGATTGTGGGTGCGCGTATCGGCCTGAGCATCACCGTCGCGCTGTCGGTGGGCCTGTCGATGCTGGCTTCTCCTCCGAGCGCCCTGCGCGAGGAAGCCCACGTCCACGACGGGGACTCGTGCGGATGCGACGGCGGCTGCGAGACGCCGGATCGCTCGTTCTCTGGCGTCCTTGGCGCGACCGGTCATTCTTTCGGGCGGATCCTGCCCTACCTGCTGGGCGGCGTGGCCGCCTCGACAGCGGCGCAGGTGTTCTGGCCGGTGTCTTCCCTGCTCGCGGGCCTGCCCGCTCCCGGCGCGCTGGCGCTCATGATGGCGGCCGGCTTCGCCCTGTCGCTGTGCTCCTCGTCGGACGCGGTGATCGCGCGTTCGCTGGCCTCCCTCGCGCCGCAGGGCGCGCTCATGGGATTCATGGTCTACGGCCCGATGATGGACGTGAAGAACGTGGCACTGCTGTCCTCGCAGTTCCGCGGCGCGTTCGTGCTTCGCCTGTTTGCGACCGTCACGTGCATCGCCGCCGCCGTCATTGGTGGCGCCTGGTGGATGGGGGTCCTCGCGTGAAGCTCATCGACCGCATTGCCCCCGTCCTCGAGTCGCTCTCTCTCGCGTCCCTCGGCGGCGTGCTGCTGTGGCTCGCCATGTCTGGCCGCTACGCATCCTTTGTGCCCCCGTCGGCACGCTTGGGCATCATCGCGTCCAGCATCGGCCTGTTCGCCTGCGCGCTCGCACTCTCCGCGCGAATCGACGCCGGCGAACACAAGAGCACGGACACGGCCACCTCCTACCGGGCCGTGACGCGCAGCCTCGTCGCCCTCCTAGCTGCCGCCCTGCTCATCCTCCCCTTCCGCGTCTCCCCCTCCGAGCTGGCCGCGGGCGCGATTGGCGCACGCCCCACCTCTGGCGTATCCACCATCGACGCGGACACCGACGATTCGCCCGCGGACACCCCCGGGGCATCCAACGACGCAGCAAACGGGGGCGCAAACCCCGCCACCGGCAGTGGCAGCCAGAACGCGGGCGCGGGGCAGGCCTCGTCGAGCGGGAAGCTGGAGCTGACGACCAACAACTTCTACTCCCAGGTGGAGGAGATGATCGCCAACGGACGCGCGCACGACGGTCAGCGCGTCGAGCTGACGGGCTTCGTGCTCAGCGCCGAGGCCGCGAGTGCTCAGGCGTCGATTCCGCGCGTGACGGATGAGGAGAGCTTTGCGGTGGCGCGTATGGCGATTTGGTGTTGTGCGGCGGATGCGTATCCGGTTGGTTTTGCTGTGCGGTGGGCTGGGCCTGCTCCTGCGGCGGATAGCTGGGTGCATGTGAGCGGTACGCTGCGTGTGCGAGGTGGGAAGGCGCTGGTTATTGAGGCTGATTCGGTGACGCCGGCACAGACGCCGAATCCGGAGTTCGTGGTTCAGACGCGTTAAACGCACACATTTTAGTGACGTAGTTCACTATGTCTGTTTATGTCCGTTACTTCGGACACAAAATTGTGCGCGTACGGTGATTGAAGCGCACACGGCAGGCGCGGGCGCATCACTACACCTTCAAGGATGAAGACATGTCATCGACAACCACACTCACACCCCGCGAAAAGCAAGCGAGGCGCTACGCAACGACTCTCGCTCTGATCGCCACCCTCGGCCCCTTCTTCTACGGATTCGAGGGCATGGTCCTCAACGCCGCCATCAAGGCCGTGGGATCCACCTTCGAGCTCGGCCCGATCCTGCAGGGCGTTGCGGGCGCGGCAGGTGTCATCGGCGGCCTGATCGGCGCGCTCGCCGCGGGGCGCATCTCCGACAAGATCGGCCGCAAGACCACGCTCATGTGGGTCGGTCCCTTCCTGCTTTTTGAGGCCCTCCTCGGCCCCATCTCTCCCCTACTCGGTAGCCTCGGCTATCCCTTCCTACTTCTGACCCGCATCATTGGCGGCATCGGCTTCGGCGCGGCGACAACGGTTGCCCCCGGCTACGTCGCTGAGATCGCGCCCGCAGACATCCGAGGGCGCCTCATCGGCTTCCGTCAGCTCGCGATCATCCTGGGCCTGTTCTTCGCCGGCCTCATCAACACGGCGGTCGTCTCGATCACGGGCGGCGCTGCCAAGCCTGCGTTCGGCGGCCTCATGACCTGGCAGGTCCTCTTCGCCTGCCTCATCATCCCGGCCCTCCTCTTCGTCATCTTCACGGCGAAGATTCCCGAGTCTCCCCGCTACCTCGTCTCCGTGGGCCGCACCAAGGAGGCCGAGGAGATCCTGGCCAAGCTGTCCGGCGAGGAAGACCCCGCAGACCGAGTCACAGCCATCGCCCAGTCGCTGAGGATCACGGGCGGCGCGAAGCTGTCGATCGGGCAGATCCTGTCCTCGCGGTGGCGCGGCCTCGTGTTTGTCGGCATGGCGATCGCGGCATTCCAGCAGCTCACCGGCATCAACGGCGTCTTCTTCTACTCGAACTCCCTGTTCGCCGCCGTCGGCTTCACCGAGTCGATGGCTCTGGCCCAGACCCTGCTCATCACCGCATTCAAGATCGTCGGCGTCCTGTCGGGCATCATGCTGGTGGACCGCGTGGGCCGTAAGCGCATGCTGATCTACGGCGGCACCCTCATCTTCGTGTCGCTCGGCATCGTGGCAACGGTCTTTACCATCGCGCCGACGGTCGACGGCAAGCCGGACGTCGCAGACTCCCCCGTCCTGGCATTCCTGGCGGTCGCAGCGCTGTGCACGTTCCTGCTCGGATTCACCTCCTCGTGGGGCCCCATCTTCTCCATCGTCATGGGCGAGATGTTCCCCAACTCGATCCGCGGCGGCGCCATGTCGCTCGCATCGGGCGCCGACTTCCTCGTCAACTTCCTGGTCGTCCTGCTCTTCCCCTTCCTCATCGGCTGGTCGCCCGCTGGCACCTACTGGATCTACTGCGCCTTCGGCGTCCTCGCGGTCATCTTCACGGCGAAGTTCCTCACCGAGACCAGCGGCGCCGAGCTTGAAGACATGGACAAGGTCGTCGCCCAGAAGTGAGCGCTCTCCCCCTCGATTTCAACGACGAAAAGGCACTGCAATGACTGATACGACTCGGGACATTCCCGACAACGTGCGCAACGTCCTGGTCATCATGACCGACCAGCACCGCACCGACACGATCGGCTGCCTGGGAAACCCCCACGCGCGCACCCCCGTCATCGACGCGATGGGCGAATCGGGCTTCGCCTTCACGCACTGCTTCACCCCCACGGCGATCTGCACCCCGGCGCGCGCCTCGCTGCTCACCGGCAAGCGCCCGGGTAAGCACCAGGTGCTGGCCAACCCCGAGTGGAACATCGCCTACCAGGTCTCGATCCCCGAGGGCACGTGGACGTACACGCAGGAACTGCGCGACGCCGGCTACAACGTCGGCATCGTCGGCAAGTACCACTGCGGCTACAACCTGCCCGACAAGTTCGGCGCGGACGACGACACATACTGGGGCGCCGAAAATCCCGTCGCCAACGAGAAGTACGTCGCCTGGCTCGAGGCCAACAACCTCCCGCCGGTGCGCGCACACGACCTGTGGCGCGGCAAGCTGCCCGGCGGACGAGACGGCCACATCATCGCGGCGCGCCTCGACCAGCCCGAGGAAGCCACCTTCGAACGCTTCCTGGCAGACCGCGCGATCGAGAAGCTTCGCGAGTACGCCGCCGACTGGAAGGACTCCAAGCAGCCCTTCTGCCTCGACGTGCACTTCTTCGGCCCCCACCTGCCCTACTTCCTGCCCGACGAGTGGTTCGACCTCATCGATCCAAACGACGTCGAGCTGCCGGAAAACTTCGGTGACTCCCTCATCGGCAAGCCCCCGATCCAGGAGAACTACGCGACCTACTGGTCCACGTCCTCATTCACGAACGAGCAGTGGAAGAAGCTCATCGCGGTCTACTGGGGATACACGGCGATGATCGACTACGAGATCGGGCGCATCATGGACGTGGCGCGCGAGCTGGGCATCCTGGACGACACGGCGGTCTTCTTCTGCGCGGACCACGGTGAGTTCACGGGTTCACACCGCCTCAACGACAAGGGCCCGATGATGTACGACGACATCTACAACGTCCCCTTCATCGCCCACATCCCCGGCGTCTCAACCGTGGGACGCTCCGACGCATTCGTCTCCCTCATCGACCTGCCGGCCACGGTCCTCGACATCGCGGGCCTGGACACCTCGCTCGTGGAGGACGGCCGCTCGATCGTGGACCTGACGCGCGGCGGGCAGGTCGAAGGCTGGCGCGAGGACATCGTGTGCGAGTTCCACGGCCACCACTTCCCCCTCCAGCAGCGCATGCTGCGCACGCGGGACTTCAAGCTCGTCATCAACCCCGAGTCGATCAACGAGCTCTACGACCTGCGCCTGGATCCGGCGGAGATGAACAACGTGTACACCGTGCCCGTCTACGACGAGATCCGCAGGGAGCTGGCCACGAACCTGTACCTGCAGCTGCGTGAGCGCGGAGATCACTCCTTCGCCAAGTGGATGGCGGCGATGACGGACTTCGACATCCCGCTGGTGAACACGGCTCGCTCCGACCTCGACGAGGTCACGAGCGACTAACCCACTGCCTCGGCGGCGGGAGGACACGCATGATCCCGCCGCCGAGGCCAACGCGCGCCCTGCACACCCCACACAGTGACGCGTATCATAGAAACTGTCAACGAGGTCGAAGCGCCCCGAGCGGACACCAACGACGAAGCGCCGGGAAGGAGAGGCATGCACTACCCCACACGCAGACCACTACCCACCCTCGAAGACCGCATCGTCGCCCACCTGGCCAAAGCCCCCGCAACGCGCTCCCAGCTGTGCAAGGCCCTCGACACCTCACGCACGAACCTGGGGCGCGCGCTCACCACCCTCCTCGACGAGGGATCGGTGACGCCCGTGCGCACGAACGCCCCCGGACGAGGCCGGCCCACCCAACTGCTCACCCTCAACTCATCGGCGGCACACTGCGTCGGCCTGAACGTCACGCGCACGTCGTGCGCGGGCGTCATGCTCTCGCGCGCCGGGACCGTCCTGGCCGCCGTTCATATCGTCTCCCCCGCCTCTCCCTCCCTCCAGCTCTCTCTCGAGCAAACCTGCGAGGCTCTGGCCGCGAGCGCGGCCCGTCAAGGAATCGACACCTCGACGGTGCGCGCGGTGGGCGTGGGCGTCCCCATTCCGATGGGGCGTAACGCCAGGCTCTCCTCGGACGCGTACCCGACCATGGAGGAGCTCAGCGAGCTCACGCGCCGCTGGTGGGATCCTCTCCCGATCGTCGACAACACCGTGCGCATGGCGGCGCTCGCGGAGGCCCTGTGGGGCGCGGGCGCGGACATGTCTTCGTTCATCTATCTGCGCCTGTCGGGAGGAGTGGGCGGCTGCGTCGTCTCCGATTTCCGCCTCGTTGGCGGGGCGGGCGGACTGGCCGGGGAGCTGGGGCACATGACGGTAGGCGCCAACGACTCACCCTGCGCCTGCGGCAAGCGCGGTTGCCTCGAAACACTGGCATCCGTCCCGGCACTGTGCGAGCGCGCGGGCGTTGCCGATATTGCTCAGCTGCGAGCTGCCGTATTGTCCGGCGATACGCGTGCGCGCGAGGCCCTGGAGCGGGCTGCCCAGGCTGTCGGCTATGTCTTGGGTTCGGCCGCGCTCCTCATTAACCCTCGGGCCATCATCGTGGCCGGCGAAATCGTCGACGCGTTTCCCTCCCTGCGATCCGACATCGCGGCCGCCATGCATAGGGAGCTCATTCCCGTCATGGAGTGGGACATCGACGTCGTGGGGGCATCACTGGGGCCTTTGGGTGCCGCTCAGGCCAGCGCCCACATTGCTGCCCACCCCTCCGACGAGGACGCCGCAGCCGCCCACCTCCCCGAGGAAGCCTCACCGCTGGAGGCGGGGTCGGCCTCGTCAATGGAGGCGCGCACCGATCACGGGGGTAGGCCGTGACGCGCTCGATTCCCTTCTCCGTCGTCACCAAGCCGACGGGGGCAGCCTGCAACCTGGATTGCCAGTATTGCTTTTTCTTGTCCAAGGAGCTGCTCTACGACGCTGCCGCGCAGACCATGTCCGAGCAGACCTTGGAACGTTACGTCGAGGCGTTCCTCGAGGCGAGTCCCGACGGCGAGGTCACGATGCTGTGGCAGGGCGGGGAGCCGACCCTGCGCGGCCTGCCTTTTTTTGAGCGCCTCATCGAGCTGTGCGAGGCCTACCGCCGGCCCACCCAACGCGTGCGTCACGCACTGCAGACGAACGGCACGCTGGTAACCGACGAGTGGGCCCGTTTTTTCGCGGACCACGACTTCCTCGTGGGCGTGTCCATCGACGGGCCTGCTCCCCTGCACGACGCCTACCGGCTCAACCGTGGCGGGCGGGGCACACACGCGATGGTTGTGCGCGGCTGGGAGGCCCTCGCCCGCGCGGGCGTGGAGACGAACATCCTGTGCACGGTCAACGCCGCGAACGAGGAGCACGGGGAGCGCGTGTACCGCTACTTCCGCGACGATCTGGAGGCTCGCTACCTGCAGTTCATCCCCATCGTCGAGCGCGTGCGCGCCGCCGACCTGGCCCAGGCCGAGCGCGGCTGGCGCTCCGGGACCTCAGCGCTCCTGTACCGCCAGGACGGGGACTGCGTCACCAGCCGTTCCACATCCCCCGCTTCCTACGGGCGTTTCCTGTGCGAGGTGTTCGACCAGTGGCTGGCCGCCGACGTCGGCGAGGTCTTCATCCAGGACGTGGATTCAACCCTGTCGGCCATGTTCGGATCGGCCACCGTATGCGTGCATGCGCCCCAGTGCGGGGCGAACATGGCGATGGAGTTCAACGGCGACGTGTACGCCTGCGATCACTGGGTGGAGCCGGATTGGTTGGTCGGCTCGATCAACTCCTCGTCCTTCACGCAGCTGGCGGCCTCGGACAAGATGCGTGACTTCGCGCGCCTCAAGCCCGACCTGGACAACGAGTGCCGCGCGTGCCCGCACCTGCGGCTGTGCTGGGGCGGATGCCCGAAAGACCGTTTCGTGCGCCGGGGCGAGTCCTCGCATAACTACCTGTGCGAGGGCTACCGGGCGTTTTACGAACACGCCACCCCTGCCCTGCGCGCGATGGGCATGCTAATCGCAGCGGGCAGGCCGGCCTCGGACATTATGGACCCCGCGGTTTCATCCTCCCTTGGACTATCTCTCACCACACCTATTCGGAAATGACCAATGATTGTTGAAGCGCTCCTCATCGGCGCATTCGTCGGCATCGTCGTCGGCTCGCTCGGCGCGGGAGGCGGCATCTTGTCGGTGCCGATCCTCGTCTACATTCTTGGGCAGGATCCCCACCAGGCGACGGGCCTGTCCCTCATCATCGTGGGGCTGACGGCCGCCGTCTCGCTGGCGACGCGCGCACGCAGCGGGAACGTCGCGTGGCGCGAGGGCGCTCTGTTCGCCCTGGCTGGCCTCGTGGGCACGTGGGCGGGCTCAGCGCTCGGCCCGCTCGTCTCGGCGCGTGCCCTCATGCTCTCCTTCTGCGCTCTCCTGGGAGTAGTCGCGGTCTTCATGGTGCGCTCCCAGCTGCGCCCATCTGCCGCGTCCTCTTCAGACGAGGCCGGGGGTGCCGCTGACGTTCAGGGGTCCTGGACGCTCGCGACCGTGTTCCGGGTCGTCGCTCTGGCGACGCTGACGGGTTTCCTCACCGGGTTCTTCGGCGTCGGCGGCGGGTTTGCAATCGTGCCAGCGCTGCACCTGGCGCTGCGATACCCGATGAAGCGGGCCTCCGCGACGTCCCTGCTGGTCATGGTGATCACCGCCGTCTTCGGGCTGGCCTCGCGCACTCTCGCGGGCACGCTGACAATCACCGCCGAGGCCGGGGTCATGGTCGCGCTCTTCACCGCGGCGTCGATGGGAGGCGGCATCGTGGGAGCCAAGCTCACCAAGAGAGTCTCAAACCGAGTGCTCGGCCTGGTCTTTGCGGCGCTCCTCGTGTGCGTGGCCGCCTCGACACTGGTGGCCACACTCGCATGAAGGGCGCGCGAGACGGATTGTGTCTCGCGCGCCCTCATCGCTCAGCTGGCGGTCGTTCCTTCGCCCTGGGTGGAGGTGTCCACACTGCCCTGGCTTCCATTCTTGCTGCCGGGGCCTCGGCCTCCCTCCGGGGGAGGTCCCGGGCGGGTGCTGCCGGTATCGCCCTGCTGGGAGCCCGGCCCCTGTCGCTGACCGTTACCCGGTCCCTGCTGGCCGCCGGGGCCCTGCTGCTGGCCGTCACCCGGACCCTGTTGACCATTGCCGGGGCCGAGATCCTCATCCTCGTCGCCGTAGCCCTGGTCGCTGACACCGTCCTCGTAGCCCTGCTCATAGAAGTCCTGACCATCGCCCATGACGGCCGCATGCGTGATGATGCCCGCGCCGAAGCCGAGAGACAGCACCGCAGCTGCGGCGCCGGCGATGGCCGCGCGCTTGCCCCACGAGGTCTTCTTCGATGCAGGCTCGAGCGTCGCGACGCTAGCCGCCACGGCCTCGCCGCCGGCCTGGTCATCGGCAGAAGCCCCAGCGACCGACTCCAGGGGCGTACCAGCAAACGCATTGCTGGTTTCCTCCTGGGTGACGGGAGGCATCTGCGCCGTTTCTGCCTGCGCCACGTGCGTGGGCAGGACCTCGGTCTGCTCCGTGGCCTGCGCCTCCGACTGGGGCAGGATCGAGGTGCGCTCGGTGTCACCTGCCGGGTTCTTGTTGTCGTCCGCCATGGGGACGCTCCTTTCTGCTGAAATGTTCATCATTGCTTCGCAGATTAGGGACGACACATAAGCGGACGTTATGGCGAAACTGTGAAAACACTATGAAATTACAGGTGTTGCACATCACTTTTTGGAGCTTGATTTATTTGTCAGCTCACAACTATCCTGCAACGTTCGCCACCCGACGATCCCACTCACGAGGTGACAAATGTCCATCAAATCCCTCCCCACGATCCTGTTTGCCGCGGCAACCGCACTCGCCCTCAGCGCCTGCGGGTCATCCTCGACCCCCTCCACCCCCACCGCGAGCGCCGAGGCCTCGTCTGCTGCTACGGCAGACCCGTCGACCGCACCCATGTCCGGCATTATCTTCGCCGCCGCCGACTACGGCATCGACACGACGGTCACCACCGTGCGAGCCATCGACCCGCAATCGGGCACGATCACGGCAACGCGTACCTTCACCTTCCCGAGCGAGTACATGTCCGCACCGGGGTACATGTGCGAGTATATGCAGTGCTACTCCCCCGACTTCTCACGCATGATCATCGCGAACAACGACGGCGAGAACGAAAAGGTCGCCGTGGTCTCCACGAACGGCACGCTCACCGTCCTCAATGACGCGATCCCAACGCCGAGCGGACACACCCCCGTATCCAATCACTTCGCCCAATTCGGCCCCGACGGAGCCATCTACGTGGCCCATATCGACAAGGACGCCGCATCGGATCGCGTCGGTACAATCTACCGTTTCCCCTCAGAAACTGAAGCCCCCGAGGCCGTTCCCACCGACTTCACGGTCGAAAACTACGCACGATTCCAAGTCATGCCCGACCTGTCTATCCGTCGCACCAAAACCGCGGTGTGGGTCGCCAACGAGGCCGGCGTTGGATGTTTCGGCGCGGACGCCGTCACCCCCGACGGCACGTGCCTGACGATCGACCAAGGCACCATCTACTCCAAGCCGGGCACGCCTCTCGCCCAGACCACCCCACAGGACCAGACACTGCTCGTTTCCAACTGGACAAAGGTCAGCCTACCCAGCCTGGAGAGCACTCACACCATCGAGGGATGGCTCGTCGTGAGCCCCGACGGCACGCAGATGGCACTGTACGCGTCGCCCAAGGACCCCTACTCCGACCTCTCACTGCACCTCTTCGTCGCCCCCGTCACAGGCGGTGACGCCACCCAGATCACGACGACCACCGACGACGTCCCGGGCGTCGTGAGCATCCTGGGCTGGACTCAGTAGAAGACCCGAGGCCGGGGACGAGACGCGCACCCCATCGCGCGACTGTCCCCGGCCTCGTCCCATGTATGTGGCAGACTCAGCGGACCTATTTTCCGATGGTATTCCTGGCCACGAGGGTGTTCGTCGCCTGTGCTACCGGGCGCACGATCATCGAATCAATGTTGACATGGGAGGGGCGCTCCAGGGTCCACACGATCGCCTCGGCGACATCTTCGGCGACGAGAGGGGCGGCAACGCCCTCGTAGACGCGGTCGGCGGCCTCCCGGGAACCGAGGCGGTTGAGGGAAAACTCCTCGGTGCGCACCATGCCCGGCGCGATCTCGATGATGCGCACGGGCTCGCCCACCAGCTCCTGGCGTAGCGTGTTCGCGATGATGCGCTCGGCGTGCTTAGCAGCCACGTAGCCGCCGCCTCCCGGGTAGGTGTCGTGGGCGGCGGTCGAGGTCAGGAAAACGAGGTCTCCCCCGCGCTCGCGCATCCCCGGCAGGAAGGCACGCGAGCAGTGCAGGGCGGTGAGCACGTTGCGCTCAAACATCGCGCTCCACCTGGCCGGATCTCCCTCCGCGACCCGGTCCACGCCGATGGCTCCGCCGGCGTTGTTGACGACCGCATCCACGGGGCCGCCCTCCAGGATGTGTGCAGCCATCTCCTTGACCTGCGCCTCATCGGTCAGGTCGGCTGCCCAGTATTCGCAGCCAATTTCAGCGGCGAGGGCCTCCAGGCGCTCGCGGCGCCTGGCCACAGCGACAACCCTCCACCCCCTCTGCGCCAAAAGACGGGCGGTTGCCTGCCCGATTCCGGTGGAGGATCCAGTGACGACGACGCGGCGAGAAGTGCTCATAGGGCAACAGTAATATCCCCGGGAACACACCGTCGTGCGCGCCCGGGGATACTCGCCGATGTCTCAGCCGTTGGGCAGGCCGTAGGCCTTGTGGATCAGCCAGATCGGGTGGACGACGTTCGCACCCGTGGCCGTACGCAGCTGCCAGCGGCACGTCTCCGTGTCACACGCGGCCAGCTCAGCGTTGACCTGCTTAATGAAGTCGAAGACGGGGGCGCCCACGGCCTGGGCGATCGCGTACTTCTCCTTCTTCATGCCGTATGTGCCCGCGATACCGCAGCAGGGCTGCTCGGAATCCTTGACGGTCACGCCGGGAATCAGGCTCATGAGCTCGATCGCCGGCTTGCCCAGACCCTGGGACTTCACCTGGCAGGGCGCGTGGTACGGGATGGTGACGTCGATGCGCTGGAAGTTCGTGT
>ERZ773246.858-NODE-858-length-11939-cov-71.369_pt1 | contig 11939 bp, 8 predicted proteins | sample MGYA00580519_ERZ773246 | MGnify/ENA primary metagenome ERZ773246 (study PRJEB29015, sample SAMEA2738153) | human oral metagenome | biome: human oral; feature: human-associated habitat; material: saliva | place: China | collected 2246 ...
TATGATTTCATTTTTTTCAAAAAATCGATTTTCAGAATTAACAATTCATTAGATATTTTAAATTAGTAAGTCATTATTTAAATATAAATTGATAGTTATTTAAGAAGTCTATCTAAAAAAATAACGTTTACAATTGACCTAACTATAGTTTAAAAGCCTATTTAACGCCTTTCTGTAACTCGTAGTTTTCAAGAAAAACAAAACTCTTAGAAAAGATAATTTCCCTCTTCTCTAAAATCTTCTAGGCCTATGACACAGATTCTCGTTTTGTAAGACATTTAGGACAAAATCTGTTTAAAATGCCAAATGTAATAAATATTAATTCGCCACTTCTTCATTTCTTATTATTATCCGATTAATTTACCTACCTATGAAAAAAACTCTATAATCACTTCAATAGCTAAACCACTAAAAAGATTATAGAGCAAAAAAAGAAGATCCCAAGGATCTTCTTTCTATTTAAGTTATACTTAAATTATTTTACTGTGCGGATACGCATAGTGTTTGTACCACCTGTACCTACTGGAACACCAGCAACGATAACAATGTTGTCACCAGATTCTACAAGACCTGATTCCAATGCAACTTTTTCAGCAACATCAAACATATCATCAGTTGAGCTTGGTTTTTCAGTAACTACTGGAATAACACCCCAGTTAAGCATCAATGATTTTTGAGTAATTTCATCGAATGTTACAGCCAAGATATCAGCTTCTGGACGGTATTTAGAAATCAAACGAGCAGTGTTACCTGATTCAGTAAGAGCAACAACAAGTTTGATATCCATTGAGTTAGTAGCATCTTTAACTGCAGACGCAACTACTTCAGTCTTAGTTGAACGGTCAAATGTTGATGAATCAAGACGACCATACTCTTTAAGAAGAGTTTGAGCGTTTTTATCAATTGTAGCCATTGTACGAACTGATTCAACTGGGTATTTACCATTTGCAGACTCACCAGAAAGCATTGTAGCATCTGTACCATCGATAACTGCGTTAAATACGTCAGATACTTCAGAACGAGTTGCACGTGGTTTTTCTGTCATTGTTTCAAGCATGTTAGTAGCTGTAACAACAACTTTACCAGCAGCGTTTACTTTAGTGATGATCATTTTTTGGTAAACTGGAACCATTTCGAATGGTACTTCGATACCCATGTCACCACGAGCGATCATGATACCGTCAGCAGCTTCGATGATTTCATCGATGTTATCGATACCTTGTTGGTTTTCGATTTTAGCCAACAATTGAACATGACCGTTACCAGTTTCTTCACAGATAGCACGAACTTCTTGTACGTCTTTTGCAGTACGTACGAATGAGATAGCGATAAAGTTAAGACCTTGTTCAAGACCAAAACGGATATCAGCGTTATCACGTTCAGCAAGTGCTGGGAAAGGAATTTTAGTGTAAGGGATGTTTACACCTTTTTGTTTAGCGATGATACCATCATTTTCAACTTCAACGATGAATTCACGTTTTTCAGCATCTTTGTCTACAACACGAAGACCAAGTTTACCATCATCGATAAGAACTTGTTTACCAACTTCTACATCGTCAAAAACGTCAAGTGCACCTGCAACGTTCAAAGCGATAACGTCGCGAGTTGATTTGATACCTTGTTTAGTAGCAACACGAATTTGTTCACCAGTTTTGTATGCATACTCTTTAGCATCACCTTCGAACAATTCAGTACGCATTTCAGGTCCTTTTGTATCAAGAAGGAAACCTACTTTTTGACCAGCAAGGTCTTCTGCCATACGAACGACATCCATACGTTCACCTTGTTCAGCGTGGTCACCATGTGAGAAGTTGAAACGGAAAACGTTGGCACCTTCCTTGATCAATTGAGCAATGTTTTTAGCAGATGCTTCACGGTCAAGTTTTTCACCCCAGTAACCATCTTCACCAAATTTTTTGCCGCCACGGATTTCAACCGCAGGACCAAGTGTTGCAACGATTTTTACACGTTTATTCATGATAAATAAAAACTCCCTTATATTTTTTGTCGCCTTAGCGACGGATTAACAATAATTTGAGTAACTGAGATTAGCTCAAGTTAGACAATGAACGGTTAAGGTCTGCAAAGTCAAGACGAGCTTTGTGTGGATTGTTAACGATAATTTTACCGTCTTCAGTAAGACTGAACAAAGCGCCTTCTTCTGCTGTACCAAGGATTGGGCTTTCAACAAGCTCTTCATTGTGGATACCAACAGCTACACCACCAATACCTTGTTTAAGGAGGTCAACCGCATGAGCACCCATCCATGAAGCAAGAACACGGTCACGCGGAGTTGGCGAACCACCACGAACCACGTGTCCAATGTTTGTTGCACGAAGATCTGAAGTATCTCCAGCTTCTTTCATTTTAGCTGCAAATTCTTCAGCACCCATAACACCTTCAGCAAGTACGATTACGTGGTGAGTTTTAACACCTGATTCGTAACCTTCTTTAACTTTACGGACAACTTCGTTGATGTCGTACTCTTCTTCAGGTACGATAATTTGGTCTGCACCAGAAGCGATACCAGCCCAAAGAGCGATATCACCAGCGTGACGTCCCATAACTTCAACGACAAAAGTACGTCCGTGACTGAAAGCAGTGTCTTGAATTTTATCGATAGCTTCTGTTGCAGTTGCAACAGCAGTATCAAAACCAATTGTATAGTCTGTACCAACGATATCGTTATCGATAGTTCCTGGAAGACCAACAGCTGGGAAACCATGTTCAGTCAAACGCATAGCACCATGGTAAGAACCATCTCCACCAATAACTACTACACCTTCGATTCCATGTTTTTTTAGTTGCTCAATACCTTTAAGTTGACCCTCAAGTTGGGCAAACTCAGGATAGCGAGCAGACTGAAGGAAAGTACCACCACGGCTGAGGATGTTGTCTACGCCTTTGGCATCAAGTTGGAAGATATCTCCTTCAACCATACCAGCGTATCCACGGTTAATGCCGAATACTTCAATTCCTTCAGAAATTGCTTTGAGAACAACTGCGCGAGCGGCAGCGTTCATACCAGGGGCATCTCCACCACTAGTCAAAACAGCAATACGTTTCATTATTCCTGATACTCCTTTTATATATTTAACATTTTCATTATAACATAAAGAATTCTAAATGGCTTTAAATTTGAAAAGATTTATTGTTTTTTTTATCGTAAAACCGTTTTCAACACATAAGGTGCTAATTCCTGATTAAGTTCCTCGTTCTTGGATACTCTATATCTTTGACTAACGATGGTTTCCTTACTTCCTTGATAACGAATAATGACAGGGATGTTTCCAGGATACTTAGCTAAGATTTGAGAAACGTCTAAGTCCTGATCATGATTCTCAAGTAAAATCCAGAAACGCTCCGTACTAGCTTCCTCCATGTTGGACAAAATTAACTGAATGCGTCCATCACGCTCCTGGGTCCGTCCATCAAGATAAAAGAGACCACCTTCACTTAATTTATCCTTATGATAGAAATAAGTTTCTGGGAATAGAGTAACATCAAGTTTATTGATCCCATCAGTTACGTTCAGAAAGGCCATCTGATCACCTTTTTTAGTTCTGATAATTCGAACGGACTCTAGCTGAACCAACACCGTCGCCTTAGTATTAACAGTCAAATCAGAAATTGCTTGATAGGGACGAGAGGCCATTTTTTGAGCTAGGTGTAGAGGATGGGGGCTAAGCCCAACTCCTAGTAACTCCTGTTCTAAATTATAACGATCCGTCTGGCTATAGTCTTCATAATCAACCCAAGAATAAGAGGACTCTGCAAACAAACTTCCTAACTCATTGACAAAAGTAAAGAGGTTGTTTAAATTGCCAATGATTTTCTGACGGTTTGGTTCAAAAATATCAAACAAACCAATCTGGATGAGAGGTGTCAAAATATCGACTTTCTGATATTTGCTAGGAATACGTGTCAAAAAGTCTTCTATAGAAATGTATTTGCCATTTTGTTTGCGATCCTCAATAATCCAAAGGGCAAAATCTCTTGGCAAGCCTTTGATAGTCTTAAGACCTAATACGATCTTGCCATCTGAAATCTTGTCCAGATAGGGAATCCTATTAATATCGAGTCTAGCTAGGGAGAAGCCATTTTCAATTGCATCCTTAATGTAATCACTAGACGAATAATTCAACATAACGTCATAGAATATCTGTGGGTAGTGCGTTTTGAAATAGGCTAACTGAAAGGCCAAAGCTGAGTAGGCATAGGCATGACTTCTATTAAAGCCATAACCTGCAAACTTAGCCATCATACTAAAGAGGCGTTCAGCAATCTGTGGGTCACGTCCTAACTGACGACTTCCTTCCATGAACTCTTCGGACATCTTGGACATTTCATTGGCATCTTTTTTAGACATCGCTCGACGAAGCAAATCGGCTTTTCCAAGTGTAAAGCCCGCAAATACTTGGGCAATCTGCATAACCTGCTCCTGATAGAGCATGATGCCATAAGTAGGCTCAAGGATTGGTGCAACTACTGGATCAATGAGATCTACTTTTTCCTTACCATACTTACGAGCAATGAAATTATCTGTATAATCGCTGGCTCCAGGACGGTTAAGTGAGGTTGTCGCTACGACTTCTTCGAACTTAGCAGGTTTAATTCGTTTAAGGAGGTTTATGGCACCTGCCTGCTCAAACTGAAAAATTCCCTTTGTCTTACCACTGGCAAAAAGTGCTAGGGTCTGTGGATCTTCCAAGTCAATGGATTTGATATCAATAGTGATGCCCTGCTCTTCTTCAAGCTTCTCCTTCATTTTTTGAACAAAGGTCAAATTACGGAGACCCAAGAAATCCATCTTAAGCAAGCCATTGGCCTCAACTGCGGAGGCATCGTACTGAGTAACCATCATATCCTCACCAGCTTTTAGAGGAATATGGTTGGTCAGATCGTCATCACTCATCACTATACCAGCTGCATGGATTGAGGTCTGTCTTGGCTGGCCTTCAATAGCCTTAGCAATCTCAAAAGCCCTCTGAAATTCCTGTCTCTGATTAATCAGCTGTCTGAATGACATATTCTTCTCATAGACAGAGGTCAAGTTATCACGAAAAGAAATCTTTTTACTTAGTTGGGACAGTTCAAATTCCTTAGCACCAAAACGTTTAAAAACATCTCGAATAGCCTGCTTGGCTCCAAAGGTTGAAAAGGTAACAATCTGTGCAGAGTGCTTACTACCATAACGGTCCCTAACATAGTGAAGAAACTCGCTTCGATAGATATCAGGCAAGTCGATATCAATATCAGGCATGCTATAACGCTCTTCATTTAGGAAACGCTCGAAAAGCAAGTCATTTTTAACGGGATCAATTCCAGTAATGTCAAGAACATAGGCCACCAAGCTTCCTGCAGCAGATCCACGTCCCATTCCCATATAATAACCACGGCTACGCCCAAAGCGTAACAAGTCCCAGACAATCAAGAAATAATCATCAAAGCCCATCTGATGAATGATAGACAATTCTTTGTCTAAACGTTCCTGATAAACTGGTGATGTTAACTTTTTAGACTCCAATCCAGATTGAGCTAATTGACGTAATTGGTCAACAGCAGGCATATCTCGATTAAAACGTGGAAGCTTCAAATCCGTATCAAATTGATAAGTAATGTCTGAAACAAGTTGCTCCAAATTGTTCAAAGCCTCTGGAATATCACTATAGGCACTTTCCATTTCTTGAGGCGAGAAAAGAAGCTGATTCATAGGACAAATAGAGGCCTCTGACAAGGAAACGTTTTGTGAGATGGCATGCAACATCTGAATCGTCGAGCGGTCTGAATTCTCAAAGTAACGCACTGTATGTAAGGGAACCACAGGATAATCAAACTCTTTGCCAGCATCTTCTGGCCTTACCCCAATGAAAACCTCTGAACCAAGAGTCATCCCTGGCTCCCAGTCTTCACTCGGAAGGATGAGAGCAATAGCATTTAGATAGTCCGAAAAAGCTGTAAATTCACGCTGTCCTGAGGAGAGCTCTGTCGCCAACTTCATCAAATTTTTATAGCCCTGATTATTTTTAGCTAATAGACGAAAAGGAATTTTTCTTCCCTCGTAAAATAGATTAGCTTCCATACCAATCAAAGGACGTAAACCGTTTCTACTTGCAAGCTGGGCAAAATGATAAGCAGCATAGAGATTGTCACGATCCATCAAACCAAGGGCTTGATAGCCAAGCTCTTTGGCACGCGCAACGTAGCTGTTCAAATCTACGACACTATCCATGAAACTATAGACGGATTTTGTATCCAATTGTGCAAACATGAAGGCCTCCTTTCTATCTTTCTATTATAGCATACGCTACTAGTAAAAACGCCTCTACCATATTAACTGTTTCAAACAAAAAGAATGAGATAGAACAACATTTTAGACATTGTCCTTATCCCATTCTTTTAAGTGATCATTATTTTTTTACTAACACATCATTGCTTCTGATAGCAAGATTGAATATCAAAGTTTAGAAAAACAACTTAGTCCCTTATTGCCAATATGATGGGCGTTGTTTTTCATAGGCAGCAATCAAATCTTCATATTGAAGAGTGATTCCAATATCATCAAGCCCTTCAACCAATTTACGTTTCCACTCATGATCGATATCAAATGGAAACTCTCCTGCTGAAGATTTAATGACTTGGTTTGGAAGGTCAATCGTGATTTCCTCACCTGCAGGAAGAGCAGCCAATTTTTGACGTACTTCCAAGGGTTGAACGATTGGCAACATACCATTCTTCAATTCGTTGTTATAGTGGATATCTGAAAATGATCCAGCGATAACACAGCGGAAACCATAGTCTTCCAATGCCCACGCAGCGTGTTCACGAGATGATCCTGAACCAAAGTTATCACCAGTAACCAAAATAGTCGCATCGCGATACTCAGGTTTATTGAAGACGAAATCAGGATTTTCTTCGTAGTCATCATTAAGATAACGCCATTCAAACATCAAATTCTTACCGAAGCCTTTTTTATCAACAGCTTTCAAGAATTGTTTGGGAATGAGTTGGTCCGTATCGATGTTATCATTCATCAAAGGTACTGATTTCCCTGTATAGACGGTAAATTTTTCCATTATCTTCTCCCTTATGCTTGAACTTCTGGCATATCGCGGACATCTACAAATTTACCAGCGATTGCTGCAGCTGCTGCCATTGCTGGACTACAAAGGTGAGTACGAGCTCCATATCCTTGACGTCCCTCAAAGTTACGGTTACTTGTAGATGCACAGTGAACGCCTTCTGGAACATGGTCTGGGTTCATACCAAGACACATTGAGCAACCTGGATCACGCCATTCAAATCCTGCATCCAAGAAAATTTTATCCAAACCAAGACGTTCAGCTTCTTTCTTAACTGGACGTGAACCTGGAACAACAATAGCTGTCAATGTTGGTGCGATATGTTTTCCTTTAACGAATTTAGCAGCTAACTCAAGGTCGCTAAGACGTGCGTTAGTACAAGAACCAATAAAGACATAGCCAAGATCGATATCTTTAGCATATTCGCCAGGCTTAACATCCATATACTCGTAAGCACGTTCATCATTAAAGTCTTTGATTTCTGGGAATGGTTGATCAAACTCAACACCCATTTCAGGGTTAGTTCCCCATGTAACCATAGGTGCCAATTCTGAAACATCAATAGTGATTACTTTATCGTATTCAGCATCTGGATCTGAGACCAAGGTTTTCCAGTCAGCTACTGCTTCTTCAAACTTCTCACCCTTAGGTGCGCAAGGACGCCCTTCAACATAATCATAAGTTTTTTGGTCTGGATTCATAAGACCCATCTTAGCACCAAATTCAATAGACATGTTACAGATAGTCATGCGTTCATCCATTGAAAGGGCATCAATAGCTTCACCACAATATTCAACCGCGTATCCTACACCAGCATCAACGCCATAGCGTGCAATAAGTGCAAGAATAAAGTCTTTTGAATAGACACCTGGCTGAGGTTTACCAACAAATTCAACCTTCATTTTCTTAGGTTTTACTTGCCACAAACATTGTGTCGCAAAGACATGTTCCACCTCAGATGTACCAATACCAAAGGCAATGGCACCAAAGGCACCGTGCGTAGCCGTATGACTATCCCCACAAACTACAAATTTTCCGGGTTGACTACGACCTGTTTCAGGACCAACCATATGGACAATCCCCTGACGAGCAGTACCGTGGGTAGCCGCATCAATACCAAATTCTTCAACGTTTTTCGCCAAAGTATCAATTTGGTTTTTAGAAATAAGGTCACGAATGTTAAAAATATCAACTGTAGGAACGTTGTGGTCTGTCGTACCAAAAGTTAGATCTGGGCGACGAACTTTACGTCCAGCATCACGAAGTCCTTGAAAGGCCTGTGGACTTGTAACCTCGTGAATATAATGCTGATCCACATACATCAATTGTGGTTCGCCCTCGTTTCCAGTAACGACGTGGCGTTCCCAAAGTTTATCAAAAATTGATTTTCCGCTCATAAAATACTCCAAATATAATCTAAGGATTAGCTAATCCGAAAGTCTTGTTAGAATAAGGTATAAAAGAACGACATCAATAACAATGCCTATAAGCCAACATAGCTTAAAATACCATTTGTTAATTTTATGTCTAAAAAATTTCCCACCTAGAGAAGCACCAATACCACCGAAAATCAGAGTCTGCAATAATAATGCCTTCTCAGAAATCCGTCTCTTATGTCGAATAGCCTTGCTTTTATCAAGTCCATAAGCACATAAAACAAGGAGATTCCATACCAACAAAACACTTAGTAACACTAGTTTTAGTGTCATGAGTTTAGAGATTGCTAATAATAGCTGCTGTCATTTCAGCAGTCGAAGCCTGACCACCCAAATCACGTGTCAAGATGCCTTGGTTCAAGGTCTTATCAACAGCATTTTCAATCAATTCTGCCCCTTCAGTTTCATTGAAACTTTCACGCAACATCATAGCTACTGATAAAATCATTGAAATTGGGTTGGCAATACCTTGACCGGCAATGTCTGGTGCTGAACCATGGATAGGTTCATAAAGACTAGGACCATTTTCAGAATGACTGGCAGATGGCATAACGCCTAAAGTTCCTGGAAGGACACTTGATTCATCAGACAAGATATCTCCAAAAAGATTTTCTGTCACAACCACATCAAAACGAGCTGGGTTGGTAATCATAATCATTGCGGCACTATCAACGAGTTGGTGTTCAAGAGTTACATCTGGAAACTCCAAAGAAACTTCATCAGCAATCTTACGCCACAATTTAGAAGTTGCCAAAACATTTTGTTTATCAATGCTAGTGACCTTTTTGCCACGACCTTGGGCAATCTTGAAAGCACGACGCATGATACGACGAATCTCATCTGCTGAATAATCATTGATATCACGAGCCTTATCTTCTTCGATAATATGCTCACCAAAGTAAATCCCACCTGTAAGCTCACGAACAACGACAAAATCTACGCCCTCGATACGCTCTGGTTTAAGAGGTGACAAGTGTTTCAAAGCATCAAAGATGCGGACAGGACGGATATTAGCAAAGAGATTCAACTCCTTACGAATGGCCAAAAGTCCTTGTTCAGGACGAACTGGTGCATTGTCATATTTTGGTCCACCAATTGCAGCCAAGAGGATAGCATCTGCTGATTTAGCAGCATCCAAAGTTGACTTAGGAAGTGGATGACCTTCAGCATCAATACCAGCACCACCAAATGGTTTGGCATCGATGTCATAATCAAATCCAATTTTTGAAGCTACTTTTTCAAGAACTTCAAGACCCGCTGCCATAATCTCAGGTCCAATTCCATCACCTGAAAGTGTTACGATTTTCTTTGTCATGTTTAACTCCTCTTTGGCTTATGGAAGGTCACGATAAGAAACCTTACGTGCCATCTCACCGGCATTTTCTTTTTGAACCAATGTATTAGCATTGATATAGGCAATTGCTGATGCTTTCAAGACATCAAAGTCCAAACCAGATGCATTGAAAATAGTATCTGTATCTACATTTTCAACAGTTACAAGTACACGCGCTTGCGCATCAATACCATCAGTTACAGCGTCAATATTATAAGAAGTCAAGCGAACTGTTTGGTTGAAGAATTTGTCAATAGCATTGAAGATAGCTTCAACTGACCCTTGACCATTGGCCAAAAATTCTACAGATTCACCGTCTTCATTAGCCAAGCTTACTGTAGCAGTGATTGTTTCATCAGCATTAGTAGTCAAGCGAAGATCTTCGAAGTGGAAACCTTCTGGATTATCTACACTAGTACCAGCAACAAGTGCACGAATGTCTGCATCTGTGATATCATGTTTTTTCCCAGCCAAGACTTTAAATTTGGCAAAGAGTGGTTTGATATCTTCTTCAACAAAGTCAAGCTCAAGTTCTTTCAATTTTTCAACAAAGGCATGACGTCCTGACAATTTACCAAGAGGAAGACTGTTACTCTTCACACCTACCAATTCTGGTGTGAAGATTTCATAAGTTTGTGGGTTCTTAAGAACACCATCTTGGTGGATACCTGATTCATGAGAGAAGGCATTTCCACCAACAACAGCTTTATTTTTAGGAACAGGAATTCCAGAGAAGCGAGAAACAAGCTCTGAAGTATTCATTGTTTCATTAAGAACAATATCACTTGTTGCTTGGAAGAAGTCTTCACGAATTTTCAAAGCAACAGCTACTTCTTCAAGAGCAACATTACCCGCACGCTCACCAATACCATTGACTGTTCCCTGAACACGTCCAGCACCATGTTTAATTGCTGTCAAAGTATTTGCAGTTGCCATACCGAGGTCATCGTGACAGTGAACACCAAAGACAACTTTATGGTCTGATTTAATATTTTCAGTCAAATGATCAAAAATACGTGCAAACTCTTCTGGAGTCGTAAATCCTACTGTGTCAGGAATATTAATATATGATGCACCAGCATCAACTGCTGTTTGAACAACTTCAGTCAAGAAATCAAGCTCAGTACGAGTAGCATCTTCAGGAGAAAACTCAACAACTTCAAATTTTGAACGTGCATATGACACATGTTCTTTTACAGCTTCAAGAATTTCTTCTTTTGATTTCTTCAATTTAAACTCACGGTGAATCGGACTTGTTGCGATAAAGACATGAATTTGTGGATACTTGGCATCTTTCAAAGCCTCATAACAAGCATCAATATCAGATTTTACTGAGCGAGCCAAGCCAGTAACAGAAGTTGTTGTCATAGCTTCTGCAATTTGTTTTACTGCTTCAAATGAATCTGGGCTAGCTGCAGGGAAACCAGCTTCAATTACAGAAATTCCCCATTTTTCAAGTTGCTTAGCAATAGCAACTTTTTCTTTGATTGAGAAGTTAACACCAGGTGTTTGTTCCCCATCACGAAGACTTGTATCAAAAAATTCAACTTTACGCATAGACAATCCTCTTTCTAAAAGTAAAAACGATAGTAGTAAAAAAACATCTCACTCGGAAACCCAAGCGAGATGTTTTTACCTCCCGCTTGGTAAGCCAAACAGGACTAATGCTTTTGCACTAGCCCTCATTACGCAATAGCAAAACAGTTGTAGTTGCGAATGTCATTTGACTCATTTCCTTTCGATGTATCTTGGTTAATATGATACATCTTTCCAACTTGAAAGTCAAGGAAAAATTACTGAATTGACTGACTTTTCTGACCATAATTTACATTTATTTTCAGTAAAAGAAAAAAAGCTGACCGAAGTCAACTTTTTTTATTGTTAATGATAACTACTTATCTCAGCTTATTTTCCGAGGTAGTATTCGTTAACAACGTTCAATTTTTCGTCAAATTCGAATACCAATGGTGGGAAGTTTGGAATTTCAACATCCATGATTTCGTCGTCTGACAATTGTTTGATGTGTTTAACAAGGGCACGGATTGAGTTACCGTGTGCACCTACGAATACGTTTTTACCATCTTTAAG
>ERZ773246.860-NODE-860-length-11933-cov-190.181_pt1 | contig 11933 bp, 5 predicted proteins | sample MGYA00580519_ERZ773246 | MGnify/ENA primary metagenome ERZ773246 (study PRJEB29015, sample SAMEA2738153) | human oral metagenome | biome: human oral; feature: human-associated habitat; material: saliva | place: China | collected 2246 ...
GCGCAGAATATGCAGGGTGCTGCTGGTCTGCGGGGGTGTAAATTCCAATCATGTCTGTATCGACAAGATGGTATGCTCCCCTATAGTCTTCTTGATTGAAGAATTTTTTAGTCCACTCCGGGTCGACAGTCATTTCCTCTCCTTTCCTAATGTCGAAGGCTTTCTCGCATCGCACGGCCGTAAGGACTACTCTTTGAGGTATTTCTACCGGTATACATACCGGTTCCTTCTTCTACACCTTGCGCTTCTTGTTGGGCACTGTATGCCTGTGCATCGATATCAACACCTTCATCATCACCATAGCCACTAGCAACATACCGCTGAGTAGCATCGACGTAGATATTCATACCATGAGAATCCATGCCTCCACTAGCTTTATCGCTCTCAACGACATGTACACGATTTGCGGGCTCACCGTATTGCTTTCCAGGTGTTAGACCAGGAACCACGTCATTCTCGTTCACAACAGCCACGTAGTTAAAGTGATGGTCAAGGTCATCTCGTTGGCCCTCAAGATTGCTGGTTGGCGCACCATAGGTTACAACATTAGACACCTTATATTTACTATTGAACTCCTTATTATTAGCAAGCGAATACGCTACGGCACCGCCCTGAGAGTGACCAACCATCACAACTCGGTCTACACCTTGCAAATGGGCTCGATCCATTGCCTCCTCAACCATGCGGTGATAGGGCGACAAATCATCAATTGATTTATTTGATGTATTACCAGCCAGACCAAGATTATTCCCTATAGAACCAATCTCGCCATCTTTTATCGAAAAATCAAAATCAGTGCCGGGAATATAAACATATGCAACCCTCTCCTTCGAACCATCAGGCTTATTCCCGTCATAAACGTCAATTTGAACGGATGAGTACCCTGCATTTCCTTGAGATTTCTCCATATCTTTAACATGCTGATTGTCATTAACTGAATTCATGCGTTGCGCCACTTCGTTAATCTTTCGCGGAGGCACGGGAGGAATATCCCCACTATATCCATGCTGTCGTTGAACATTTAGGTCTTCAATTTTTGGCTTAACATTATCCATATACTCTTCATATTCAAACGGTAAATATGAATTATAGTAATTTGCAGCCAAGAGAAACATGAATGGAGAATTTTTTAACTCATTAACAAAAATAGAGGTAAGATAATTTTTCTTCCTTGTTTCATTAACCTTGTAGTCCCTAAACTCTCTCACCGACATCGGGCGCAAACCCCACGGGTCGACTAGAGAGATAGGGTTCCAGCCCACAAAAGAGTTCACATCCATACCATGCGCAATACCCGGTACCGAGCTCAAAGCATCGGTGGACACAAAACGGCGCACGCCAGCATCAGCTACACGGAAACCCATGAAATCAAGGCCAGCAATATTGACAGAAGAAGCCGCCGGACCAGCACTAACCATGCCAAGGCCAGAAACAGCAGGCACAGCGACTACATCGCTTTCCCACGGGTTAGAAGACATAGACCAGCCCAAGCCATAGCCCAGTTCCTCTTCAGAAGACATATTCTCCAAAGCAGAACCGGCGCTCAAGCCGCCCACACCCAGCACCATAGGTACGGATGAGACAGCATCCCATACCAAAGGCATAGACGAACCGAGGGCATCCACCGTGGTGCCAGTATGCACGGAAGCAAGCTCACCAGTCATGTCATGGTGCAGTGACCATTCTTCACCGCCCTGGCGAATAGCATTCACCTGTCCCATAGCATCCCAGCCAAGGGTACGCTCCCGGCGCTGTCCAGTCAGCTCATCCGTAGTCACCTCACGGACGCGCTCACCGGCAGCGTTATAGAAATACTCAGTTCGAGAACGATTCTGAACAGTCCCATAGGCACCATACTGTACCTCAGAAACAGCGCTGAGTAAGCCAATTGAATTATGGCTGAAGGCGCGTTCCAGCAGCAGGGCGTTATCTCCCTGCTCACAATTGCGCTTATACAATGCCTCAGCGACCATCATGCCGTTTTCGTAGGTCCAGGTTCGTTCCTGAATACCATCAGATACAGAGATAAGAGCGCCAGAAGCATCATAACGATACTTCATAGTGCGCACCGCAGAGTTATTTTCTGCGTCTTCAAGCGTGCAAACAGCAACCTGAGGAGAAGCGTCACGTTCCACATGAGCAGCAAACGTGCTGACAGGTGCAGTCCCAGTTCCCAACTCACGGGTACCGGTACGCTCTACCTTGTAGCCCACGGGAACATTCTTAACAGGATCAAGTTCCCACACGGCATGACTATCATCTGTACGCGCCGAAGTTAGGACACCACACGGAGCATGGGTAAATTCCATCTCCTTGGTACGAGCAAAGGCGTCCTTAGAGTGGGTATGGCGCACTCGTCCGGCTCCGTCACGCATCCAGTGGACCGAACCGTACGGGTTGCTACTCATTGCCAGAACGCCATCAGCGTCGTAGGTATAGTTCAGCGTGTACTCACCGCGCTGCTTAAACGCTTGCAAGGCATGGAGAGTACGCTGGTTCGCGTCCGGGGCGCGAAGAATACCCGTGGTGTGATCAGCGATAGACACCGTACTTGAGATGCGCGTCATGTTCATATCACCATGGGGTACACGAGTACGGCTCAGCAACCTGCCAGATGCAGAGTACTCATAAATATGCTCTGCCTTTGCATCATTTACCGAAACCTTCAACGTGCCCTGCTGGGAGCCACGTCCATTCATCAAGGAATATTCAAAAGTTCCCTGAACTTCACCATCAACAGTGACCGAACGGAGCACACCCCCGCGAGTGTAATCATACTCAAACGAACGGATACGTTCACCGTCATTCACCGTGAGAAGACGGCCTGCAGCATCGTAAGAGAAAGTACGTACGAGAGAGTCTGCCGCACTTTCAACCGTAAAACTTGTACCCGAACGTTCTTCACGCAGAAGACGTCCTGCCGCGTCCCATTCATAGCTCGTTACGATACCCGCAGGCGTAATCCAGCGCAGAGGACGTGCGAGCGCATCATACTCACAACAGGAGGTACCATCCAAAGCGTCATCAACGCTCACAAGGCGACCTGCTGCATCGTATGAGAAAGAACGAGTACCTTCAACACTATCTTCAATACGTGCAATAAGTCCACGTGAAGTGTAGCTGTAGCAGGTGACCTTCTCCCCCGTATCTTCTTTAATGCGTCGGCCAGCAGCATCATAGGTGTACTGTACAAGGCGCGACGGGGCAGCTGAAATATCTGCAGAATCCCGAATGGTCTTCTCTAACAAACGACCTGCGAGATCGTAAGTAAAGATAGTCTCCAGGTAACCCTCATCAGTATCGAGCTCGCTCGTTTTCTTGAGGGTTTTCTGGCTGGTACAACGGCCTGCCGCGTCGTATTCAAAGAAAGTCTCTCGACCAGCTGCGCTAACGCTACGACTCATGCGCCCCTGAGAATCATACTCGAAGCTAACTACCCCTCCATCGGCAGAGCTAATCTGAGCGATCTGACCGTGAGCGTTATACCCAGCCTGCGCAGAGGTATCTGAGGAAGAATTGAGAAGGGCGGAGGCATCCGGAATGTTCAACTTAGGAACGGGCACGCCAAAGAGAGCCGCCATATCCTGACGGTTCTCAAACATCGTCATAACAGACGGAAGATGAGCAACAGTAAGGGCGCTATCGCCTCGCGATACGTTATTGCGGGAACCCAGAATAGTGGGAACACGAAGTTCCGGCTGCACCAAGCTCCACGACGCCCAAGGACCCGCAGGACGCTCAGAAGGTTGCTTACCTGCTGAAGCAAGCCCCGCTAGAGAAGAATCAGAGTGCAAAGACCCAGCGGGACCCAGGCCCGGCACCATAGTCATCAGAGAATTTGATGCAGAGACAACTCGTCCCAGGGCGTCGGTTACAGCGGCGTAGTTACCGGGCGCACCCTCAACTCGCATTGAATACTCACCGTGAGCGCGCGAGTGGGTAATGCTCAAAGCTACACCAGTAGCGTCCACAATGCGGCTCAGGTCGCCAGTTAGAGAATATTCGTACTCGGTACGAGCCCCGCAGGGGCCAATAATAGCGACGAGCTGCGAGAGTTCGTCGTATTCATAATGGGTCTGGGCTCCTGCGGCATCAGTCATGGAGATAACGTTGCCCCAGGTGTCGCGTTCGACGCTGGTTCGGTTACCCATAGGGTCAATCACAGCGCTTAGGTGACCAGCTGAGTATTCAAAAGTAGTGATGTTACCTTCAGGGTCGGTCAGCGCTGTCAAGTGCTGCTCGGAGGTCGGCGTAGCGTTCTGAGCTGCTTCTGCATAAGACAAACCCCAACGAGCACCCATCGCGTCGACCACCGTGCTGAGTCGTCCACTCGCATCCCACTCAAAATACTGGGTATCGCCGAGAGGATTAGTTACTGAGCGAAGGTTGCCGGCAGCATCATACGAATACTGTGTTTGCGCACCACTAGAGTCCGTGGAGCTCAGAAGCTGCCCACGGTCATTGTAGGTAAAATGCTGCTTGAATCCTGATTCATCAGCGACGGCGGTGCAATGGCCGGCGTTGTCCCATTCAAGGTAAGTTGTATTGCCTCCGTTACGGGTAATAGTCAGGGGGTTAGGGTCCAGCGGATTCTGGGAGTAGGTATAACGTGTCTCGGTGAGGGTGCCTGCACGCCGATCCTTATTCATAATTCGGTGGGCAAGCATACGGTCATACTCATCCCACGTATAACGGTGGACCGTACCTTCTGGAGTATTTTCCGAGACAAGGCGAGCGCGTTCATCGTAGCTACGATGCGTCACAGATCCGTCACGCTCGCAGATATAGGTGCGGTAACCGTAGGAGTTGTATCGCATGGACTGGCGGCTTCCGTCACCAGCCACGAGGGAAACAAGCTGACCGTGTTCATTTGAACGCCAAATATTAGCGTGCTCACCGGTTCCAAAATCTTCAATCACGGTCATTAGACCGTGCTCATAACGGTAGCTAATATTTCGACCATGCTCGGTCTTCTGGGCTACGATGCGACCGTCAGCGTCATAGCTATTCTCAACCTCGCAATATCCCGTTTCATTCCAGACACGGTGGATAAGGTTATCCTCCGTCTGTTCATAACGGCGGGTACCATCAGGTCGCTGAACTTCACAAAGTACGCCAGCAGAATTGTAAATATAGCGCGCATCGTTCAGCTGGCTTTCGACCTGTGCTGATGAATGTTCTTCAGAGGAGCCTTCGCCGAAGTTGACGAGAGATGCAGCAGATACAGAACCCTGGGCGTCATAGCTGACAACAATACCCTGCGCGCTAAGAGGCTGAATCAAAGCACTCGGTCGCTGAACTCCGAATTCCCCACCGGTATTAGCCTTTGGGCCACGGTTGTAAAGAGCAACTACAACTGAGCTGGGGTGCCCCTCCATGAAAGCAACCAATTCACCCGAAGGAGCGTACAAATAACGGCTACCAGAATGGTTAGTAACTGACCAGTAGTAGGTGGGTTCAGACGATTCCGTTACTTCAAAGGATGACGGCAGTAGACGATGGGCAGACTTGACCGCTTTATTCACAGCAGAGTATAGGGCGCGCCAAAGGGCCTCTTGTCCTTCGGTATTTTCTTCGAAGGGCGCAGAGGCTGATTCCACATTATGTGTAGGTGCTTCGTCTAGAGCCGACTTGGTTACCTTCTCCAGCCAGTAGGGAGCGTTGGGAGTCCGGGCATACCCGCTAGCCGAGTTCGTATCACGTTCAAAGACGAGTTCACGACCGTCGGCAGTGTGCCATGAGATACTATCGGAGTTTTGCTGAAGTCGGCTATCCAGCGTGCTTGACCAACCCTTACCAAAAGCACCACGAGGGCTATTCGAGAGGGCAGCGAGAACACTGTTGTAGGTACGTTCAAGACGTAGCACCGAGTTTACGCGAGAGCGAAGGTCAACTTCACTTTCGATGAAGTTACCGGTTGCAACGTTGACGGGGTCATTTGCGTAGCCGGATGAGATATTTACACCGGTAATGCTCATGCCGGGAACCTGCAGTAGGTGATGCATCGGAATATCATCATGCATCAGCTCATTCAGAAGATTCATATCGAGGCTAAATTGAGCCTTTGCCCCAGGTCCTGAAAGTTCTTCGTGATGTTCAATAGCCGGTTTTTCCAAGTAACCACGACTTGCAACATCAAACATTATTTGAGCAAGCTTACCCAGCCAATGGACGTCTGCATCGACATCCTCAATCCAGGTGTGCAACGCAGCAATCAAAGAATCAGCGTTAAAAGTTCCCCATGAAGTATTCGAACGAAACTGAGCATAGGTGGACGCTACGCGAAGCTGCGCCTGACCAAGTTCAGCATTCATAGAAAGATTAACCTGACGATGCTGATACGCATTGTGCGGCACGATAGAAACCGTAGATCCACCAGAAGCAAGCGCAATCTGGGTATTCAAATGCTGAGTACCCTGTGCAGAAGAGTTTTCCTCCGCCAAACGGCCAAGAGTACTCTGAGAGGCTCCTGAAGATACAGCGCTTCCCTGACCGCCGGTAAGGGAATCTGCTACAGGGCGGGGCGTGTAGACCTCAAAATGCGGGGGGTGGGAAGGCATAGGGCGAGGAGGAAGCTCGATGTTGAGATCGGGGATATCAACGTTGTAGGCACCTTGCTTTTGAAGGTCAAACTCGAATTCACGAGCTTTTTGTTTACGTTCTTTTAGCTCTTCCCATTTAGTAATCTCTCGGCGAATGCGTTCTTCCTCGCGGGCAGCTTTAATATAAGTCTCCATGTTACGAGCTGCGTTGCTAAAGCACTCTTTAAACTCGCGCAACAGCGCAAATGACGAAGCGAGCTTTGCTCTATACACCCGTGCGTAACCGCCGGTGAAACCTTCCAGAGCGAGCTGAGCGGCACCACAAGTACCGTCGGCGCCATAGCGAGCAGGGAGCTGATGCTCGATTACTTGAGTTAGATGCGTCAAATGTGTTTTGAGAGCCTCAGCGCTCTCAAAGTCAAAAGGAACAGCTTCAGTATTAGCGTGGACGTTATCCATATATTTACTTCCGGAAGTTGATGTGACGGTGAACGAGCTTCCTCGCTCACATTCGTTGCATGTGTGTTCCCTCTCGGTGACAGTGAGAATCACACACCCTTCAAGGTAACACACGCACACTCTGCACACGAACCCAGCAGGACGGATTCCACCCCCCATTGCTTCCACCTCCCCTAGCCAACCGCGAAAAGCCCACCAGGAAAGCCCAGCAAGAACCCCCCCGCCAGCACGAAACCCCCGCCAGCACAGTACCGAAAGTACTGCCCGGCGGGGGTTCCTCAAGAAGCCACATGGAGAAAGCTACAGCTGCCCAAATCCTCGCGGGTAGATCGGCTCGTAGATGTTACGGTTGCTGTAGCCGTCGCGGTCAACCACAATCACCCACTGCCCACGCAGATGCTCCACAGCCAGCGAGAAACGCCCCAGGTACTTCAAATATTTGCGGATATCCTGCTTCTCACCCGTCTCAGTCACGTAAAACGCAAGGTCCTTAGCCTTAGTCGTGTACAGGGTGCTCACCAGGATATTTCGACTCGTATTTTTAGCCTTTTCACCCGCAACAAGATCATCAGCAACATTGGCGCTCAGCACATTCTTATCAGCCGAGATAATCCACCCGCGCTTCTCCCTGTACAGGCGAAGAATTTCGGGGTGGAGCACCTTTTCCGGGTCCGTAACCTTAGAAAGAGGCTCAGTATCGCCCGTGTGGTAGAAGTAATTCATCGACGCAAAGAAGTACGCCAAGAATGCGTACAATCCGGCGCGGTCGTAGTTATCCATTCCGGGCTGCTGAATAGGGTACGGCACGTTCTGCGCCGCCTGCGCCTCCGTGGCAGGAATGAAGCGGCCCTTACGCTCAAACGCCGTGTAGACGAGCGGCCCGGAGGAAGGGCCCAAGGTACGGAGCTCATCGTACTTCTCCGTGGGTTCCAGGCGCAGAAATTCCTGGTCACGCTTCTTATCGGCCTGGGACTCCGAACCCATCTCATTGAGCAGTTTGGTACCCCAGCCAAAAGCTATCGCGACGAGGGCGGCGCCAGCGAACACGCCAGCCCGTATAAACCTGGCGCGAGATATCACACGCCTCATGTACGCTCGTTGCTCGTAATACCCGGGTCCACCGTATCCGGGTCCGCCAAAGTTATTCGTCATGTTGTTCTCCCCTCCCCTAGCTCCAACTATTTTCTGAAATGAATTGGACGGGCCTCCACTCATTCGTGAATTGTGTGCGTAGAGTCCCGTGTATTGCGCCGTCACGAATCAGGCCGCGCGTATCAAAATCGGTGATGGGGTACACCTGGTTTGTGTCTTTGCGGTACACCTGAACTTCGGGAAGAATATCGAACCGCACGTTCCATTCCACAATTTTTAGCGTCTCGTCGATGAGGCGCGGCTGCCCCTCCAGCAGGTTCATGGTCAGAATCTTGGGATTGGGCGTGATGACCCAGCCCTTGCCCTCTTCGTAGAGGTCCTGAATGGTGGGGAAGAACATTTCTTCGCTGATATTGTCCATCCGCAGAACGGCAGGTTCCGAGGCGAGGATCATGTAGTTTTGGCAGGCGTAGTAGTAGCCCAGGTAGGGACGCAGGTTTGACACCTCGTAAGCACTCGACGTGTACCTCACCCCCGGTGCGGGTGCCGAGTAGGCGGGGTGGTCCCGGTTTGCGGGCGTGTAGGGCCCGATCACGTGGTCGGCAACATACGGGTATGTTCCGGTGTAGTCTTTTTCGTCAAAAAGCGTTTGAGCGTTTACGGTCATTCTTTCCCTCCCTGAATTCTGTATTCATAAGCTATTGAGTTCATGAGTTGCCAAGTTCGCAAGTTGCCGAGGTGGTTCTGGGCTACTCGCGGGCGGCTAGGCTCAGTGCCTGGGCTTCTTCGCCCGTCCGCCCATGTCTGTCCGTCTTCGCTTGTCTGTATTTGCTTGTCTGTAGAGGTGCGTGCGCTCCCTGCCTCGCTCCCCCTCGGTCATCTTGAGGTTGCCGGCCGGGGTCCTCTATATTTCCAGTCTATTAGAGCTATTCCTCTGTGTCCCCGATAGAAGCTGTACGCTGCGGAATCCACAGCATATAGCCAGGAAGCAGCTCAAAACCACGCCCGCAAAGATAAGCCGGGCATGCAGAAACCCCCGCCGGAACGGTACCGAAATACCGCCCCAACGGGGGTTCCCTACACTAAAACCGTGTACTAAATCTGTGCGTCCAGATTAGGCGCCCAGTGCCTCCAGGCCGGGCAGAGTCTTACCCTCAATGTACTCGAGGGAAGCGCCACCACCGGTGGAGATGTGGCCGAACTGCTCATCCTTGAAGCCCAGGTTACGGACTGCAGAAGCAGAGTCGCCACCACCAATGATGGAGAATGCGTCAGAGTCGACGATAGCCTGTGCCACCGCGCGGGTACCCTCAGCGAAGGGAGCAATCTCGAACACGCCAACGGGGCCGTTCCAGAAGATGGTCTTTGCGCCCTTGATCTTCTCAGCGAAAATCTCAGCGGTCTTGGGACCAATGTCCAGGCCCTCAGCCTCTGCGCCGAGCTTGCCGCCGGTCAGGTCCTCAATCGGGCGGATCTCGGTGTTAGCGTCAGCGGAGAATGCGTCAGACCAAACAACGTCCACTGCGGTGATGATCTCGGTGCCCTTCTCGGGAGCTTCCTTCATGTAACGCAGAACGTTCTCGACCTGGTCCTTCTCCAGCAGGGAGTTGCCGACCTCGTAGCCCTGTGCGTATGCGAAGGTGTAGCCCATGCCGCCACCAATGAGGATGGTGTCAGCCTTACCGATCAGGTTGTCAATCACGGCGAGCTTATCGGAAACCTTAGCGCCACCCATGACCACAACGAAGGGACGCTCGGGGTCGTTCAGGGTCTTAGCCAGAACGTCAACTTCCTTCTTCACCAGGTCACCCAGGTATGCGGGCAGACGCTTAGCAACGTCGTAGACAGAAGCGTGCTTGCGGTGAACTGCACCGAATGCGTCGTTCACGTATGCGCCGTTCTCGCCGGTCAGTGCGACCAGCTCGTCAGCGAACTCGCCGCGCTCTGCGTCATCCTTGGAGGTCTCGCGTGCGTCGTAGCGGACGTTCTCAACGACCAGAACTTCGCCGTCAGCCAGGGCTGCTGCCTTAGCCTTTGCGTCCTCGCCTACCAGGTCGGTTGCAACCTTCACGGGCACGGATGCCAGCTCAGCCAGGCGTGCAGCTGCCGGTGCGATGGAGTACTGGGGGTCGACCTTGCCCTTGGGGCGGCCCAGGTGTGCAGTAACGATAACGCGTGCACCAGCCTTGGCAAGCTTCTCAATGACGGGCAGGGATGCGCGGACGCGGCCATCGTCGGTGACAACGCCGTCCTTCAGGGGTACGTTCAGGTCGGAACGGACGAGAACGTAGCGGCCTGCGACGCCTTCTTCGAGCAGTTCGGACAGTGCCTTAGCCATAGGAATTCCTCCTGGATAGGTGGGTTTATATACCGTTTCCATCATACCGAATACTAGGGTGTTTGACAGCCTAGTAAATAGCTTTTATATGGTGTTTCTCCGCGGAATATCGCGGATATTCGCACTCTCTATCAGCTATTTTCTTACGGTATTTTTGACCCAAAAGGGCGACGGAAACCAGTATGTTGATACGTTTTTTGGGGTTTTATTCAAGGCCCTCATAAAGAGTCTTGGTACAGAAAACCCCGACTCCCCCGCTTGATGCGGTGGTGCCGGGGTTCACTATGCGTTAGTTACGCGGGGTGACGCTTACACTCGGTGAGCGTCGCAAGCCTATTGGGGCTTAGAGGGATGCCACAACCTTGTTGGTGAACATCACGAGGCGTGCAACGTAGCCGTACTCGTTGTCGTACCAAGCGATAACCTTCACCTGGTCGCCGATGACCTTGGTCAGCGGTGCGTCGAAGACGGTGGAGATGGGCTCACCCTCGATGTCCTTGGACACGATGGGATCCTCGTTGTACTTGATGATGCCCTTCATGGGGCCCTCAGCTGCTGCCTTGACTGCTGCGTTGACTTCCTCAACGGTGACCTCGCGCTCAGCGGTGAAGGTCAGGTCGGTGATGGAGCCGGTGATGGTGGGAACGCGGACTGCGAAGCCGTCCAGCTTACCCTTCAGCTCGGGCAGAACCAGGCCAACAGCTGCTGCTGCACCGGTGGAGGTGGGGACCATGTTCACAGCTGCTGCGCGTGCACGGCGCAGGTCGCGGTGGGGAGCATCCTGCAGACGCTGGTCAGCGGTGTATGCGTGGATGGTGGTCATCAGACCCTGCTTGATGCCGAATGCATCGTTCAGAACCTTAGCCATCGGAGCGAGGCAGTTGGTGGTGCAGGATGCGTTGGAGACGATGTGGTGGTTAGCTGCATCGTACTGGTCGTCGTTCACACCCATGACGAAGGTGCCGTCGATGTTCTTACCGGGAGCGGAGAGGATAACCTTCTTAGCGCCAGCCTCGATGTGTGCCTTTGCCTTGGTACCGTCGGTGAAGAAACCGGTGGACTCGAGGACTACGTCAACGCCCAGGTCCTTCCAGGGGAGGTTCTGGGGGTCGCGCTCAGCGAGGATCTTGATTTCCTTGCCGTCAACAACCAGTGCGCCTTCCTTGACCTCGACCTCTGCGTTGAAGCGACCCATGATGGAGTCGTACTTGAGCAGGTGTGCCAGGGTCTCAACATCGGTGAGGTCGTTGATTGCGACGATCTCGAAGCCGACGCCCTCGGTCTGAGCTGCGCGGAAGAAGGTGCGGCCGATGCGGCCGAAGCCGTTGATTGCTACGCGTACAGTCACTGGAGTATCTCCTTGTCAGTGCGTTGGTGGCGGTGTACAAATCCGATGCCTTGCGGGCTCTGGTTTAGTCGGATTCGTCCGTGCTCTATGTTGCCCGGTGCGTTCCGCCGTTGTTGGTAATAATCCTACCCTAGTTTGTGTGTGTTTTGGTGTG
>ERZ773246.861-NODE-861-length-11926-cov-17.8731_pt1 | contig 11926 bp, 9 predicted proteins | sample MGYA00580519_ERZ773246 | MGnify/ENA primary metagenome ERZ773246 (study PRJEB29015, sample SAMEA2738153) | human oral metagenome | biome: human oral; feature: human-associated habitat; material: saliva | place: China | collected 2246 ...
CTTTCACCAAGCGTTCGCTCATGATAACGGCATCCTCGAAGTTGTAACCTTCCCATGTCATGTAGGCAACGATTGGGTTTTGTCCAAGCGCCATTTCACCTTTTTCCATAGAAGGTCCATCAGCGATAAAGTCACCTTTTTCGATGACATCGCCAACTCGAACAAGGGTACGTTGGTTATAAGCAGTACCTGAGTTTGAACGACGGAATTTTTGGATGTGGTAAACATCAAGGGAACCATCTTCACGGCGAACTTCTACTTTGTCCGCATCCGCATAGGTAACCTTACCACCATGTTGTGCAATAACTGCAGCTCCTGAATCATGGGCTGCTTGGTATTCCATACCAGTACCAACGAAAGGCGCTTTAGGATCGATCAATGGAACAGCCTGACGTTGCATGTTGGCACCCATGAGGGCACGGTTGGAGTCATCGTTTTCCAAGAAAGGAATACATGCTGTCGCAACGGCAACTACCTGTTTAGGAGAAACGTCCATGTAGTCAACGCTTGATGCTGGATATTCTTGGTTAACCCCTTGGTGACGTCCCATGACAACTTTTTCAGCAAAAGTTCCATCTGCGTTCAATTTAGAGTTGGCCTGAGCTACTGTGTATTCATCTTCTTCATCGGCAGTCAACCAAACAATTTCGTTGGTAACTTTACCAGTTGCACGGTCAACTTTACGGTATGGTGTTTGAATGAAACCATACTTGTTGAGGTGTCCGTATGAAGACAAGTTGTTGATCAAACCGATGTTTGGTCCTTCAGGTGTTTCGATTGGACACATACGACCATAGTGAGTGTAGTGCACGTCACGCACTTCATATCCAGCGCGGTCACGTGTCAAACCACCAGGCCCTAAGGCAGACAAACGACGTTTGTGAGACAACTCAGAAAGCGGGTTGTGTTGGTCCATGAACTGTGACAATTGTGAAGAACCAAAGAATTCTTTGATCGCTGCAGTCACTGGACGGATGTTAATGATTTGTTGAGGTGTCAATACTTCGTTATCTTGAACAGACATACGTTCACGAACATTACGTTCCATACGTGAAAGTCCAAGACGTACTTGGTTGGCAAGCAATTCACCAACGGCACGGATACGACGGTTTCCGAGGTGGTCGATATCATCGACGCGACCGATGCCTTCAGCCAAGTTAAGGAAGTAGCTCATTTCAGCAAGGATATCTGCTGGAGTGATTGTGCGAACTTTATCATCTGGATTTGCATTTCCGATGATTGTTACAACACGGTCTGGATCAGTTGGTGCCACAACCTTGAATTTTTGAAGAACAACTGGTTCTGTCAAAACAGCTGAGTCATTTGGAGTGTAGATAATCTTGTTCAAATCGCCATCCAAGTGACTTTCGATACTTTCGATGACATCGCGAGTCATTACAGTACCTTTTTCAACCAAGATTTCACCAGTTTCAGGGTCCACCAATGGTTCAGCGATTGTTTGGTTGAGCAAACGAGTTTTAATATTTAATTTCTTGTTAATCTTGTAGCGTCCAACAGCTGCCAAGTCATAACGACGTGGGTCGAAGAAACGAGCCACAAGCAAGGTACGTGAACTCTCAGCAGTTTTTGGTTCACCTGGACGAAGACGCTCATAAATTTCTTTCAAAGCTTCGTCTGTACGAGAGTCCATTGGGTTTTTATGGATATCTTTTTCAACAGTGTTGCGAACCAACTCGCTGTCCCCAAAGATATCAAAGATTTCGTCATCGCCTGAGAAACCAAGTGCACGAACCAAAGTCGTAAATGGAATTTTACGAGTACGGTCGATACGAGTGTAGGCGATGTCTTTTGAGTCACTTTCAAGTTCCAACCAAGCTCCACGGTTAGGGATAACGGTCGAACCGTAGCCCACTTTACCGTTCTTGTCTACCTTGTCATTAAAGTAAACACCTGGAGAACGCACCAACTGTGATACGATAATACGTTCACCACCGTTGATGATGAAAGTACCCATCTCAGTCATGATTGGGAAATCACCAAAGAAGACTTCTTGAGTTTTGATTTCGCCAGTTTCTTTGTTAATCAAGCGGAAAGTTACAAAGATTGGTGCTGAATAACTAGCATCATGGATGCGAGCTTCTTCAAGCGTATATTTAGGTTCTTTGATTTCGTAGCCAACAAATTCCAACTCCATTGTGTCTGTGAAGTTTGAAATTGGCAATACATCTTCAAACACTTCCTTCAGACCATGGTCTAGGAAATCTTTGAATGAATCAGTTTGAATTTCAATCAAATTTGGTAAGTCAAGAACTTCTTTGATTCTTGAAAAACTACGACGGGTACGATGTTTCCCGTATTGAACGTCATGTCCTGCCAAGATGATTCTCCTTTGTAAATAAAGTTCCAAGCTTAGTTCCCTAAGCTAATAATTATCGTTAAATGGTTCTAAAACCCCTATCAACTTATCCCCCTTGACTAATTTTCAGAATCTTTAAATGTCTGTTACAGATGCAAAAAATACCGAAAAAAAGCACAAAAAGAGCAGTTAAATCCGACTTTTTTCAGGAGATTTAACTGCTGTGAGCCTTGTCTGGACAATATTTCAGACAAAACCTACGACAAATGATTACTCATATTATACCTGATTTTCTCTGATTTTTCAAGAGCTTTGAAGCATTTTTTCTTGCTTTAGTATAGAAGTAGCTTGTTTTCTGAAAAGGTAGTTTTCTAGAAATATAGTTATTGTTGAATAAAGTAGGATAGGTTTCATTCACTAACCTAGCAACCAATTAAAAAATCTCTCTTTAGTTTGTAAACTGGCATCTTGTCTACAGAAAAATAGACAATACTGCTCAATTCAACTCTCTTGACAAAAGCCTTGCTTAGTAGTTTAATATACCCCATAAGGGTATATTGGGAGGTGTCTATGTTTCACTTATTTACAAAAATTGATAGTATTTCTACTAGCGAATTAGAAGCTAAACTAAAGGAACCCATTCAGCTACTGGACGTTCGAACGCCTACAGAATTCCGTAGAGGCCATATCAAAAACGCAAAAAATGTCCCCCTAACTGAAATCGGTTCTTATAAGCCCACGACAAAAGAAACACTCTATGTCATTTGTCATTCTGGTGTGCGTAGTAAGATGGCTGCTAAAAAGCTAAAGAAAAAAGGCTATGATGTCATCAATGTCCGAGGTGGTATGAACCACTGGCCTGGTGATGTAGAATAAATAGAATTAAAAAAGAGCAATTGGTCTAATTCCAAGAAAACCAACTGCTCTTTTAATCATTTACTCACTTTTAGAAGAAACGTCTATTTTTTTATTACTTGCGTTTAATCAAGTATTTAACTGCCTTTTCCAATCTTTCCTTCTGCGCTTGAGGGACTTCTAGAGGGTCGTTAATACAAGCTGTTAAATTTTCCGTCATCATCAGTTCAATAATGCGATTAACACTGGATCGCACTGCTGTTAATTGAGTAATGATATCGACACAATCACGCTCTTCCTCCATCGTTTTTTGGATACCTCGCAACTGACCTTCTGAGCGTTTGAGACGTGTCATGTACTTTGATTTTGTCGTCTCTTTTTCCTTGAACAATTTTTCTACATTATATCTCTAATGAAAACCTTTGTCAAAAGGATCTCTTCCCTTAAAGCCTTTTAGCCCTCCACCCTCACTCGAGTAACAATTCCATCTTTGTCAGTCACACTAAACTCCGCAGACGAAAGCCACTGAGTTAAGACCTTGCTAGTTTGAGATTGAGCAAATACTTTTAATAATTCCTCCTTGTTCTCAACTTCAACCGCATAGTAGGCAAGGCCTATCATTCTATGCTCGCGAGGAGCTAAGTTTTTTCCACCCCATTCATTTACCGCTAGATGATGATGATAATCCCCTGAAGCTATCCAACTGGCATGTGGAATCGTAAATTTATCCTCGAGACCTAGAAACTCTTGATAGAAAGAACTCGCTTCGTGGCTATTCTTAACAGATAGGTGAACATGACCCATACGAGTCCCACTTGCAATGACAAAAGGTTCTACGTCTTGTCCTAGTTCATAGATATCTTGGGCGGATAGCTCTTCTGTCACCCCAATAATTCGTCCGTCCTCACGAATATCCCACTCAGTCACAGGCTTGTCTCTGTAGAGTTCAATGCCATTGCCCTCTAAATCTTCTAGATAGATTGCTTCACTATAACCATGATCCGCTCCACCTACTAGTGGAATCTTTAGGTCCAATAAGTGTTTAAAAACATTTGCCAAATCTTCTCGACTCGGTAAAAGGAGAGCCATGTGATAAAGTCCGTAAGTCTGTTTGGGATTACTCGTATCATCTGTCTTGATCAGTTTAACAAGAGCCTTGCCCCCAGCGCCCAAAAGCACTTCTCCTTCCGACCGACTCAATATCTCCAAACCAAGCAACTGATGATAAAATGCGGTCTGACTTTCTAAATCCTTGACATTTAAAGCCACTTCAGCCAAATGAATGTGACTATTATATTGGTAAACCATAGAAAACCCTTCTTTGTTGTAATGTTTTTTGTTACATCTATTATACAACCTTATCTGTCAATGTCAATCTAGATGCTTAGAGATGATAAGAACAAGAAAAAACCTCCCCCGGTACGGGAAGGATTTTTTATATTTAATGAGCCAACATTTCTTGGGCAATTTCCTGACCAGATAGCTTATCTGGATAGTAAGTTGGCCAGTTGTCCATCTCTTCAAAGAGGGCTTCTTGGCTAGTACCTCCAAAGAAGATATGGAAATGCTCTGCCTTGACCGGAGCGATATTATGGTCGCTAAACTGAACATACTTGAACTGTCCAGCATCCGCATCTGTTGCTTCAAAGAGATAACGGACTCCACGATTTCCTTTCTGATAAGTCAAGATTTTCTTGCCGACATACTTGTAAGTATATTTCTTACTTTGGTCTCCTTGGATGAATTCCATCGTATTATCTGTAATGTTAATCTTGGCTACATCCGTTTGGTAACCTTTTTGATAGTAGGCCTTGTACTCATCTTTGGTCATCTTGCCAGTCAATTTAGCCTTGTAGTCAAAGACTTGGTCCAGAGTCCCATTTTCAAGGAAAGGATAGACTGACTGCCAGTTACCAGCATAATCACTTAGGGTACGGTCCTTAACATCGGCATCCTCAAAGTAGCCATTATGAACGGTTTTCGTTTCCTCTACCTTTTCTGGCTCAATTTCTGCTCCTGCCTGATCCGTTGTTTGCTTGAGTGCCTTGAGGTTTTTCTCCATGACAGAGATATAGTTCTCGCCGGCTTTCATGTCCTCTTCTGTCAAGCTTTCAAGAGGATTTAGAACATCAAGCTTCACACCTGTTTCTTTTGAAAGAGTATTAGCTAGGGCTTGAGAAGCATTTTCTTCAAAGTAGATATAAGAAATCTTATTTTTCTTGATGTATTCAGTCAATTCTGCCAAGCGGCTTGCTGATGGTTCCGCATCTGGCGAAAGTCCTGAGATAGAGACTTGATTGAGTCCGTAGTCCAAGGCTAGATAACGAAAGGCTGCGTGCTGAGTCACAAAACTCTTTTGTTTTGCATTAGAAAGCCCTTCACTATAGGCCTTATCCAAGGCTTGCAGTTTTTCGATATAGGCTGCTGCATTTTGTTCAAAAGTCGCCTTCTTATCTGGATAGTCCGCTGAAAGACTATCACGGATATGTTCTACAAGTTTGATTGCACGCGCAGGAGACAACCATACATGAGGGTCATACTCGTGATGATGACCTTCTTCACCATGGTCATGGTCTTCCTCTTCTTCACTTCCTGGAAGAAGCAACATATCTCCAGTAGCTTTAATCGTTTTTACTTTTTTTGCATCTAGAGATTCTAAAAGTTTAGGAACCCAAGTTTCCATGTTTTCATTTTCATAAACAAAGGCATCCGCATCTTGGATTTTAGCGACCGCCTTAGGTGATGGTTCATAATCATGTGGCTCTGTTCCAGCCCCAATTAAGAGTTCAACATTGGCTGTGTCCCCTGCTACTTGCTTGGTAAATTCGTAGACAGGGTAGAAAGTTGTGACGATATTCAATTTCCCATCTGCTTGTTTTTGATTAGAACAAGCGACTAAGAATAGTGTCACAAGACTTGCTAAAAGTAGGCTTAGTTTTTTCATGTACTTCTCCTATTTGATATAACGTTTGAGGATGCTGACTACTAAAAAGACAACTACAAAGATAATGGTAATACTTGCACTTGGTGGTGTCTCTGCATAATAGGAAATATAAAGCCCCGCAACCATGCCTAGAAAACCAATGGCGCTAGCAAGTATCATCACAGAACTAAAGTTTTTACCTAGACGCAAAGCAATACTTGCTGGTAAGACCATGATAGTCGATACCAAAAGTGCTCCCGCTGCTGGGATCATGAGGGCAATAGCCACACCCGTTACCATGTTAAAGAGAATAGACATGGTACGCACTGGAAGACCATCGACAAAAGCTGTATCCTCGTCAAAAGTTAGAATATACATAGGTCTTAAAAAGAGGAAGGTTAGGATTAAAACAACCGCCGCAATGATAAAGAGCCCAATGACCTGCTCTTGACTAATAGTCACAATAGAACCAAAAAGGTATTGGTCCAGACTCATAGAACTAGAGCTCTTACCCTTACTCATGACAATAAGTGAAACTGCAAGTCCTGTAGACATGAGAATGGCTGTCCCAATCTCCATAAAGCTTTTATAAACCGTACGTAGGTATTCAAGGAAGACCGCTGCAATCAAGACAATCACAATGGTTGAAATGGTCGGAGAAATTCCTAAAACCAAGCCAAAGGCAACCCCTGAAAGCGAGACGTGACTCAGAGTATCACTCATAAGACTCTGACGACGCAAGATAAGGAAGGTCCCCAGAACTGGTGAAAAGAGACTCATGGCAATAACAGCCAAAAAGGCCCGCTGCATAAAATCATAAGACAATAGATTAAGCATGCTCCACCTCCTGGTCACTTTCATGGACATTGAAGCAACGCCATGGGGAATCTTGGTCTCGGACCAGGTGGATATTACGATCTGCGTAATCCTTAACTTCTTCAGGATCGTGAGTAATCATTAAAACAGCCTTGCCATGATGGTGGGCGCTGTGATGCATGAGCTCATAAAATTCATTCTTGGTACCAGCGTCCATCCCAGTCGTCGGCTCATCCAAGATAAAAATATCTGGATCTGACGCAAACATACGTGCGATAACAGCCCTCTGCTTTTGCCCGCCAGAAAGGGAACCAATCCTTTTGTCTCGATGTTCCCACATGCCTACCGAGTTCAGACTAGCCTTGATATGTTCCTCATCGTGAGCATTTAGACGACGGAACCACCCTTTTCTTGGATAACGACCTGATTTGACAAATTCATAAACAGTGCTCGGAAAGCCTGCATTAAAACTTGCAATCTGTTGAGGAAGGTAGGCGATTCTTAGTTTTGTCCCACGAGTGTTGGTCTTTGAAATGGTAACTTTGCCAAATCTTGGTTGCAAAATACCTAGACTAGCCTTGATAAGAGTCGTCTTGGCGGCTCCATTTTCTCCCGTAAGGGTGACAAATTCCCCACTATCAACACTGTAATTGATATGCTCAAGCACAGGTTCCTTGTCATAATAGAAGGACAAATCCTCTACTGTGATGTATCTCATTACTTGATTTCTCCTACTAAAGCAGTTAAAAACCGCTGGATAATTTGTTGCTCTTCATCTGAGAATTGACTGGCAACTTGTTCATAAGTTGAGAGGGTGTGCTCATGATGATGGTGATGCTCCTCAGCAATCGGTCGAGCTAAATCTGTCAATTGATAGAAGATCACTCGAGCATCCTTTGGATCCTTAGAAGTTTCCAGCATCCCCTCTTTAATCAAGGACTTAATGGCCTTGGTGACAGCTGCTTGACTGACATTGAGACGGCGAGCCAACTCCGAATTCGTTAATGACTCCTCTGATAAGAGCATAAGAATATGCTCCTGGGTATTCGTCAAGGCCACTTCACTCGTGCAATGACCAATCAAAATTTCATGCTGATTTTCAGCTTTCAGGATTACTTCATTTAAAAAATGATCAATTTCTGTTGCTAATTCTCTCATGATTTGCCCCTTTCTTCGAACAGTTTTTCCATTATTACAGGACTTTTAGTCCATTTGTTTACTAGTTAAGTATATCACATCCAAGAAAAGTGTCAAGAAAAAAGATGAAAACACCCAATGTGTTTTCATCTTATGAAATTAATTCTCTTGTTTACGGCTAGTCCATAGAGCAGTTATCCCTAGGAACATTCCAAGAACTGTCATGAAAATAGACTGCTCACTACCTGTATTTGGAAGTAGTTTTTCTGAAACTGTAGCCTTGTTGGTGTATTTGTCTCCTGATTGATAAGCAACCTTAACAGTATTGGTTTGAGATGGTTGACTTTTTTCATCTTTAGCAGCCTCTCTTGGATTCTGCTCTCTGCTTGTATCTGCGTCAAGCTTGAAGGTCTTAGAATCTACAGAAATGGTTCTTGAGTTTGGATTTACTTTCTCATATTGCCACAAGTCAGCCGTCTTGATATAGTCTTCAAAGGCCGCATCCATTGACGGTCCTTCTTCTCGAACACCACCAAGCATGCTATAACCATCTCCACCTGCAGCCAAGAAGTCATTGGTCGTTAGGTAGTAAGTTTTTGATAGTTCTAGCTTTTCATAGGCACCGTTTGTATGATTCTTAACCTGAACAGCCAAGACACGTTTACCTGAAGGTAGGTTTGTATCATAGTAAACCTTGACACCTGAAACTTGTAAGAAACCTCCGCTTGGCTCTAGCAATGGTTGACCATTCTCATCTAAGACAGTTTTGCCGTCCTTATCGACTTGTAAGATGGAACCAAGTGATTTTTCAAACATGTCAAGGACTTGTTGGCCTGTCACCTGGATTTGTGTGATGGTATTTCCGAACGGTAAAACGGCGATAACATTTCCCTTAGTGATTGGTTTATCTTTGGCAATCGTTTCACGCAATCCACCACCGTTGGTCACAGCGATATCTGTTGGATGGCTAAAACCAGTCTGTCCGTATTGATAGAGAGCATCTGCCACAACGTTTCCTAGGTTTGTTTCACGGACACGGACATTTTCACGATCGCCATTAAGCTCAACTGGACTCTTCGAAACCACTTCTACTGCATTTTCAGCATCATACTTTTCTTTGATTTCTTTGACCATGGCAGCAATCTTCGGATTGGCTTCTAGTTTTTTAGCGTCTGCAGCAGGTATCTGGCTTGGATTTCCTAATAATTGATGAGACTTGTAAGTGATTCTTCCGACATTGTGGAGATAGCTTCCAGTCTGGTTATAGGTTACATTGTCGCCATACGTAGTTGATTCTACAGTATGGGAGTGTCCGTCGATAACAGTTACGCGTTTACCTTTTAAGAGAGGATTTTTTGAAAGTGCTTCTGCCAGAGTCGAACCACGCCATTCTACAGGTGTTGTTGTATCAACTCCCAAGTGAGCAAGGACAACATAGTGTTTGTAGTCTTTGCCTTCTGCCAGGGCTTTAGCTTGAATTTCTTCGATAACCTTGTTAACCTCTGCAATAGGCTCTGTAAAGGTTACCCCTTTCACATTTTTAGGGTGGGTCTTGGTAGCTGTCTCAGGTGTCGTCACACCGATAACAACAAACTCATCACCTTCACGATTCTTGTCCTTGTCAACGATAGTAGCAGCTTCAAAGAGACGAGCTCCATTGACATAGGTGTTAGCACTGAGAAGTGGGAATTTCAAAATTTCTTTGTACTTCTTGGCTTCATCAAGGCCGAAGTCAAACTCATGATTTCCTACAGCCATGGCATCATAATTCATCTCGTTGAGAATTTTAGCACGTGCCTCACCTTTTGATGAGTTTGAGATAGGTAGCCCTTGGAAGGCATCACCAGCATCTACAACCAAGGTTGTTTGATCTTTTTTGGCACGCTCTTGCTCAATGACTGTGGCAAGTTTTGCATCTCCAATAACTCCCTTTTCCTCCACAATACGTCCATGTACATCGTTGGTGTGCAAGATGACAGTATCTTGTTCTTCTTTGACAGGAGTCACTGCTGCCTCTTCAGAGACTTCCTCACTTGTTACGGGTGTCGCTGGTTCGACAGTTGTAGGTGCTTCTGGCTCAGATTGGGTTGTTGCAGCTGGTACTATTTTAGTTGTCTCAGCTGCAGTTGGACTTTCCTCCGCATAGACCTGACTGGCTAAAAAGGTTGGAGCTAATAAAGCTGTTGACAGGATGGGTAGTAAGAATTGTTTCTTCATTTTGAAATCCCTTTCTTTTCTTCTTTTTTACTATTATACGTTATTTATCATCATTTTGAAACTTTTAGCCTTTTTAGGGTAAAAGTTTCGACATTTCAAAAAAAGTCTGAACAAAAAGTTCAAACTCCTTTTCTATATCATTGAAAATCTTGGATATTTCCGTCATAGGTTGCCCAATCTTTGCTAAAGAAACGGTCATTCATTTGATAATCAGGCGCTGTTGTTGGATTACTCAAAAAGGGATTTACAACCTTATCAAATGCTAACCAGCCTAACCAACCGATATGAATCGTGTCCTTAACAAAGTAGGGATCTCCACCGTTTTTTGAAAAGTCAGCGATATTGGTGAAGCCTTGACTCTCCAACTGGTAACGAATTTTTTCGACAGTGTGTTGATACATTTCTTCACTCAAGCCTGTATAATCCATCCATTTTTTATTGACAGGTTGAAAAACAAAAATTACATTGACCTTAGACTTGGCAAACTGATCAAGCACTAGCTGCAAATCATTGTACTCAGGTGATTTGAGAAAGTTAAAATTCTTTTGAGATCCTTCCCATTTTTTCCAATCTTTCTTTAACTTAGTATTGTAAAAATGATTATCTACTCCCAAATCATTATTGGTCGTATTTTCTTCACCCTCTTTTCGAGCGATATTTTCCAATTCTTCATAAGAAAATTGATCTGGGAGACTGCTCAAATATTTCTCAACATGATCTTTGTACCTTAAGCGTCCACGAATAGAGAATTGTCCAAAAAGAGCTGATTGTTTCTCATTTAATTGCGACGAAATATTAATCATACTTTGGTCGAACTCTGATAATTTTTCTCCTTTGGCTAATTTCTCAACGATGCTCTTCATAGAAACACCAGGATTTTGCTTTAAGAGTCTATTGGCAGCATACTGAGAGGCTGCATCCCCAGATTGATTCTCTATAAAGGCAGTCAACTGGTCATTGTTAAAATAAGTTTGGAAAATAGTCGGGTCATGATCTTCTTTTGTAAACCACTGTGGGGAAATGACAAATACCGCTTGCTTATTTTCAAGTTCGGCTGTAATTTGTTGTATCCCAAAATACTGACTGAGGGTAGCTGCTCCTGCCTGTCCCATAAAGTAAGGACGATAAGAACGGTCATACTTTTCAGCTAGTACTGCTGGATGCATACTATCAAAACGCATCCACTCACTAGATCCAAAAAAAGGTACAAAACGCATATCAGGATCCGTAAGAGCTCTTACTTTTTGACTTCTTTCCTTAAAGCTTTCTGCACTTATCGAAGCGGCAGAGTATTTTTCCTCCATGAGATTATGACTTGGGCTACTTGGATAGAAACAGATAAGAAGGCACACCAACAAGCCCGCTACAAAGACAGGCCCGAAAATTAGCCACAAGCGTTTAAGCATTCTTTAACTCCGTAATTCCTGCTACGATTTTATTAGCTGTATTCCAGTCATCACGACCAAATTCTGTAACTGGGACACGAATATCAAATCGGTTTTCGATTTCCACGATCAATTCAACTGTCCCCATACTATCCAAGACACCCGCATCAAAAAGATCCTCATCCATCATGTCAGAAACATCTTCCATAAACAATTCATCAATAATTTCAATAACTTCTGATTTGATATCCATTTTTTAATTCCTTTTATTTTTTA
>ERZ773246.866-NODE-866-length-11893-cov-16.5532_pt1 | contig 11893 bp, 7 predicted proteins | sample MGYA00580519_ERZ773246 | MGnify/ENA primary metagenome ERZ773246 (study PRJEB29015, sample SAMEA2738153) | human oral metagenome | biome: human oral; feature: human-associated habitat; material: saliva | place: China | collected 2246 ...
CAAGCGCAGAGTCAGCCACGACCTCGGAAATCACGGGGAAGTCCACCAAGTGCACAGACTCCCCGCCCGTCAGACCGCGCCAAATCTCCTCGGAAAGCAACGGCAGCAAGGGGGCTGCCAGCTCCATGAGGGTCACCAAAGCGGTGTAGAGGGCATCGAATGCTGTGCTGTCCTCATCCCAGAAACGCTGGCGCTGGGTACGCACGTACCAGTTCGTCAGCACATCCAGGTAGTCGCGGATCCCGTCACAGGCACCGGCAACGTCATAGGCGTCCAATGCGCCTCGAACGTCCTCAGCCAAGGAGCGCGTGTGAGCGAGCAGGTAGCGATCCATCTGAGGCAGAGCATCGACAACTGCCTGATCCGATAGGTCAAGGCGCTTGGCCTCGTAGCCCGCTCCCCCGTTGCACGCACCGGCGTACAGGGTAAAGAAGTAGTAGGTGTTCCAGATCGGCAGGAGCACCTGGCGAACCGTATCGCGGATCGACTCTTCCTTGACCATGAGGTTTCCGCCACGCACAACCGGGCTGGACATGAGGAACCAACGCATGGCATCGGAACCATACTTGTCGAAGACCTCGGCCACGTCCGGGTAGTTACGCAGGGACTTGCTCATCTTCAGGCCGTCGTCACCAAGAACGATGCCGTGGGAGACACAAGAGCGGAACGCGGGGCGATCGAAGAGCGCGGTCGCAAGGACGTGCAGCGTGTAGAACCAGCCGCGCGTCTGACCGATGTACTCGACGATGAAGTCGCCCGGGTAGTGGTTCTCGAACCACTCCTGGTTCTCGAAGGGGTAGTGCACCTGCGCGAAGGGCATCGAGCCGGACTCGAACCAGCAGTCGAAGACATCGGAAATACGGCGCATCGTCGACTTGCCCGTCGGATCATCCGGGTTCGGGCGGGTGAGCTGATCAATGAAGGGACGGTGGAAGTCCGTGACCTTCACGCCGAAATCAGCTTCCAGCTCTGCAACCGAGCCGTAAACATCGGTACGCGGGTATTGCGGATCGTCCGATACCCACACGGGGATCGGCGCACCCCAGAAGCGGTTACGCGAAATCGACCAGTCGCGAGCGCCCTCCAGCCACTTGCCGAAGATGCCGTCCTTGATGTGCGCGGGAGTCCAGGTGATCTCTTGGTTGAGCTCGACCATGCGATCACGGATCTCGGTCACGCGAACGAACCAGGAAGACACAGCCTTGTACATAAGCGGCTTGCGGCAGCGCCAGCAGTGCGGGTAAGAGTGCACGTAGGACTTTTCGCGAACCAGCACGGCGCGAATTTCAGGCGCGCGACGCGCGATCGGTCCGCCCTGCTCGCGCAGGTCTGCCACGACGTAGCGGTTCGCATCAAAAATCTGCATGCCCTCGTAATCGGGGACCTCGGAGGTGAAAACACCGCCCTCGTCGATGGGCAGAACCACACCGATTCCGTATTCCATGCAGGTCCACATATCGTCTTCACCGAATGCGGGAGCCTGGTGGACCAGACCGGTACCATCCGTGGTCGTCACGTAGTCGGCAGCGATGATCGACCAACCGTTGGGGCCGGGCGCTGCGCCTTCGGCACGATTTTCCGGAGTATCAAAGAAATCGTAGATCGGGTGGTAGTGAAGCCCCACCAGCTCATGTCCCTTGTAGGTGGCGACAACCTGCGGGTCCTCACCCAGTTCCTTGGCGTAAGCGGAAACCAGGTCTGCCGCAATCAGCACTCGCTCCCCTGCCAAGTTGCCCGCATGATCAGCAGCAACCTGAACCAGGACGTAGTCGATCTGCGGACCAACAGCGATGGCCTCGTTCGAGGGAAGGGTCCACGGCGTAGTCGTCCAGATCAGTGCCAATTCGGGACGCTCAGAGTCTTCGCGCAGTTTCTTTTCCAAGCGCAGACCGACGGTAACGGTGTTATCAGTACGATCCTGATAAACATCATCGTCCATCTTGAGCTCGTGGTTGCTCAAGGGAGTGCGGTCATGCCAGCAGTAAGGAAGAACGCGGTAACCCTGGTAGGCAAGGCCCTTGTCGTAGAGCTGCTTGAATGCCCACAAGACCGATTCCGTGTAGGACATATCCAAGGTCTTGTAGTCGTTATCGAAGTCCACCCAACGGGCCTGACGAGTAACGTACTCTTCCCATTCCTTGGTGTAGCGAAGCACAGAGGACCGGCAGGCCGCATTGAAGGCCTCGATACCGATTCCGCCGGGACGCGTGATCTCGGTGACGTCTTCGATTCCCAGCTGACGTTGTGCTTCAAGTTCTGCGGGAAGACCGTGGGTATCCCAGCCGAAACGGCGCTCAACGTGGTGTCCGAGCATGGTCTGGTAACGACCGACAACGTCCTTGATGTAGCCGGTCAGCAGGTGACCGTAGTGCGGGAGGCCGTTTGCAAAAGGCGGGCCGTCGTAGAACACGAATTCGTTCTGACCGCCCTTGCCGGCGGGACGGCGAGTAATGGATTTACGGAAGGTGTCATCAGCGGCCCAGAAAGCCAGGGTCTGTCCTTCCATCTGAGGGAAGGACGGGCTTGGATCCACTTGCTCATCGCGATGGCGCGGGTAGAAGCCGTGCTTCGTCATGTTTCGTCCTTGTGTCGCAGGTCCACAGGGACGAGGATCAGCGTTGCCGATTCCCGCGGTACCACCCCGCTTGCTACGCGCTGCGTAGCCGCTCATTAACAGCTGTGACGGGCTTACCCGTTCGGTTCTACTGGGACGCTGTGCAACACCGCGCCCGTTCTTCCGAATGCTCCCCGGTGATTCCTACAAATGTAGCCGGATCAACGCCTGTTCCAGTCTACGCAAGTCATGCACACATGGCATGTTCATCTCACTGTGGACACAAAAATGAGATCAGCATCGCGATAGAGTTAAGGGTGCATGCCCTGCCACCCAACAAGGAAGAAGGCAGATGGACATTTCCCGACCTTCGACGGCCGTCACAGCACTTGTATGCCTTGCTTTGGTGTGCGCCTACCGCTTTCAAGAGGCATTGACCGCAGCGGGGATCCCAATTTCCCGCATGATCGCGATCTTTTCGGGGATCACACTCCAGTCTTTACCTTTCTTGGCGATCAGTTCTCTGATCGCTGCAGCGATCGAGGTTTTCCTTTCCCCTCATCAGCTTGCGCGCATCTTCCCACGAGGCCGCGTTGCGGGTTGCCTCGTTGCTTTCGTCTACTCCGCGCTTCTTCCCGTCTGCGATTGTTCAACCGTTCCTCTTGTACGCACCCTGCTCCGTCGAGGCGTTCCTCCGCGCACTGTTTTCATCATTCTTTTTGCGGCGCCGTCCATCAACCCGCTTGTCCTGTTTTCAACGTGGTATGCCTTTGGCCCTTCACTGAAAGCGGTATCGCTCCGCGTGGCGGCAGCCATCATCTGCACCGCATTAATTGCTACTTTGCTCAGCATCCGCATGCCATCCCCAAAAACCGTTTTGCGCCAGAGCGAGTCGGATGACTCCTGTGAGTGTTCACATGGTTGCGGAGTCCACGCGGCGCACGCTACGCGAGGACGCTTTTCTTCATTTTCTTCCGCGTCGGCCTCGGCCTTCCTACGCGTCGTGCCCTATATGCTGATCGGAGCCGCACTCTCCAGCGCCATCCAGGGGCTTCTCCCTACTGGGTTTATGACGGGACATTCTTCCTCATATGTGTCCATTGCCGTTGCAATGTTGATGGCTTTCATTCTCTCTCAGTGTTCATCATCCGATGCGATCGTCGCGCGGAGCATGACAAGTCTGCTTCCCCCAGGAGCACTCATGACCTTCATGCTCATGGGCCCCATGCTTGATGTGAAGAACGTCTTCATGTTGTCAGCGGTGTTCTCGACGCGATTTACTCTTCGCATCTGCGCAACCATCACCGCCGTTGTTGCACTGGCAGGTTTTATCTTGACCTGGTGGGGTTTGGGAGGTGCATTGTGAGGACGCGCGCTTTGGTATTTGTGCTTGCTGCAGTGAGCTTAGGGTTCCTCTTCCTTTCGAGGCGATGGGTCTACTTCTTCCCGCCTCGTTTCCTTCCGCTCATCATTTTCTTGTGTGTTGTCTTCGCCTTGTGGACCATCGTCGATCTTCTTGCACGCAGGCAGGAAAAACACACTCACAGAACACGCGCGAATGCGGCTTATCTTCTCATTCCAGTCATTGCCTGGTCCCTACCTTTCTCACTGGCCCCTTCAAACTTCCTTGGGTCAACGAACTCAGCGACCACTGTTTCACAGGCGCCTGTCCCTTCATCTTCAGATTCTTCTTCCGGAGCGCAGTTCCACGCCGACCGCGTGATCGACACAAATAATTACTACGAGAGCGTCATCGATATGGTGACTCACCCCGATCAATGGGATGGGAAAACCATCGAGGTTAGCGGTTTCGTCTTGCCAAAAGATAAAGCCTCTTCAGAGGCAGGGATGCCACCTTTTGGTCCGGATGACAGCTTCGGTTTATCCAGAATGACCATGTGGTGCTGTGCAGCTGATGCTTATGCCTTAGGTTTTGCCGTAAATAACACAACCTCATTCGTGCCGCAGGCAGATCAATGGGTTCGCATCCAGGGGACCTTGGAAGTTCGCAATTCGAAAGCCCTCTATCTGAAGGCAACGAACATTACTCCCGTTAATCCGCCCGATACCCCCTTCGTCTACGAAAAGAAGTAGGGGCGCCCAGGCGCCATGGTAGCGTCGAGCACCCCTACCGGGAGTCCCTCATTACTTAGAAGAGGAATCAGAGTTTTGGGAGTCAGAGCTTTGAGAAGAGTTCTCTGCCGCCTTCTTCTTTGCAGTTGAATTCTCGGACCCCTTCTTGGAGGATCCGTTCTGAGAGCCCGGGCCGCCCTGGCCTTGCTGACCGCCGGGGCCACCCTGACCACCGGGCATACCCTGCTGACCATTCTGACCGCCAGGCATACCTTGTCCACCGGGGCCGCCCTGGCCTTGCTGACCACCGGGGCCGCCCTGGCCTTGCTGACCACCAGGACCACCCTGACCACCAGGCATCCCCTGCTGACCATTCTGACCGCCAGGCATACCCTGTCCACCGTGGCCGCCCTGGCCTTGCTGACCACCAGGACCACCCTGACCCGGCTGTCCGGGCGCCGCCTGCGATTGCTGCGCGGGAGCGGGAGAGGCAACCGAACTCGTTGCCCAACCAGCACCAAAACCTGCAACCAAGAAACCTGCTGCAGCACCGGCGGCTACTGCTTTCTTCTTCCAGGAGGACTTTGCTGAGGCCTCGTGAGAGACAACCTCATCAGCGGGAAGCCAAGCACCTTCGTAGGTTCCATCTTCCTTCTGATAGGCGACATTCACATAGGTCGTCTTGTCTGCATGCGTATCAGGTGCCTGCGCATCCTGGGCCTGAGTTTCGATGACTCGAGTCTCGTCCAAGTGGTCCTTGTTCATATCTTCTGCACTCATGTGCATTCCTTTCCTCTGGGGCATCTGCCCTGTCGTCTTGGTCTTTAAGGTATGGACCACCTCTATGTCTGTTTTATGTCGCACCTGAGGTTTTCCTGTGAGAAGAAATGCATTTTCTATGACACAGCTCACAGAAATTAATTTTGTCCACGCCAACGCCCAAAATTCACTCAGGGATAGCGTGTAAGTGCCTCAAAGATGAGGCATCACGGATCAATCCGATGAGTTCATTCCTCTCCCCTTTTAGGACGGACCTCATGTCAACCTCACGTACGGCAGTTCCGCTGACCGAAGCCCAACGTCGGGCGCGGAAATACGCCACTTTCCTTGCACTCATTGCAACCTTGGGCCCCTTCTTCTACGGATTCGAAGGAATGGTCCTCAACGCCGCAATTAAAGCGGTCGGCACCACCTTCCACCTCGGCCCATTCCTGCAGGGCGTTGCCGGCGCGGCCGGTGTTATTGGCGGCCTCATCGGCGCACTTGGAGCGGGACGTATTTCCGACAAGATCGGCCGTAAGACAACCCTGATGTGGGTTGGCCCCTTCCTTCTCTTCGAAGCACTCCTTGGACCGATCTCACCGCTTCTGGGAAGCTTCGGATACCCCTTCCTTCTCCTCACCCGCATTGTCGGCGGCATTGGTTTTGGCGCAGCAACCACCGTTGCCCCCGGATACGTTGCAGAAATTGCACCGGCTGATATCCGAGGCCGTTTGATTGGTTTCCGTCAGCTGGCCATCATCCTCGGCCTGTTCTTCGCCGGCCTCATCAATATGGGTGTCGTGCGCCTGACCGGCGGCGCTGCGAAGCCCGCCTTCTGGGGACTGCAGACCTGGCAGGTGCTTTTCGCATGCCTCATCATCCCCGCTCTCCTCTTCGTCATCTTTACGGCACAAATCCCCGAGTCGCCTCGTTACCTGGTTTCGGTCGGAAAGACCGCAGAAGCTGAGGCTGTCCTTGCAAAGGTCAGCGGTGAAGACGATCCGGCAGCTCGCGTCAAGGCAATCGCCGCATCGATGGAAGAAACTGGCGGACGCAAGCTCAGCATTGGAGAAATCTTCTCCTCGAAGTGGCGCGGACTGGTCTTGGTCGGCATGATGATTGCCGCATTCCAGCAGCTCACCGGCATCAACGGCGTCTTCTTCTACTCGAACTCGCTCTTCGCAGCAGTTGGATTCAACGAATCAATGGCACTGCAGCAGACCCTGCTCATCACAGGCTTCAAGATCGTCGGCGTTGTCTCCGGCATTCTTCTTGTCGACCACGTGGGACGTAAGCGGATGCTCATCTACGGAGGCACGCTGATCTTTGTTTCCCTCGGCGTCGTCGCAACCGTCTTCACCCTGGCCCCCGTTGTGGACGGAAAGCCCGACGTTGCAGACAACCCGGTCTTGGCGTTCCTCGCCGTCGCAGCGCTGTGCACCTTCCTTCTGGGCTTCACTTCCTCGTGGGGACCGATCTTCTCGATCGTCATGGGCGAAATGTTCCCCAACTCGATTCGCGGTGGCGCAATGTCCATGGCCTCGGGAGCAGACTTCTTCGTCAACTTCCTTGTCGTTCTGCTCTTCCCATTCCTGATCTCGTGGTCGCCGGCAGGCACCTACTGGATCTACTGCGCATTCGGTGTCCTGGCAGTCATCTTCACCGCAAAGTACCTGAAGGAAACCACTGGTACAGAACTCGAAGACATGGACAAACTCGCTGCTTCCGAGAAGTGAAAGGACCATCATGTCTGACACATACGAACGCTCCAGTGACATCCCGGATAATGTCCGCAATGTCCTGGTGATCATGACGGACCAGCATCGCACGGATACGATCGGCTGCCTAGGCAACCCTCACGCCCAAACCCCCGTCATTGACGAGATGGGACGCAACGGTTTCGCCTTCACCAATTGCTTTACTCCCACTGCGATCTGCACACCTGCACGCGCCTCACTTCTGACAGGAAAGCGACCCGGAAAGCACCTGGTGCTGGCCAACCCCGAATGGAACATCGCCTACCAGACCATGATTCCCCTTGGGACCTGGACCTACACTCAGGCACTTCGCGATGCGGGCTACAACGTCGGCATCGTCGGAAAGTACCATTGCGGGGCAAACCTCCCCGACAAGTTCGGTGCCGATGACGATACCTACTGGGGAGCGGAAAACCCTGTTGCCAACGAGAAGTACGTCGCATGGCTCAACGAACACGGGCTTCCGCCAGTTCGCGCACATGACTTCTGGCGAGGAAAGCTCCCCGGCGGCCGCGACGGGCACATCATCGCAGCACGCCTCGAGCAACCAGAAGAGGCAACCTTCGAGCGTTTCTTGGCAGATCGCGCCATTGAGAAGCTTCGCGAATATGCAGCCGATTGGAAGGAAAACGGACAGCCGTTCAGTTTGGACGTCCACTTCTTTGGCCCGCATCTTCCCTACTTCCTCCCCGACGAGTGGTTCGACCTGATCGATCCAAACGACGTCACCTTGCCCGAAAACTTCGGTGACTCGCTCATCGGTAAGCCGCAGATCCAGCAGAACTACGCGACTTACTGGTCAACATCGTCCTTCGATAACGATCAGTGGAAGAAGCTCATTGCTGTCTACTGGGGATACGTCGCCATGATTGACTTCGAAATTGGTCGAATCATGGATGTGGCGCGCGAACTGGGAATTCTCGATGACACCGCAGTCTTCTTCTGCGCAGACCACGGAGAATTCACCGGCTCCCACCGTCTGAACGACAAGGGACCGATGATGTACGACGACATCTACAACGTCCCCTTCATCGCACATATCCCCGGTGTTTCTGCCGTCGGCCAATCCGATGCCTTCGTGTCTTTGATTGACCTTCCTGCAACTGTCCTCGATATCGCTGGACTTGACCCAGCATTGGTCGAAGACGGACGCTCAATCGTTGACCTGACGCGAGGTGAGGATGTGCCCGGTTGGCGTGAAGACATCGTCTGCGAATTCCACGGCCACCACTTCCCGCTGCAACAGCGAATGCTGCGCACAAAGGAATTCAAGCTCGTCATCTCACCGGAGTCGATCAATGAGCTCTACGATTTGAGAGTTGATCCCGCAGAGATGAACAATGTATACACGGTGCCCGTCTACGACGACATTCGCCGTGAACTCGCAACGAACCTATACCTCCAACTCCGCGAGCGCGGAGACCACTCCTTCGCAAAGTGGATGGCAGCCATGACGGATTTCGATATTCCGCTGGTCAACACCGCTCGAAGCGATCTCGACGAGGTCATGGGTAAGTAACACACCATCGGTGTGGGCCTTCCGGGGCGTGCGGGAGGCCCACACCACACAACATCGAAGGAGAGGACATGGACTACGATCTACACGCCGCCGTGCCCTCTTTGGAAGACCAGATCACCAGCTATCTTGGTGAGAATCCCCCTTCCTCGCGCTCACAGCTGTGCGAAGCTCTCGAGGTTTCCAGAACAACGCTCGGGCGCGCAATCAAAAAACTCATCGATGCTCACGCCGTGATCTCTGTCAAGGGTGATGAACGAAGCGGGGCGGGGCGTCCGTCAACTCTGTTCACATCGGCGCGCTTGTGCGCATACTCGGTTGGCATTGTGATCAGCCGAGCCTCTTTCGCTGGGGTTTTACTCAATCGAGGCGGCGATGTCCTCATTGCACAATCAGTCCCCGCCTCACGTCCCATCAACTATCTTGAAGCACTCGATGCCATGGGAGCAATGCTCCTCGATCGCGCACAGACGCGCGGCATCATCACTGACTACATAAGTACCATCGGGATTGGTCTTCCCGTTCCCATGGGTTCAAATATTTCCCACTCGCCCCATTCTCCCTACCCCAGCCGCGAAAGCGTTATCGATGTCATTTCACGCCGCTGGAAGGGGAATATCCTCATTGATACGACTGCCCGCTTGTCTGCCCTGAGCGAGGCGCTATGGGGAGCGGGACAGGGGTACCCATCAATCCTCTACGTTCGGCTTTCCAACGGCATCGGCGCCAGCCTGGTGATTTCCTATCGCCTATCGGGCGGAGACTTTGGCTTCACCGGAGAACTGGGGCATATGCGCGTTCCGAACGTGCATACCCCATGTACATGCGGGAAAGATGGCTGTCTAGAAACCCTCGCCTCTATTCCCTCGCTCTGCGCTCAGTGCGATGTCTCTTCTTTGAGCGAATTGGCAACCAAAGTGAACAATCGGGATTCCCGAACACTATCGATCCTCGAGCACGCGATGGGTGCAGTCGGTGCTTGCTGTGCAAATGCTGCTCTTCTCATCAACCCTCGAGCGATCATTGTGGCCGGAGAACTTCCCGAGGTGATCCCCCAGGTCTCCGATATGATTGCCCACGGCCTCGAGAGCGAATTAATTCCCGCAATGAAGTGGCACATCGATGTCGTCCGCGCCGAGCTTGGCCCACTTGCTGCTGCTCAGGCCGCGGCCTACGCATCCCAAACCACGGCCTCGTCAATCAAGAAGGAAAGCGAAGGGACCCGATGACGCATTCCCCCGCCCCCGCGCTTCCCTTCTCAGTCGTCGCCAAACCAACGGGTGCCGCCTGCAACCTTGACTGTCAGTACTGCTTCTTCCTTTCAAAGGAACTGCTTTACGATCAAAAACGACAGTCGATGAGCGAAGAAACTCTTGAAACATACGTCAAGAATTTTCTATCAGCCAGCCCCGATGGAGATGTCACGATGCTCTGGCAGGGAGGTGAGCCGACCTTGCGCGGCCTCCCCTTCTTTGAACGCCTCATTGAACTGTGCGAGAAGTATCGTCGCCCCACCCAAGAGGTTCGTCATGCCATCCAAACCAATGGCACTTTGATCACCGAGCAGTGGGCGCGTTTCTTCAAAGACAATGACGTGCTGGTCGGCATCTCCATCGATGGCCCGAAAGACCTCCATGACGCCTACCGCCTCAACCGCGGCGGGCATGGAACTCACTCGATGGTGATTCGTGGATGGGAACACCTGCGTAACGCCGAAGTCGACACCAATATCTTGTGCACGGTCCACGCTGCTAACGAAGACCACGGCCTTGAGGTCTATCGCTATTTCCGAGATGAACTCGGGGCGCAGTACATGCAATTCATCCCCATCGTTGAGCGCGTTCCCCGAGAGCACCTGCGCCAAGCCGAACTCGGGTGGAGAAGCGGAAGCTCGGCACTCCTCTACCGCCAAGACGGAGACTGCGTAACCTCACGGTCCACCTCACCGGAAGGGTACGGAAACTTCCTCTGCTCAATTTTTGATGAGTGGGTCTGCTCTGACGTCGGCTCCGTCTTCGTACAAGATTTCGATTCCTCCATCTCTGCGCTCTTTGGCTCAGCAAGCGTATGTGTCCACGCACCATCATGCGGGGCGAATATGGCGATGGAGTTTAACGGAGATGTCTACGCCTGCGATCACTGGGTTGAGCCCGAGTGGCTTGTCGGCAACATTGCGAACAGCGATTTCCCGACCCTTGCGACTTCGGAAAAGATGCGTGCTTTTGATACGAAGAAGCAAGATCTAGATGATGAATGCTGGAGCTGTCCATTCTTGCGTTTGTGCTGGGGTGGATGCCCAAAGGACCGTTTCATCACGACCGATTCTGGGCCTTCACACAATTACCTCTGCCAGGGATACCGGCGTTTCTATTCTCACGCTCTGCCCTACTTCAAAGCGATGGCCTTCTTGATCTCACGCGGCGTGAGCGCTGATCAAATCATGGATCCAGCCATTGCTCATTCACTAGGACTCAAACCCCCGATCAAGGAGGATCACGGTGCTCATTGAGGCGGCAATCGTCGGCATTGGCATTGGCATTGTTGTTGGAGCACTGGGAGCTGGTGGCGGAATTCTTTCTGTTCCCGTCTTGGTGTATCTCTTGGGGCAAAATCCGCATCAAGCTGCAACTTTGTCGCTCATCATCGTCGGTGCGACCGCATGCGTTTCATTGGTGACCCGCGCGCCCAGCGGCCACGTTGATTGGAAGCACGGAAGCCTTTTTGCCTTCGCGGGGATTGTTGGCACCTGGGGCGGTTCTGCCCTTAATCCTTTGGTCTCAGCGCGCACGCTCATGCTGGAGTTTTGTATTCTTCTGGCGTTTGTCGCGGTATTCATGGTGTACAAACAGCTGCGTGCCCGCGCTGATGCTTCCCCTTCATCCATTGACGAGGCCACACCTGGGGAATCCTCACGCTCGCTTGCGTCGACGCTCAAGAAGGCAGCCCTAGTGGTTCTTCTCGCAAGCGTCACCGGTTTTCTCACCGGTTTCTTTGGTGTCGGTGGGGGTTTCGCTATCGTTCCTGCACTTCACCTTGTTCTGCGCTACCCAATGAAAAAAGCATCAGCAACATCCCTGTTGATCATGCTCATTACTGCGCTGTTTGGCTTGGCTTCGCGCGCGCTGGGTGGAACCTTGGATATCAGTGCCGAGGCGGGGGTCATGGTTGCGTGCTTCGCTGCGGCCTCGATGTGCGGAGGCGTTGTTGGAGCACGACTTACTCGAAGGGTTA
>ERZ773246.867-NODE-867-length-11886-cov-77.9694_pt1 | contig 11886 bp, 6 predicted proteins | sample MGYA00580519_ERZ773246 | MGnify/ENA primary metagenome ERZ773246 (study PRJEB29015, sample SAMEA2738153) | human oral metagenome | biome: human oral; feature: human-associated habitat; material: saliva | place: China | collected 2246 ...
TTGACGAGGCACCGGCTGTCTTCGAGGAAATGACTGCGGGTAAGATTACCGGCCGCATGGTGCTGGATTTCGCAAGCCTCTAGGAGGTGCGAGCCCGGTGCGTGCGGCGTGAGCCGCGGCTGATCGGGCAATGAAGCGTCTAGGGCGCATCCCGTGTAGCGGGGGAGTAGGGGTACTTTCTCGCGGTGCATACGGCACGGGGTGCGCCCTAGTGTGCGTTGCGCTCCGGGGCTTTCCGCAGCCTGTGGCAAGGGTTTCCGTAAGAGAGATTTCGGGATGGAAAAGCTCGGCGTTACCGCTGAGAGTGCGAAACACCTAAACGTAATATATCCATAAAATTATTTTGAAATAATCGAGGATTATCTCAAAAACTCCAGTAAATCACCCGAAAAATATGCACTATTAGACATCCAAAGAATTCAAAATATATTTTTATCAGGTAAACTTTCAATCAACGGTTGAGACGTAATATTTTCCGAAATGATGGGCGGAAAGCCCTCCTTCGACCTATCCTTGAATGAGGGACACGGCGTGTGAAGGAACCGCCCTCCTAGATATCGGTTCCTTCCCCGGAACGCCGCATCCCGGGTGAATTTCAGCATCTTCGTACCGTGCCGTTATTCGCCATGAGTCCTACTTCCGGTCAGGCTGCCCCTCTAGACACCTCCTGGGACTAGGCCTCACAGCGGTTAGTGTGGGCCCCACGGGCGTAGTCAAGGGGGATTGCGTTCGCCACACTAATCCGGGGCCCGCCTCGCGAGATGACTCAACTACCTTCTCGGGTACGACATAAACTTACCTGCCGGCACGGGTAACATAGCCGGGTTTCTCTACTCACTCGGTAACCCACCCCGCTCGCGGCAGTGTGTAACCCTTCTGCCCACACTCGGCAGAGGCTTAGCATCCTCGGAGCGGAAACGGCGAGGGGCACCTTCTGTGGCAGAAGGTGCCCCTCGTTCTCTATATCCGTGATGTTTGCTAGGGCGTAGGGCTAGTAGATGCCGCGCTGAGCGGTCCAGCGGATCGTGCCGCGCTCAAAATCCATGTAGTACACGCCGTTCGCGTAGGACTCATTGCCGCGAGCCGCACCGTAACGGGCCGTGTTGCGAGCCCAGTGGTTGTAGATCGCGCCGTTACCGTTAGTCTCGTAGGCGCCGTACGCATCCGACCAGAGCAGCATCTTGCCGGAGGCGAAGCGCACCTGCGCGCCCGTGGAGTTGGCGGTCTCGTCGGTCGCCGGGGCGCCCCAGGTACCGCGGTTCTCCAGGAAACGGTAGTAGAACGCTCCGCCGGTACGCAGAAGGTGGGTGCCGGTCTTCTCGCTCCACACGAAGGTGCGACGGCCGGAGAACTCCTGCTTGGCGATGCCGCCGCCCAGGTTCTCCTCATCGGTGGTGGGCGCACCCTGGGCGCCGGAATTGCGCCAGGCCCAGTAGATGCTGCCGCGCTCGTTGAGCGTATGGGTTCCGGTGCTCTCGGTCCAGTAGGCGCCCTCCCCGTTGGCGAAAGAGACCGCCACGGTCTGGAAGCGTCCCCCCTCATCGGTGGTCAGGCCGCGGTAGCGGGCCACGTTAGAGCGGAACTTGTGATCGAGGCCGCCGTCGGTCACCACCCAGTGGGCCCCGTTCGCGTTCGTCCAGTAGATGGTCTTGCGGTTGCTGAACTTCTGGGCGTACACGCCGTAGCCCAGGCTATACTCGCCGCCGACCGGGTTGCCGTAGAAGCTTCGGTTACGGTTCCAGGCCACGCCAATGCCGGTGCGAATATCAATCGAACCGGTCGGGGTGACGACCACGTTCGGGTTCTGGGTCGGCTGGTTGTCCTTGGCCCAGTTGCGGTGTTCAGCCTTCGGGTTCTTCGCCAGAACCTTCAGGTCCTCGACGCTGCCGGGGAAGAAGTTAGAGTCACCCACGAACGGGCCCGAGTCGGTGAACTGCCAGATGTCGTAACCGTTCCAGCCGGCGGGAATACGACCCACGACTGTGGAGTAGCTGGCCAGGTGCAGCGGCAGGGAGCCGAACTCCTGCGAGCCCACGCACTGGGACCACCAGGAGGTTGCGGTGTACACCATGGGCGCACGACCGGTCAGCGCGCGGTAGGTGTCCACGAAGTCGCGGGTCCAGGCGGTCAACTGCGCCGCGGTCATGTTGTAGCAGGTGTTGCCGTAGGCGGGGTAGGGGTTGAACTCGATGTCCAGCAGGCCCGGGAGGGTCTTGCCGTCGTCGGTCCAGCCGCCGCCATTCTGCACGAAGTAGCGGGCCTGATCGGCACCCGAAGACGTGCGGGGGTTCGCAAAGTGGTAGGCGCCGCGCACCATGCCAACGGAGGCCGAGCCGCTGTACTGCTGACCGAAGTAGGGGTTGGTGTAGTACGCGCCCTCGGTGGCCTTCACGTAGGCGAATCGGGAACCGGCCGCCCAGGCGCTTGCCCAGTCCACGTTCTGCTGGTGCGAGGAGACGTCCATGCCGAGGGTGCCACCGCTGGGGGTCCAGGCGGAGCGGCCCGGGGCCAGCGCCTGTGCTGAAGAGCTACCCGCGGCGAGCCCACTCAGGGTTGCTGTGGGGGCGGAGGTTGCGCCGGTGCGGGCATTAGCGGTGCCCATGCGTTCGCGCTCGCCGGCACCCATGGCGGGATTATCGCGCTCGACCTGCGAGGGATCCGGGGCGGGTGCGTAGGTGAGGTCCTCATACGAGGCGTTCGCATCGACGGACTGCACGCTGGCGGTAGCCGCGGGGCTTGCGGAAGCCTCGGGGGTCGCGAAGGCCGCGGGAACTGCGGTCAGAGAGGATGCCAGGAGTGAGAGGGCACCGGCCGATGCCATGAGGGAGCGGGCTGCCGCGGGGCGCCCGGCAGTCTGGAATATCTTCATATTTATGCCTGTGTTTGAGATGACTGTGAATGGTGCGGTACCGGCGCGCGGTGGAACGCGTTGATGCAGGACGAACGGGTCGTTCTGTAGTGGGCGTTCGGGTACGGTCGCCGGTGATGTGAGTGAAACAGCGGCCGCGTTCGGGCGCGACAATCCGTTGAGGGCACAGTGGTCCCTCATGGATTCGTGGTTGGATTTTGCCACCGGAAGAAGATGCACCACTGCAGGAGTGGCTGGCCGGTGATGGGGTGGCAGGCGCCGACGGGCACAGCTAACAGGGTACGGTACGCGCACCGCGAAACGCAATGTTTCCGAGGGATTTTGGGCGGTTATTTTCGTATCCGTGCATTTTTGGTCGGCGCCGTTCGGGGGAGGGGGTACCTCGGGCCGGTGGAGAGGGCATGAAAGAAGGGGTGGGCCGCACACACAAAGACCCACCCCTCGGTTTCCGGGTACTGTTTTTGGCGCGGCCTCGCACCGGTACCCGGAGTTTCATGGTCGATGCAGGAGAGATGAAGTCATCGACCACTCTATGGTGCCAATTGGCACGTTTTGAATCGCGTATCCCTCACCCGAACGCATCCGTCTCAACCGTTGAACGGGATACCCGGTGCGTTCGAGCGGGGTACACACGAAAGCTAAGCGATTCCTCAGAACGGCTACGTTAGCGCAATCCTAGAGGAACTTGGCAATGTCCTCGACCAGGGGCTTGAGGCTCTCGCGGTCGATGTACTCTGCCTTACCGGTCTTGTAGCATTCGAGCATCTGCTTGATGCCCTCGTTGGGGTTCGGGTTCGCCATGAGCCATGCGCGGACCGGGCCCTTCAGGGCGGTCTTGTGAGCCAGCGAAATCTTATCGAAGTCGATGCCGCCACGCAGGTGGTAAACGGGACGACCCTCGGTCAGCTCGGGGGTGTAGCTCTTGGCCACAGCCTTGTCCAGCAGCTTCTTCGAATACTCGCCGGTGAAGGACACGGTGAAGAACGCGGTGCGGTTCTTCTTCGGGGCGATGACCGGTAGAATCTTCTTGCGAAGGGCCGGGGCACCGTTGAGGAATCCACCGTAGTCGCTACCGGCAATCACGAAGGCATCAAATGTCTCTGCCTGCTCGGGGGTGACCTTGGAGGCGGGGACAATCTCAACCTCGGGGGCCTGCGGGAGTGCACGCAAGTCTTCTGCCAGCCAGGTGGCGTACTGTTCGGTGTAGCCGTAGGTGGAGCCGAAGATAATCAGCACGCGAGTAGTCATCTGTGTACCTTCCAGATATATTTCGCATTTCAAATACTAATTATTGCTTCCAATATATGCTAGGCGCGCGAAAATGTGAAATCGCCTAGCCTTGGAAGCCTCCTATATTTTCTCATAGGTCCTCACAAGAAGGGACCCTGAGCTCACAAACACGCCCGAAGGTTAATGGGCGTGACCAATTGTTACATTGCTTATCTTCTCGGGGTGGAGAGTGCCTCAAATGCCGTATACCGCGACTTTGCGCGGAAGGGATGCCGGGGGTGTGCGGGAGAAGATTTTGAGGTGCGAGGTGAAACACTAATTCCCCGGCAGAAAGACCGAAATAGGCATACCCAAGAGGCTGTAAAACCCCTATAATTGAGAAAGAATCCTACGCCTTCGGCATGTTCCATTTTGTTGGAAAGCGTGGGAATGAGTGGGAAATCAGTAGTGACCTTCCCCGAAAAACCGGCGTTTCCCCTCACGGGGTGCGCGAAACAACACACAAAGGTTAGGTACATGAGGCGCGCAAAAATCGTTGCAACCATCGGTCCGGCAATCGAGTCCCCCGAGAAGATCTCCGAGGCAATCAAGGCTGGCCTGAACGTCGCCCGTCTGAACATGAGCCACGGTGACCACGCCGAGCACCAGGCACGCTACAACACCATCCGTGAAGAGTCTGCGAAGCTCGGTAAGGACGTTGCAATCCTCGCCGACCTGCAGGGCCCCAAGATTCGCCTCGAGCGCTTCGCAAACGGCAAGGAATACCTTGAGCCCGGCGCAGACTTCACCATCACCTCCGAAGACGTTGAAGGTACCGCAGAAATCTGTGGCACCACCTACAAGGGCCTGCCCGGCGACGTCAAGCTCGGCGACAAGCTCCTGCTCGACGACGGCAAGATCCGCCTCGAAGCAATTGAGGTTACCCCCACCCGCGTTCGCACCCGCGTTATCGTTGGCGGTCCCATCTCCAACAACAAGGGTATTAACCTGCCCGGCGCAGCAGTCTCCCTGCCCGCGCTGACCGAGAAGGACGCAAACGACCTGCGCTTCGCACTGAAGATGGGTGCAGACATTATCGCGCTCTCCTTCGTTCGTACCGGTGCAGACGTTGACCCCGTCCACAAGATCATGGACGAAGAGGGTATTCGCGTGCCCGTCATCGCCAAGATTGAGAAGCCCCAGGCTGTCGATAACCTGCAGGACATTATCGACAAGTTCGACGGCATTATGGTTGCACGCGGTGACCTCGGTGTTGAGCTACCCTTCTCCGAGGTTCCCCTCGTGCAGAAGAAGGCCATCGACATGGCACGCCGCTGGGCAAAGCCCGTCATCGTGGCAACCCAGGTGCTCGAGTCTATGACCGACAACCCCGTTCCCACCCGTGCAGAGGTTTCTGACTGCGCTAACGCAATCCTCGACGGCGCAGACGCAGTAATGCTCTCCGGTGAGACCTCGGTCGGTAAGTACCCGATTCTGACCCTGCAGGCTATGGCTGCCATCATTGAGGACACCGAGAAGGGCGGCCTGTACCGCGTGCCCGAGCTGGACCGCAAGCCCCGCACCCGCGGTGGCGCCATCACCCGCGCAGCAGTGAACATCGCTGACCAGCTGGACGCAAAGCTCATCGTGACCTTCACTCAGTCCGGCGACTCGGCACGCCGTCTGGCACGTCTGCGCCCCGAGACCCCGATTGTTGCGTTCACCACCAGCTCGAAGGTTCGTTCCTTCCTGTCCATGCTGTGGGGCGTTGACGCTGAGCAGGTTGAGATGATCACCGATCAGGAAGGTCTGTTCCATTTCGTGGACGAGTACCTGCTGAAGAATGGTCTGGCAGAAGCTGGCGACCTGGTCGTCGTTGCTGCCGGTGCTCCCGCAGGCCGCGCAGGTACCACCAACATGGTTCAGGTACACCGCGTCTACGGTGCTGAGGGCGAGCGCGAGGCTCTGCGTCCTTACGAGGAGGACGAGGTCAAGCGCTAAGCCGCTCGCTCTTTCTGAGTGGTCTTTTGAAGGGTAGCCGGGGCTAGTTCCCGGAACATACTGCCCGATGTATAGAAACCACTCGATGCATAGAAACCGCCGCCCGGTCGTGAATTCTCACGGCTGGGCGGCGGTTTCTTGTGTCTCTTCTCGTGCCTCTATCGTTGCCGCATCTGATACGCGGGCGGGCGTAGAAGTTCGCGTGCAGGGTGGATACAGAAAACGTGGGGTGGATGCAGAAAAGCGGCGGGAAAGCTTCAAACTTTCCCGCCGCTTGTGCGTTGGTGCCCGAGGTGGGACTCGAACCCACACTCCGAAGAACCTGATTTTGAGTCAGGCGCGTCTGCCAATTCCGCCACTCGGGCGTATCACGCATTCGTGCGTAACACCTTTAGAATTCTAACCCAGGCTGTCTAGAAAATCTAATCTATCTGACGTGTTGAGCAGGTTGAGGCGGGGCGCAGAATGTTGGATGAGTGCATCTGTAGAAGGGACACAGGGTTGTTGGCCGTGTGTCAGTCGCGTGTCAGCTGCGTGTCAGCTGGGTGTTGTTGGTTGTCCGTTGAGCGTAATTCCTGAGCTCAGGGTGAACCGGCGCCACTTATCCACAGGTGGAGGCGGGGGAGAAAGCGCGCATCCTGTATCCTTAAAGACTGACTAACCATCCCCGTTCGCCTTCGCGGCTGGGGGCCACCTCAACGTTAAGAAAGTGATCACGGCTCGTGTTCAATTCTCTCTCCGACCGCTTGACGGCAACTTTTAAGAACCTGCGCGGCAAGGGCCGCCTCTCCGAGGCAGACATTGATGCAACCGTCCGCGAAATCCGCCGCGCCCTGCTCGACGCTGACGTCGCCGTCCCCGTGGTCCGCGAATTTACCGCCCACGTGAAGGAACGCGCTCTCGGTGCGGAAGTTTCCGAGGCGCTGAACCCCTCCCAGCAGATCGTCAAGATCGTGAACGAGGAGCTGGTGAGCATCCTCGGCGGTTCGACCCGCCGCATCAACATGGCGAAGAGCGGCCCGACCATCATCATGCTGGCGGGTCTGCAGGGTGCCGGTAAGACCACCCTGGCTGGCAAGCTGGCTCACTGGCTGAAGGGCCAGGGCCACACCCCGATGCTGATTGCATCCGACCTGCAGCGCCCCAACGCGGTGACCCAGCTGAAGGTCGTTGGTGAGCGTGCGGGTGTGCCCGTGTACGCGCCGCACCCCGGTGTGACCAGCGAGTTTGACGTGCCCACCGGCGATCCCGTGCAGGTGGCGCGTGATGGTGTGGCTGAGGCTCGCGCTAAGCTGCACGATGTGGTGATTGTCGATACTGCGGGTCGTCTGGGTGTTGACGCTGAGCTCATGCAGCAGGCACGTAATATTCGTGACGCTATTGAGCCGCACGAAGTCCTGTTCGTCATCGACGCGATGATCGGTCAGGACGCCGTGAACACCGCTAACGCCTTCAACGAGGGCGTGGACTTCACCGGTGTGGTCCTGTCTAAGCTTGATGGTGACGCCCGCGGTGGTGCGGCGCTGTCGGTGGCTTCGGTGACCGGCAAGCCGATTATGTTCGCGTCCACCGGTGAGAACGTCACTGACTTTGAGCAGTTCCACCCGGACCGTATGGCAAGCCGCATCCTGGATATGGGTGACATCCTGACTCTGATTGAGCAGGCTGAAGCTCAGTGGGATAAGGCTGAAGCCGATCGCATGGCGAAGAAGTTCATCGATCAGGAAGACTTCACGTTTGAGGACTTCCTGGCTCAGATGCAGCAGATTCGTAAGCTCGGTTCCATGAAGAAGCTGCTCATGATGATGCCCGGTGCGGCTCAGATGCGTCAGCAGCTTGAGGCCTTTGACGAGCGCGAAATTGACCGCGTGGAGGCGATTGTTCGCTCCATGACCCCGCACGAGCGCGTGGCTCCGCGCATCATCAACGGTTCTCGCCGTGCCCGTATCGCTAAGGGTGCGGGTGTGACCGTGTCCGAGGTGAACCAGTTGATGGAGCGTTTCGCCCAGGCTCAGAAGATGATGAAGAAGCTCGCCTCGGGCAAGATGCCCGGCATGCCCGGCGGTATGCAGATGCCCGGTATGGCGGCTGCAGCCGGTGGCGCTCGTAAGAACGCGAAGAACAACAAGAAGAAGAAGGCCCGCTCCGGCAACCCGCAGAAGCGTGCGGCGCAGGAGGCGGCAGCAGCTAAGGCGCAGCAGGCACGCGCCGGCGCTGCCTTCGGTCAGCAGGCTCAGAACCAGGAAATGGATCTGTCCAGCATGAACCTGCCGAAGGGCTTTGAGAAGTTCCTGCAGTAGTAGCAGACGCAACCCCGCAAGGGGCGGTACGGGTGCGCATCGACTTTACGGTGCGCACCCGTACCGGTATGGCGCCCGATGAGGGGGCCGAAGGGAGGGACAATGACTCAGAACGAGCAGAACGGGGAGCGCGAGAACCCGCGTACCGGCGAGACTCAGCACGATGAGACCCAGTACGGCGAGATTCAGCCTGACAAAGCCCAGCACGGCGAGGTGCGAGGACTGTCTGGCGGAGGCTCCCTGCCCGAAAGCGTCCCGGCTCGTGATACCGCGGGGGAGGTCGCCTCGGACGAGACGGAGTCGGAACTCGGAGCGGTGCTCGAGCCCTCGTTTGACGGCCACGACGAACAGCTGCCCGGGCTCCCCGGATACGTTCCTCTCTGGGTGCGTCTTGCCCTGGACTACGGTGAGAACTCCGCCGACGTCACCGGCGATCTCGTTTACTCCAGCGAGAGCGACGAACCGGCCGTCGACGACGTGACCGCTACCCTGCTGCGGCTTATCCGCGAGGCTCGTAGCATGCGGGGAATCGACCGGGACTCCGCGGCGGACTCCTGGCAGGACCGCAGCCGGGTGGACCGCATCGCCGCCGACCTGGAGAGCGAGGAGTGGACCGTCGACAAGCTCTCGGGTCTGTGGGATAGCGCCCCCGCGCCCTCCGACCCGGACGAATCCGTGAGCCCTGAACGCTCGGGCGAGGGCGGCGAAATCGAACCGCGGGGCGAGGAGCCTAGTGACCGGAACCTTGAGCTGGAGGAAAAGATTCAGCGCCGCCGCATCATGGCGCGCTCCACCACTGATGAGGAGCTGATTGCCGCCCTCATCGAGGCCACGGCCGGCGACTCCGAGCTCATCGCCTACGAGCTGGGTGAGACGCAGGTGCAGCTCCACGTGCTCTGCGCGGTGGACCCCGAGGGGTACCTGAACGTTCTGGAGGTGGCAGACGGCACGCTGAGCCTGGGCGCCCCCATCGAGGATTACGTGGCCCAGCTGGTTGAGAAGCTCCCGGTCACCGGTGCCGCCATGGAGGGCGAGGCGACCGAATGGGAGGCACTGCCCGGCACCGTGCAGGAGCTGGAGTTCTACGTGGACGGCGACGCCGCCATGCTCGTCGACCTGCCCATCGACATGATTACGGGCCTTCTCCTGGCCTACCTTCCGGCCGGTACTCGGCAGGTGGTGGCCGCCCCGGCGGGGGAGTGGACCCTCATCTCGGCCGACCCGGTGGACCTTATGGCCCTGCTGGGGCTGCTGAGCTGCAACGCCCTGATCGTTGAGGGTAACGTGAACCAGCAGCACCTGGTGGTCTGCGAAGAACCCGCCCTCGAGCCCTACTCCGATGACGAGTGGTACCTGGAGGCTTTCGGCGAGCCTCGCGAGAGCATCGTGGAGGAGTTCCGCTGGCAGCGCGTGCCCAAGCGCCTGAACCGCGCCTTCAGCGTGGAGGAGCTGGCCCGTTACGACGGCCTGCTGGAGGATTTGCTCGCGGGTCTTCCCGGAACGGCTCCGGAGCTTGCCGGCTCGAAAATTTTTGGTTCCGATGAGGAAGAGCTTGCGCAGAGCATCGCCAATGTGATGGCGATGTTCGGTGTTGAGGCTGAGTCTACGACCGGCCGCCGCCTGAACGCGTACCTTCGCGATACGAGCAACACCCTGGCGCTGGAATCGGTCCTGCAGCTTCTGGACGTGCCCACCGAGCTGGCGCTGGTGCCGACCGCCGGCTTTGACGTGGCCTCGATTAGCACGGCCCGTATCTTCGGCTCCGAGGATGAGGAGCTCGCACAGCCCGCGGGTTCTGCTGAATCAGCTGATGCGGCTGAAGCTACTGATGAGGCGCAGGCATCTGAAGCTGTGGACGTTACCTTCCCGCTGGAAGACTCCGTTGCCGAGGCTACCTTCTCCGAGAACACTATCTCTGGGAGCCCTGTCTCTGAGGACACTGCCGCGGAGGATGATTCCTTCGAGGACGACGAGGAGATTGAGCCCTACCCGGATGGCTACACCTCGCCTCTGGAGCGTAGCTATCAGCTGGTGGCGACCGGTCGCCGAGTGACCCTCGCCGAGTGGATGGACGCCATCAATAACGGGCACATTCCCTACGAGTACACCCACATGGGTTCGCCGGAGGGATCGGCCCCGGACTCTTTCGTGGAGGCTGAAGAAGGCCACCTATCCCTCGACAGCGCCCTGCGCGAGGCCGACCCCGTGTCGCACGAGGAGCCGCACGAAGCATCGGTAATCCAGCGGGCTTCCGAGGGTTCCGCCGCGCTCGCGAATGATGCCGCGGCGAGCGATGAGCCTGCGCCGAGCACACCTCAAGACCCGGCGCCCCAGCCCCCTGCGCCGCAGGGTTCTTCCGTGCAGGGCTCTGCTCCGCGTTCGCGCCGCAAGCGTCTGACCCCGGAGCAGATTCGCGCGAAGACCCGCCGCGTGGGGCTTGCCCTGGGTGCGGATGTGACCGCTCAGAGCGCTATCGCCATGACCCTGGCGGCCGTGGCGCGCCGCCGCCGCGCTCAGGGTAGGGCGAGCCGTAAGTTCTCGGTGGCTGCCGCCCTCTTTGCGCTGAATGCCACGGTTGAATCTGCGCTGATTCCGGCCGTCGTGCGTTCCTTCGAACGTACCCAGCTGGAGAAGCACGGCCACGAGGGTCGCCCCGCCGCGACCCCCGCGGAGGTCGTGCATCCTGGTGAGAGCGGGCGGGAACACCACCCCGCCAAGCGCACCCTGATTGACGAGCTGCGCGAGGGCAACTACCGTACCGCGGAAGAACCCGGGGAAGAATCGAGCCCGAACCCGAGCCTGCGCGAGCGAGTCCGGAACATGGTGCGTCGCGTGCGCGCGCCGAAAGAACGTTAAGGAGAACTACGATGAGGGATACCTACCTGAGCGATGAAGAGCTGAAGGCTTTTATCGCGACCCTGCCCACGCGCCGCCTGGCGGCTGGTGCTCTGATCCGCAACGAGCGTGGCGAGATGCTGCTGGTCAAGCCGAACTATAAGGACGGCTGGATTCTGCCCGGCGGTACCGTGGAGGCTGGCGAGGCGCCCAAGCCCGGTTGTGAGCGTGAGATTGTGGAGGAGCTGGGCCTGGACCTGAAGCTGGGCCGCGTGCTGCTGATTTTCCACGGCTTGGCCCTGGGCGTGTGGGGTGACTCCACCTACTACATGTATGACGGCGGCGTGATTGCAGCGAATACAAAGATTACCCTGCAGGACGCCGAGCTGGTGACCTACGAGTGGGTGGCCCCCGAGAACCTGGAGGGCTACGTGCGCCCCTCGATGGTGCACCGCCTGCGCGAGTGCTACCGGGCCTTGGATACGGGGGAGACCCTGGAGATGAGCAACCTCGACTAGCGGGGCTTGCGGGCCCCTCCGTCAGCCTTTTGCGGGCAATGGAGGGGCCCGCGGCGATTAACCGCAATTAAATGTGCACGGCCGCTAGCTTAAAATCTCGGGCTCTGATACCCTAGCTGAGTACCCGGCGACGCGCGACCCCTCTCTTCGCGCG
>ERZ773246.871-NODE-871-length-11855-cov-54.8758_pt1 | contig 11855 bp, 12 predicted proteins | sample MGYA00580519_ERZ773246 | MGnify/ENA primary metagenome ERZ773246 (study PRJEB29015, sample SAMEA2738153) | human oral metagenome | biome: human oral; feature: human-associated habitat; material: saliva | place: China | collected 2246 ...
ACGTCATGGACGAGGTCGAGGCCGCCCTGGACGACATGAACCTGACGCGCCTGCTCACCATCTTCAAGGAGCTGCAGGAGACCTCGCAGCTGATCGTCATCACCCACCAGAAGCGCACGATGGAGATCGCGGACGCCCTCTACGGCGTCACCATGCGCGACGGCGTCACGACGGTGGTGTCCCAGCGCTTGGCGGACTAAGACACAGCATCAAGAATCTGAGTGAAAACGAGCCGATGCGAAATAAGTCAGTGTTGATAGTCCTAAAAACGTCGTGGTCACCGTGGCAATGAACGCGAAGAACCCTGATTCGGATCTAACCGCCTGACTGACCGGTAACTGCGCCTCGGCGGTGTCAATGGGTGGTAGCAATGAGTTGGTTGAATGCTTCTGTGGGCGTGCGGTAGCCGAGGGTGGCTCTGGGGCAGTTGTTGAGCTCGTAGGCGATGGCGTCGAGGTAGGGTTGGTGGCTGGTGATGGTGGTTCCTTTGGGCAGGTAGTGGCGGATGAGTCGGTTGGTGTTTTCGTTGGTTCCTCTCTCCCATGGGCTCTGGGGGTGAGCGAAGAACACCTCCATGCCAGTGTCGCGGGTGAGGCGCTGGTGGCGGGCCATTTCCCGTCCTTGGTCCCATGTCAGTGTTCGCATCGCACCGTCGGGTAGACCATGAATGCGGCGGATGAGCGCGTCACAATGCACTGCTTACTACCCGGTCCAATGCTTCGCTAAGTGGTGCAACGCTACTGAGCAACAAGTCTGTGCGCGGCAAGATCTGCGCCATAGCTGCTCCAACAACATGTCAGTCGATCCATGCTGGGGAACACTGCACCAGTTAGGGAGCATTACACCAGATAGGGAGCATTGCACTAGCTCCGAGGTGGTGTAATACCCCGCTAAGTGGTGTAACACCACTTAGGAACAAGCTTGAGTGCGGTCAACTGCTTGTTAGAAGCGGGCTCTGTGGGTTTATGGACGCGTGAGTAGTGGTTCCCGGCGGCGGCTTTTGCCAAACCGCAGACCCATTCACTAAAAATCCGCGAAACTTGGCTGTTTTTGCGCAATGGGTCTGCACTTTGGCGGAATGGCTGGCGTGCTGTCAGGGATGTGCCTCGTGGCCGGTGCGTGGGAGTCAAGTGAGCAGCCCAGGGGCGGTGCTCCGGTGTGCGGCACCGGAAAAGTCGCATGCAATTCCCGTGATGGAATCTCAGGCTGTGAATTTGAAACGTTGAAATCATGCGGTTTCTGAGGTGTCGTCGATCTGTGTTCGCGGGGAATTGCATGCGAAAGTACCGGGCGTGTCTGCGACCGACTGGGCGTTACGACTGCGAGGCGCTGTTGCGTGGTGACTCTTTCATCCAGTCGTAGGCGACGCGCTGCGTACCGTTGGCGATGGTGATCATGCCGCACTCACGGAATCCGAACGCCTCGAGCGTGCGCCGCATCGGTACGTTGTCCTCATGGGTGTCACAGCGCAGGTAATCTGCGTGCTCAGCCGCGAACTCGAAGATAACTCGAGCGACACCGTGCCCGCGCACCGCGGCCACGCGGTGAATTACGTGGTAGTCGGCATCAGAATGCCAAGCGCCATCGATCTGGGCGTAGGTCTCGTCTGGACCGGGTGCGAAAGAAAAGACGGCGAGCGGCCCAGCCTCATCGGTCACGAGGAAACAGTGTCTGCGCGCGATGTCTTCCTCAGCGTCAATGCGACCCGGGTATCCGTTGGGCCACTGAGTCGCATTCCCGTTCGCCTGCATGAACGCCCGGGCATGCTCATACGCCGCCTCGATGAACTTGAGCTCTCCAGGACAAGCGATTCGAATATGCATGTTTCAATGATAGTAGTGCCCGTCGGTAGGATTGTTCTCTGCATGCTCAGTCCGATGGGTGGTCAAGTGGGGCACCGACATGGAAGCAGTGCTGGCCGAGCGCCCAGGTCGTCACCAAAAGGGTTAACGGGCTCTTCATAATTGGGGGTGTAGGTGTTGTGGGCGGGGTTGGGCGTGTCGTGTTGGGGTAGGAGTCGAGGTCTTCCGATGATGGGGGTTCCGACACCGTCCATCCGATAGACCTCGACATGCCCAAGTACTATTTTTGATCGCCCTGATTTGAGCGCGTTCACGCGCCTGGATGGCCCGGGGTTGGAGGTGACGGGCCAGCGCATTGAGCCAGACCATGCAGTGTTGGCATGCCGTATTGCTGGTGAGGATCGGTGGTGCCGACGCTGCGGGTGCCAGGGCATTTCTCGTGACACGGTGGTCAGGCGCTTGGCTCATGAGCCCTGCGGGTGGCGTCCCACGATTGTGCACGTGAGCGTGCGCCGCTACCGGTGCCCGGAGTGCGCTCACGTGTGGCGTCAAAACATGAGCGCAGCGGCCGATTCGCGTGCCAAGCTCTCGCGTGCGGCGGTGCGCTGGGCGCTGGTAGGCCTGGTGGTCCACCATCTGACGGTGGCGCGCGTCGCCGACGTATTGGCCGTGTCGTGGAACACTGCCAATACCGCGATCTTAGGTGAAGGCCAGCGCATACTCATCGATGATCCTGATCGTTTCGAGGGGGTGGGTGTCATTGGCGTGGATGAACACGTGTGGCGCTACACCCCCTACGGGGACAAATACGTCACCGTCATCTTGGACGTCACTGCCGTACGAGACCGTCGTGGTCCCTCCCGGCTCCTGGACATGATCCTGGGCCGCTCCACAGGGGGTCTTCAAAACCTGGCTGGCCTCCCAGCCCAACACGTGGCGTGAGCGCATTGAGATCGTCGCGATGGATGGATTCACCGGGTTCAAAAGCGCCGCCGCTGAAGAACTCCCCGGAGCGAGGGCGGTCATGGATCCCTTCCACGTCGTGCGCCTTGCCGGTGATGCTCTCGATGAGTGCCGCAGGCGCATTCAGCAAGAACTTCACCATCGGCGCGGGCGTGCCACGGATCCCCTGTACAAGGCTCGCAGGATGTTACACACCCGGTCATGCCTGCTCACCCCACGCCAGCAACACCAGCTAGTCGACCTGTTCGCCAGCGATTGCCACGTCGCCCCCGAAGTCACAGGGAGCGTCTACCAGAACATCACCTGGCGCCTACCGCGATCCCAACAAAATCCGCGGTAAGGCCCTGATGCAAGCCGAAATAGCCTGTCTCAGCGACGCGGGCGTGCCTAGCTCCCTCACAGAGATCATCACACTGGGCAGGACACTCACACGCCGATCCAGGGACATCCTGGCCTACTTCGACCACCCCCACACCAGCAACGGCCCCACCGAAGCCATCAACGGACGCCTCGAACACCTACGCGGCACCGCACTCGGGCTTGCGAAACCTCACCAACTACATCACCCGAGCACTCCTCGAAACAGGAGGATTCAAACCCCAACTACACCCCCAATTATGAAGAGCCATCATTGGTTTCATTGACCTGCAGGCCTGTGAGGACAGCGTTAGAATTTTGTTAACGAAATTCCTGGCATGGGTGCAGGGAGGTGAGGCAATGATGGAAGTGCCGGTTGTTGTGCATCCACGAGTGAGTGCGCGCCATCCTGAGATTGAGGAGGAAGATGCGATTCATGCCTGGGTGTATGCAGTCGAGTGTGCCGAACGCGTGGACTCTCCGTACTGGCCTGCTTACGCTGCGCTGGGATACGACAGGAACGGGAGACTGCTGGAACTCCTTGCCGCGCTCCAGGAAGACGGCAGCATTCTCATCTATCACGCGATGACTCCACCTTCAAAGAAAATGATGACCGAAATATTTGGACCTGAGAGGAGAGAGCGATGAGCAAGAAACAACAGGGGACCTACCGTCTTGCGGGAGGAATCACCGTTACCGACGCTGATCTTGAAGCAGATGCGCAGCGCTTTGAAGCAGGCGAGTGTGACGGAGCGTGGAAGGTTCTCCCGGGGCGTCCGCAGCTCTTCGGTGAGGACACAATGCCGGTCGGCACACGCCTGCCCCAATCCTTAGTCCGCGAGCTCGACGAGGCGGCAGGGGAACTCGGACAAACTCGTAGTGAGCTCGTTCGTCGTTTCATTTCTGACGGCCTGCTGGCTCTGAAGGCATAAAGCAGTGCGGATCTCCTGAAAGCAGTACCCAGGAGATTCGCGCCGTCGCCGCCGCTGCTATGTGCGTGGAGCGCCCTTCGCGCGCTGCTTCTGGGCAACCGACATTTGGCGCGGATACTTCGCGTAGGAGGTCTCGATCCCCAGGTGCTCCATGAGGGCGTTGGCCTTGGCCTGACGCACGGCCTTGTCCTTCTCGTCCTTGAGTGTGGCGAGCAGCGCGAGCTGTTCGCCGCTGCGCATGTAGGGGTGGGCTTGTATGCACGTTGTTGGTCGTTCGTTTAACCGGCTTTGTCGAGGCTTCGTTGAGCCGTTCGTTGTGGAGTGAGATCGCTGCGGGCAATGCTGCTCTTAGAACTGGATAGGATGCGGCCTTCTGGATAGGTTATGAGCATCTGGATAGGTTATGAGCATCTGGATAGGTTATGAGCATCTGGATAGGTTAATAAGCTATCCAGATCTGCGTTTCCTATCCAGAACTGGTTTTCCTATCCACAAGAGTGGGGGATTTGGTGGAGCACGGGCCCACTCATGCGCACGTTAACCCGCCTGGTGGAGCAACGGCAGCTCGAGCATGAAAACGCGGGCGGGGACCCCGTCGGTCCCCGCCCGCGCCTGCAAGCCGTGCATCCCGCCGCTGCGGGAGGCTCGCTTTCAGTCGTTCATGAAATGACGCTCGTCGAGGATCTGTGCGCCGCCGCCCACCAGCGAGGGCAGGTGCTCATTTGCGTGGTGGCCGCAGAAATAGAGCTGGCCACCCGAAGGCATCGTCGCACGAACCCAGGCGCGAGCGCCGCAGGCGTCGCAACGATTAGCCGCGCTGAGCTGCGGCTCGTCCAGTACGGGGCGTTCAAGAGTCTGTGCGTTCATGCTTCCATCACACACCATCGTCCCGCGCCTCGCACCCCTGTTCACCCGGGGCGCAATCACTCGACCGTACGCCGATACAACAGTACGGGGGAGCGGAAATCCCTCCAACCGGAGCCCCGTCCGCCCCGAAAGCGCGCCCACCAGCGGGATCCAGCCCCGGCCTCGTCAATCGTGGAAAGCGTCCCAGAACCCGCGCCACGCGCACCGTTGGCCACAAACGAGCGTTGACCCACATATGATGCACATCGTGACTCCTACCGACGCATCCGACTACAACGCACGGCACCTCTCGGTCCTCGAGGGGCTCGAAGCCGTGCGCAAGCGCCCCGGCATGTACATCGGCTCCACCGACCATCGGGGCCTCATGCACTGCCTCTGGGAGATCATCGACAACGCGGTCGACGAGGCCCTGGAAGGCCACTGCGACACGATCGACGTGCGCCTGCACCCCGATCACTCCGCCTCCGTCGCCGACAACGGCCGAGGAATCCCCGTCGACATCGTGCCCGGACAGGGCCTGACGGGCGTCGAGGTCGTCTACACCAAGCTCCACGCCGGCGGTAAGTTCGGCGGCGGCTCCTACGCGGCCTCGGGCGGCCTCCACGGCGTCGGCGCCTCCGTCGTGAACGCCCTGTCGGCCCGCCTCGACGTGCAGGTCGACCGCGGCGGCAAGACCCACGAGATGTGCTTCCGCCGCGGCGAACCCGGCGAATTCGACGACTCCAAGCAGCGCACCCCCAACTCGCCGTTCAAGCCGTTCGTGGATGGCTCGACGCTCAAGACCGTCGGCAAGGTGAAGAAATCCCAGACCGGCACGCGCGTGCGCTTCTGGGCGGACTTCCAGATCTTCCCGTCGACCGAGGGGTTCTCGTGGGAGAACCTGCTGGCGCGCGCCCGCCAGACCGCGTTCCTCGTGCCCGGCCTGACCATCAACTGCTACGACGAGCGCGGCGAAGAGGAACTTCACGAGAGCTTCCGCTTCGACGGCGGCGTCGTCGACTTCGCGAACTGGCTGGCCTCCGACGGCCCCGTCACCGACACGTGGCACATCACGGGTGAGGGCACCTACAACGAGACCGTGCAGGCCCTGGACTCCGAGACCGGGCACCTGCGCGCCACCGAGGTCGAGCGCACCTGCGAGGTCGACATCGCGCTGCGCTGGGGCATCGGCTACGACACGACCGTCCAGTCCTTCGTCAACATCATCGCCACCCCCAAGGGCGGCACCCACGTCACCGGCTTCGAGCAGGCAGTCCTCAAGACCCTGCGTGCCGCGATCGACAAGAATGCGCGCAAGCTCAAGGTCGGCGCGAAGGACGGGCGCCCCGAAAAAGACGACGTCCAGGCCGGCATGACGGCCGTCATCACCGTGCGCTTCCCCGAGCCTCAGTTCGAGGGACAGACCAAGGAAACGCTGGGCACTCCCCAGATTCGCACCGTCGTCAACCGTGTGGTCTCCGACTGGCTGAAGGCCAAGTTCGCCTCCTCCAAGCGCGACGACAAGCAGCAGACCTCCCTCCTCATGGAGAAGGTCGTCGGCGAGATGAAGGCCCGCGTGTCCGCGCGCATCCACAAGGAGATCTCGCGCAAGAAGAACGCGCTCGAAACCTCCTCGCTGCCCGCCAAGCTCGCGGACTGCCGCCTCGAGGACGTCGAGGAGACCGAGCTCTTCATCGTCGAGGGCGACTCCGCCCTGGGCACGGCCAAGGCCGCGCGCAACTCCCACTACCAGGCCCTGTTCCCGATTCGAGGAAAGATCCTCAACGTGCAGAAGGCCTCGACCGCGGACATGCTGGCCAACGCCGAGTGTGCCAACATCATCCAGGTGATCGGCGCGGGCTCGGGCCGTACCTTCGACCTGTCCCAGGCTCGCTACGGCAAGGTCATCCTCATGACCGACGCCGACGTCGACGGCGCGCACATCCGCACCCTGCTGCTGACCCTGTTCTTCCGCTACATGCGCCCCATGGTCGAGGCCGGCCGCATCTACGCCGCCGTCCCGCCCCTGCATCGCATCGAGGTCGCGGGCAAGGGACGCAAGAAGCGCGAGTACATCTACACCTACTCCGAGGACGAGCTGCATCGTAAGCTCGCCGCCCTGCGTCGCTCGGGCCGCACGTGGAAGGAACCCATCCAGCGGTACAAGGGCCTGGGTGAGATGGACGCCGACCAGCTGGCGGAGACCACGATGGACCGGGCGCATCGCTCGCTGCGCCGCATCACGCTGGCCGACGAGGAGGCCCTGCGTCAGGCTGAGGATGTGTTTGAGCTGCTCATGGGTTCGACTGTGGGCCCGCGTAAGGAGTTCATTGTCGAGGAGTCCGCGGGGCTGGATCGTACGCGCATCGACGCGTAATTTCAGGCAAAAGTGCCCGCACGCTGCACAAACGTTCATACGTGTTGACCATATGTCATGCGCCAGTGTGACTAAAGGCCCGATCAGCCGGTAGGATATTACGCATGACAGGACTTGCGCAGCGACTCACGCCGCCCGGGTCCGTCCCGTACCCGGGCAATCACCTCGGGTTGCGCTGGCGGCCCATGATCGGCCGCGATGCCCCCGCCGTGTACGCGCTCATCTCCCTGATCGAAGACGACGACAACGCCATTCGGCGCACCTCCGTCGACGACATCGCGGACATGATGGAGGGCGAGAACGGGCGCGACTGGGTGGACACGATCGTCGGCCTGGACGCGAAGCGAAACATCTGCGCCGTGGCGTCCGTGCGCGTGCTGCGCGGCATTCACGAGGCCGCCACCGCCGTCGTCAGCGCCTTCATTCACCCGCACTGGCGTGGCCGAGGCGTGGGCCGGGCTCTGCTCTACTGGCAGGACGGGCGCGCCCGACAGATGCTCGTCGAGGAATTTGGAGCCGATTCTGAGGTTCCTGCCTCGATTTCGAACCTCGTCGACGCGCACATGACCGATCGTCGCCGCCTCTACATTGCGGCCGGCTTCTTCGCTAAGCGCACGTACCAAGTCATGTACCGCGACCTGGCCGGCGGCGAGGTGCCCGTGCCCGCGCGTCACGGATACCGCATCCTGCCGTGGAACGAGGTTCCGCAGGACCAGGTTCGCGCCATCCATATGGAGGCCTTCCAGCAGTCGTTCCGTTCGCCGCTGCGCGCGCTGTGGTGGGACGACGCGATGAACCACTTCGACCCGCGTTGGTCGTTCGTGGCCGTGGATGCTCAGGGTGAGGTCGTTGGCTACGCGATCACTGGACGTCCCGCGCAGCGCTGGGTGGCTACGGGCCGTCCGGAGGCCTACATCTACCTGCTCGGCGTCGCCGAGGCGCACCGCGGACGCTCCATTGCAAGCGCCCTCGTCGGGCACGCCGTCGCCGCAGCGTCCGCGTCTGGCGCGTCGCGCATTGGCCTCGACGTTGACATGTCGAGCCCGGACGGAGCGCATAAGATTTACGAACATCTGGGCTTCGTGGATGAAGCCGCTGAGGTTTACTACACGATCGACCAGTAGAGACGGAAGGAGGCGAGCATGAGCATTCCTCTCGCGCAGCGAGCAAATGCCCCCGAGTTCGTCCCCTTCCCGGGCGAACATCACGGGATTGAATGGGAGTCGCTCTCGGCTGCCCACCACGATGGCCTGTCCGCCCTTTTCGCCCGCATGGAGGCCCGCGACAACCCGCCGTATCGCACCAGCCCGGACGAGGTCGAGGAGATGCTCTCGGCTGCCTCGCAGTGGCGTGGCCTCGTCGGGATTGCCCGCAGGGGGATCGCAGCGGGGCGCATCGTCGCCTTTGCCCAGGTGGTCCTGCGTTTCCCGGGGCGCGTGGAGTGCGTGTGCGTCGGGGGAGTGGACCCCGACTTTCGGCGCATCGGCCTCGGCAATGCGATCGTCGACTGGCAGGAGGGCACTGCCCGACAGATGCTGGCTGAGGTCGAGGGTGACGCTCCCGCTCAGATCACCTGTCACGTCGAGACCGGCCAGGACGATCTCGAGGCGCAGCTGAAGGTGCACGGTTTCCGCTGGACGCGCACCTACTACGAGCTGCGCGCGTCCTTGGAGGGTCTTCCGCCGGTTCCCGACTTGGGCTCGTACATGAGCATCGAGGCCTGGGGTCCCCAGTGGGAGGAACCCGCCCTGCGCGCGGCGAACCGCCTCAACGAGTCCGAGTGGGGCCGGCCCCCGCTCACCCAGGAGCAGTGGATGCAGGGGCGCACGGCCTTCGCTCCCGAATGGTCGTTCGTCGCCGTCGACCGCACGGGGGACCGTCCCCGCGTCGCCGGCTTCCTCCTGGCCTCGCGCTATGAGCAGGATTGGGCGGCTCTGGGCTGGCGTGAGGGGTACATCGACCAGCTGGGCGTCCTGTCCCAGTGGCGCGACAGTCGCGTCGCGGACGCGCTCATCCTGGCCTCGATGTGGGCGCAGAAGCGCGACGGTATGGATCGTGCGGGCACAGGCGTGGGCTCCGCGAATCACACGGGCGCTCTCGCCATCTACGACTACCTGGGTTTCCGCACGGTCGGGCAGACCCGGCTGTACGCGATCGAGATTTGATCATCGTTTCGCATCGTGGATATTTCCGCGCATGTCCTTGTGTTATCGTCGTTACTTTTTCTTTGTCGGTGGGCGCTGTTCTTCCTGTTTTCTTTTTAGTTTTCATATAATCGCTTCTTAGGTCCTAATCGTCCGACCAATTAAATTCTTAGGCTCACTGCGGAGGACCGCGAGCGTCCTCGGTGCCACGCGCGCCCTCTCCACAGTGCGGAGCCAGCATGACTACGAAGTCGTCAGTACAAACCACATCCATTCCGCCCCTGGTCATTCGAAGTGCCATTGTCGCCTCCCTCGGCGGCCTGCTCTTTGGCTTCGACACCGCCGTCATCTCCGGCGCGGAAGAAAAACTCACCCAGCTCTACGCCCTGTCCTCCACGGGCGAGGGCATGATTGTCGCCATCGCAACCATCGGTACGATCTGCGGTGCCATCGTTGCCGGTAACCTCGCCGACCGATTCGGACGTAAGCCCATCCTCTTCTGGATCGGCATCCTGTTTGGCCTCGGCGCGCTCGCGACGGCCCTGGCCCCGCTCCCCACACTGGTGAGCGCAGCGGATGGAACGGTGTCGGCCTCGTCCGCGTTCCCGATCACCTTCTTCATGATCTTCCGCTTCCTCGGCGGCGTCGGCGTGGGCCTGTCCTCCGTGGTTGCGCCCATCTACACCGCTGAGATCGCGCCCGCGCGCGTGCGCGGACGGCTGGTCGGCCTCGTCCAGTTCAATATCGTCTTCGGTATCCTACTGGCCTACGCGTCGAACGCTGTTATCCGCGAAATCGCGCACGAGGAGACCGCCTGGCGGTGGATGCTCGGCGTCATGGCCGTGCCCGCCGTGTTCTTCCTGATCTTCCTAGCCACCGTGCCCGAGACTCCTCGCTGGCTCCTGGCTCATGGACAGGAAGATCGCGCCGTCACAATCTCCGAGCGTCTCACCTCCTCTCAAGCCGAATGCGACGAGCAGATCGGCGAAATGAAGGCGCAGATCGCCGAGGATGCCGCCGGCGGCAAGGTCGCCTTCTTCACGCGCCGCTACCGCAAGGTCATCCTCATGGCCTTCTGCATCGCGATGTTCAACCAGCTCTCCGGTATCAACGCGATCCTCTACTACGCGCCGAAGGTCATGAAGCTCGCAGGCGGTGCCGCCGTCCTGGGCGACGCCTTCCCCTACATCGGCTCCGTCATCGTCGGCCTCATGAATCTCATCGCAACTATGGTTGCCCTGACCGTCATCGACAAGATCGGTCGCCGCCAGCTCATGATCGTCGGCTCGATCGGCTACCTAGTCTCCCTGGGCTTCCTCGCCGGCATGATGTTCGCCTACGAGGGCGGCTGGTTCGAGGAGGGCAGCGCTGCTCCCGTGTGGCTCATCCTCCTGGGTCTTCTCGGCTTCATCGCCTCCCACGCCTTCGGTCAGGGTTCGGTCATCTGGGTGTTCATCTCGGAGATCTTCCCCAACCGCGTACGTGCGCGCGGCCAGTCGCTGGGTTCGCTCACGCACTGGGTGTTCGCCTTCATTACCACCTATGCCTTCCCTGTGCTCACCGATAAGCTCGGTGGTGGCTACGCTTTTGGAATCTTCTTCCTCGCGATGGTCGGTCAGCTATTCTGGGTCCTGAAGGTCATGCCTGAAACGAAGGGCATTCCGCTCGAAGAAATGGAAGAGAAGCTGGGGTTGACCAATGACTAGGATCGTGAACATCGGGGAAGCTCTCATCGACGAGATCACCCGCCCAAACAGTGAACCCGTCGAAGTTGTCGGGGGATCGATGCTCAACGTCGCAGCCGGCCTGACCCGGCTGGGTCATGAATCTGAGCTGGCGACGTGGTTTGCCCGTGACGCTCGCGGCGACAAGGTCCGCGCTCACGCCGAGGCCGCCGGCGTCACCCTGATGCCCGGCAGTGACGGCGCCGAGTTCACCACGGTAGCTCACGCCGCCGTCGACGAGAAGGGGCACGCCACCTACGAGTTCGACCTTTCGTGGGACGTTCCCGCCGTCGATGAGCCGGACACCGTCGGGCATGTCCACACCGGCTCCTACGTGGTCGTTGTCGAGCCGGGCGCCGACAAGGTGCTGGCCGCCGTTAAGCGCCAGGCCATCCGCGGCACCGTCTCCTACGACCCGAACATCCGCCCGGCTCTCCTGGGCACGCCGGACGAGGCCCGCCCGCACATCGAGGCGATCGTGGCCCTCGCGGACGTTGTCAAGGCATCGGACGAGGACCTTGAGTGGCTCTACCCGGGCCGTCCCGTTGAGGACGTCATCCGCGAGTGGTCGCAGTCTGGCCCGTCGCTGATCCTGTGCACGCGCGGCCCCTGGGGCGTCTACATCAAGGCCGCCGCCGAGCGCGACATGCTCGTCGTCGACCCGCTGGACGTTGAGCTGGTGGACACCGTGGGCGCGGGCGACTCGCTCA